>Ga0075431_100002290_pt1 | contig 18380 bp, 18 predicted proteins | sample RhiMetdeltSRZDD5_FD_75297 | JGI IMG/M metagenome (GOLD analysis project Ga0075431, IMG submission 75297) | Populus rhizosphere microbial communities from Tennessee, USA - Rhizosphere MetaG P. deltoides SRZDD5 | ecosystem: Host-associated > Plants > Roots > Rhizosphere > Soil | place: USA... | reverse complement strand
GTATTGGTGCCCCAAGCCGGACTCGAACCGGCACGTCCTTGCGGACAACAGATTTTGAGTCTGCCGCGTCTACCATTCCGCCACAGGGGCTAAAGCCCGGTCGCCTGCCACGAAGGCGCGATCATAGATGCCTTCGACCCGTCGTCAACAGTCTCCTCCGCCTGCTGCATGGACAAGGGCGAGACCATCCTGCTACGGGTGGGCGATGCCCCACCCGATAATCGCCCGCCTTCTCGAGATCCTCGCCCGGCCGGTAACCGAGGTCGTCCTCGCCATTCTCGCCTTTCTCGATGGCTTTGCCATCGTCTTTCCGCCGGAGCTCCTGCTCTATCCCGCCGTCTATGCCCGCCCCGCCCAGGCCGCCTTTCTCGCCTTCGTCGCCACCGCCGGCTCGGTGCTCGGCGCCGTCGCCGCCTACTATATCGGCCTCCTGATGTTCGAGACCTTCGGCCAGATGATCCTCGAATTTTACGGCCTCGAGGACGCCTTCGTCGCCTTCACCCAGAGCCAGGCGCAGCAGGGGGCGATCGCCGTCCTGCTGGCTGCCGGCCTGTTCATGCCGATGAAGGCGGTCGCCGTGGCGAGCGGCGTCATCGGCGTCCCGGTGCCGCTCTTCATTCTCTATGTCGCAGTTGCGCGGGCGATCCGCTTCGGTCTCGGCGCCCTTCTCGTTCGCCTGATCGCTGGCCTGACCGGTCGCGCCGCCTGACGACCGGCCATGCTGAAGCGGCTCTATGACTGGACGCTGTCTCTCGCCGCCCGCAAGAGCGCCGAAGCCTGGCTCGCGGTGATCGCCTTCGTCGAAAGCTCGGTGTTTCTGGTGCCCGCCGACGTGCTGTTCGTGCCGATGGCGCTGGCGCGGCCGGACCGGGCGGTGCGCTACGCTCTGGTCGCCACCTTTGCCTCGACCCTCGGCGGCATCGCCGGCTATTTCATCGGCCTTTATGGCTATGAGGCGGTGGCGCGTCCCATCCTCGAATTCTACGGCAAGCTCGATTCCTTCGAGCACCTCCGAAGCTGCGCCGGTCGCGAGACGACCATGATCATGCTCGTCACCTCCGGCCTTTCCCATCTGCCGCCGATCAAGGTGGTGACCATTCTCGCCGGCGTCATCGATGTCGGCCTCGCCTTCTTCATCATCTCCTGCCTCATCGCGCGCGGCGCCCGCTTCCTGGCGCTCGCCCTGCTCATCCGGCGCTATGGCGATTCAATCCGCGTCTGGATCGAGCAGCGCCTGGGACTGATCGCCGCATTGGCGGCAGGGCTGCTCGTCCTTCTCTATCTGGCGTTGCGCTATGGTCTCGGCGGTGGAGGTTACCCATGCTGAAAACTGGCACGGCCAGGCTGGCGGGCCCCGCCGACAACCGCTTGTTCGGCGCTGTCCTCCTGTTCTTCCTGGTGGCGCTCGCCACCATCGCTGCCGCCTGGGGATTCGAGCGCTTCGGCGGCTACATCCCCTGCGACCTCTGCCTCCAGCAGCGCTGGGCTTATTATTTCGCGGTGCCGCTGTCTGCCCTGTTGCTGCGGCCCGCTGCCGACGGGCGCCAGCTCGCCCGCTGGGGCCTTGTCGTCCTCGCCGTCGCGATGGCTGTCAATGCCCTCCTCGGCATCTATCATTCAGGCGTGGAGTGGGGGTGGTGGGCAGGTCCGCAGCTCTGCAGCACCGGCGGGGGCCTGTCGGGCGGCCTGCCCAATCTCGACACCGCCCGGGTGATCCGCTGCGACGAGGCGCAATGGCGCCTTCTCGGTCTGTCCTTTGCCGGCTGGAATGTCGTGGTGTCCTCGGCCCTGGTCGCGCTCTGCCTTTGGGGCATGCGCGGCGCGACGAGGGCCTGAGCGTCAAGGCTCGAGCACGGTGTCCCAATAGAGGAAGTCGGCCCAGCTCTCATGCAGATAGTTGGGCGGGAACAGGCGGCCATTGGCGTGAAGCTGCTGCACGGTCGGCCGCACCGGCCGGTTCTCCGGCCACATATCGACCTCGCCCGGCAGGTGCCCGCCCTTGGCCAGATTGCACGGGCTGCAGGCGGCGACCACGTTTTCCCAGGTGGTGATCCCTCCCTTGGACCGCGGTACCAGATGATCGAAGGTCAGATCCTCGTCCGCCCCGCAATATTGACAGGTGAAGCGATCGCGCAGGAACACGTTGAACCGGGTGAAAGCAGGATGGCGCGCTGGCCTGACATAGGTCTTGAGCGACACGACGCTCGGCAGGCGGAACTCGAAGGAGGGACTTCGCACCACCCGGTCATACTCCGACACGATGTCGACGCGATCGAGAAACACCGCCTTCACCGCGTCCTGCCAGCACCACAGCGAGAGAGGGTAATAGCTCAGGGGCCGATAATCGGCATTGAGCACCAAGGCGGGACAGCTTTCCGGTGACATCGCGGCGTGGTGCACCGAACCTCCTTTCGATGGCACGACCGGCTCTGACCCGGCAGATGCAACCTACTATATCTGGTGCGACATCCCTGTGAAGGACGATTTCGCGCCATAGTATTCGCGCTCAGGAATCGCGCGAATCCGCCACCATCGGCCCTATGGACAACATGCTGCCACAGCTGCCGTCACCTTGCCATTTTGTGCAGGATGGTGCGAATCAGTCCTTCCTCGCCAGATTTGACCCGTGGCAGCCCGGCGGACTATAGCCGACGCGTGACCAGCGCCCCATCACGCCCGCCGGTGTTCCGTTTCGCCCCAAGCCCCAATGGCGAGCTGCATCTCGGTCATGCCTTCTCGGCCATCTTCAGCGAGCGTGAGGCCCGTAGCGCCGGCGGCAGGCTGCTCCTGCGCATCGAGGACATCGACACCATCCGCTGCCGCCCGGTCTACGCCGAGCGCATGATCGAGGATCTCGCCTGGCTCGGCATCGGCTTCGACGGACCGGTGCTGCGGCAGAGCGAGCATGTGGTGCGGCATCGCCAGGCACTGGCGGCGCTCGAAGCGCGCGGTCTCGTCTATCCCTGCTTCTGCTCGCGCGCCGAGATTGCCGCTTCGGTAACCGGGACCCATCCACGCGATCCAGAAGGCGCGCCGCTCTATCCCGGAACCTGTCGCGCGCTGTCGCTGGACGCCCGGCAGGCCCGCATCGCCAATCGCGAGCCCCATGCCTTGCGCCTCGACATGACGGCTGCGCTCGCGACGGCGCCGTCCCTTAGCTTCTGGGAGGAAGGCATCGGCCCCGGCGGCGAGCACGGTCGCCTCCCGGCCGCCCCCGAGCGCTGGGGCGATGTCGTCCTCGCCCGCAAGGACATTCGCACCAGCTATCACCTCGCCGTGGTCCTCGACGATGCCTGGCAGGAGGTGACGACAGTCACCCGCGGCCATGACCTGTTCCACGCCACCGGAGTCCATCGTCTGTTGCAACATTTGTTCGGCCTGCCGGAGCCGCTCTATCACCACCATCGACTGATCGGCGACGACACCGGACGCAAGCTCTCCAAAAGCGCCGGTGACCGCTCATTGCGCTCGCTGCGCCAGGCCGGGGTCACGCCGCAGCATATTCGTCAGTTCTTCAGCCAATAGAGCAGCAGCGTCAGGGTGAAGGCTGAAGCGGCGGTGCCGATGGCGATCGCAGCCGCAACCGTTGCGACCGCCCGCTGATAGCGCATGGCGAGAAGAAAGGCATTCACCCCGGCCGGGCATGCCGCCATCAGCACCGCGACATTGAACCATGTCTGAGGCATTCCCGGCATGGCCGAGCCGATCAGCCAGACAATCGCCGGAAACACCGCAATCTTCAGCCCGACCAGCAGCGCCGCCTCGTGCCAGCCCTCGCCAAGCCCGTAGGTCGACAGCGACAGCCCGAGCGCAAACAATGCGACCGGCACCGCGCAGTCACCGAGGAGCGCGAGGAAGCGATCGGGAATGGCCGGCAAGGGAAGGCCGCTCGCCCGCCAAACCCCGCCGATAATCAGTGCCAGGATGATCGGGTTCTTGAGCAGCGACCGGGCAAGATCGCCCAGAAGCCGGCCGAGCGGTGCACCACCCTCGCGGTTCCCCCACTCCATCTGCAGCATGGCCGTGAACCACAGCAGCGGCGTGTTGACGGCAACGATCAACGCCGCCGGCAGCGCCGCATCGGACCCGAAGGCGCTGACCGACAGCGGCAGGCCGAGGAACACCAGATTGCTGAAGCATGACGCCATCGCGGCGACGGCGGCGCGCTTCGAGCCGAAGCCGGAAAGCTGCGAGGCGACCACGCTGGCCAGCACCCAGGTGATGGCGAGCGCCCCGTAATAGGTCACCCACAACAGTACCGGCGAGGCTTGCGGTTGGTCGACATGGACGAGATTGCGGAACAGCAGCGCCGGTATGGCAAAGTCGAACGCAAAGCGCGACAGACCGCTTGCTCCCGCAGCCGGAAACATCTTGAACCGTGCCGCAACGAAGCCGAGCGCGATCAAGCCGAACAACGGCATTACCGTGGCCAGCACTTCGTTCATCCAGCTGTTCCTCTCCCTTGTCAGCCTTCTATACTCTCGAAAGCATGACCGGCGACAAGAATGACCAGGAAGCGGCGGCAAGGCTGGAGCGCGCCAGGGCGCTCGGCTCGACCGGTGAAGCGCGCACGCTCTATCGTGACTGGGCTAGGGACTATGACGCGGACGTGTTCGGCCGTCTCAAGGTCACCGGCACCCGCCGCATCGCCGAGTTGCTCGTCGAGCATCTGCCGCAAGCACCTGACACGCGCATCATCGATCTTGGTTGCGGCACCGGGGCGGCCGGCGCCGTCTTGAAGAGCCATGGCCTGACGACGATCGACGGTCTCGATCTCTCGCCCGAGATGCTCCTCATCGCCGCCGACTGCGGCGCCTATCGTTTGCTGATCGCCGCCGACCTCCTCGCGCCGCTCCCTTTGCGCGACCATCGCTATGATGCCGCCATCTCGGCCGGCACCTTCACCACCGGTCATGTCGGCGCCGCCGCGCTGCCCGCCATCCACCGGCTCCTCCGGCCGGGTGGCCTGCTGGCCTGCGTCATCGCCCGGTCCTTCTATGAGTCCGGCGGCTTTGCCGATGCCATCCAGCGGCTCGTCTCCGATCAGCGCTGGCGCATCCTCCACGATACACTCGAGCCGATCCGCGATGGCGGCCCGCCGGAAGGCCATATGCTGGTGTTTGAGATCGGTTAGGCCGGTGCGCTCTCGGCCACCAGCCCGGCAATGTCCGCCATCAGCTCGTTCAGCCGATAGTCCTTCGGCGTGAACACCCGTTTGACGCCGAGCTGGCGCAGCACATGCCGGTCCTCCTCCGGAATGATTCCGCCGACCACCACCGGGACCTGCTCGAGCCCCGCTGCCCTCAGCCCCCGCATCACCTCTTGAACCAGCGGAACATGGCTGCCCGACAGAATGGAGAGCCCGACCACATGCACATTGTGGGCCTGCGCCTCTCTTACGATCTCCGCCGGGGTCAGCCGGATCCCGTCATAGAACACCTCGAACCCGGCATCGAGCGCCCTGACCGCAATCTGCTCTGCCCCGTTCGAATGACCATCGAGCCCCGGCTTGCCGACCAGGAACCGCGGCTTGACGCCGAGCCGCGCCGCCAGCGCCTCGACCGCCTTGCGCAAATCCCCCTCGTCGCCTTCGGCGATGATGCTGACATCTCCGATCCCGGTCGGCGGGCGATATTCGCCGAACACCTCGCGCAGCGCTCTCCCCCATTCGCCCGTCGTCACCCCCGCCTTGGCGCAGGCGATCGACGGCTCCATGATATTGGCCCCTTCCCGGGCTGCTGCCCGCAATTTGTTGAGCGCAATCAGTGCCGGTCCCTCGTCGCGGGCCGCCCGCCACGCCTTCAGCCGCTCGACCTGCTCGAACTCGCGCTCCGGCGACACGGTCACCACCATCTGATCGAGCGCCGTCACGAGTGGTGATGGCTCGCTCTCGATATAGGCATTGACGCCCACCACCACTTCCCGGCCCGACTCGATGGCTTGAAGCCGCGCCGCATTCGAGGTCACCAGCGCCCGCTTCATGCGACCCGAAGTGACGCCGGCGACCGCCCCGCCGCTCGCCTCGATGGCCGAAAGCTCCCGCCGCACCTCCGCCTTGAGCGCCTCGACCTTGGTCTCGAGCGTGCGCGAGCCCTCGAACAGATCGCCATGCTCGAGGAGGTCGGTCTCATAGGCGATGATCTGCTGCATGCGCAGCGACCATTGCTGATCCCAAGGCCGCGGCAGCCCCAGCGCCTCGTTCCAGGCCGGCAACTGAACCGCCCGCGCCCGCGCCTTGCGCGACAGCACCACCGCCATCAGCTCGACCAGGATGCGGTGGATATTGTTCTCCGGCTGCTGCTCGGTCAGCCCGAGCGAATTGACCTGGACCCCGTAGCGGAAGCGCCGGTGCTGCTCTTCCGTGATGCCATAGCGCTCCGCCGTGATCTCGTCCCACAGTTCGCCGAACGCCGTCAGCTTGGCAATCTCGGTCACGAGCTTCATGCCGGCATTGACGAAGAAGCTGATGCGTCCGACGACTCCCGCGAAGTCTTCCGCGGCAACCCCGCCTGACGCCCGGACATGATCGAGCACGGCGATCGCCGTCGCCAGCGCGAACGCCACCTCCTGCACCGCCGTCGCTCCCGCCTCCTGCAGGTGATAGGAACAGACGTTGATCGGGTTCCACCGCGGAGTTTCCCGACAGGACCAGGTCACCATGTCGGCGGTGAGCTTCAGCGATGGCTCGGGCGGGAAGATATAGGTGCCCCGCGACAGATATTCCTTGATGATGTCGTTCTGTGTCGTCCCCGTGAGCGTGCGGCGCTCCGCTCCCTGCTCGTCGGCGACCGCGACATACAGCGCATAGAGCCACGCCGCCGTCGCATTGATCGTCATCGACGTGTTCATCCTGGCAAGCGGAATGCCCTCGAACAGCGTCCTCATGTCGCCGATATGCGAGATCGGCACACCCACCCGGCCGACCTCGCCGCGCGCCAGCTCGTGGTCGCTGTCATAGCCGGTCTGAGTCGGCAGATCGAAGGCGATCGACAGCCCGGTCTGACCCTTGGCAAGGTTGCCGCGGAACAGCCGGTTGCTCTCGGCTGCCGTCGAATGGCCGGCATAGGTCCGGAATATCCACGGCTTGTCGCGGGTGGCCTCGCTCATCGAGCGATCGAAGCAAAAGCCGTGCTGCAGTGCAATGGGAGAGATCGCGGACGGGCCATCGACAAATGCTGCAGCGCAAAATAGGATCACCCGCAGAACCGTCGCTCGAGCCGAGGGAAGAGCAGGCATGGCTGTGACCCAAAGGGCGAAATCGGAGCCGCCGCGCCGCGCCGGTGCTGCCCCAAAGGACCTCTACGAGGTTGGTGAAATCCCGCCGCTGGGTCACGTGCCGGCTCGCATGTATGCCTGGGCGATCCGGCAGGATCGTCACGGCCCGCCCGAGACCGCCATGCAGGTCGAGGTCGTGCCCACCTGGCCGATCGGCGAGGACGAAGTACTGACGCTCGTGATGGCCGCCGGCGTCAACTACAACGGTATCTGGGCCTCGCTCGGCCAGCCGATCTCGCCGATCGACGGCCACAAGAACCCGTTCCACATTGCCGGCTCCGATGCCTCCGGCATCGTTTGGGCAACCGGCAGCAAGGTGAAGCGCTGGAAGGTCGGCGACGAGGTCGTCATCCACTGCAATCAGGATGATGGCGATGACGAGGAATGCAATGGCGGCGACCCGATGTTCTCGCCGAGCCAGCGCATCTGGGGCTATGAGACGCCCGACGGCTCCTTCGCTCAATTCTGCCGTGTCCAGGCGCGCCAGCTGCTGCCGCGCCCCCAGCATCTGACCTGGGAGGAATCGGCCTGCTACACCCTTACCCTCGCCACCGCCTACCGCATGCTGTTCGGCCACCGGCCGCACACATTGAAGCCTGGCCAGAACGTGCTGGTATGGGGCGCTTCAGGCGGCCTCGGATCGATGGCCGTGCAGTTGATCGCCACTGCCGGCGGCAACCCGATCGGCGTCATCTCGGACGATGACAAGCGCGACTTCGTCATGGGGCTTGGCGCCCGCGGCGTCATCAACCGCAAGAGCTTCAACTGCTGGGGTCAGATGCCCAAGGTCGGCAGCCCGGAATATGCCGCCTGGCTCAAGGAGGCACGCGAGTTCGGCAAGGCGATCTGGACCTTCACCGGCAAGGGCAACAATGTCGACATGGTTTTCGAGCACCCCGGCGAGACCACCTTCCCGGTGTCGAGCCTGGTCGTGAAACGCGGCGGCATGGTGGTGATCTGCGCCGGCACCACCGGCTACAATCTGACCGTCGATGCCCGTTATCTCTGGATGCATCAGAAGCGCCTGCAGGGCTCGCATTTCGCCAATCTGATGCAGGCATCCAACGCCAACAAGCTGGTGATCGCCCAGCGCATCGACCCCTGCATGTCGGAGGTCTATTCCTGGCGCGACATCCCCAAGGCCCATATGAAGATGTGGAAGAACGAGCACCGGCCGGGCAACATGGCGGTGCTGGTCAGCGCCCCGCGCACCGGTCTGCGCACTTTCGACGATGTCATCGAAGCCGTCGCAAGCTGATCGAAAGCTCACGACGAAAGCTCACGACGGTGGTGTCGTGCCCTTGCGGATCATCGCCTTGATGGCGCGCGCCTCGCGCCTCAGCATCAGCACCCGGTTGAGCTCGCCGCCAAAGATCAGAACGATCGCGGCGAGATAGAGGAAGAACAGCGCTGCGACGATTCCCGAAAGCCCGGCATAGGTCGTGGCGAAGTTGGGGAACCACCGCAGATAATAGCCATAGATGCCGGCCATCGCGCCCCACGCAATCAGCGTGAACAGCACGCCCGGCCAGACCTCCCGCACCCGCCGCCGCCCCGCCGGCAGCACCAGGTGAAAAGCAAAGAGCATGGTCGCCAGCAGGAACACCGCGACCGGATAGCGGATGATGTCGAGGCGCCGCGTCAGCATGGCCGAGTCCGGGGCGAACTCCCGCAGCAGATCGAGCACCACTGGCGCCGCGACGATCAGCACCGCGACGGCGAGCAGCCCGATGGCGGCGGCGAACACCATCACCAGCGACAGGAGCCAGATCTGTCCCGGATTGCGGGTCTCCTTGATGTCATAGGCGCGGTTGAGGCACACCCGCACGCTGTCGACGCCGCCCATTGCCGACCAGATCGTGATCAGCACCGAGACGGTGAACAGGCCGCGCTGCGGGATCGACAGCACATCGTGGATCTCCCGCTGAATCGGCTCGACCACATAGGACGGCGCGACCGACAGCAGGAACTCGACCGTGCGTTGGGCGAGATGGCTATCGCCGAACAGCGCCCCGAGCGTGGTCAGGAAGATCAGAAAAGGAAACGTCGACAGCAGAGTTCGATAGGCGATATTCCCGGCGAGCGGCAGAGCCTCATCGGCGAACAGCCTGAACACCGCCACCCGGAACAGCGCAATCGTCCCCTGCGCCCCCGGATGCGCCACCGGCTTGGCGAGCGCCGCATCGTTGGGCTGCCCGACCACCTCCTGCAGCCCGGCGGCGGCGGCCACCACCGCGCCGGCCACCTGGGCCTCTCCGGCTTTCTGGCCGGTCGGCCTGACGGTAACGTCCGGATCGACCTTCGCCGGAGGCGGCGCGGGGCGGCGGATCACGCTCTGGACCACGGACCCGGCCTCAGACCCTGCCGTCTGCCCGCTCGGCAGAAAGGGCGACGTCGCTCATCGCAAGCTCTCGCTGGCTGTCTTTCGGTTCTATAAAGTCGACATCCCTCGGTGGCGCAAGGTGAATTCACACGAGGCAAACGGGGTTCCGCGCCCTTCGAAGCTGAAAGAACCATGAAGAAACGCCCCTCCGATCAATCTCCCTGGATGCCCGCGCCCACCTTCGGACGATCGATCAGGCCGGGCATCGGCTTCAACCTGCTCGTCGAGGATGTGGCGCGGTCGGTGCGATTTGCAACCACCGTGCTTGGCGCTACCGTCACCTATGCCGATGAGGATTTCGCCGTTCTTCGCGCCGTCGGCGCCGATTGGATGGTCCATGCCGATCACACCTATCGTGACAATCCGGTGATCGGCCTCGTCGAAGGCGTCACCGGGCGCGGTGCCGGCATCGAGCTCAGGCTCTATGGCGTCGATCCCGATGCAGCGGAAGCGGCTGCCCGACACGGCGGCTATACGGTGCTCGCCGGTGCCATGGACAAGCCGCATGGCCTGCGCGAGTGCATTGTCCTCGACGATGACGGCTATTGTTGGGTGCCCGGTACGGCAAGTCCAAAAGACGGTTGAATATCAGCACTTTGCGCTTGATCGAATCAGCATTTCCGCAAACATGGAAGGATGGATACCAACGCTGCTGCCAAGCTCCTTTCGGCGCTTGGGCAGACCACGCGCTTCGACATTTTGCGGGTCGTCGCGCCGCATTCCCGCGGCCAGGAGTCTCATGGCCTCCCGGCCGGCGATATTGGCCGGGCGCTCGGCATCCCGCCGGCCACCCTGTCCTTTCATCTCAAGGAGATGACCTATAAGGGCTTGCTCAGCCAGTCCCGCTTTGGCCGGTCTGTCTACTATCGTGCCGATATCGAAGCGCTGCTCGACACGCTCGACTATTTGGTCAGCGAGGTGTGCGGCAGCTGACCACCGCCTTGCGGCATTCCAGGGCGACCGTTAGAGCATGATATGATTAGGTTGACCCACCTGATCACATCATGCTCTAGGGTGCCGGAACTTGGAATCGAGGAGCCCGGCAAAGGCAGCCGGGGCAAGTGGTCATGGTCAAGGAACTGGGGCATTTCATCGCCGGCAAGCGCGTTGCCGGCAAAAGCGGTCGCTTCGGCGATGTCTACAACCCCAACACCGGCGAGGTTCAGGCGCGCATCGCCCTCGCCTCGCGCGACGAGGTCGCGGCCGCCGTCGCTGATGCTGCCGCTGCCCAGCCGCAATGGGCCGCCCGCAATCCGCAGGTGCGCGCCCGCGTCTTCCTGAGCTTCGTGGCGCTGCTCAACCGCCACAAGGAAGAGCTTGCGACCCTGCTCTCGAGCGAGCACGGCAAGACCATCCCCGATTCGCTGGGCGACATTCAGCGCGGCCTCGAGGTCTGCGAATTCGCCACCGGCATCCCGCATCTCCTCAAGGGCGAGTACACCGAGGGCGCCGGTCCCGGCATCGACATGTACTCCATGCGCCAGCCGCTCGGTGTCGTGGCCGGCATCACCCCGTTCAATTTCCCGGCGATGATCCCGATGTGGAAATTCGCCCCTGCCATCGCCTGCGGCAATGCATTCATCCTGAAGCCGTCCGAGCGCGACCCTTCCGTTCCGCTGCGCCTTGCCGAGCTCATGATCGAAGCAGGCCTGCCCCCCGGCATCCTCAATGTCGTCAATGGCGACAAGGAGGCTGTCGACGCCATTCTCGATCATCCGACTATCGAGGCGGTGGGCTTCGTCGGCTCGACCGCGATCGCCGAATATGTCTATTCCAGGGGCTGCGCCAGCGGCAAACGCGTCCAGAGCTTCGGCGGCGCCAAGAACCACATGATCATCATGCCCGATGCCGATCTCGACCAGGCGACCGACGCTCTGATCGGTGCCGGCTACGGCTCGGCCGGCGAGCGCTGCATGGCCATCGCGGTTGCCGTTCCGGTCGGCGAGAAGACCGCTGAGGCGCTTCTCGACCGGCTGGTCCCGCGGGTCGAGACGCTGAAGGTCGGTTTGTCGACCGACCGCGAGGCCGACTACGGCCCGCTGGTCACCAAGGAGGCGCTGGCGCGCGTCAAGAGCTATGTCGATCTCGGCGTAAAGGAAGGCGCCGAGCTCGCTGTCGATGGCCGGGGCTTTCGCATGCAGGGCTATGAGAACGGCTTCTTCATGGGCGGTTGCCTGTTCGATCGCGTCGAGCCAAGCATGCGCATCTATCAGGAGGAGATCTTCGGTCCGGTGCTGTCGGTGGTCCGCGCCACCGACTATGCCGAGGCCGTCGACCTGCCGATGAAGCACTCCTATGGCAATGGCGTCGCCATCTATACCCGCGACGGCGACACCGCCCGCGACTTCGCCTCGAAGATCAATATCGGCATGGTGGGCATCAACGTGCCGATTCCGGTGCCGCTCGCCTATTACACCTTTGGCGGCTGGAAGAAATCGGCCTTCGGCGATCTCAATCAGCATGGGCCGGACGCCATCAGGTTCTACACCCGCACCAAGACGGTGACCGCCCGTTGGCCCTCCGGCATCAAGGAAGGCGCCCAGTTCGTCATACCGACCATGCGTTGAGCCGTTTCATGACCGGCCGACGTCATGCAATCAATCCCATCGAAGCCGCAACCGTGATGGGACTGAGGCTCCTCGACCTCGGCATGATGGTGACCCACCCCACCGCGTTACGCCGCAGTGAAGCGCAGCGTATGGTCGTCGAAAAGCAGATGGCGCTGCTCGAAGGCGTCTTCGCCATGCAGATGGCGTGGGCCAAGCTGCTGATCACCCCGTTCTGGCTATGGCCCAAGCCCGCCGCCCTTGCCGAGGAGCTGAGGCGGGCCGCCACGCGCCCGGCGGCGCGGCGTGTCGCCGCCAACGCCCGCCGCCTCAGGGCGCGGAAATCGCTCTAGCGCATGATGTTGGCAGGTCCGACGGCGGCGACATGAGCGGCTCGATCGTTGAGGCCTATGACCGCGCCGCGGCGCGCGGCGAGTTGGCGGCCGACCCGGCCCAGCATGAGCTTGCCGAGCGGCTCGATCGCCTCGCCGCCGAGCTTGCGCAATCTGAGTCGTCCAGCAGTCTTCTCGGCATGTTGCGCGGGAAAGCGCGCCCGCCCCGCGGTCTCTACATTCAAGGCGATGTCGGCCGCGGCAAGACCCTGCTGCTCGACATGTTCTTCGAGCACGCCCCGGTCAGGAAGAAACGGCGGGTGCATTTTCATGCCTTCATGCAGGAGGTCCACACGGCGATCTTCGCCATTCGCCAGAACGGTCAGGACCGCAATGGCGACGCGGTGGTCACCGCTGCCCGCGACATTGCCGCGGCAGCGCGCCTTCTCTGTTTCGACGAGTTCCAGGTCAACGACATTGCCGATGCGATGATTCTCGGTCGCCTGTTCGAGGCGCTGTTCGCGGCGGGCACCGTGATCGTGCTCACCGCCAACATCCCTCCTGCCGATCTTTATCGTCATGGTCTGAACCGTCAGGTTTTCTTGCCCTTCATCCGGCTGATCGAGGAACGCCTCGAGCTCGTCACGCTGTCGGGCGGCATCGACCATCGCTTGCAGCGCGTCGGCGGCGAGCAGGTCTATTTCTACCCGCTCGGTGCCGGCGCCGATGCCCGCATGCAGTGGCTGTGGAAGCGCCTTACCGACACCGATCGCGGCGAGCCCGTGACCCTTGCGGTCAAAGGCCGCAACTTTCTCGTGCCGCAGGCCGCCAGGAAGATCGCCCGCTTCGATTTCGCCGATCTCTGCCAGGCCGCCGTCGGCGCTGCCGACTATCTCGCCATCGCGGCCGTGTTCGATGGCGTGTTCGTCGAGCAGATACCTGTGCTGCAACCGGCACAGGTGAACGAGGCCCGCCGCTTCACCATGCTCATCGACACGCTCTATGACCGCCAGATCCGTTTTGCCGCCTCTGCCGAGGCCCCGCCGGAAGGGATCTATGCCGCAGGCCTCAACACCTTCGAGTTTGCCCGCACCGTCTCCCGCCTCCGGGAAATGATCGCGGCGAGCTATTGGGCGGCGGGCCCGGATCGCGCCCGGGCTGCCATATTGACGTAGAGCATGATGGGGTTAGCGCCCTTTTTCTTGCGGGCAGCACCCCGGCACGGTAGAGAGTGGCGCGTTGTTGCACTGCGAAGGACATCGCCATGGCGCGCAAAAGGATCGCCCTCGTGGGCGGCGGGATGATTGGCGGCACGCTTGCCCACCTCGCCGGCCTCAAGGAGCTCGGCGATCTGATCATTTTTGACATCGTCGAGGGCCTGCCCCAGGGCAAGGCGCTCGATATCGCCCAATCCTCGCCGATCGAGGGCTTCGACGCCAGGATCTCCGGCGTCAACCGCTATGACGGCATCGAGGGCGCCGACGTCGTCATCGTCACCGCCGGTGTTCCGCGCAAGCCCGGCATGAGCCGCGACGACCTCCTGGAGATCAATCTCAAGGTGATGAGCCAGGTCGGCGCCGGCGTGAAGAAATATGCCCCAAATGCATTCGTCATCTGCATCACCAACCCGCTCGACGTCATGGTCTGGGCGCTGCAGAAATATTCCGGGCTGCCGACCAACCAGGTCGTCGGCATGGCCGGCGTGCTCGACTCGGCGCGGTTCCGCTACTTCCTGGCCGAGGAGTTCAATGTCTCGGTCGAGGATGTCACCGCCTTCGTCCTTGGTGGGCATGGCGACACGATGGTGCCGCTGCCGCGCTATTCGACGGTCGCCGGCATCCCCCTTCCCGACCTCGTTGCCATGAAATGGACCACCCAGAAGCGCATCGACGAGATCGTTCAGCGCACCCGCGACGGCGGCGCCGAGATCGTCGGCCTGCTCAAGACCGGCTCGGCCTTCTATGCCCCCGCCTCGGCCGCCATCGCCATGGCCGAGAGCTATCTCAAGGACAAGAAGCGGGTGCTGCCCTGCGCCGCTCACCTCAAGGGCGAATATGGCGTCGACAATCTCTATGTCGGCGTGCCGGTCGTCATCGGTGCCGGCGGCGTCGAGCGGATCGTCGAGATCAGGCTCGACAATGACGAGAAGAACCAGTTCAAGAACTCCATCAAAGCGGTGCAAGGGCTGATGGATGCGGCCCGAAAGATCGCGCCCGACCTCGGCTGAGGATCATTGGTATATGGTATACCAAAATTGGCGGAAGGAATATTCGGTGGTATACCTGCCTTCGTTTGAGCATGCGTTCAAGGAGGGCCGCCGATGAACATCCACGAATATCAGGCCAAGGAGCTGCTGCGCCAGTTTGGCGTGCCGACCGGCCGAGGATTGCCCGCTTTCACCGTCGAAGAAGCGGTCGCCGCCGCCGAGAAGCTCGGCAGCCCGGTATTCGTCGTCAAGGCGCAGATCCATGCCGGCGGCCGCGGCAAGGGCGGCGGCGTCAAGGTGGTGAAGAGCCTTGACGATGTCCGCCGCGAGGCCGGGCGCATGCTGGGCATGACCCTCGTCACCCCGCAGACTGGTCCCCAGGGCAGGATCGTCAACCGCCTTTATATCGAGGAAGGCAGCCCGATCGCCCGCGAGCTCTATCTATCCTGCCTGGTCGACCGCGCCACCTCGCGCGTCGCCTTCATCGCCTCGACCGAGGGCGGCATGGACATCGAGCAGGTCGCCCATGACACGCCCGACAAGATCGCCACCATCCGGGTCGATCCGGCCACCGGTTATTTCCCCTATGTCGGCCGCGACATCGCGGCCGCTCTGCGGCTCGAGGGCGATCTTCAGAAGCAATGCGTGGCGATGGTCGGAGGGCTCTACAACGCCTTCATCGCCAAGGATATGAGCCTCCTCGAGATCAATCCGCTGGTCGTCACCGAGGACGGCAAGCTGCTCTGCCTCGACGCCAAGATCAATTTCGACTCCAACGCCCTTTACCGCCACAAGGACGTGCTGGCGATGCGCGACGAGAGCGAGGAGGATGCCAAGGAGATCGAAGCCTCGAAATTCGACCTCTCCTACATCGCGCTCGACGGCAATATCGGCTGCATGGTCAACGGCGCCGGCCTCGCCATGGCGACCATGGACATCATCAAGCTCTATGGCGCCAGGCCGGCAAACTTTCTCGATGTCGGCGGCGGCGCCACCCGCGAGAAGGTCACCGCCGCCTTCAAGATCATCACCTCCGATCCGCAGGTCGAAGGCATCCTCGTCAATATTTTCGGCGGCATCATGCGTTGCGACATCATCGCCGAAGGGGTGATCGCCGCCGTCAAGGAAGTCGGCCTCGAAGTGCCGCTGGTGGTGCGGCTCGAAGGCACCAATGTCGAGCTCGGCCGGAAGATCCTGAACGAATCGGGCCTCAACGTCATCGCCGCCAATGACCTCGACGATGCGGCAAAGAAAGTGGTCGCGGCCGTCAAGGAGGCCGCGTGATGTCGATCCTCGTCAACCGCGAAACCAAGGTCATCTGCCAGGGCATCACCGGCACCCAGGGCACCTTCCACACCGAGCAGGCCATCGCCTACGGCACCCGCATGGTCGGCGGCGTCACCCCCGGTCGTGGCGGCTCGATCCATCTCGGCCTGCCGGTGTTCGACACCGTTGCCGCCGCCGTCGCCGAGACCGGCGCCGACGCCTCGGCGATCTATGTCCCGCCGCCCTTTGCCGCCGACGCCATCCTCGAGGCGGTCGCCGCCGAGGTCCTGCTGGCCGTCTGCATCACCGAGGGCATTCCGGTGATGGACATGGTCAAGGTCAAGCGTGCCCTCGAAGGCTCGAAGACCCGGCTCATCGGGCCGAACTGCCCCGGCATCATCACGCCCAACGAGTGCAAGATCGGCATCATGCCGGGCCACATCTTCAAGAAGGGCTCGGTCGGCATCGTGTCGCGTTCCGGCACCTTGACATATGAGGCCGTCAAACAAACATCCGATACCGGGCTCGGCCAGTCCACCGCTGTCGGCATCGGCGGCGATCCCGTCAAAGGCACCGAGTTCATCGACGTTCTGGAGCTCTTCCTGGCAGACCCCGAAACCCGCTCGATTGTCATGATCGGCGAGATCGGTGGCTCGGCCGAGGAGGAGGCCGCCGATTTCCTGCGCCTCTCCAAGGTCAAGAAGCCGACGGTCGGCTTCATTGCCGGCCGCACCGCTCCTCCTGGTCGTCGCATGGGCCATGCCGGTGCCATCATTTCCGGTGGCCGCGGCGGTGCCGAGGACAAGATCGAGGCGATGCGGCGCGCCAATGTGACGATTGCCGATTCCCCCGCGGCGCTGGGCACGACACTCGCCAGGCTGTTGACCGGCTGAGCAGCGCGAGACGGGGGCTCATAGCGGTGCCTTTCGGCACCCGACAACTGGAAAGGCCGGCGGGGCCCCTCGCCGGTCCGGAGAACGATGACCAAGACAGACCTCAACGAGGGCTTCGAGCGCACCTCGTTTCTCTATGGCGCCAACGCCCAATTCATCGAGCAGCTTTACGCCCGCTATCTGAATGACCCCGCCTCCGTCGATCCCGAATGGCAGCAATTCTTCGCCGGCCTGGAGGAGGATCGCGATACCGCCCTAAGGCAGACCCGAGGGCCCTCCTGGGAGCGGTCCGACTGGCCGGAGACCGTCAATGGCGAGATCGTGTCGGCCCTCGACGGCAATTGGCCGGCGCTGACCCGCGATGGCGAGACCCGCCCCGCCCGCCGCCCGCGCGATGGCGCTCCTGCCGAGATCTCCTCTGCCGAGATGCGCAAGGCGACCCTCGATTCGGTCCGCGCCCTGATGATGATCCGCGCCTATCGCATCCGCGGCCATCTCGCCGCCGATCTCGATCCGCTGCGCCTCAAGGACCCCGAGACCCATCCCGAGCTCGATCCAGCCTCCTACGGTTTCGGCCCGCAGGACATGGACCGCCCGATCTTCATCGACAATGTCCTCGGCCTCGAGCGGGCGACCCTCAACCAGATCATCGCCATTCTCAAGCGCACCTACTGCTCGACGCTTGGGGTCGAGTTCATGCACATCTCCGATCCGCGCCAGAAGGCGTGGATCCAGGAGCGCATCGAGGGTCCCGACAAGGGCATCCGCTACACCGCCGAGGGCAAGCGGGCCATCCTCAATAAGCTGATCGAGGCCGAGGGCTTCGAGCACTTCCTCAATGTCAAATACACCGGCACCAAGCGCTTCGGCCTCGATGGCGGCGAGTCGATGATCCCGGCGCTCGAGCAGATCATCAAGCGCGGTGGTCAGCTCGGTTTGCACGAGGTCGTTTTCGGCATGGCCCATCGCGGCCGGCTCAACGTGCTCGCCAATGTCATGGCCAAGCCCTATTCGGTGATCTTCCACGAGTTCAAGGGCGGTTCGTCGACCCCGGAGGAGGTCGAAGGCTCGGGCGATGTCAAATACCACCTCGGCTCCTCCTCCGACCGCGAGTTCGACGACAACCGCGTCCACCTGTCGCTGACCGCCAACCCGTCGCATCTCGAGATCGTCGATCCGGTGGTGCTCGGCAAGGTGCGCGCCAAGCAGGACCAGAATGGCGGCGACCGCCGCCGGGTGATGCCGCTCCTGATCCACGGCGATGCCGCCTTCGCCGGCCAGGGCGTGGTGGCGGAATGCTTCGGCCTGTCGGGCCTCAAGGGCCACCGCACCGGCGGTTCGCTGCACTTCATCGTCAACAACCAGATCGGCTTCACCACGAGCCCGATCTGGGGCCGCTCCTCGCCCTATCCCTCCGACGTGGCCAAGATGATCGAAGCGCCGATCTTCCACGTCAACGGCGACGATCCCGAAGCGGTG
>Ga0075431_100002287_pt1 | contig 18388 bp, 18 predicted proteins | sample RhiMetdeltSRZDD5_FD_75297 | JGI IMG/M metagenome (GOLD analysis project Ga0075431, IMG submission 75297) | Populus rhizosphere microbial communities from Tennessee, USA - Rhizosphere MetaG P. deltoides SRZDD5 | ecosystem: Host-associated > Plants > Roots > Rhizosphere > Soil | place: USA... | reverse complement strand
CACGGGCACGGGCACGGATTCGTACTCGAGCGGCGGAACCGCCGCCCCTCCCAATTAGCGCCTACGCGAGTCCGATCACCTTCATTCGCCGCGTGAGGCACTGAGCGGCGAAGGCGTGTGTCTCGGCGCGCGAGTAGCCGAACAGGTCCCAGTCGTCCTCCTCGGCCCAGGGCGGGTCGAGAACCCCGTCGGCGATCGGAAGCGCCTCGCCCATCATCCGCTGGATCGCCTGGCGGTAGCGGTCGTCCTCGCGCGCCATGTCGGTCAGGAAGCGCACGCCGAACGCGATGTGACGGTGCTCGTCGCGGGCGACATTGTTGAAGCCCTCGACGAAGGCCGGCAGGGTCTCCTGCTCGGTGTTGTACTCGATGATGAAGTGCTGGCCGGTGAGGGCCAGGGCGCCCTCGATGATCATGTGGTAGAGGGTCACCGCCTCGACGAGCGCCTCGGTGTCCTCCGGCTCGGCAGCGAGCCGGTCGACGCGATTGTGGAGCAGGTCGTCGAAGAGCTGGCCGAATGACTCGTTCAGGTGCTCCTCGGTCCTGCGCAGGCGATCCGCCAGATCGTCGGTGCCCTCGTACACGCCGACCTCGCTGTAGAAGCGATCGAAGAAGCGGACGTGCCGGGCCTCGTCGGCGATCTGCGTCGACAGGAAGATCCGCTGCTCCTCCTGCGGGCAGGCCCGCATGATCGGCCCGAGCTCGTCGGTGACCCGCTGCTCGCCGATGAAGAAGCCGGACAGCCCGTACATCCGCTGGAAGCGCTCCTCCGGCGGGATCCGCTCGTGCCAGTCGATCCGGTCCTGGCTGAAGTCGAGCTCCTGCGTCGCCCATTGCTGGCGCTCCCAGAGCAGGTAGAGCTCCTTGTAGGAGAGGAGCTTCGCCTTACCGCGGTCGGCCGACTCCTGGAGCGCCGGGTCGGAGGTCTCCTGGAAGCCCTCCTGCCGGGCGATCTCACTGAGCGTGCGTGCCGTGCGACTCGCGACGGCTTCTGCGGCCGCGGCCGCGTCGTCGGTCGTGTGGACGCCCGACCCCTCGGCCTCGAGCGGCTTCGCTTCCATGGGCGCTTAGCCTACACGCTCACTGGCTGGCTGGCCAAGATCTGGCGGCGGGCTCAGACGGAGTGCGTGTCCCCCGGGTTCAGGATCACGACCTGGGACGACGTTCTCGATTCGACGTCCGACTTGAACGCCTCGGCGTCGGCCTCGACCGCCGGGAAGGTGTTGTAGTGCATGGGGATCACCGTGCCCGCGCCGATCAGGTCCGCCGCGACGGCGGCGTCGCGGCGGTCCATCGTGTAATGCCCGCCGATCGGGATCAGCGCCACGTCCACCGGCGTGCTCTCGGCGATCAGCCGCAGGTCGCCGAAGAGGCTGGTGTCGCCGAGGTGGTAGACGGTGGTGCCGCCGATGTTGACGACGAGCCCCGCCTGTCCGCCGACGGCGGTGCCGTCGGGGAGCGTGCCGGTGTGGAACGCCTGCACGAGCTTCACCCAGCCCCAGTCGAACTCGACCGTGCCGCCGAGGTTCGGGTCCGAGGTGCTCTCGACGCCCTGCTCTCCCAGCCAGCTCGCCAGTTCCACGAGGGCTACGCAGTGGGCGCCTGTCCGGGTCGCGACCGCAACGGCGTCCGCAACGTGATCGGCGTGACCGTGGGTGATCAGGATGTGCGTCGGGTCCACGTCGTCGGCGCTCACGCCCGCGACCGGATTATTGGGCGCGAGAAACGGGTCGATGAGCAGGCGACTGGAATCGTCTGAGAGCTCGAACGTGGCGTGGCCAATGAAGCGGATGTCCATACGGTCAGTCCTCCTCCGTCGAATCGCTTGGATCGTCAAGTTCCCGGTGAAGCGCCCAGCCAACCGCGACCCCAACCATCATGCCCATCCGTGCCTCCTCCGCGAGCAGGGTCCGGATTGCCGTGGTGCGGTCGGAATCGCTGGACGCCTCGGCAGCCTTTCGCACCTCGGCCTCGCGGGCCTCGCCAAGCCACCCGCCCTCGTCGAGCGCCTCGGCCAGGATCCGCTGGAGCTTCGGCGCCGCGGCCGTTACCACCGACTCGGCCTCGCGGAAACGCTCCGGGTCGGTGAGCGCGTCGATTGCCGCATCCAGTCTGGCCTGGTCAACCGGCATCGCCCGCACGATATAGAGGGGGTGCCGAGGGGCGTGACGAGAAGGCCCTTCCCCATCGGTGGCTCGGGGGCTGAAGCCGCCTCGCAATCCCTGCTCGGGAGCCTTCTCGTTCCCGCCCCCGGCACCCTCGGCCGAACCACCGCTACGTCCGGCGTTCCCACATCTCCAGCCTGCATATCGGTTCGTAGCCCAGGCGCGCGTAGACCGGGTAGCCCATCTTCGTCGACTGCAGGCTCGAAACGGCGAGGCCGCGGTCCCGTGCCTCGGCAAGCGCGCGGTGCAACAGCCGGCGCGCGAGGCCCTTGCCGCGGTGCTCGGCGAGCGTTGCGACGAAGTACACCTCGCAATCGCCGCCGTTGTCGTAGGCGCCGAGGACGCTCACGGGCTCGCCGTCGACACGCGCCTGGTAGAGGCGGAGGCCCTCGATGGCCCCGAATCCGGCCATGGCCCCGGCGAACGTTCCCACCGGCCAGTCGTACGCCGCGTCGTTGATCCGAGCGAGCATCTCCGGGTCCGCGTGGACGTCCCAGTCGAGATCGTCCGGATCGGGCTCGGGCAGCATTGCCAGCTCGGCGATCATCGCCGTCGGAGTGGCGTCGAGCCGGTGGCCCGCCTCCTCCAGCAACGCGGCGGCTTCCCGGTCGTCCTCCGGCACCCAGACCGTCCAGGCCCGCACCCCGGCGTTCGGGTACGCCTCCGCGAGCTCGTCAAGAACGGCGGCCAGCGCGCCGGCGTCTCGGTACGCGACCGAGTTCGGGATCGACCGGTCGGGGATGGCGGGCGTGATCGTCGCGACGACACCGTCCCGTTCGATCGCGCTGGAGCCGTCGCCGCCCATGGCCAGGAGGCGCACGAAGGACATCAACGCACCGCGCTGTTGCTCTATCGCCTCGGCGCGGTCCATGTTCGATCGTCCTCCCGGGGCGCTCAGCGTTTCAGGGCCAGCGTGATGCCGTCGGCGACGCCCAGCATCGCGACGTCGACCCGCTCGTCCTCGATCGCGCGGTCGTTGACCTCGCGGGTCGCGAGGGTGCGCGCATCGTCGTCATCGCCCTCCAGGACCTGACCGCCGCGCAGCACGTTGTCGAGCATGATCAGGCCCCCCGGCCGCAGCAGGCGCAGGCACTCCTCGTAGTAGTCCGGATACTCGGCCTTGTCGGCATCGACGAACGCGAAATCGAAGGGCTCGTCCGCCGGGAGCTCGCGGAGGGTGTCGAGCGCCGGCCCGAGGCGCTGGTCGACCCGGTCGGCCACGCCCGCCTCCCCGAAGTAGCGCCGCGCGATCTCCGTCCACTCGCCGCTGATGTCGCAGGTCACCAGGGTCCCGTTCTCCCCGAGCCCGCGGGCGATGCAGATCGCGGAGTAGCCGGTGAACGTGCCGAGTTCGAGGGCCCGTCGGGCCCCCATCGCGCGGACGAGGAGGGTCATGAACGCCCCCTGCTCGGGCGCGATCTGCATGATCGCGATGTCGCCGAGCTTCTCGGTCTCGTCCGCCAGGCGCCGCAGCACGTCGTCCTGGCGCGCCCCGTGCTCGACCAGGTACTCGTAGAGCTCGGGCGTGAGCGTGACGAACTTGTCCGGCACCGAGCGCTGCCTAACGGCGCCCGAGGGTCGCCGAGAACCCCGCCGTCACGCCGACCAGCCCGCCGACGATGCCAGCCCACTCGTTCGCCCAGTCGTCCACCACCGGCAGGAGCAGCAGCACCACCGCGGCGACGACGAGCGGGATCGTGTCGAGCTCCTCGGTGGGATCATCGCGGGCGTCCGCGCGGCGAATCATGAACCAGGCGCCGAGCGCACCCAGCGCGACGCTGTTGCCGCCCGCCGCGACCGTGAACCCATCGCCGAACACATCGTCGAGCCCCATGGCCGCGAGGGCTCCGAGCGCGCCGCAGGCGATGAGCAGCAGCGCCGCGGGGACCGCCCCCAGGCGCCGCTCGAGCGCGGGGGCGAACAGGGCGATCGCGACTCCGATCGCGAACAGGTATCCGATGTTGTCGTAGACGAAGGGTGCCGCGAGGTAGTGCCACCACGGGGTCCCCGAGGCGATGTTCTCGATGGCGCCGATCTGCACCAGGCTCAGGCCAGCGGCGCGCTGCACGATGACCAGGGCGGCGGGAAGCAGAATCGCCGCCAGGGTCACGTAAGGGCGCTCGGCCGCCAGCGAGAGGCGCTGCAATCGCTCCCGACGTTCCCTGCGCTCAGCCGCGCGACGGCGGCGCCGGTCTCGTCGGGTCTCGCGCGGCTCGAGTACCTCGCCGCGCCGCTCGAGCTTGGGCGCCCGCTTGCGTAGCCTGGTGCCGCAGTACGGGCATTCGGTGACGTACGAGCTCACCTCCGAACCGCAGCTCTTGCAAACGACGCTCAGCTCCGTCTCGGCCACGCCCCCCAGAATAACCCCGGGGTGCTCGTGCGCCAACGCCGGCGGCTCAGCAACGGGTGTCGGCGATCATCTCCTGAACGAGGTTTGCCAGGTCTTCTCCGTGGCGCTCCCAGTAGTGGAGCTGGCGCTGCGCCCCGGTGCGGCCCCGGAGCAGGTCATCGAGCAGGTCGAGCTCGGCCGAGCAGTCGAGCTTGGCGGCATCGTCGTGGAGCTCCTCGACCAGCGCCGCCGCCATCCGCTCCGCGGGCCGACGCTCGCCACGGCGAAAGTCGATGAGCGTGCCGTCCATCCCCCGCAGGGCGGCGCGGACCTTGTTGTCGTCGATCAACTCGGTCGGGAAGCCCACCAGCGGCTCCTCGGCGTTGTAGAGCGCGTACATCCGGTGCGCGAGCGAGATGGTGAGCGCCGCGAGCGCGATCGTGTGGTCCAGCGTCGTCTGCTGGTCGAAGATCCGCGTCTCGACGGTGCCGAGGTTCGGGTGCGGACGGACGTCCCACCACAGGTAGGTGTAGTCCTCGATCGCACCGCCTCGCATCATCTGCTCGACGCGGTTCGAGAAGATCTCCCAGGTCCCGTAGTGAGGCGGGACACCGGCCCGCGGGAACGCGCGGAAAACCGGCGTGCGCGAGGACATCATCCCCGTCAGCCGGCCACGCCAGAAGGGCGAGTTCGACGAAAGCGCGAGGAGCAGCGGCAGGAACAACCGGATCCCGTCGGCGACGTAGATGGCGCGGTCGGGCCCGTCGATCGCCACGTGGACATGCGTGCCGAAGATCAACTCCTGGCGGGCGATGAAGCCGAGCTCGTCGATCAGCTCCTTGTACCGCGGGCGCTTGACGATCTCCTGGTCCTCCCACCGCGCGAACGGATGCGTGCCCGAGGCCGCGACGCAGAGGCCCTGCTGGTCGGCGATGTCGACGAGGGAGTGGCGGAGCTTTCGCAGCTCCTCCCCGGCCTCGCGCACGGTCTTGCATGGCCTCGTCGCGATCTCGAGCACCGACTGCATGAGCTCGGGCTTCACCTGCCCGTCCAGCTCCTCGGGGACCGCGGCCAGGATCTCCTCGATCGCCTGCGCGAGGCTCAGATCGGACGGATCGAGGAGCATCAACTCCTCCTCGATGCCGATCGTGAAGGGCGGGCCGTTGAACTGGTGGTCGATCATTGGCTCAGGAGCGTCCAGTAGCGCGGCCGCCGGGCGCCCGGTGGTGCGCCTTTATTATCCGTGTCGGTCCCCCGGAATCCCGGGTATACGTTCTCGCAACAGGAGAGGAAGGGCCCACCGACATGGAGATCAAGACCGCAACCGAGCAGAAATCACTCCTCGCGACCCTCACGCCGGGGAAGCGCACACGACTGCGGCGCCTTCTGTTCGAGTTCGGCCCCGGCCAGGGGACGCTCCTACTGCTGCCGATCGACCAGGGAATCGAGCACGGTCCGCGGGACTTCTTCCCCAACCCGGCGTCGAAGGACCCCGAGTATCAGTTTCACCTCGCCGCCGAGGCCCGCTACTCCGCGATCGCCTGCCAGATCGGCTTGGCCACGAAGTACTACCCCGACTACGCCGGCCAGGTCCCGCTGATCCTCAAGGTCAACGGCAAGACCGACATTCCGCCATCGGACGACGCGCTTTCGACCACCAACGCGTCCGTCGAGGACGCGGTGCGCCTGGGCGCCGACGCGGTCGGATACACGCTCTACGTGGGATCGCCGCGCCAGGACGCCGACCTCCACCAGCTACAGGGCGTTCGCGAGGAGTGCGACCGCTACGGGATGCCGCTCATGATCTGGGCGTACCCGCGCGGATCGGCGATCGACAAGAAGGGCGGGCGGGATTCCTTCTACGCGATCGACTACGCCGCCCGGATGGCGATGGAGATGGGCGCCGACATCGTCAAGCTCAATCTCCCGAAGGCCAACCCGGAGAAGGACAAGGATTCCCCCGCGCCCTACAACGAGCTGAACCTCGGCGAGGCGGAGGTAGTCAGCCACGTCGTGGCGTCCGCCGGGCGCTCGCTGGTCGTTCTCTCCGGCGGCTCGAAGATCGATGACGAGCACCTGCTCGACCAGACCCGCTACATCATGGAGGCGGGCGGCACGGGTGTCGTCTACGGACGCAACGTGTGGCAGCGCGAGCACTCCGAGGCGCTCGAGATCATCGAGCAGATCAAGGAAGTGCTGCTCTCGTCCGTGACGCGTATTCCGTAGGCGCGCCTGCGAGAGGGGCGTCGGGGGTCCGCCGTACCCCGAGGAAGGCCCTTCCGCATCCATGCGTCGGGGGCTAAAGCCGCCTCGCAGTCCCTGCTCGGCAGCCTTCCTCGGCCCACGGCGAACCCCCGTCGCTGCTTCCTACTGCCCTGCCCCGATCATCGCCAGCTGAGGGGCGGGAGCCTTCCTCGGCCCACGGCGAACCCCCACCACCGTTTCCTGCTTGCCCTACCCCGGGTCGGCGGGCAATCCGTCTTCCAGAAGCGCACCTGCCCCTTGCGGGGGGCGCGTCAGCGCCCTGAGCGGTTGGTAAGGGCTGTGAAGCCCAAACCTGGTCTTGGCGCCCTCTTTCTCCTTGTCCTGGGTGCCTGGCTGCTCCTGCAGCCGGGCTGTGGCGCGGGCGGAGGAAGCAGTGAGGGCGGGTTTGCCGCCGGCAGCTCCGTCGCTGCGCGGGTCGTTCGGGTCGTCGACGGTGACACGATCGTCGCGCGTGTGGACGGCCAGAACGAGTACGTCCGCTACATCGGGGTGGACACGCCCGAGACCGTCAAGCCGGATACGCCCGTGCAGTGCTACGGCCCCAGGGCCAGCGATGAGAACCACCGCCTGGTCGAGGAGCAGAGGGTGCGGCTCGTCTTCGACCACGAGGCCCGCGACGACTATGGGCGGCTGCTGGCATACGTCCACGCGGGCGGCGAGTTCGTAAACGCCGACCTGGTCCGGGGCGGGTACGCCCGCACGCTCGCGATCGAGCCGAACACCTCGCACGCCGCGGAATTCCGGCGGCTCGCCGCTCGGGCTGCCAGGGCCGGGCGCGGATTGTGGGGCGCCTGCTGAGCCGCCACCCCGGCAGGGATCGAGGCGGGTCTGGGCAAGTGGGGAAGGGATTTGGCCGATCCGGCCAGATGACTCTTCAATGGCGACCCGTCCGGGCAGCGATCGAAGCGTTACGGACAAGTAGGAGAGGATTGGCCCGATCTCGCAAGGCCCGGGCGGATAACCCTTCAATGGCCGCTGCCCCCGACCGCGGTTGAAGAGTTGATCCCTCTCAGGGGGGTTAACCCTTCAATCGCTTGCGATGCCGTGGGCGAGTGAAGCGTTATCGGGGCGGGGCTGCCCTACTTGCCAGCCGTGGGCGTCCCGGACTCGCCCGCGGTCGAGCGCCCAGGCCAGCCCCGCAAACCCATCAATGGCCGCACTTCCGGCAGCGGTTGAAGGGTTCGCCTTCTCATGGCAGGTCAACCCTTCAATCGCCCTCAAGGCAGGGGGCGAGTGAAGAGTTGACGGGGCGGGGCTGCCCTACTTGCCAGCCGTGGGCGCCGCGCGCACGCTCGGGATCGAGCCGAATCACCCGACACGCGGCGGATTTCCGGCCGGGCGGGTTCTTGGGTGCCCTGCTGACGCGACGCTGATCAGACGCTAGAAATTCGCTCGTAGCGATCCGCGCTTGGCAAGGTAGGGCTCGCGCCGGACTCGTCTGGTAGTTTCAGGCCCCGTCGCGGACTTGGCTCAGCGCGACCCCTGGCACAACCGCTCTTACTGGAGCAGCGCGATGAGGATGCAAGACAGCATGACGCAGTTCGAGGTGGCGTTCGAGCAGGAGGCTGCGCTCGAGCGGCGCCGCAGGCAGCAGCTTCGCCGACGGGCGGTCAACCGGTCGCGTGCGCGGCGGATTCAGCGAACCGAGCAGCACGGCACGGTCGCGTTCGGCGTCCTGGTGATCGCGCTGACGGTGACGGTCCTCGTCGTGACCGTCGTGATGTTCGAGACGCTGGCCTGGCTGATGGGCTAGCGGGCCGCCAGTCCGAGCCCCAACACGCCTAGTCGGAGCCGTCCTTCGCCGAGAGGTCCCCGAGGGCCTCGTCGACGTGCTTGTTCGCCTGGCCGTTCTCCGACATCTGCTCTTCCTTGATCGAGAGGTAGACCTCCTTGCGGAACACCGGGACGTCGCGCGGCGCGGTGATTCCGAGCCGGATCTTGTCCCGGGACACGGCAAGGACGGAAACCTCAACGGTGTCGCCGATCATGATGCTCTGATTCGTCTTTCTCGTTAAGACGAGCATCTCGCCTCCATTCGAGCCATCCCGGCCCCTCGGGCCGCCAACCGAATCCAGAGTACCCACTTATCGCGCGTTCCGCCACCCACAACCGTCAGGGTCCCCGTCGGTTAGCATCACGCGGCCCCAGGGAGGCGCATATGGCCAGAAAACCGCTTCGCTCACAGCTCAATCAGATCCGCGCCTGGGTGCGTCAGGGGCGGACCGACGCCTGGATCGCACACCAGCTCGACATCCCGGCGTCGGAGCTGCGCGAGTTCCGCCGCCGGCACGAGCTCTCGCCCGAGGACGAGGACGGCGGCGAAGTCGAGCTCCGCGACGAGATCGAGGCGGAGATCGAGGCGCTCAGCGAGACGGATGAGGAAGAGCCCGCGGCGGCGGAGGGCGAGGACGAGGAGGGCCAGGAGGCCGAGGAGCCTCGCGAGGAGGAGGCGACCGGCGGGCGGCGACGCCGGCGCAGGCGACGTCGCCGCGGCGGCGGAGGCGGCGATCGCGCCGGCGCGGCCATGCAGGCGACGTTCGACCACGGCGAGAAGGATGGCTTCGGGCTGTGGCTGGATCCGGCGGTCGAGGACGATCCGGTCTACAGCGAGCACTGGGCAGGGCACCGGCGGGTTGAGGTGACGATCGAGCCCGACCGGATCGTCATCCGGCGCGTCTAGCACCTCCGGGGCACCCCGCAGCTGATCCACCACTACGGTGGATGAGCGGCCGCGCGCGGTGTCGGCTGCGAGCCGCCCGGCTAGCGGGAGGTTCCCTTGGCGGTGACCCCGGCGCCGGGGCGACCCAGGTTTCGGACCGCTCCGGCGGCCCCTCCCGGTGACTTACGCAGCTCCCAGTCGGCGTCGTCGGTCTTGGCGAGCTCATTGCGAAGGTCCTCGAGCGTGCGGAGCTGTTGCGCGTGCTCTCCGCTCGCCAGAAGCTGGCGCATCTTCCTGAGCCGCACCGCGACGGGCTGGTCGGAGAACAGGAAGAGCGAGATGCCCGCGTCGTACTCGCTCTCGGGCGCCATCGGAACTCCCCCCTCCCTGGCCGCCCGGCGCAGGAGTCGCACGAGCCGCGTCCCCTCAGCGTCGGGTTGGATGAGCGCGTCGAGGGGATCCTCACCGTCGGTGGAATCCGACGGGATCAACTCCCCGGGGGCCATGCGGTCCACGACCGCGACCCGCAGCGCGTCCCGCTCGTCGGAGCTCAGCGATCGGAGGCCGGCACGCTTCTTGAAGGCCACTACGGACCGCCTTCCCATGGCCGCGAGCACCACGTGCTTGATCGGGCGCCAGTGGTGCTCGGGGATGATCCGCAGGAGGAAGAGCAGGCCGAGCCACGCCAGCATGATGGCCGCAATCGTTGGCAGCTGGACCCACTTGTCGGCGGGGTGCGCGAAGTGGTACGCGACCGCGATGCTGACGGCGACGATCGTTGCCTGAGCCATTGCGAGGTACGGGAACTTGATCGGCGTCTCGCCGAACTGGGTCCTGAGGAACATCGCCACCGAGGGGATCGAGAAGGCGACGATCATCGCGATCGGCGGCGCGTAGATCCCGATGTTCGTCTGGCTCAGGAGTCCGATGCAGAGGCCGACGTAGGCGAATGCGACGAACATCACCGACCCGATGAACATTCTCCGGCGGTTGCTGTAGGTGGCGGACATCTGGATCGTGCGCATCATCGGCACCATCGTCATGGCCGCGGCCGTGAGTGGCACCAGGGGTGCCACCGATGCGAACTTCTCGCCGCCGACGGCGATCAGGATCTCGCCGCCCAATGTCATCGCGAGGATCGCTGTCAGGGTGAGTAAGTAGAAGTACGCGAGCATCTGTCCCTGCGCGACCGCGATGCCGTACTCCCGTCGGAAGGCCTCATACGCGGCCGTCTTCTTGAGCGGTCGCAGCGCGACGCGGAACCCCTGCGGCAGGAAGGCGACCATGAACCCCGTTCGCGAGGCCAGGTTGTAGAGGCCGATCTCCTTGTGCTCCAGGAACCGGGAGAGGATGAAGGAGTCGGCGTTCTGGACCACCCAGAGCGACGACGCGATCGGAATCCGCATCTTGCCCCGATCGAGGATCGCGAACAGCTCGCCGAACGAGAAGACCTTCTGGAAGCTCTTCCAGATCAGCGCCACGCAGACCAGCGTCGCCGTGCACGTGCCAATCGTCTGACCGAGGACGGCGCCCTTGACCCCGCCGCCCATGGCGAGGATCGCGATGATCGCCGCGAGGTTGAAGGCAGGCCGCGCGGCGTCGATGAGGACGAAGGTGCGCGGGCGGCCCTCGAACCAGATCACCATCTCGGCGAGCTTGAAGATCGCCCAGACGGCGCCGGTGATGGTTGCGAAGACGACCACCGGGCCCTGGCTCGAGTCACCCAGGAGGAATCCGGCGATCTGGTTCTTGAACAGCGCGACCGGGACGGTGATGGCCGCCGCAAGAAACAGCGTCCAGAACAGGCCAACCCCCAGCGTGTACGTCGGGCGGTTCGAGCCGACCTCGCCGCCCTCGTCGTCGTCCCCGGCGTCGTCGGCGTCGTCATCGGAGATGCCGAAGGTCCGCATCATCGTCCCCGGCTTGGAGACGACGTGGATGATCTGCGTCACGAGGCCGGTGAGGAAGAAGAGCAGCGCGTAGGAGCCCAGCGAGTGCGGGCCGAGGAACCGCGCCACGATGACGAGCGACGAGTAGTGGAGGATGTTGCTCAGAGCGAGCGAGACGCCCTGGTAGCCGGAGAATTTGGCCAGCTGCGCGCCCAGCATCGCGCCGGTGCCGCCTGGGTGGCTGGTCTCGTACTTCTCGGGCCTCAGCGCCTTGCTCTTGGCGGCCCTTGCGCCCCGCCCCCGCCTATTCGGGTCCTTGTTGCCCATCAGTCGTCCCAGATCGACCAACCGGACAGATCGAGTCCGGTCAGCGCCTGCAGCCGCTCGGCGTCGTCCCGCAGCGATCGCAGCGTCTCCGGCGGGAGGGCGCTGCGGACATCCGGGACCTCGATTGCGCGCCCGAGGGGCAAGACCCGTCCGGCGAGCGCCCGCAAGCGCCGAGCGGAGACCGTCCCCCGGCGCCGGTCGACGCGCTCGAGCACTCGGGTCAGCGGGGTCCCCCGCCGCTTCCGCGAGGTCCGGTGGCGCTGCGTGGCAAAGCCCGAGTGGGAGAAGTCCGGGTCGACGCCGGCGAATTCGAAGATGCGGCGCAGCGTCTCGAGCCGGCGGTTGCGCAGCTCCTCCTGCTCGATCACCATCACCCGCTCCAGCGGGTAGAGCCGCAGGAAGCGCTGCAACTGCGCGTGGTAGTGGCTGCGGGCGAGGTACGAGGTGTTCGCGTGCAGGAGCGTCGCTCGCAGATCGCCCTTCTCACGCCGCTTGGCGTAGTTGTGGATCCAATGCGCGGCGATCCGGTCGATCGGGTCGCGCACCATGTACAGCAGCTTGGCGTCGGGAACCACCGAGTGCATGCGCTCGGGCACGTCGAGATGCTGTGGGTAGGCGGTGTAGTTGGGCGAGGCCTCGCTTCTGACCCTCGCGTTCCGGTCGAAATGGCTGCGGTACCAGTCGACGCCCTTCGGCCAGTTGCGCTCGGCGATGAAGAAGTTGAGCTCCTTCGGGCGCGAGACCGAGATCTCGGGATGAAGGCTCAGGTAGTAGTGGAGCCCGCTCGTCCCGCACTTCTGCGCGCCGATGACGATCAGGTTCGGCAGTGCGCCCGCCTCCGCGCGCGCGCCGTCCCCGGCGAGATCCTCGTGCGGGTCGGTGGTGGCGGGAGTCGCCTCAGGCGTGGCCGTGATGCCGGTCGAGGCCTCCATCGAAGGTCAGGGTACAAGCCGCGACCCCCAATCAATGACGGCTGCTTCGCCGCCTGACGACCCATGCATCTGCGGCGACAAAGGTCGCCGCATCTTCATTCCCACGGTCTAGACACCGCATTAAGGCCCCGTTTATCGGGCTACGGGCCCGATGAGAAGGCGCGCGCGACGGCGGGGCGGGGCCAGCACGGCCTCGTGCAGGTCCGCGGGAACCTCGCCGACGTCGATCGCGTGCCGCAGGCGGGCGCGATGGACCAGGATCAGGCCCAGGCGCCGGCGGCGAAACTCGTCGTACTCGAGCCCGGACATCGCCGCCTGGGGCTCGCCCGGGCCGGGGATGTGCTCCACGCCGGTCCCTGCCCGCCACGCCTCGCCGATCGCAAGCGAGTCCGTGACCACCAGCACCCGTTCGGGAGGGTCCTGCGCGCCCCGGATCGCACCCAGGACGGCCCCCTCTTCAGCGCCCAACGCGAGGACGATCGTGCGGGGGCGCGGCAGCGACAGCGTCTGCCCGATCAGTCGGGCGATGGTCCTCGGGAGGGTGCGGACGAACACCCAGGCGCGAGCGGCCTGCGCGGAGCGCCGAGGTGCGTGCCGAGAAGGCCCTCCCTCTTCGTCGAACGGTGCGTTTTCCGCGGCTAGCGCGGGTTTTGCACCGCTCGACGGGTGGGTGGGGGCGCTCGACGGATGGTGGGAGTCCGGGAGCAGGCTCGCGAGCCACCGGGCGGCCTCGGCGGCGCCGTTGTCCGGCCGGAGCTCTCGCAGGTGCTCCCTCATCGCCCTGCGCCGGTCCGCGTCCACGAGCTCGTTCAGGCGCCGAGCGATTCGTGCGTCGCCGGGCCCGTCGACCGCGAGTCCCACCCCAACCTCCTCCGCGTATCGCGCGCGCGCCGGCTGGTCATCGGTCTCACGCCGCATCGGCACGAAGACCGTCGGGATGCCGAACCGCACGAGCTCGTGAAAGGCGTTGTAGCCCGCCGCCGACACCGCCCCGTCGAAGGCGGCGTAGTAGCGGCTCATCGGATAGCTGGACCGCAGGTGGACCATCCCATCGGGCACTTCGAGCAGGCCGGCGATCGCGGAGGATGCCGCCGCCACCTGGACGTCATCGCGGCCGGCGAGCGCGCGCAGGCACCGATCGGTCGCGCCGGCGACCTCCGCGCCCTGTCCCAGCTGAACGAGGATCGAGGGCTTCTCCTCCTCGAGGCCGAGCTCCCGAGTGGCCTCGGCCCGCGGCAGGACCTCGGAGTCGTCGAGGAAGACGATGGGCGCGACCTGGTGGGCCTCGGCGCGGCGGGCGCTCGTCGGCCCGGCGTCCGCGCGGTCCGCGAACTCGCCCGGTTCGAGGATGGCGTCGAAGAGATCGCTCCGCGTCAGGGGCGCGGTGCTCGCGCCCCGCTGCCACAGGCCTCGGCGGCACCAGACCGTCAGCGGAACCCGCCTCATCGCCGCCAGCAAGGGGTCGTACGGGAGGATGCCGTCGAAGACAAGGATCCGCGGCTGCGCCTCGTCGACCGCGGCCTTGAGCCGAGCCGACATCCGCCGCGACCAGCGGAAATCGCTCCCGGCGCCCACGCTGCCGTGGGATGCCGCGTACTCGACGGGGAAGCCCATGTCCCGCACAACGGGAGCCGCGCGCGACAGAGTGACGAACAGTGACTCGAGTCCGGCGTCGAGGCGGCGCGCGATCGCCATCGAGCGGGTCAGGTGGCCGAGCCCGGTGCCGTTCGAGGACACGAACATGATTCGCTCGGTCGCCGCCATCAGCGAAACCGCTCATGTGCAGCCCGCAGCGCCGGCGCCGCGTGATTTCCCTCCGCCTCCAGTTCACCGAGAGTGCGCTCGTAACGTCTCGCGACCCGCCAGCGACCGGGGGCTCGGACCTTGCTGCGCCAGCGCCCCACGCCAATCGCAGAGGGGTCCAGCATCGCGGAACCTGGAGTTTGCACGGGTTCATCCTGCCCCAGTGGCAGGCGATCCAGCAGATGCTCGTACGCCGCGCCTGCCCCCGCAGTCGCGAGATCGTCGACGACCACGACGGCGAGGTGCTCCGGTGGGATCGCGTAGGGCGCCCCGTCCGCCTCCCCCCTCACCCCGCGCTCGATCTCGCGCAGCTCACCCGCCCACCATTCGAGCGCGGCCGGGACCCTTCCCGCCCCAAGGTCCGCTTCGGCCGCATCGGCGGCAACGTCTCGCCCGTCGCGCAGGACGTGCACGAACCGCGCCTGCGGGACCAGCCGCAGGAGCGTCTGGGCCTCGACCAGATTGCCGGGGCTCGCGTCCACGAGCGCCCCGTGCCCGGCATCCACGAGCTCGTCGAGGAGCGCCCAGAAGAGCTCGCGGCAGGACTCGAGGGGATCGGCCTGATAAGAGGCCCGCAGCGCCCCGAGCGCGCCCTCGAGCCGCGCTCGCGGAACCCGCTGGGTGACCTCATGGGCCCGGAGCCGGTCCGCGAAGTCGTCGAGCCCGATGCGCCCGTGAAGCAGCGCCGGCAGGCCCCACGGATCGCTGTGAAACGACGCCGCGACCGGCACGCCCGTGGCGGCCGGACGCTTTACCAACAGGGCGGTCACCGCGTCCACGCGGCTGAAGCGCGTCCCGCCCACGAAGATGAGCTCGGGCCGACTCACCCGCTGGGCTGCGATACGAGGCTGCGCTCGTAGGTGCGGCGAAGCAACTCGGCGCAGTGGTACTCCTCGCGCTCCAGCCTGGCGAGCGTGGCCTCGTAGTGCGCGGTCAACTCCCGCTGCCCAGCGGCGTCGAGCCCCTCGCGCCAGCGACCGCGGTTGGCGGCCTCCCCGGTCATGCGCAGCTCGAAGAAGTCCCGCATCGGCTGCTCGTCTTCGACCCCGACGAAGTCGATCAGCTCCGCGTAGGCGCGATCGCGGTCCGCCCATACGAGCTCATCGAGGCTGATCACATGAAGTCGGGCTCGGTCGGCCGCCGGCAAACCCTTGACACCGAGGTCCGCGCGGCGCAGGCGCTCGGCCCAGAAGTCGATCCCCGAAATCGCGTCCGTCGGATGGTGCGACTTCTCGCGTAGGCCCACCTTCGAAACGCCGGAATCACGCCCATCTCGCACGCTGTGCACGAACCGCGCCTCGGGGAAGATGCGCGCGAGCTCGGGTGCCGCCGCGATCGAGAAGGTGCTCATCTCGACCACGGCCGGCTTGCCGGACGACTCACGGACCGGCGCAATCATGTCGTAGAACAGATCGCGCGACGCCCCGAGAAGGTCGCTCGGATGCGCGTCGACGAAGCGCGCCACCGCGCGGTCGAAGCGGTCGCGCTCGATGATCCGGTGCAGTCCGCGAACCCTCATCTCCTCACGCGGCCCCAGGCCCAGGTGCTGGCGCGCCCGCACCGCCGCGAGTCGGATCCTGCCGGCGAGCCCACCGGGCACGATCGCCCGTGAGCCAAGCCGGACGCGGTACCACCAGTAGCTCTGGAGCTTTCGCACGAACTCCTCGGGGGCGCTTCGCCCCGCGACGACATCGGCCAGGCCCTTGGGGTGGCAATGGAACCGGCACTCGATCGGCACCGTCGCGAAGCGCGAGTGCCGGCCGAGGAGCTCAGCGGTCACCGTGGTGCCGCTCCGCCCGGTCCCGCCGACGAAGACGAGGTCCACAGGCTTTGGATCCATCACGCCGGTACCCGCAGCGGGCTGCCGTCGCCAGTGAGAAATGCGGTGGTCTCGTCATCAGCCGGCGGATGGCCGCGCGAGCGATCGAGCGTCCGCCTCAGCAGCGGCGCGCACACGACGCCGTCCGCCTCGAGTCCGGCGACGATCTCGTCGTAGGCGCGCTCGAGCTCGGCGGCGCGTCGGTCTCGAAGCCCCGCTCGCCAGCGCTCCGAGTGCGCGAGCTCGGGACTCATACGGCGGCGGTAGAACCGCTTCATCTTCGGCTGAGGGTAGATCCGGACGAAGCGGCAGAACGGCCGCAGAGCGCGGCGGCCGATCAGCAGGAACTCGTCCAGGCTCACCGTGAGCAGCCGTTCGCTGGGGATGGCACGGGCGCCGGCATCGACGCTCCGGATGCGCTCCTCCCACCATTCGAGGCCCTGCCGGCGAGTGCGTGGGTAGACGAGGCCCCTGGTCTGCGTCACCCGCGACGCTGATGCGTCGCGGCCGTCGCGGACGACGTGGATGAACTTCGCCTCGGGGAAGAGGCGCGAGAGCACCGCCCCCTCGGCGACCGTGTCGCAGCTCTGCTCGACGAGTGTCGGCGCCTGCGCTCGTTCCCGCCGCACGTCGAGCAGGCCGTGGAAGAGCGCGCGGCACGCGCCCTCGGGGTCGTTATCGAAGGTCTCCTCGAACGCTCCGACGGCGCGCTCGAACGTCTCCTCGGGAACGAAGCGATACAGCCCGCGCATGCGCCGGGTCTGGAATCCCCGCCACCAGAAGCCCCGGAGGCGCCGCAGGAACTGGTCCTTCGTCACCTCCCCGGAGAGCAGGCCGGGAAAGCCACGCGGCTCGACGTGAAACCGGACCTCCACCGGGACGATCGCCATCTTCGAGTGCTTGCCGAGCAGCTTCGCCACCACGTGTGTGCCGCTGCGACCGGTGCCGCCCACGAAGAGCACCGGCGGCGGCTTCGCGAGCGGGCGCCCCTCCTCGTTGCGGAGGACGTCCGGCATCTTGACGGCCTGGTTCGTCGACATGGCAGACGGAAGTTAGTGGAGGCGGATCGAGCCCTAGCCCTGTGAGGCCCCTCCGGAGCGATCCGCTCTCCTGCCGCCGACGAGGAAGTGATCGATGAACCGCTTGCACGTGTCGTGAAGTGGCGCTGTCCGGGAACCGCCCCTGGTGGCGGCGATCGCTCCGAGCCAGACCTGGCGCCGCACGTCGACGAACCGCTGGAAGGAGCTCGGTTCCTGCGCGTCGACTGTGACCTTCACCGGCCCACCCCTCGAGCGCACGGTCCCCGCCCGCCAGAACGCCGCCTTTCCCTGCTCGGAGAGATACATGCCGTCGAGCGAGGGCGGCAAGGTGAAGCTGCGCCCGCCCGCTGTCACGACGAGCGATACCTGGCTGTTGTACTGGAGCGAGAGATCCCAGCGACCACGCGGGAGGGACATCCTGACCGTCGCCGTCCCCGGCGCGTCGAAGTGCCAGGTCGGATTCCAGGACGGCTGGTGCCGGACGACGGGCCGGTCCATGAGCGTTGCCTCACCCCGGCGGCCGGCGAGCCCCTGACCGGGGCCGTCCGGGCAGGCAAGCGTGTGACCCGGCGTGCCGGACTTCTCGATGATCCGTTCCTGCGGCGTCGGACCGCTCCGCTTCCAGAGGGTGAACGAGGGGGTGTGGGCCACCGGCTTGAAGTTGGGCGGGGGGTTGCTCTGGTAGCCGGCGCGGGTCGTGATCGCGTAGCGGAACTGATCCAGGCGGTTGGGCGGGACCGTGTCGAAGTCCATCGAGAGGCCCTGATCCCACACCTTCTTCCTCCGGGCCTTGACCTCGGACGGAACGTAGCCTCCCGGGCTCCTCATCAGCGTGCCGCGCAACCAGTACCCCGAGAAGCGATCGACGCCGAGGAAGACCACGGTGTCGTTGGGGATCAGGCCGGAGAGGCCCTCGAGCTCGGCTCCGCGCTGGTCGAATCCAACCGGGGCCGCGCGCAGCGCCAGAAATGCGGACGCCGCCAGGCATACGGCGACGAGGCCGCCGAACACGTATCGCGCCATCCTCAGGTTCCGGTCGCCCAGCAGCCGCCCCCAGCGGGATGACCCCTCATCACCCGCTCGTGTGGGCCGGCCCCGGGCGTCGTCGGGCGTCCAATCCGGCGCGAGCAACCCGAGCAGCATCGCCATCACCACGAGCGG
>Ga0075431_100002282_pt1 | contig 18398 bp, 12 predicted proteins | sample RhiMetdeltSRZDD5_FD_75297 | JGI IMG/M metagenome (GOLD analysis project Ga0075431, IMG submission 75297) | Populus rhizosphere microbial communities from Tennessee, USA - Rhizosphere MetaG P. deltoides SRZDD5 | ecosystem: Host-associated > Plants > Roots > Rhizosphere > Soil | place: USA... | reverse complement strand
TTGCGCGCGCAGCGGGCGCCGATGCGGTGATTGACCTCGGCAGCGCTGATCTGCGCGATGCCCTGCGCGAGCGTGTGCACCAACTCACAGACGGAGACGGCGCCGACATCGTCATCGACCCGGTCGGCGGAGCCGCCAATGGTGCAGCCCTGCGGGCCATGGCTTGGCGCGGCCGCATGGTCATCATCGGCTTTGCCGCCGGCGAGATTCCGAGCATCAAGGCCAACTACCTGCTGGTGAAGAACATCGAGGTGTCCGGCCTGCAATGGTCGGACTATCGCGACCGCACGCCCGAGTGGGTGGCGCGGGTACAGCAGGAAATCTTCGCCCTGTACGTGGCCGGCAAGATCGATCCCTACGTCAGCCGCACGTTCCCGCTGGCCACCATTAAGGAGGCGCTCACCTGGCTTCAGCAGGGCAAGGCGCAGGGCAAGCTGATCCTGGAAATCGGATAGCAGCGCCGCACGCGCCCCTGTCATCGCGGGCAAGCGCGCTGCAGCCCCTGGGTCCGGCTATTGGCTGCGCGAAATTCCGCGCTGACATCTTTCGAGAATATCGGAGTTAGGCATCGTTCAGGTGGCAAGCCGAACGGCGTCCCGGCGCGATCACTTTCAAGACCGGCGCTTCCTCGGTGCAGCGCGGCATGGCCATCGGGCAGCGCGGATGGAAGTGGCATCCGCGCGGCGGCTCGAGCGGCGAGGGGATCTCGCCCTTGATCGGCTGGAACTGGCGCTTCTCGTAGGAGATGCGCGGTACCTCGGCGAGCAGGGCACGCGTGTAAGGGTGGTTCGGCGTCTCAAACAGCGCCGCCGTCGGCGACGCCTCCACCACCCGGCCCAGGTACATGATGACGATGCGGTCCGAGATGTGCCGCACCACGCCCAGGTCGTGACTGATGAACAGGTAGGTCAGGTCGAAGGCCTGCCGCAGGTCCATGAACAGATTGATGATCTGCGCCTGGATGGAGACGTCCAGCGCCGCGATCGCCTCGTCGCACACCAGAAACTTCGGCGATACGGCGAGCGCACGGGCGATGCCGATGCGGCTGCGCTGCCCGCCCGAAAACTGGTGCGGATAGCGGCCCTTGAAGCCGGCATCGAGGCCGACTCGCTTCAGCATGTCGCCGACGAACTCGCCGAGCTTGGCGCGCGGCACCAGTCCGTGCACCAGCGGGGCTTCGCCGATGATGCTCTCGACCCGCTTGCGCGGATTGAGCGAGGCATAGGGGTCCTGGAAGATCATCTGCACGGCCAGTCGTGCGGCTTTCGCTTCCGCACCGGCAAGCTTCGCGCGATCCTGTCCCTTGAACAGCACCTGGCCTTCGCTGGGTTGCAGTAGCCCCGCGATCATGCGGCCGAGCGTCGACTTCCCGCAGCCCGACTCGCCGACCAGGCCGACCACCTCGCCGCTGGCAATGGCCAAGCTGACATTGTCGACTGCGTGTACCACGCTCGGCGCCTGACCCGCACCGACGCGCTGCAGCAGGCGCTCGGCCAGATCGGGTTGCTTGACAAAGCGCTTGCTCAGGCCGCGCGCCTCGATGATGGGGGTCGCAGACGCCGCCGTCATGCTAGTGTCCCGATCTTGCAATTCGCCCACCTGCGCGGCCAGGGTCGCGAGCGAGCTTCGCAATCATGAGCAACACTAGAATCAAAGATTGTCTCGTGTGATTGTGATGGAGAAACTGGCTGCGAACCAAGCCGCGAGCGGTGGCGAATTTCTTGATCATCACACGAGCTGGTCCGCGCTCAGCGGCCGCCAGCAGCGCACCTCACGCTGTGGAACAGGCATCGAGATGACGGGCGAGGTGTTGCACTCGGGCGCAGCGCGCGCACAGCGCATGCGGAAGCGGCAGCCCGGCTTCGGATCGAGCAGCGACGGCGTCATGCCCGGGATCTGGGTGAGCCGCTCGCCCGGACGGTTGGCAGACGGCACCGAGCCCAGCAAGCCCTTGGTATAGGGATGCAGCGGCGCGCGGATCAGGTCGCGGGCATTGCCCTGCTCAACCAGCGTGCCGGCGTACATGACGGCGACGCGATCGGCCAGCGACGACACCACCGCAAGATCATGCGTGATCCAGATCATGGCCGTGCCCTTGGTGCGGCACAGCTGCTGCGCCTCGTGCAATATCTGCGCCTGGATGGTGACGTCGAGCGCCGTAGTCGGCTCGTCGGCAATCACCAGATCCGGCTCGTTGACGAAGGCAATCGCGATCGCCACCCGCTGGCGCATGCCGCCCGACAGCTCGTGCGGATAGCAGCGCAGCCGCCGCTCCGGGCTCGAGATGCCCATCTGCACCAGCCCATTGCGGGCCAGCCCAAGGGCAACCGAACGCGAGCAGTCGCGGTGCGCTTGGATGGTCTCGATCATCTGCGTGTCGATGCGCAGCACCGGGTTGAGCGTCATCATCGGGTCCTGGAAGATCATGGAGATACGGTTGCCGCGCAGCATGCGCAACTCCTCCTCCGCAAGCCCCGCCAGATCCCGCCCCTTGAAGCGCACGGCGCCCGATACGATACGCCCCGGCGGATCGATCAGGCCGATGATGGAGAAGCCCGTCATCGACTTGCCGCAGCCCGACTCTCCGACCAGGCCCAACACCTCGCCCGGCGCGATCGAGAAACTCACGCCGTCGACAGCCTTCACCACGCCGCCCTTGGTGAAGAAGTGCGTCTTGAGGTCGACCACCTCCAGGGTCGGTTGCTTCGCTGTTGCCGCCTCGGCCGTCATCGCTTGAGCCTCGGGTTCAGCACGTCGCGCAGTTGGTCGCCGACCAGGTTGATGGCCATGATGGTAATGAGCAGCACCACACCTGGAATAAAGCTGATCCAATACTTGCCGGACAGCATGTACTCGAAGCCGTTGGAGATCAGCAGGCCAAGCGACGGCTCGGTGCGCGGCAGGCCGACGCCGAGGAACGACAGCGTCGCTTCCAGGGCGATGGCGTGCGCCGCCTGGATGGTGGCAACCACGATCAGCGGCGGCAGGCAGTTGGGCAGGATCTGCTTGAAGACGATGCGAGTGTGGCTGAAGCCCAGGCAACGCGCCGCCTCCACGTACTCCTTGTTGAGCTCGGCCAGCGCCGTGCCGCGCACCGTACGCGCGTAGTAGGCCCATTGCACGGTCACCAGCGCGATGATCACCTTGTCCACGCCCTTGCCCAGCATAGCGATCAGGATGAGCGCGATCAGGATCGCCGGCAGCGATAGCTGCAGATCGACGAGGCGCATCAGCAGGTTCTCGACCCGGCCGCCGGCGTAGGCAGCGGTCAGGCCAATCACCGCGCCGATGATGGTGGCGATCAGGCAGGATGCAACCCCCACAAGCAGCGAGATGCGCAGGCCGTAGAGGATGGCGCTCAGCAGGTCACGGCCGGCGCCATCGGTGCCCAGCCAGTAGGTGTAGCCGGCCATGCCGACCGATGCCGGTGGCAGACGGCTGTCGAGCACGTCGACCTCGGCCAGGTTGTAGGGGTTTTGCGGTGCCAGCAGCGGTGCCAGCAGCGCCAGGCATATGATCAGCACCAGCACGGCAAGGGCGCCGGTGGCGATGCGGCTCTCGAAGTAATCCGCCACGAAGCGGCTGAACGGTGTCTCCACTGCAGCGAGCGACGTTGCTGGCTCCCGCGCATCAATTTTCGCATCGCTGTCGGTGAGGCTCATGCCGTCTGCCTCCCGACGCGCACGCGCGGGTCGAGGACCGTGTAGAGCACGTCGACTACCAGATTGATGACGACGAACAGCAGCACGATGATGATGAGATGGGCGACAATCACCGGCCGGTCGAGCGTCTGAATGGCACCGATCAACAGCTTGCCCATGCCGGGCCACGCAAAGATGGTCTCGGTGACGACCGAGAAGGCGATCAGGTTGCCGAACTCGAGCCCCAGCACGGTAACAACCGGGATCAAGATGTTCTTCAAGAGATGCACGCGCACGATGCGGCCGTGCGTCAGGCCCTTGGCGCGTGCGAACTTGATGTAATCCTGCTGCAGCGACTCGCGCGCGCCGGCCCGCGTCAAGCGGATCACCAGCGAGATCTTGAGCAGCGCCAGGTTGAGCGCGGGCAAGAACAGATAGCGCAGTCCCTCGAGCGTGAAGGCGCTCGATGTGATGCCGAAGTAGGTGGCGGTCGGCCCGCGCCCCGTCGAGGGTAGCCAGCCCAGCATCACGGCAAACACCATGATCAGCATCAGTCCGACCCAGAAGGTGGGCAGGCTGAAGCCGACGATGGAGCCGGCCATAATGATCTTCGACAGCGCATGCTGCGGCTTGAGACCGGCGTAGAGGCCGAGCGGAATGCCGATCACGATCGCCATCACCAGCGCCGCCACCGCCAGCTCCAGGGTCGCCGGCATGCGCTGCACGATCACGGTCAGCGCCGGCTCGCCGAAAATGAACGAGCGGCCGAGATCACCCTGCAAGGCGCCGCGCACGAAGTAGACGTATTGCTCCCAAATCGGGCGATCGAGCCCCAGCGCGCGGACCGCCGCCTCGATATCGCGCTGGTCCATCTGCGGATTGACCAACAGCCAGACTGGATCGCCGATCACGTGCACGCCGAAGAACACGATCACCGACATGACCATGACGACCACGGCGGTCTGCATGAGGCGGCGGAGCAGGTAGGCGGTCATAAAGCCTCGCTGGCTTGCGCAGTTCGCCCGTGGTTGCCGCTGCGCCCGGCCACGGGCTCAGCCGATGCCGCCCTCACTTCTCCGTTACGTCGGTCGCCAGTGTGAACTCGTCTGAGCGGGCCTTGTAGCTCAGCCCCTTGCGCGCGGCCCAGGTGTTGACCTGATAGTGCAGCGGAATGAGCGCCACATCCTCGATGGCGATCTCGGTGGCCTTGGCCAGCAGCGCCGCCCGCTTGGTGTCGTCATTGGTGCGCAGAGCCTCGGCCGAAATCTGGTCCACCTCCGGATTGGAGTAACGGCCACGGTTGGCGGTACCCGTACCCTTGGCGCGATCGAAGGTGTTGACCAGCGGCACCAGCGATCCGGAATTTTCACCCGTGCCGCTGCTCCAACCGACCAGGATGAAGCTGAACTCCGGCGTGTTGTTGGGACCACCCTGCGAGGCGCGCGTGAAGAACACGCTGGGCTGGAGTGCCTCCAGGCTCGTCTCGATACCCGCCCGCGTCAGCATCTGGGCCACGGCTTCGGCGATCTTGGCATCGTTAATGTAGCGGCCGTTGGGCGTGTGCAGGGTCAGCTTGAAGCCGTTGGCATAGCCGGCCTCCTCCAGCAGCTTTTTGGCGCCAGCGGCGTCGAAGGCGACGGGCTTGAGCTTGTCGGAGATACCGAAGTAGCCATCGGGCAGGAACTGGCCGGCCGGCACGGCCACGCCCTCCATGACGCGCGCCACGATCGCGTCGCGGTTGATGGCCTTGGTGACGGCCTGGCGGACGCGCTTGTCCTTGAACGGGTTCTTGGTTTCAGCGCCGTCCTTGGCCTTGGCGAACGGCGTGACGTCACGGGCGTGATCGACGAACAAATAGATGAGCCGGTTGGAGATGCCCTGGCTCAACTGCACCTTTGGATCCTTCTTCAGGCGCTCGATGTCGGCCGTCGGCGTGTCCTCGATCATATCGACGTCGCCGGCGAGCAGGGCGGCAACGCGCGCTGGTCCGGCGGGGATCGGCTTGAACAGCAGCTTGGTCCACTTCGGCTTTGCGCCCCAGTAGGCATCGTTGCGCTCGAACTCGATGCGATCGCCAGGCGTGAACTTGGTGAATTTGTAGGGTCCGGTGCCGATTGCAGCCTTGCCAGAGTTGTAGTCTTCGGTCTTGGCGCCTTCGCCGTGCTTTTTCGACACGATCATAATTGTGGCGACGTCGTTGGGCAGGGTCGGCGCGACAGCCTCCGTGCTGATGCGGATGGTGTGATCGTCGACCTTGGTGACCGTCTTGCCCTTGACGCCGCCGGCGAAGCTCGATGGACTGTTGGGCACATTGGGTGCACGCTGGAAGGTAAAGATCACGTCGTCGGCGGTGAACGGCGAGCCGTCATGCCATTTCACGTTCTGGCGCAGCTTGAATTCCCAGACCGTGTCGCCGACCACCTTCCAGCTCTCGGCGAGCCCAGGCAACAGTCGCTGCTTCTCGTCGGTGGCGATCAGGCGCTCGAAGACATGACTGAGGAGTGAGTTGTTGGGGGTGAGGTTGTGATAGTGGGGGTCCATCGCCGACGGCTCTGCCGACAGCCCGATCTTCAGTTCCTGGCTGGAGGAAGCGGTCGCGAACAGGACCATGCCTGCGGCAATCGCCAGAGCTCTCAGGAAGACCATGCCCAACTCCTCGGAATGAACGCGATGTCGGATAATTACACGGAAAGCAGAACGCCATCAAACGATGGCGGATAGTGCGCGTAGTGCAATGGTCGGTGGGCGAGGGAAGGCGATGACGTCATTTGTGGATTGTCCGGTCGACAGCAGCGCCATCCTGGGCGACATCGAGCGCCTTGTGCGTCTTGAAAGTCCCACCAGCGATGCCGCCGGCGTCAACCGCGTGCTGGATGTGATCGCTGCCTGGTTCGAAGGCACCGGCGCCCACATCGAGCGCAGCAAGATCGACGACCGTCTCGGCGACCTGTTGTGCGTGCGCTGCCACCCGGGCCAGTCCGAGCCCGGCATCCTCGTGCTCAGTCACGTGGATACCGTGCATCCAATCGGAACCCTGGCGCAGGCGCTGCCCTACCGCCGCCAGGGCGACAAGGTGTACGGGCCCGGCGTCTACGACATGAAGGGCGGCCTGGTTCTGGCGATTGCTGCCTATCAGCGTCTGGCGCGCGCCAGGGCCAACCTGCCGTTGCCCATCACCTTCCTGTTCAATCCGGACGAGGAGGTGGGCAGCGTGGCCTCACGCCGCTACATCGAGGCCGAAGCCACGCGCAATCGCTACGTGCTCGTCACCGAACCCAAGCGCAACGGGGGCAAGATCGTCACGCAACGCAAGGGGACGGGTCGCTTCCACATCCGCACGCACGGACGGCCCGCGCATTCGGGAGGCAGCCACGAGAAGGGCCGCAGCGCCATTCGGGCCATGGCCGCCATCATCCTGCAGATCGAGGCCTTCACCGACTACGCGCGGGGCATCACCACCAACGTCGGCCTCGTCAACGGTGGGACCGCCGTCAACGTCATCCCGGAGTTTTGCAGCATCGAAGCCGACGTCCGCGTCTGCGACATGGCCGCCGCCGCCGAGATGGAGCAGAGGTTTGCGGCCCTCAAGTCCAGTGATCCTGATGTCGAGGTGAGCGTGTCGGGGGGCCTTAACCGCCCGCCGTTCGGGCGCAGCCCCGGCGGTGAGGAGTTGTTTGCCAAGGCCTCGGCGGTCGCCGGTCAGGTCGGTCTGAAGCTGGAGTCGGATGCTCTGTCCGGCGGCGGCTCGGACGGAAATCTGACGGCTGCCAAGGGCGTTGCAACGCTCGATGGCCTGGGCGTCGACGGGGACGGCGCCCATACCAATCACGAGCACCTGCTCTATTCGTCGATCGAACCCGGTACGCGATTGATGCAGGGCCTGTTCGAGACCCTCGGCCGCTAAGTCTTTTCGTAAACGCAACGCCCAAGCTTGGCGACGATGCCCTGGCGTCGCGGTCGATAATTCTTGCATTGTTCTTTTTTTGTTCTAGTGTGTTCTTGCCTATGAACCCATTCAGCCCCTGTGACGCTCAACCGACATCCAAGCCGAGCCGAGGCCGTAGCCGCCTTGCGTCGTCAACTGCCGCAGCTGGAGGGGCTGCGGCTCGACGGCCGTGCTTTACCGTTTGGGCTGCCCGCTCTCGATAGCCACCTGCCGTTGGGTGGCCTGGCCTTCGGGGCCCTGCACGAGGTGGCGCCGGAAGCGGCCAGCGCCCTGCCGGCCGCCTTCGGCTTCGTGGCGGCCCTGCTTGGCCGCATGCCTCCGGCTGGGCCGGCGCTGCTTGTTACCTCGAAGCGAGGGCTCGCCGACTGCGGCAGCCCGCACGGGCACGGCCTCAATGCTCTGGGCCTGGACCCCGCCCGCGTGATCCTGGTCGAGGCCCGGCATGAGCAGCAGGCCCTGTGGGCCATGGAAGAAGCCTTGCGCTCGGGAGCGCCGGTTGCCGTTGCAGGTGCAGTCGGAGCGGGGCTCGACCTCAAGGCCAGCCAAAGGTTGCAACTCGCCGCCCGCAGTTCGGGCCTGCCGCTGCTGCTGCTGCAGCCGGCCTCAGCGATGGGGGCAAGCGCGGCGACGACACGCTGGCGCATCGGTTCTGCCGAGGCCGCACGCGACCGGTTCGGCTTGATCGCAGGTTGGCGATGGCGCGTGCGCCTCGAACGCTGCCGTAACGGACGATCGGGTGAGTGGTTGTTGGAGTGGGATCATGTCGCGCATCGTTTCAGTCTGGCTGCCGCGGTGGCCGATCCTGCGCTTCATCGCAGCACAGACCCGAGGCTCCGCGTCGCAAGCGCCGGTCGATCCTGAGCAGCCGTTCGTGCTCGCTGTCGATGCCTCCGGAGGCCCGCGCATTGCTGCCCTGAATGCAGCCGCCGAACAGGAAGGCCTGCTGGCCGGCGACCTCGTGGCCGACGCACGCGCCAAGGCCGGCGGTCCGTTGCAGGTGCGCCCTCTCGATCCGGCCGCGGATCAGGCCGCTCTGCGGCGACTGGCGTTGTGGGCAACCCGCTACACGCCGGCCGTATCGGCTTTGGGTGAGGCGAACGGCGCGGACGGTCTGTTCCTCGATGTCACCGGCGCCACGCATCTGTTCGGCGGCGAGGAAAAGCTGCTGGCCGATCTGCTTGGCCGCTTGAAGCGGTGCGGCCTGCCGGCGCGGCTCGCCATTGCCGATACGCCCGGAGCCGCCTGGGCTCTCTCCCACTTCCATCGCTCGCCCATGGTTGTCCTGCCTTCGGGGCAAGAAACAGCAGCCCTTGCGCCTTTGCCCGTCGAGGCGCTGCGCCTTTCCACCGACACCCGGGCAACCCTGCGGCGGCTGGGTTTCAAGCGGGTCGGCGCGCTGATCGACAACCCGCGCGCACCTTTTGCGGCACGCTTTCCGGCCGAGCTTCTCCGGCGTCTCGACCAGGCTTTCGGCCGGCTGCCCGAGGCGCTCGCCTTCATCGCACCTTCCCCTGCTTACCACTGCCTGCGTCAGCTGCTCGAGCCGATCTGCATGCAAGAGGCGATCGTTGAGGGAGCATCCCGTCTCATGCAGGATATCGTTGCCGACCTCGTACGCGACGGAGTGGGTGCCCGCAACCTGCGACTTGCCCTTTACCGCATCGACGGCGAGGTGGTGACACTCGATATCGGTCTGACGGTGCCAACCCGCAGCCCCGAGCATGTCGCGCGTCTCGTCCATCTCAGGCTCGAACGCATCGTCGAGACCATCGACGCCGGCTTCGGCTTCGAGGCGCTGAGCCTCACCGTCACGGTTGCCGAACGCATGGAGCCCAAGCAGGCAGAGCTTGCCGCGACTGTTGACGGCGTCGACAAAAACGAACGTTGCGCCGCCCTCGTCGACGGCCTAAGGCAGCGGCTCGGACCCGGCAGCGTGCGGCAGCTCAAACCTGTCGCAAGCCACCTGCCCGAACGGGCCGAAGCTGCATGTGCGCCGGCAGAAACGACACTGTCTTGGCCCCCGCCGCCTGCGCATCGGTTGCGTCCCGCACTCCTGCTTCCCCGTGCCGAGCCGGCCGAAGTCACCGCTCTCGTGCCGGACGGTCCGCCGCGACGGTTTCTCTGGCGCGGCGTGTTGCATGCCGTCACCCGCGCGCAGGGCCCTGAACGTATTGCCAGCGAATGGTGGCGAACCAGCGCGGACCAGCCGACGCGCGACTACTTTGTGGTCGAGAACGATGCCGGACGCCGCTTCTGGCTCTACCGCGAGGGATTGTACGAGCGTGAGACGGCGACGCCACGCTGGTTCGTACACGGGCTGTTTGCGTGACAGGAAATCGCATGACCGCCTACGCCGAGCTTGCTGTCACCACCAACTTCTCCTTCCTGCGCGGGGCTTCGCACCCGCAAGAGATGGTGGCAGCTGCCGAACAACTTGGTCTTACCGCTATCGGCATTGCCGACCGCAACAGCTTCGCCGGCGTGGTGCGGGCTTTCGACCATTGGCGAAAGCGCAAGGCGGTCAAGCTGCTGGTCGGCACGCGCCTGGTCACGACGGATGGGTTTGAGGTCCTCGCCTACCCCATCGATCGCCTGGCCTACGGCCGCCTCTGCCGCCTCCTGACGCGAGGCAACACCAAAACCAAGAGCGGCCAGAAGGGCGAATGCCAGCTCACCTTCGCGGACATCTTGTCGGCCAGCGAAGGTCAGATGCTGATCGTCCTGCCGCCGGATGTGCTTACGTCCACCTTCAGCGAACGCCTGGCGGCGCTCGCCTGCACCGCGCCGGGTCGCACGTTTCTTGCCGGGGTGCATCGCCATCGTGGAGATGAACCGCGCCGACTGGGGTTGCTCGATGATCTCGGCAGGCGCACGAAAGCGCCGCTGGTCGCCGTCAACGACGTGCTCTACCACACGCCGGAGCGGCGCCCCCTTGCCGACGTGGTCATTTGCATCCGCGAGAAGTGCACCATCGCCGAGGCAGGCTTCAAGCTGTCGGTCAATGCCGAGCGGCATCTCAAGCCGCCCGCGGAAATGGCCCGTCTGTTTGCCGCCTTCCCGGATGCGATCGCCCGCACCATCGAGATCACCAAGGCCTGCCAGTTCTCGCTCGGCGACCTCAGGAACGAGTACCCCGACGAACCTGTGCCGCCAGGCAAGACGGCCCAGCAGCATCTGGAATACCTGGCATGGCAAGGCGCGCGCAGGCGCTATCCGGATGGCATCCCGCGGGATATCAGCGATACCCTGGTCGAGGAGCTGGCGATGATCGCCAGGCTCGATTACGCACGCTACTTCCTGACCGTGCATGACGTGGTCGCCTTTGCGCGCAACCTGCCCGAACCGATCCTCTGTCAGGGGCGCGGCTCTGCGGCCAACAGCGTCGTGTGCTATTGCCTCGGCATCACCCAGGTCAATCCCGCCACGATCAAGCTGTTGTTTGCCCGCTTCATCTCGGAGAAGCGCGGCGAGCCGCCCGATATCGACGTCGATTTCGAGCACGATCGGCGCGAGGAGGTGATCCAGCACATCTATCAGCGTTATGGGCGGCATCGCGCCGCCATCTGCGCCACCGTCATCCACTACCGCTCGCGGCGGGCCATCCGCGAGGTCGGCAAGGCGATGGGTCTGACGCCGGACGTGACCGCCGCGCTCGCCAAGACCGTGTGGGGCTACGGCGACGATCTCCCCGATGCCTACGTCCGCCAGGCCGGCCTTGACCCGGACAACCCGGTGATCGGACAAGCCGTCGCACTGGCCAACGCGCTCACCGGTTTTCCGCGGCATCTCTCCCAGCACGTCGGCGGCTTCATACTGACGCGCGGGCGCCTCGACGAGACGGTGCCCGTCTGCCATGCCGCCATGGATGAGCGCACCTTCATCGAATGGGACAAGGACGACATCGATACGCTGCATCTCATGAAGGTCGACGTGCTAGCGCTCGGCATGCTGAGCTGCCTGCGGCGCGGCCTTGACCTGCTGAAGACGCACTATCGCATCGATCACTCGCTCGCTTCGATCCTGTTGGCCGAAACAAACCAGGGAGAGGATGCAAAACAAGTCTACGCGATGCTCTCACAAGCCGACTCGGTCGGCGTGTTCCAGGTCGAGAGCCGTGCGCAGATGTCGATGCTGCCGCGGCTGCAACCTCGGAAATTCTATGACCTCGTGATCGAGGTGGCGATCGTGCGCCCGGGGCCCATCCAGGGCGATATGGTGCATCCTTACCTGCGCCGGCGCGACGGCATCGATCCCGTCTACTACCCCTCCCCCGATCCCAAGCACGGGCCTGCCGATGAACTGGAGAAAGTGCTGAGCCGAACGCTTGGCGTCCCCCTGTTTCAGGAGCAGGCCATGCAGATCGCCATCGATGCCGCCAAATTCACGCCCGACGAGGCCGACGGGCTGCGGCGAGCCATGGCCACCTTCCGTCACAACGGCAACGTGCACCTCTTCCGCGACAAGTTCATGGACGGCATGACGAGCCGCGGCTACGCGCACGATTTCGCCGAGCGCTGCTTCAAGCAGATCGAAGGCTTCGGCGAGTATGGCTTCCCCGAGAGCCATGCGGCGAGTTTCGCGCTGCTCGTCTACGTCTCGGCCTGGATCAAATGTCTCTATCCCGACGTGTTCTGTGCCGCCATCCTTAACAGTCAACCGATGGGGTTCTACCAGGCCGCCCAGCTGGTACGTGATGCACGTCAGCATGGCGTCGAGGTGCTGGAGGCGGATGTCAATCGCAGCGACTGGGATTGCACGCTGGAGCCGGCCTCGGCCGGCAGCCGACATCGCTTCGCCGTCCGGCTCGGCTTCCGGCAGATCCAGGGCCTGGGCGAAGAGGAACTAAAGCAGCTGATGTCGGCGCGCGGCAACGGCTATGCCGGCATAGAGCGGCTGGCTGCGGTCGCAGGCGTCTCGCGCTTCACCATCGAGCGTCTCGCCGAGGCCGATGCCTTCCGCTCGCTGGGCCTCGACCGAAGGGCGGCATTGTGGGCGGCGCGGCGGCTCGATGCGATCGGCGTGAAGAAAGCCAACGCCGGGCAAGGGGCGTCAACCGATGCGCATTTGCCGCTGCCGCTGCTCGCCCCGCACATGGGCGATGAGCTTTTCCCGGAACCGGAGGTTGCTCTGCCCACCATGCCGCTCAGCGAGCACGTGGCAGAGGATTACCTGGCGACCGGCCTGTCACTGAAGGAGCATCCCGTCAGCTTCTTTCGTGAGCGCCTTACGCGGCAGGGCGTCATGCGCAACATCGATCACCGCAGCGAAGCTCTACCGCAGAATCGCAGGATCACGGTCGCGGGCCTGGTCCTGACGCGGCAGATGCCGGGAGCCAAAGGCGTCGTCTTCATGACGCTCGAGGACGAAACCGACATCGCCAACATCATCGTCTGGCCGAAGGTGTTTGCCAGGAATCGCCGCGTGGTGATGACCTCGCGGCTGGTGGCCGTGCGCGGACGCCTGCAGCGCGCGGGCATCGTCGTGCATGTTCTCGCAGAAAGCTTCATCGATCTCAGCGCACAGCTTAACCGCCTGCGCGACGGCGATCTCTTTGCCGAGACGAGCCGCGACGGCCTGCAGGCCAGCCAAGCCGACCTGCCTCTGCTCAAAAGCCGCGATTTCCATTGAACCGAAGCGACACCCACCGGTGTCAGTGCGGACAGCCCTCCGCAACTTGATCGCATTCACGACGGGCCTTGACCGAACCGATCGAAGATGCCGGTGGCGCCCTGAAGATGGCCTGCAGCGGCAGCACACAATGCACCACCGTGCCGCGCAGCGCCGAGCTGATCGTCATGCCGCCGCCGAACTGCGCCAACCGCATGCGCATGCTCGCCAAACCCACGCCGGCCCGCACCTGCGCAGGCTCGGCCTTGCTCTTGGCCAGCCCGTTATCCGTGACAACGACATGCAGGTGATTGCCGTGCGCCCGACAGCGCACCATCACCTGCGTTGCCTCGGCGTGCCGATGCACATTGGTCAGCGCCTCCTGGACGATGCGCAGGATGGCCTTCTGCGCCGGCGACACCAGCCGATCGATGCTGCCGTCGCTGTCGAAGCGAACAGATAGGTCGGTACGGCGCGCAAAACCTTCGCAATAGCGGCGCAGGGTAAGCTCCAGCCCCTCGTTCTCAAGATCGGGCGGATGCAGCAGGTAGGTCGAGACGCGCAGCTCCTGCATCGCGCTGGCAACCGACAGCTCGATATCGTTCAGGATCTCCTGGGCGGCCGCATCGCCCTTCAAGCGCGACTTGAGCCGCATCAGGTTGAGATCCACCCCGACCAGATGCTGCACCGTGGAGTCGTGCAGCTCCTCGGAAATCAGCTGGCGCTCGCTCTCCCGCGAAGCCAAAAGCCTGCTGCGCAGATCCCTTGCCGCCAACTCCGCCTCGTAGGCGTGCGTGACGTCCTCGCTGACGAACAGCATCTGCGCATCGTCGGCGTTCTTGAACCGGCTAGCGCTGATGCGGAACCAGTGCACGGCACCGTTGCACGGCAGCTCGGCGATGGCACTGACACTGTCGGCCGCACCCGACAGAAACGCCGACCAATGCCTGCTGATGCCGCGCGAGGTTGACCGGCCGAGAATGCCGCCCATCACCTTGAGCAGATTACCGCTGGTATTGCGCTGACCATCGACGGCGGCCAGCCACAGCTTGAAAGACTCGCTCAGAAAGACGACTTCGCCCGCTTCATCCAGGAGCGCCAGCTGGGCAGGCGTCCCCTGGAATTGCCGAAGCGACGCGCAATCAAATGCTGCGCCCTCGTCGCGCTCTTTGCGCACGAACATTGTGAATGGCTCCACCTCTACCTCCTCGGAGCTGAGATGGTTGCTGTTTGCAATGTCGCGATCTACGACGCCGTGTCAAGAAGGTGAAATAAGAATTGATTAACACTGACGAAAATCACTTCAAAATGCTCGAACTGCGCATCGCTCAAGTTTGCCATCGCGCCGCTCGCGGCCTCGATTGCCTATGCCTGGATGATGTTATTGCGGATGGCGTAGCGCACCAATGCCGCCGTGGAATTGAGATTCAACTTGCGGTGCGCCGCCGCGCGATGGGTCTCCACCGTCTTGACGCTCAAGTTCAAGATCGAGGCGATCTTCTTGTTGCTGTGACCCTCTGCGATCAGCTGCACAACGGAACGCTCACGCGCGGTCAGCGGACAATCGTTGCCCTTGGTCAGGAAGGACTGCAACAGCGTCTCCGACACCATACCGGTGAAGAACGGTTTGTGCTCCGCCACCGTCTCGACCGCCGTCAGCAGCAGCCGCTTGGCATCAGACTTCAGCAAGTAGCCCAAGGCGCCCGCCTGCAACAGATCGTGGATCAAGCTGTTGTTGTCGTGCATGGTGAAGATGATCACCTCGGTGCCCGGGCTGCGCTGTCGGATCTGCCGCGTCACCTCCACACCGTTGAGCACCGGCAGCGAGTAGTCGACGATTGCCACATCGGGTGCCGTCTTAAGCACCTGCGCGACGGCTTCCTTGCCGTCCGCTGCCTCTCCCACAACCTGCCAATTGGGCTGCTCGCTCAGCAGCGCACGCAGCCCGGACCGCACAACATCATGGTCGTCGGCTATCAGGATCTTGGTCATTCCCATTACCCAACCCTTGAAGGCGGCCAAGCTCAAAACCGCCGGTTCCATTGGCAGGGATAGGCATTAAGATATGATATCCCTGCCAACATTTTCCAATTTGAATACGCTGTCGTTGGTCGGACATTATATACTTTGTTAGCAATCGTGCCGTGATGGCAACCCCTCTCTAGATATAAACGTCACTCGATAGCCGCCAAGCGTTTGCGCCCGAATGTGTGACTCGCGTAGGAGCCATCTGACCGAAGCACAGCTTGGCTCGGTTGGCCAATCGACCATTGGCGATGCGTGATCGCACGCGCATTCCAATCCGGGTGTGCGCATGGCAGCCCCAATATTGCAATCTCGACATCGGTGCGCGCGTCGACCACTCGGAAGGTGGCCCAATGGCCGCACTCGTCAGATCCCGGCGCGCACCGTTTCTGCTGTTAACCGTCGCTGCGGCCCTGGCCTTGCCAAACGATCAACCCGCCTCGGCCGCTGAAGCAGCCACCCGCATCTACCTGCTCGGCTCCAAGACGGCGATGGCAGGCTTCGTGCCGCCTCCTGGCACATATGTCCAGTCGCTCACGTACTATTACAAGGGTGACACCGCAGACCTCATCGCGTTCGCTGACCGACTGACGGTCGGCCTCGACGCCAGCGCTCTGTTGGACCTTGGTGTCATCACCTGGATCGCACCGCGCAAGGTTCTGGGTGGCAGCATCGGCTTCGGCGTGTTCGTGCCCTATGGCCGCAAGCAGGCCGAGGCCAACCTGGAGCTGAGCCTTCTGCGCGCGCCGATCGACCTTGACGTCAAGGACAGTGAGACCGCGTTCGCTGACATCGTAGGATCGGCGATCATCGGCTGGCACGCGGGCAACTGGCATTGGAACTTCAATGCCCTGGTCAACGCACCGACGGGCTTTTGGCAACGTCGCCGCTTGACCAATATCGGCTTCAACCGCTGGGCTTTCGATGCATCCGCCGCCGTCACTTGGCTGGACCCCAAATCAGGCATCGAAGTATCGGGATCGGCGGGCCTCACCTTCAACCTCGAGAAGCCTGCCAACGACTATCAGACAGGCACCGAGTCGCATCTCGAGTTCGCGCTGATGCGCCACATCGGCAAGGACTTCTCGTTCGGCCTCGCCGGGTATCACTCCCAGCAGATCACCAGCGACAGCGGCGCCGGCGCGCGGCTCGGCGATTTCAAGGGCCGCGTATCTGCTGTAGGGCCGATGCTGACCTATTCCGTCACCGTCGACAAACCCCGATCAGTACCTCCGTCAGCTGGATGCACGAGTTCAATGTGAAAAACCGCCTGCAGGGCAACGCAGGGCTGCTGAACATCGTTGTGCCTATCGGCGGCGGCCGTTGATCAGGACTTTCCCGCATCTTCGCATGCAAAAAGCCGGATGGCTGGGGTGCCCCTCGGCACCCAATTATTGCGAGATCAGTAGTCCATCCGATGGCGCCGCCACCCCTATCTGCTGCACCATAGTTGCCGGGGCCACACGCGGAATCTGCTTTCGCTTCCGCCTCTCCCCCTCGGAACGCTGCTAGCGCGGTGTGGCCCCAACTGCTGCGAGGTTGGCAAAAGCCGGCTGCGCGGCCCCGCGCATTGGTCCCGACGCGGTGTGGGCAAGCATGCCAGCATCGCCCTTGTGGTGAGCATCGCCCTCGTGGTGAACATCGCCCTCGTGGTGAACCGCGTGTGGTGAACCGCGAGCGCGCAAGGTCGGCGCAACCGGCAGCACAGGAAGACCCATGATGAAGGCCCATGATGTTGAGGCCCCGAGCCATCCTCGTTAGCGCAGTCGCGCTCATGCTCACCGGCGTAGCGGTTGGCCTCGCGCAGAGCTCTTCCGGCACCAGCTACACCTTCGAGCGGGGCTTTCCAAGCCGCGCAGCGGGTGACCACGCCCGCGACGATGCCGACTTCCAGCGTGCCGTCATCGCCTACCGCTTCTGGTATCCCACTGTATCGGCGGAGGGCCTTTTCGCTGGTGCCCGAGGCCTTGGCATCGAAGACGGCAAGGGCATCAGCATTGCCGCGGTCGGCCCGCGCCAGGTCGCGTTCACGGCCAACTCCGACACGCCCTATGGATTTGGCGTTCTCGACGTCACGAACGGCCCGATGGTCATCGAACTGCCGCCCGGTCAACTGATCGGACTTGTCAACGACCACCACCAAGGCTGGGTGCTCGACATGGGCCTGCCCGGTCCGGACGCCGGCAAGGGCGGCAAACATTTGCTTGTGCCGCCCGACTACAAGGGGAGCATTCCTGCCGGCTACCAGGTCGGCCGCACGCGATCGCTGAAGAACCTCATCGCCGTCCGCGCCTTGCCCGCTGCTGGCGACGTCGAAAGCGCCATGCGCGGGCTACGCTCAATCAAGATCTACCCGCTGGCGAGCGCTGCCCACCCCGAGGCGCTGCCGGCCGTCGACACCAGCGACAAGTCCATGGACGCCACGCTGCTAGGCTGGGAAGACAACATTCAGTACTGGGAAGCGTTGCACCGGATCATCAGCGCCGAGCCGCTGGTAGCCAGTTTCCTGCCCATGTATGGCCTGCTTAGCGAACTTGGCATCGACAAGGGCAAGCCGTTCGCGCCCGATGCACGGATGCGCGCCATCCTCGAGCGCGCGGCCAAGACGGGCCGCGACCAGATGCTGGTGTCGAGCTTCGACAGCGCACGCCCCGACAGGATCAACTGGCCGGACCGCAAGTGGGAATGGGTCGGCCTCGTTCCCGGCAGCGCGCAATTCGAGACCCCTGCCGGCATCGACCTCGAAGCACGCGACCGCTGGTTTGCCCAGGCGATCGTCACCTCACCGGCAATGTTTGGCCGCTCGGCTGGCGCAGGGTCGCTGTACTGGCTCAGCGCACGCGACGACACCGGCGCCTATCTCGACGGCGGCAAGACCTACAAGCTGAGCGTGCCGCAGCCGGTGCCCGGCAAGCTGTTCTGGTCCGTGACGGTGTACGACGCTCATACGCGCAGTCAGGTGCAAACGGATCAGGACAAGGCGGCGCTGCGCTCGCTGTTTGAGCTGAAGAGCACGACGCCCAGCATGGCCCTCGGAGGCGAGACCGTCGATCTCTATTTCGGCCCCATCGCGCCGGCCGGCAAGGAGGATCGCTGGATCAAGACCATCCCCGACAAGGGCTGGTTCGCCTATTTCCGCATCTACGGACCCGAGCAGGCCGCATTCGACCGCAGCTGGA
>Ga0075431_100002281_pt1 | contig 18400 bp, 12 predicted proteins | sample RhiMetdeltSRZDD5_FD_75297 | JGI IMG/M metagenome (GOLD analysis project Ga0075431, IMG submission 75297) | Populus rhizosphere microbial communities from Tennessee, USA - Rhizosphere MetaG P. deltoides SRZDD5 | ecosystem: Host-associated > Plants > Roots > Rhizosphere > Soil | place: USA... | reverse complement strand
CGGCACCTCGGATACGTGGCCTTCTTCTCGTTCGACGACGGCCTCGGACCGGAGCGCGTGGATCAGTTGCTCCTCGGCGAGTGGAGTGATCGCTACAACGGCCCCGGCCTGCCCTCTCTCGCGTTTTTCGTCGAGAACCTCTCGGACACGGGCCCTCTCCCCCTCAAAAACGGCATCGGGACCGGCAACAACCTCCTCGACTGGTCCAGCCGGAAAGGCGCGACGATGATGCAGGCATTGACCTCTTGGGTTCAGCCGTTCACCGGGAATCCAGGCGCCGTGGCCAGCCGCAACCCGGCGACCGGCATCGCCCTGGCCCAAGACTACGGAACGCGTTTCTTCGAGCTCTACGTCAGCGATCTCGACGCAGCGGCCGAAGGCGGCCTGGATGCCCAGGGACGGCCGATCGCCGAAGACCTGCGAGACTGGAACGCAGCACTGAAGGCGGGCTCGTAGGGGCGAGTCCGGGGCCTTCGACGGTGGTGGCGTCGAAACGTCCGCCGAGGAGCGCGTCACGATCGCCTTCCGCCGCCGACGATGCGGCTACCCCCTCGCCCACGTCGGCAAGGTACCCACAATGGCGGCAAGCGGAGTGCCGGTGCGCTGGGCGCGGCGGAGCTGGCGATGGCGCCAGATCGTGTACAGCACCGGCAGGACCTCCAGCGTGAGGAACGCGCTGGTGACCAGCCCGCCGAGCATGGGAGCCGCAACCCGGCTCACGATCTCGGCGCCTGCACCCTCCGCCCAAATCAGCGGCAGGAGACCTGCCGCCATCGTCGCGATGGTCATGATCTTGGGCCGCAGGCGCCGCACGGTGCCCTCGGCGTGCGCGGCAACGATGTCGTCACGGCTCTCGAGCCTTCCCTCGCGGACGCGCCGGTGGAAAGCCTCGTCGATGTAGACCACCATGACGACACCGGTCTGCATCGCCAGGCCCGCCGTCGAGAGGAGGCCCACCCAGACCGGTGCGGAGAGCGGGTACCCCAGCAGGTACAGCGTCCAGAAGCTGCCGACCAGGGCGAACGGCACGGACGCGAGCACGATCGAAGCCTCGGTGAGGCTCTTGAACTGCAGGAACAGCAGGGCGAGCATCGACAGCGCCACCAGTGGGACGATCACCTTCAGGCGCCGCTGGCCGGCGGCGAGGAGCTGGTATTGCCCCGTCCACTCGATGCGCTCTCCTGGCTGGAGCCGCAGCGCACCGCTCTCGATGATCCGGCCCAACTCGCGCTGCGCGCTCCGGACGTAGGTCAAAACGTCGGTGTCCTGGTCCACGTCCAGATAGACGTAGGCGACCTGCTCGCCCCGCTCGCTGCGGATCACGGCCGGCCTGGTCACGAAGGACGGTCGTCCCAGGAGGCCCAGCGGGACCGGCTGCCCGGAGCCACGCGTCGACCGCACGGTGACGTCTCGCAGGCGCTCCCCGGCGCGGTGGCCCATGTCGCCGTCCGGTGAGATGCGGAGTCGATAGAGCTCCTCTCCCCACTCGGCATCCGCGACCTGGCCGCCGGTCAGCAGCAGGTTGGTGGTGGATGCGACGAGCGCCGGAGGCACGCCGAGCAGCGCCATGGCAGCGGGGTCGGCGTCGAAGCGCGGCCATGACTCGCCACCCAGCGACTCGAAGACCGCACCGCGGGTGCCGGCCACCCGCCCCGCCATCTGTTGGAGCGCCGTGCCCAGGGCATCCAGCCGGGCAGGGTGGGCGGCGACGATGCGGATGCCCGCTGGAGTGCGCACGCCAGTTGCCATCATGTCCAGGCGCGCTCGCGCAGGCTCCGTCCAGGCATTCGTCCAGCCGGGCAGGCGCGTGGCACGATCGAGCCTGTCGACGAGCTCGGCCTTGGTCGCCGGACCTTCCTCGGGCCACAGAGCACCGAGCGCGCGCCGGAGCCCCAACGGCGCCCAGCTCGAGTACCAGCGCGCTCGAGGCTGCCTCGGCCATTGGGAGCGCGGCCGGAGGCGGACGGTGGTCTCGGCCATCGAGTAGGGGGCGGGATCGGTAGCCGTGTTCGCCCGCCCCACCTTCCCGAACACCGTGGCCACTTCCGCGAACTGGCTGATGGCGCGGTCCTGCCGCCGCAGCTGCACGGCCGCTTCGCCGGCCGGTGCCCCGGACAGGGTCGTAGGCATGAAGAGCAGGTCGCCCTCGTCGATGCTTGGGAGGAACTCGCCGCCCAGCTTGGCCGCGATCGGCAGCGCCGAGACCACCGCCAGTGCCGCCGTGGCCAGCGTCAGCACGGGCCGTCTCAAGGCGAAGTGCACGAACGGGCGATAGGCGCGCACCAGGCCCCGCGTCAGCGGGTTGTCGAACTCCGGGACCACCCTGCTGCGGAGCAGCCGCTCGCGCAGGGCGGGCGCCAGGGTGAGCGTGACGATGGCGGCCGAGACGACGACCAGGGTCTTGGCGAGCGCCAGCGGACGCAGCAGGCGGCCGGTCTCTCCCGTGAAAGCCAACACCGGCAGGAAGCTGAGCGCCGTGATCAAGAGCGAGGTCAGGATGGCGGGAGCGAAGGACCCCGCCGCCGCGATGATCGCCTGCCGCCGCTCTCTGTCGGGCGGGTGGGCGCCAATGCCCTCCAGCCGGCGGTGGCATGCCTCCAACGCAACCACGTCGGCATCGACCGCCATGCCCAGCGCGATTCCGATTCCACCCAGGCTCATGATGGTGGCCGGTATTCCGAGGAGCCACATCCCCGCGAACGTCAGGAGCAGGACGAGTGGAAGGGTGGCGAGCGGCACCAGGGCGCTGCGCCCGTGGAGCAGGAACACGAGGACGACCAGCACCACCACCGCGACTTCCTCAGCCAGCGCCCGCGAGAGGGTGCGTCCCACCCTCGTTACGAGGTCCAACCGATCGTAGACGGCCACCAGCTGGACACCCCTAGGCAAGCGCGGCCGAAGCTCTTCGAGCTTGCCCTTGACCCGCTCGACCACCGTGGCCGGATCGGCGCCGCGCTCGGCGACCACGATCCCGCCCACGGCCGCCAGCACCCCGTTGAAGTCCGCCATGCCGGCCGCCATGTCGTGGGTCAACTTCACATGGGCCACGTCTCCGATCCGCGACACCGACGAGCCAGAAGGCGTGGACGCCACCTTCAGCGATGCCGCGGAGATCTGCCGGAGATCCGCCGCACCGCTAGCCGCTGGGCGCAAGGCGGCCACTACGTCCGTGAAGGCGAGGCCTCGCGCCCGGAGCTGATCGAGCCTGACTTCGACGAGCGCCTGCTGCACGTCGCCGCCTATCGAGGCGACCTCCGCCACCCCCGGAATCGCCACCAGCGCCGGCCGCAGCAGGCGCTCCTGCAGCCGTCGCAGCGCCTGCGGAGGTTCCTTGCGCGAAGGGTCCACCAGCGCGTACTGGAACACCCAGCCGGTGCTCGAGGCGGCGGGGCCCACCTGTAGGCGAACGGTGTCGGGTAGTTTCGGTCGGGCATCTCGCGCCCGCTGGAGGATCGCTTGCCGGCCCGGCTCCAGACACCGTGTGGACTCGAAGACGACGACGAGATAGGCCATCCCTGACATCGACGATCCGCGCACCGCCGTCGAGCCGGGAGTGCCTGCGAGCGCCTGGGCCAGCACTCGCGTGACCCTGGCGTCGACCTCCGGCGACGGATGGCCCATCCACTCGGCCACGAGCACGATCTGCGGATCAGACAGGTCGGGAATCGCGTCACGCGGCAGCGCCCGCCGCGCCAGCTCCCCGGCCAGGGCCACGACGAGCGCTGTAGCCACGACGATCCAGGAGTGCTGCGTACACCAGGCCACGACCCGTGTGATCACTGCGTCAACGCGCCCATCGGCGAGCCTCCCGTCTCCTGCCGCAGTAATTGCAGGCGGCGCTCGGCGTCGAGGAAGAAGGCGTTCGCGGCGACCACCGGCTCGCCCTCTCGCAGCCCGGAGAGGACAACCGCCAGGCCCCGGTAGGTCCTGCCGACCTCCAATCGCCGCGTGCCGAGCGTGCCGTCATTCGTGCCCGCGACCAGCACGTACGGGCCAGCGGCCGAGTAGAGGACGGCGCCGATGGGAACGACCAGTTGCTCTCGCGGCCGGGCCGCGAGCATCAGCCAGCCCACCTCGCCAGATGGAACGTCGGAAGCGCGCTCCTCGAGCAGGAAGCGCGCGGTCGACGTGGACGCGTCCCAACGGGCCGGCGCCTCGGCGGTCCGACGCGCCGGGATTCCCCGCGCCGGCGCCGCCGCCGTGAAGAACAGGGCGCGCTCGGCCCGTGCCAGCGCGGCCGCCTCGTCGTTGTAGAGCAAGGCAGTCACCTGCCCCCCCTTCTCCATCCATGCCGGGGCGCGCACCTCGAGGCTGAGAACGCGCCGCGTCGTCACGAACAACAGCGGTGAGATCGTCTCGAGCGGCGGGACGCCGGCGACCGATCCCGGTGCAGCCTTTTCCTGCCACGAGCCACGGACCTGCTCCAGCGCCATGCGACAGACAGGGCACGAACCGGGTCTGGAAGAGACGACGTCCGGGTGCATGGGACAGGCGTACTGCTCCGCAGCGCCGCCGGTTCCTTGGTCCTTTGCGCCGGAGAGTACGAAGGCCGACACGGTCGCGGCGCCGGCCAGCAGCAAGAGAAGCAGGCGCGCGGCCACGACGACCGACGCCGTCGCTCGTGAAGACCACTCTGCTGCGGCCCTCCGGCGTGCACCGTTCATCACACCGCGCGGCGATCCGGAGGGCCCCGGGGGGCTCGAATCCCCGGGGGCCCTCCGCTCGAGACCAACCGTCAAAACGCCGTGAACGCCGCTCCCGAGTTGCCGGGAGTCGTCTGCACGCAGTAGCCGTGATTGCGCTGAGGCGGGAGCGGGTAGGTCCAGGTCCCGTTGTTGCACGGCATCTCTCTTCCGTTGACCGTCAGCTTCCGTCCGTCGCCGAAGCCGCTGCAGGTTCCCGACAACAGCTCCGACGTCGTTTCGTGGCAGCTTGGGCTCGAACCGAGGGCGCCGGAACGGAACACGGTCCCGTCCGGAACCGTGAAACCCACGGGGTTGGCGCAAAGACCCGAGCAGGGCGAGGCATGGACCGGCTCGCAGACCGAGAGGCACCTCATCAGCCCTTCTGCCTCTTCACCCCGGCAGGCCGCCTCGTCCCCGGCTTGGCCGAGGGCCAGGCACTCGGCGCCGGTCTGACTCCCGGTGTCGTCGGCGCAGAACTCGGCGAGCTGCCCGCACGCAGTCATCGGCAGCGCGTCCCAGACGGCGGGATTGGCGGGCGGCGACTGGCTCCCCTGCGCCTGGTGGACCTGCAGCGCCTTGAAGAGCTGCCCCTGGTGCAGCACCCGGTCGCCGACCGCGTAGACGATCTGGGGCTGCCAGGTGCCGTCGTTGTTGTTGGCGCGCTCCCAGACGTCGAAGCGGGTATTGGGCGGCTGGCTGGATTGAGACGTGTGGGCCCGGCGCGCCCGGTAGTTGACGTTCTGGTGGGCGACCACCCTACCGGCCGGATAGCTCACCCCCGCTCTCCACAGGGCGACGAGGGGCTGCGTCCGCATCATGTCGTGGTCCTCGTGGCCGAGGAGGTGGCAGTGCCAGACGTAGCCGGGCCCGGTGAAATCGTCTGTGGGGAACACCGTGGGATCGAATGGGAAGAGGTTCTGCCCCGGGGTGATGCTCGTCGCCTCCTGGGGGCCCCAGCGCACCCGGATCCGCGTCACCTGTTCCGGAAGCACCCGCACAGTGTCCTTCCAACCCGTCTCGTAGGGCAACGGGGGTTCCGGGCTGCCGATCAGGTAGGGCGTCGGGTCGAGCGGGATCTGTCGGGTCACCGGCCGGTGGCCGTTGAGGAGGTTCCACTGCTGAAGGTATGCCGTCCGGTCGAAATCCTGGCGGCTCACCACCTGGAACTCGATAAGGTGGAGGTGGATCATGTGGACCCCGAGATCGGCGTCCGGCTCCTCTCCCGGCTCGATCTCCTCCTCTTCACCGGTATGGACAATGACCCAGTCCTCGGTCGATCCCACGAGCGGGAACTCCGTGGTCGGCCGGTCGAACTGCAGGCCGTCGATCGAGCGCTGGCGGTTGGTCTCGGCTTCGTCCCGGAAGCGGATGAGCGTCTTGATTCGCGCCGGCGCGTTGGGCAGCAGCGCGGGGCGGGAGGGGAAGAGCGACGGAGACAGCGGAGGTGGAGCGACCGCCGTGCTGTTCGCCACCGTGAAGCGCATCAGGACGCCGGTGGTGTCCTCGGTGACGCCGGGGGTGGTATTCCGCAGGATGATCTGCGTTCCGGGCGCGAAGCGCGAGAAATCGAAGAGGACGTCGGCGCGCTCGGTGATGCCGAGCGTCACCTCGTCCACGACCCGCGGCGCCGGCAGATACCCGCCGTCCGATCCAATGATCGTGAAGGGCACGAAGGTGCCGCCGTTGTCGAACTGGAAGTTGAAGACGCGCGTATTGTCCGCGGCCAGCATCCGGAAGCGGTATTGCCGCCGCTGCACGTTGAGGTTGGGCCACACCTTGCCGTTCACCAGGGAGACGTCCGCTCCGTCCTCGGCCTGCCAGTAGGGAAGCAGGTCGGTGTCGTCGCTCTCCCGCGGGAAGTTCAGCTGGCCGTCCGTGAAGAAGGAGCGATCGAAGAAGACGAGCGGGATCTCGAACTGCCCCTTCGGCAGCGGCGAGCCCGGCTGGTCGAGCGCCTCTTGTGGATCGCGGATGAAGTAGGCCGCGCCCACGCTCCCCGCGTACACGCCCAGCCGGGTCGCCCCCATCACGTGGTCGTGGTAGAAGAGCTGCGTCCCGGGCTGCTCGTTGGGCATGTCGTAGTTCTGGCTCACGAAGCTCGGACCGCGAAGCCCAAAGGGGGTGAACCACTCTTCGGCGGTGCCGTCGAAGTGCGGTTTGACCACCAGGCCGTGCGTATGCGTGACGTGGGCCACCGGAAACTGCGCGGTCGCGTAGCCGGGCGGAAAGGGCGTGAAGGGCGGGGTGGGCGGCTCCATGGTCAGCGGGTTCGCCCAGTGCAGCACCGGGTCCACCGGCATGAACGTGGGCTGGAAGATCTCGTCTCGCCAGCGCAGCAGCGTGGGGATGCCGCGCGTATTGTCGAAAACCGGGCCGGGCGTGGTGCGGACGAATTCGGTCTGCGACGATCCCGGGATCTTGACCTGGCCGCCGAAAGCACGCACTAGCGTCTTCGGGAATCCGGGCGGCAGCATCTGCACGATGGTGTGCGCCACCGACACCGTGTACTCGTGCCGGATGACGTTGCCGTGGGAGTCCCGGATGACCGTCGGCGCGAAGACCCGCGGGATGGGCAGCTCGTGCGCGAACTTCGGGATGTCGGCCGGATCGAGGGGTACCTGGTCGGGCGACGGATCTCCGGTGGAGGCTCCCCCCAGCGCGACGACGGCGGCGATGCCGACGACTCCGAGCACCGTGGAACGCTTGCGCTTCATCGTTTCCTCCTTTCCTCCGAGGGATGCGCCGGCGCCGCCGGCAACGTGGAAGAACGCGCGACCCCCTCTCCCGAGGAAGGGGCCAGCTCGCGGAGATGGACACCTCGATGTCCTTCTACACCGCAGCGGATTAGACGGACGTTAAGCGGGAATTAGAAATCGATGAGGGTGCGGCGGAGCCGGCGCCTCAGGCCGTGGAGTCGCGAGGAAGGACCAGGCGGAAAGCGGCGCCGCCTCGTGGGGGGTCGACGAGCTCGACGCGGCCGCCGTGGGCCTGGGCGATGCCCATAACGATCGCCAGTCCCAATCCGGTCCCGTCGTCCGTCCCCTCGGGCGCCACTCGTGGAACCCGATAGAACCGCTGGAAGATCCGCTCCCGCTCCCCCGGCGGGATTCCCGGGCCGGTGTCTTCCACCGAGAGTTGCACCTCGCCGTTCGCCTTCGTCGAGACCGCCACGAGGCCGTCGCGGGGCGTCCAGCGGATCGCGTTGTCGAGCAGGTTGAGCAGCGCCTCGACGAGCAGCCGCCGGCTTCCCCGTACCCGAGCGGCCGACGCCGCTCCCCGTCGCAGATTGACGCCGTGGTCCTGTGCCAGGGGAGTGACCTGCTCGAGGACGTCGTTGACCACCTCGTCGAGGTCCACTCGCTCGTCGAACACGCCCGCGCCGCCGGCTGGCCTGTCGAGTTGCGCCAACAGGAGTAGCCGGCCGCAGAGCCGGCTCATCCCCTCGAGCTCCTGCTGGATCCTCTCGAGCTGGCTGCGAGACGGCTCGGACAGGTCGGTCCGGAGGACGAGGTCGAGCTCTCCGCGAATGCGCGTCAGTGGAGTTCGGAGCTGATGCGCCGCGTCCGACGAGAACTGCTCCATCTGCCGCAGCGACCCCGACAGCCGATCCAGCATGTCGTTCAGGACCGCCGCCAGCTCGTCGAGCTCGTCGCCCCTCCCGGCCTCGGGAATCCGCTCGCGGAGGTTCGTGGCCGTGATCTGCGAGGCCTGGCGCGTGATCGCGGCCACTGGCTGCAGCGCCCGCGTCGTCACGAACCAGAGGAGGAAGAAGACGATGGCCAGGCCGCCGCTGGCGACGGCGAGCACGTCGCGCAGGGTCCTGCGGACCGCCGCTTCGAACGTCGCCAGGGACACAGCGGTCTGGATCACGACCGTGGCGGGCTCACGGCCGGCCGGAGACACCCGTACGCGTTCGCTCAGCAGGCGGATCCGTTGGGCCCCCGGTGAGAGCGGATCCGGCACGGTCCGGATCCTGGTGCTTTCACCGGGCCTCCAGTCGGCCGGCGGTGGGAGCTCGGCGGCGCCCAGGTTCTTGCTGCGGGCGAGGACCCGGCCCTGCACGTCACGGATGTCGTAGAAGTACGTCTCGGCGTCCTTCGTTTCGATGAGCAGGAACTCCTCGAGGGTGAGAGACGGCGCCCCGCTATCGAGCACGGTGATCACCTCGTCCACCCTCGTCCGCAGCGTCTTCTCGAGCTGCTGCAAGAGCTGCCGCTGGGCGCGGAGGTGGAGTAGGACGGTGAGCACGAGCGCTGTGACGAGGGCCAGGGACCAGGCGACGAGCGTCAGCCTGCAGCGGAGGGAGGGCCTTGGCTTCCTCAGGGCGCTTCCTCGGACAGAACGTATCCGACGCCGCGGACGGTGTGGATCAGCTTCGTTGGGAAGGCGTCGTCGATCTTAGACCGGAGATAACGGATGTAGACGTCGATGACGTTGGTGAAGCTGTCGAAGTGCTGGTCCCAGACGTGCTCGGCGATCATCGTCCTGGTTACGACGGTGCCGTGGTGCCGGACGAGGTACTCGAGGAGGGAGAACTCCTTCGGCGTCAGGTTGATTCGCTCCCCGCTGCGCGTGACCTTCCGTGTCGCCAGGTCCATCTCCAAGTCTCCGACGCGGCCCACAGGTTGATCGAGATCGGAGCGCCGCCGCAGCAGCGCGCGGATGCGGGCCGTCAGCTCGTCGAAGCTGAACGGCTTCACGAGGTAGTCGTCCGCTCCTTCGTTCAACCCACGGATGCGGTCTTCCACCCCGTCCTTCGCCGACAGGATCAGCACGGGGACCCGACAGCCCAGCCGGCGGATCTGGCCCAGGACCTCGAACCCATCCATGATGGGGATGAGGATGTCGAGGACCATGACGTCGTAGCACTCGTGCAGCACCTGGTGGAAGGCATCCGACCCGTCGCAGCTGAGGTCGACGGAGAAGCCCTCCTGGACCAGGCCGCGCCGGACGAAGCTGGCGACCCGCTTGTCGTCTTCCACCAGGAGAACCCGCATATGCCTGGTTTCCTGCCTCTTTCGCCGGTCGGCTCACCCCGCGAGAACTGCATCTGCGGCCAAACCACCTGCGCGACACGCCGGGGAAACGAGTCTAGGCTAGGGAGCGGTAGCTCTCGTTGTCAACCCTATAACGATCAATTTACACGCGGCGTTGAGAGGTTCACAAGGTCGCCGCCACGAACTGCGCTATCCGAGGTGGTGCGCCGGGCGGGTGTAAATCCCTAGCAAATGGCATCCCTTCTAGCAAATGGCACCCCTTCTAGCAAATGGCATCCTTTCTGGCAACGGCACCCTTTCTGGCAACGGCACCCTTTCTGGCAAATGGCACCCCTTTCTGACAAATGGCATCGCCTGTAAACAGAAGCCCAACCGTGTGCGACGCAAGGGCGCTATGGAACGCCCGCGAGCGCTGCACAGGATCGGTTCACGACGTCCTTTCACAGGCTTTTCTACTTCCCGAGCCTTCACCGGGCCGATATGCCAAACCGCGTGCCGACACGCCGGTTGGAAGCAGCACTCGGCAGCGGGCGAGGCATGGGCCGGGCAGTGATGCGAGGTGCGCGAGGTGAGCGGACGACACGTTGGCCTGCTCGGCCTCGCCCTTCTGGAGTCGCCCGGACTGGCTCTCGAGCGTCCCAACGACTCGGCGATCCAGGTCACCCGAGTCGGCACCAAGTCGTCCGGCCGCGAAACGAACACCTGCGAGGCGGAGAATTGTGGCGCGCTCTCGCACGCGGTCGAGCTGCGGAATAGCAGCGGGCCGGGGGCGCGCGCGCCCGCGCTCGCTGCAGGCACGAAGGCGTCCAGGGGCGAACCGTCGGAGCTCACGTAGAGGCCACGCCCCGGGGCCGAGGACCATCGCAACCGGCTGCGCGAGCGCACCACCCGTGACCACCAGCGTGCCGAGCGGTGCGCCGGCCGTGGCGTCGAAGCGGACGACGCCGGACCCGGCGGCGAGGGTCTCGCCGTTGTTGCCGACCAGAAGCTCGGCGGGCGGCAGAGGCACCGGGCCGAGAGGAGGATGCCGACGAAGCACGCCGCCTGGATCCGCAGCCACGTCGAGCCTTGCTCTCGGTACCATTGGGCTGGCTCTGTTGGCTTGAGGGTGAGCATGAGTCCTCCTTGTCCGCTGGAACGCCATCGGCGGCCGCAGGCGGACATCACTTCCGCTCGACTCGCGCACTGTCGCAGTGCGGCTACAATCCCGCAAACGACATCGAGTGCGGGCTCACGGTTGACGCTGGTCGGTACGACGGTCGGGCGCTTCAAGGTGCAGTCGCTGCTGGGCCGGGGCGGCATGGGAGAGGTCTACGTCGCTTATGACGAGACCCTCGATCGCCACGTCGCGCTCAAGTCGATCCTCGCCAGCCAGCGACTGCAACGGGGAGCCAAGGCACGCTTCCTGCGCGAGGCGCGCACCCTCTCCCGGCTCGATCATCCCCACATCTGCCGGATCTACGAATACGTCGAGACGCGCACGCAGTACTTCCTGGTGCTCGAGCTCGTGCCCGGGCGCAGTCTCGAGGCGGCAATCCGCGAGGGGATCGGCCCGGACCTTCAGCTGAGGGTCGCCGAGCAGGTCGCCGACGCCCTGGTCGCGGCGCACGCCGAGGGGATCGTCCACCGCGACCTCAAGCCCAGCAACGTCATGGTGTCCGACAGCGGCGAGGTGAAAGTCCTCGACTTCGGCCTGGCATGGACGATGGCACCCCGGCCGGCTCCGACGGCAGTGCAGACGCCGGAGGTCAGGTTCGAGGAGCCGTACCTGGAGCCGACCGAGCACGCGCTCGTCGGCGTGGTGAATGCGGAGAATCCCGAGCCCGAGGTGACGGTGTTCGAGGTCGCGGCGCCCTCCCCGAAGGCGCTCCCGGCCGCGCCGGCCGAGTCGGCCCCTCCTCCGAACGTGGACCCCGCCCCAACCGCACGCGGGACGATCATCGGCACCGCCGCCTGGATGAGCCCGGAGCAGGCGCGAGGGGAAGCGGCCACCACCGCCAGCGACATGTATTCGTTCGGGCTGCTCCTGCACTGCCTGTTCACCGGCCAGCCGCCACACCCCAAAGGGCTCGACTACCCCACCCTCATCAAGCGAGCGCTGCGCGCCGAGACGCTGCCGCTCGCCAAGGTGCCGCGCGACCTCGCGGCGCTGGTGCATCAGCTCGAGGCGATGGCCCCGGCCTCGCGACCCACGGCCGTCGAAGCGGCGTCGCGACTGCGCTGGATCCGGGACGCTCCCAAGCGCCGATGGCGCCGGCTGGCAGCCGTGGCCGCCCTCGCCATCGCCGCGCTCGGCGGGCTCAAGTACACGCTCGACCTGCGAACCGAGCGCGGCCGAGCCGTGGCGGCGCAGGAGGAAGCCGACCGCCGGCGGGGCCAGGCCGAGGACCTCGTCCAGTTCATGCTGGGTGACCTGCGCGAGCGCCTCGAACCGGTGGGGCGCCTCGAGCTTCTCGACGGCGTCGCCGCCAAGGCGCTCGACTACTTCGCATCGGTCAAGCCCGAGCACCTCACCGACGCGGACCTGTTCCGCCGCGCAAAGGCGTTGACGCAGATCGGCGAGGTGCGCATCGCGCAGGGAGATCTCGCCGCCGCCCAGAGCTCGCTGAGCGAGGCGCGCTCGCTCGCCGCCGGTCTCGTCGAGCGCCAGCCACGCAACGGCGACTGGCTGATGGGCCTGGGCGCCAGCGAGTTCTGGCTCGGCAACGTCGACTGGCTGAAGGGCGATCTGGCGGCGGCCGAGAAGCGGTTCCGCGCCTACCTGACGATCGCCGAGCGCCTGGTGGCGATCGACGGCGTCAAGCCCGAGTGGAGGATGGAGCGGGCGTACGCCCACAGCAACCTCGCCTCGCTCGAGGAGGCTCGCGGCAACGCGGATACCGCACTCGGGCACATCCGCCTGACCGTGGACGTCAATCGACAGGTGGTGAGCGCCGCTCCGAAAGACCCGCAGTGGCAGAAAGAGCTGGCGGTCAGTCTCTCCTGGCTCGCGGAGGTGCTGTTCGGCCGCGGCGATCTGGCGGAGGCGCGCGCCCAATACGCGGCGAGCTGCGCGGTGCTGCAACAGCTCACCGCCCTGGCGCCCAACGACACCGGCTACCGCTTCCTCCTCGGCATCGGCCACCTCAAGCTCGGCGAGGCCCTCGAGAGCATGGGCATGGTCGACGAGGCGATCCGGGAGTTCGAGCTCGGCCTGTCCATTCAGCGCGAGCTGCAGCAGATCGACCCCGCCAACGCCGATTGGCGCCGCGAGGTGGCGGTGAGCCACCGTCGTCTGGGAGTCGCCGTCGCGCGCCGAGATCCGGCGGCGGCGCTGCGCCACCTGCGGCTCGCCGCAGAGAGTCTGGGCGAGCTGTACCAGGCGGACACCTCGAACAGCGAGCGACGGCTCGACCTCGCCCGCGCCCGCCTGGACCTCGGCCGCGGTCTCCTTGCCGCCGGCGAAGCTGCGCAGGCCGCGGGCGAGGAGCGCGAAGCCCTCGGTGTGCTGGGGCCGGCCGTCGCGGGTGGCGGCGACCGGTCACGACAGTTGCTCGAGGGAGAAGTTCGCGTGGCGCTTGCCGACGCTCTGAGCAAGGTCGGGCGTCGTGGCGAGGCCCGCGCGGTGTGGGAGGAGGCGGTGTCCGGGCTGGCACCGCTCGCCGCCAGCGGTCGCGACCCGCGCGTGCTGTCGCCGCTGGCGCGGGCCCTCTCGAGCCTGGGTCGACGCGCCGAGGCCCAGACCCTCGTCGATCGTCTGAGGGCCAGCGGCTACGGGCTCTGGGATCTCGAAGGAGGACTGAAGTAGTCTCTCGGAATCTTCAATTCCAATCTGAGAAGGGAGTCGGTGGAGCCATGACCGAGATCGACGTCTTCATCACCATCAGCAGCACCGGGGACGCCACCTACAAGTCCACCAACCCGATGGTCCAGCCGGACGGCACCATCACCATCGACGAAGGGGAGGATGTCGCCATCACGTTCTCGCCCGACGGCGAGACCGGTCAGACGTGGGTGTTCCAGTCTCCCTGGATCACGGTGGTGCCGGAGGGGGGAAGCGTCACGATCGTCTCGACGACCCAGAACGAGGTCGAGATCGCGGACAACTATCCCAAGGGCCAGCCGCCGAGCTGGTACACCTACAGCCTCACGACCAGCGCGGGGATCCTGGACCCGCGCCTCATCAACAAGGGCACCTGACCCACCCGCATCCCAGTCAGGCCGACCGCGCCCTCAGAGGCCGGCGAGGGTGATGGCGCCCGCGCCGGTGGTGATGCGGCGCAGGTAGTCGATCTGCCCGAGGTGGTAGTCGAGGTGCGTCAAGAGGTGGATCAGGAACATCTGCGTCGAGAGGACGGCGCCGTCGTAGGGCTCGGGGTAGGGCGCCGCGAGACGCGCATCCGGAATCGCACGCACCACCGTCGGGACCATCTCGCGCACTGCCTCGACGCGGCGGACGAGCTCGTCGAGCGCGACGTCGCGGGCACTGAACTCGCGCGGACGGTCGCGCGCGTAGGCGATCGCGCCGAGCTGCCGGCCGACGTACTCGCGGAGGTTGCCCTCCAGGTGCAGCACCAGCGTCCCGGCAGCATTGGCCACTCCCGGCGCCGTCTTCCACAGCGCGGCGGTCTCGGGGAATGCCCGCACCTCCTGCAGCAGCCGGGTGATGTCGCGGTGGAAGAGGTTCGCGAGCTCTTCGGAGAGGCTTTCGTGCCTCGGCGTGCTCGTCACGCGTCGGACCTCCGGGACCGGTAGGTGCGCGCAGGCGCCGCGCAGGGCGCCGGCCGATGGCGTCCGCCTGCAGGCCGGAGGGAGCTTGGCCCCCGGCGGGGCCGGACGACGCATGAAGGGTCGAAGGAGACGAGCATGCGCAACGGAGTCCTGAGCCGAGCTGGACGGGTGCTGGTGGTCGTGGGCCTGGTCTGGGCCGGAGAGCTGGCAACGACCTCCGAGGTCGAAGCGGGATGGCAGGCGAGGAGGTCGCCTGATCCGAAGATCCGGGTCATCCCGCAGCTGGAAGTCGAGCAGCTCGGCAAGGAGTTCTCCACCTGGGGCAGGGACATCGTGATCTATCAGCCCGGAGTGCTCAAGTTTCGCTGGAACAAGCCTGCCGGCTCCGCCCTGTTCACGTGGAAAGTGTACCGGGGGTCAGCCGCGCCGCAGAACTGGGTGAAGACTCTGACCCTCCCCTGCCCTGCAGCGGCCGGCTTGCATCAGTTCTCCGTCAATCTGAAAGGCGCCTTGCCGCTCTATCCCCCGGAGCAGCCTGCCACGTAACCTCCAGGACGTCGTCTCGAGCAACGGCGAGAGCATCACGTTCTGCGACCGTACGCCGACCGCCGACGAGTCCATCCTCGATCAGATCCGCAACAGCTTGATCGACATGGCGACCTCTGCAGCCGCGGAAGAAGTCTTCTTCGACGGCTGGTCGTTTCTGCACGGCGGCGGCCTGATGCACTTCGACGATGTGGTGGACCCCGACGACTTCACCGGGTTCGCATGGACGGCCGTCACCTACGACCAGATCATGCGAGCTTCAGGGGCGGTTCCCTTCACCCTGAGCTTCGTGAACCCGGACAACGGCGCAGCCAACGAGGCCGGCGTTCACCCGGTGGAGTACAAGGTGCTCGGCGCCATCGGCCGCTGCCAATCGCAGCCCGGAGAGCGTGCCTGCCGGCCACCAAGCCGTTGCTGCCCCAATTCCCGTGAGAGTCAGCCCTCGCTGTGAAGCATTTCGCAATCGAGCTGGAGACGCCCAACGCCGCACCGCCGTGCTAACGTCCTTTGAGCCATGCCGGAAGGCGCGCTGTCCGGCGACCTCCGTTCGGCCGTTGATGAGCTGCAGGCGTACCTCTCGGATCAGGTCCCGCCGCTCCTCGTCCTCGACTCCATCCACGTCCTGCTCAGCTACCCCCCCGAGCTGGGAGCCGAGGTGGTCCGCGCTTGGGTGGGCGGACAGCTCCGCGCCCCCGGCGCGAACGTCACCTCGACGGACTTCCTCTTCCACGCGGTCAAGAAGATCCAGCTCATCGGCAAGCTCAAGCTCGTCGAGCTCGAGCCGCTGAGCGTCTATCTCGAGGGCCTCGTGGAGGTCCTCGTCTCCCAGGTGCCGGCGCTCGAGCGCGAGACCGTGCGCACCTACCTGCTTCAGGCGGCGGAGGCCGAGATGGGCATTGCCTCGCAGGTGCAGGTGCTCTACCGTCCCGCGACGCCGCCCGGCGGAGTCCCGGCTCCACACCTCACCCCCTCGGCTCAGGTGTCGGCCGAGATCTCCGCCAACATGCGGCAGTTCGCGCTGCTCCTGTCTCGCCTCACGACGAGCAGCGAGCGGGTCGGCGGCGTCGACGAGCAGCGCGTCGCCGCGCTCGCCGACCAGGCGCCCCAGCTCGTCGCCGCGGCGGCGCAGAGCGCACGATCGCAAGGAGAGCTCGAGCAGCACCTGGCGAGCCTCAGTCGCGTGGGCCTGATGACCAACGTGCGGCTGTCCGAGCTCTTCACCACCTTGAGCCAGGGTCTCCCCAACTGGTCGCTCGCCGAGGGAGTGACGCACGAGAGCCCTCCCCTGATCGCCATGCATCGCATCGTCGAGCTCACCGGCGACCCGGCGAAGGCGGCGGGACACTTCCGCGAGCTGCTGAACACGGTGGCGAAGCAGTTCAACAACCGCGCGCTCGGTCGCGCCGTCCAGGTGCTCGACGTCGCCAAACGACTGATGGCCGAAGGCACGGTCGAGAAGGCGAGCGCCGATCTGATGCTGAGCCTGGCGCACGAGGACCTCGAGGCCGCGCAGCTCATGGCGCAAACGCAGAATGCCGGCAACCTGCCCCTGCTGCGACGCCTGCTCAACGCCTACCCGGCGCTCACGCCGGAGGGCTTGCTCAGAACGCTCGACGACGAACCCGACCGGTCGCGACGCCGACTCTGGCTCGCTCTCCTCGAAGCGCATGGGTTGCCCGCCCGAGCGGCGGCGCTCGAGCGGCTCGACCAGTCGGTTCAGGAGGACCGTCGCAGCGACCACACGATGTGGCTGCAACGGAACTTCGTCTACCTCCTGCATCGGATCCGGGCGGGGCCCGGCGACGATCTGCTGCGCGAGGTGCGCCTGACGATCCGCTGCGCGGACCTCGCCAACGTGGCGCCGCTCGTTCGCGAGGCGCTCATCAACCTCGGGCTGCGCCACCACCCGGAGGCCGAGGCCGCCCTCCGCCAGCGGCTCGAGCAACTCGAGCGGAACCTCGAGCAGCCATCGACCGTTCCGCACGACGCTCCCGAGCTGCGGCGCATGCTGTCGCTCGTCATCGCCGGGCTGGCGCGCCAGGGCACCCCGAGCGCACGGCGGGCGGTGCTCGACCACGGCCTCAAGGAGCGCCCGGCGCTCGGCGACACCCTGGAGCGCCTCGGCGAGCTGGGCTCCTACGATCTCGCGGACGATCCCGAGCTCGTCGACCGGCTGCTCGCCGTCTTGCGCGCGCAGCTGCCGGTGCGGGTGCTCGGGCTCGCCATCCGCCGGCACGAGATCGGGCCGGTCCACCTCGTGAAGGCCCTCTACTCGACCCGCTCGGAGCCCGTGCGGTCGATGTTCCAGGACATTGCCGAGCGCTTCTCGGAGGTGCCCTTCGGGCAAAACGCCGCGGCCGCGCTCGCCGCGTGGAGCTCCGCCCCGGCGCCGCCGCCCGAGATCGATGGCCCCGCTGCCCCACCCCCGTCGCCCACCGCCGGCCTCTCCGGTGACCTCGAGGTCTTCGGCCTGCCCGACCTCCTGCAGACCCTCGCGCAGAGCGAGACCTCGGGACAGCTCCTGCTGCGCGACCGCAGCGGCCACCCGACCGCCGCGGTCATCCTGCGCAAGGGCCTCATCCGCGAAGCTCGCGTGCGCAAGCTGCCCATGCCCGAAGCCTTCTACGAGCTCCTCGAGACGCCACAGGCGGGTACGTTCGAGTTCAACCGGCAGCCGATCGAGGCCGTGCCGGACGGGCCTTCGCACGACGTCATGGGTCTGCTGATGGAGGGGATGCGCCGCTACGACGAGCTCCAGCGTGCGCGAGTGATCGCCCCCGACCACGTCTTCCTGATCTCGACCGGCGGCCGCCCGACGGCGCCGCCGCACGAGATCGACGGCGCCTTCATCCGCGAGCTCTGGATGCGCGCCAAAGACGGCGCGACTCCGCGCCAGTGCGACGAGATGCTGGCGACCGACGCCTATCGCGTGCGCGCCCTCCTCGCCCACTGGCTCACCGAGGGCACGCTCGCCGTGCGCGAAGCGCACAGCAACACTCCACCCTGAGTGGTCGCTCGTTGCGGTCGTCTCGTCGCTCGGGATTCTTCGCACGGCTCGACGCGCGCATCCCGGAACGACGATCGACTGAACGGAGACCGCGAGCAGCATGCCGACATCTGGTCTGGATCGAAGGAATCTGGCGTCCCGCCCCCTCTCACTCAGCGCAGCTCGCGGGATCGGCTTGCCGCCCTGCTGCAAAGCCGCGACAGACAAAGACCGCTTCCCGGTACCAGTGCCAGCCGCGCGACGCACTCGACCTGAGGTGGCGGATTTCCTCCCTGGAAGGAGGTCACGGTGAGCGGACGACACGTTGCTCTGCTCGGGGTCGCCCTTCTGGCGTCGGCCGGGCTTGGTCCCGCACGACCAGAGGGTCCCGCACGACCAGAGGCTCTCGAACATCCGGACGAATCAGCGATTGCGATCACTCGAGTCGGAACCAAGTCATCCAGGGGAGGAGCCGT
>Ga0075431_100002277_pt1 | contig 18405 bp, 24 predicted proteins | sample RhiMetdeltSRZDD5_FD_75297 | JGI IMG/M metagenome (GOLD analysis project Ga0075431, IMG submission 75297) | Populus rhizosphere microbial communities from Tennessee, USA - Rhizosphere MetaG P. deltoides SRZDD5 | ecosystem: Host-associated > Plants > Roots > Rhizosphere > Soil | place: USA... | reverse complement strand
GCTTCAGTTCTGCGATCAGTTGCTTTTGTTTGACGATGCGCTGTTCCCAATCAGCGATGAACTGGAGCGACGGGGGTATCCCATGGCTGCGCTTGCGCTTCACTGTGCGTCCTTTCCATCAGCTCCATCCAGATCAAATCGAATATGGTTTGCAACGTGTGCAATTGTTCGGGGCTGCACGTGCCCGCGAATTTCTGCATCACGGTCTCCCCATTTAGGCGGGAGTCTTGATGCTCTCAGCCGTCAGCGCCCGATACTTACTTGCCGACGATGCTTCACTATAAGGGTCTCTGAGTGCTTTAACCAGCGATTGGCACCTGCATGGGTGAAATGTAATGTTTGCACTTGTGGAGGTACGATCATCAAAGTCAGAGTCGCGGCAGGGCGGAAACAGCAATAGGACGTGGCTTCATTCCATAGGTGCCCCAACTGGTTTTCCGTCAGTCGGGTCACCTACTTCTTTTGATTCCACTGAGTCTACCACGGTTCGTTGATACGTGAACACTAACTCGTCGTCTCTGAAACGTATGATGTTGCAGTCTGCATCTCGAACAGGCGCCTTCCCCCGCATTCTAATTTTTAGTTTGTTGGCACTAATAACACCCGCTACCGGATATCCGATAGGACCGCACGAGTCAGAGAAAACATAGGCTGTGCCGACGTAGCGATTGCCCCTCGTTTGGCCATGGAACAGCGGGGTTCCTGGTTCTACGGGGAGCTCGGAACGGGGTCTGTCATAGTAAAATCTGCGTAGTTGGCCTTCTGCTTCTAAGTAGACAATAGAACCGTTATGTTCCCACAGACTCTTAGCCAAAGCTTCACTGGGCCAGAAGACAAGAAGCAGAAATGCAGCAATCCTGACAGGACAAATGCCAAACACTCTTTGCGCATTCGGCAGCTGCACCATTCTTACCCTACGAGCCATTCCCAGCTTCAGTTTCTGGGCCCGCCGCGGTCGCACCTTCTGTTCCAGTCCCAGCATTGCCACCATCCGTATCCGAACCGCCAGATTGCGAACCCGGGGCGTTCGCGCCGGCTGACTCCGTACCAGCGGTAGCATTTCCACTTGCGGAATCTGCGTCACCAGGCGCGGTCCCACCTTGTGAATCGGCACTGGTGCTTCCAGACTCAGCCTGTATTCCACCATCATTCCCGTTTTGTGAGTCATGGTTGTCGACGTTGTTGGTCGCTTCTGAAGTGACGCCGACAGCACTTTCTGCCGCAATCGTATCACCGACTGTGCTCAGTACTGCTGAAACCGTGGATGTCACAGTTCGGGTTTTTCTTGGATCTCGACGATAACGCCCGTACACATCATATCTGTCCTGAGCCTTGCAGTGCTGGCGAAAAAGCCAGTCACTTGTATTAATGAGCCGGCAATTGAGTATGAAAATGGGCTCGGATGAGGACGGTGTTGAAATAGCAAGCATAATTGGTGCAAGCACCAACGCCATCAGAACAATACGCACAGAAAACTCCCCAGCACTTTAGAGTGTGGCTGATCGGAATCTGATCTGCTTGTCGTTGAGAAGTCGAACGTAAGCGCGCAAGGCGGCTAAAACGTTGGGACCTTCGGCAGACTTGAATTCACCTCACTAACCTCACCCGTACTAACCATCATGAAAACTGTACTTCTGTTTCACCCAAGTCGAGTTAATTCCGCAGATTTCTGCGATCGGTTAATTGCTGTTGCAAGAATGCCGCGCGTATAGCTGGTTTGCAGTGACGCGTTTCCCATTCTCGATAGGGACGGTTGCTTCACAACCATCACATGAGTCTGGCCATTCACCTGAAGGTGCTCGACAAGAAAGCGACCGCACGTGGACGTCATCGCCGACTTCAGGGGGTCGGCTCCTGTAGCCAGCACCAGATCAACGAGCAGTATCCTGCGCACCGAGGAGAACCTCAACCTCGTTCTGCATGTCGCCATAAACTGCATCCAGGAACTTTGCCCTGGGTAATGCGTTTGGATTACCCCCAGTCTTCTCGCCCCCTGAGTTTTCATGCCCCAACGCGGAACCATGCTGAAGTTCAAACGTCTATGCACAAGCGCACCAGGTTCGCGCCGGAGAGGGGCGTAATCTAGGAGTTTGGAAATGCGAAAACTATCATATGTATTGGCAGCAGCTGCGCTCAGCGGTTTCGCTTTTGCAGCGACGCCGAGTTCAGCCACTCCCTTGTCAAGCGGATTGACCACGGGAAGCGCGCTGCCGCAGCTGGACGAAGGCTTGGTGCAAAAAGTGCATTCCTGGCACTGCCGCAAGCGCTGGAGCAAGCGGCTGGGTTGGCATCGTCATCGCCGTGCCTGCTATGACGACGACTACGGCTATAACAGCTATGGCTATCCTGGCTATGGTTTGGGAATCGCGCCGTTTTTCAGTTTCCAGTTTTATGATGACGACGATCACCATCATCGCCGGTATCACAGGCGGAGACACCACAATAATTGGTAGGCGCGAGGGCGGCCCCAGGAGGCCGCCCTTTCTTCGCTCATGAGAGCTCTGGCGAGCCCACGTGGCGTTTAGGTTAGCGCGCATCAACAAAAGTTGATCCGCAAACTTGGCCGCAACTTCCTCAGACCAGCGTATGTCCAATGGTGCGGTGCAGTTTATGGAGAAGCAAATGTTCAAATCTGTTCTAGGAGGAGCAATCCTGTTTGCCACCTCATTGCCACTCCTCGCGGCTGAACCGGGAAAGACGATGGATACGTCAGCCGGAAAGGCCTACGTCGATGAGAAGGGCATGACGCTTTATACCTTCGACAAGGATAAGCCCAATGAGTCGAACTGCTACGACCAATGTGCCGTAAAATGGCCACCTTACATGGCAGACGCGAACGCCAAGTCTGAAGGCGAGTGGATGGTGGTTGAGCGCAAGGACGGTTCAAAGATGTGGGCCCACGAGAACCAGCCCCTTTACACATACATAGAGGACAAAAAACCAGGCGACGTCACAGGCGACGGCGTTGGAGGCGTTTGGCACATCGCCAAGCCTGATTAAATCGGCGCTAATCGCGGTTTTGTTATTTGATACGCATGCTCGCCGCGGTTAGATAAGAACGTTCTGCAAAAAAAAGGCCCAAGCCTGCCCCGGCTGACAAGTCCCAGCCGGGGTTTTTCATGTGAACGCTGGGCGTTAACTTACTGCGAACAGAAGAGAACTCAGAACGATCAGGCTCGTCAGCACGACGACCGACATCCGCACGGCTGCAACGTGGCCGCTTCCCCGCCGATTGAAGTCCTTTGTGATTCGAGAACTCATGCAGGCCTCCTCACTTGTTATCGCTTTAACCCGCTGGTCATCATTAATAAAATCATTTCCAGGAGTAACCTAAATTGAAGCCCTTAATTCGACCGGCTCGCTAAATTTCATTTGAACTTGGTCACCAATGATTGACTCTCCCATGATGCAATACCTCCATGGGACAGGATACCGGGGCCCTCGGCAAGGTTTCGAGCCAGATTGTCGGTGTGGACATTCTGCGGTTTTGTGCCGCTCTAATGGTCATGATCTATCATCTGGCCTTCTGGTCGTGGCATGCCAATGGAACGGCACATAAGGTCATTGGCTCTCCGTACAACTACTTCGACGCAGCGCCCTATGCTTGGTTCGGTTGGATAGGAGTGCAAATTTTCTTCGTGATTTCCGGTTTGGTCATTCCCATCACAGCAGCTACCTCCACACCCTCCTGCTTTCTGCGCAATCGTATTTCGAGACTTTTCCCGACAATCCTGATCTGTTCGACCATTTCTTTTGTTCTCCTGAGCATCCTGGGCCTGCAGGATTTCGCAAAATACGTTCGCGCGCTGCTCATCCTTCCCTACGGGCCATGGCTGGACGGCGTCTACTGGACGTTGACCGTAGAAGTCGTTTTTTACGGATTGGTCTGGCTGCAATTGTTGCTGTTTCCAAATCGAACGAACGCTTTGATCATCGGCATCGGATTGGCCAGCAGTGCATATTGGCTGCTATTTGCCTTTGGTGCACCCCAAGCTATCGCTCTCGAAGACACGCGTCACGTTCAGATGCTTTTGCTCGCCCATGGTTGCCACTTTGCCATAGGCGGAATGATCTGGCTGATCTCATCGAACGGCTGGAAGCTTGATCGTGGTCTCTTGCTCATGCTCTTTGTTCTTGCTGGCGGGATCAACATAGCAACGGAGTCCGATGGAAACGATGCGGCGCCTCTTTCCATTTGGGCGGTCGCACTTGCCGCGATTATCCTCTCGGCAATGGCGCGCCGCCCGGTGAAGTGGCAAGGCATCGCGCGGGTCATAGGGCTGTTAACTTTCCCGCTCTACTTGCTCCACAATGTCTTCGGCGCTTTGGTTATGAGGCTTTTTCTTCCGAACTATCCTTGGCTAGCTCTTGCCGCTGGAATGATGGGGTCTATCCTGTTGGCTCTGCTCGTTCTGCGATTCGAGCCTTATGTTCGTTCGGTCTTAGGCTACGTTCTCCATGTTCTATTCCCTTCCTGGCACGCGCCGGTACTCAGACCGAAAATGGCGGACTAGACCGGCTTCCACGCTCTTCTGGAGAGAGCGGCTCATTGCTCCGCTTTGTCCAGGCGGAACTTGCGGAAGCATAAATATCCCGACACTGCGACAATCGAGATTACTCCTCGAATGTACCATTGCGTCCGAGGCTCCGTGAACAGGCTCACTGCTGCAATGTCCACGGCCAGCCAGAGCAAGAGGCTCATGCTGCCTGCCACATCTTCCCGTGAAAGCGGTCTCTGACGGGAGACTAGAAATAGGGCCAGGCACACGATGATCGCCGCTCCCAACCCACCTCCCCAGGGATGTAGAAGGACAGCCCGCATGTCGCCAATCCAGCTGACGATGGCTGGATCAGAGATGATGATGTCGCCGGCAACCCATCCCAGCAACGCTCCTCCGGCCCAGATCAGAACTTTGTAGCGCCTAAGCAATGTCATAAGCAAAGCGCTCCCGGCCACGATAAGGGGAATGCTGGTCACCAGGCCGAATACGATGAGCGCCGTTCTGATCATGGCGTGATGAGCGGTATCGACCTGGGAGGCTCCCGTTTCGGCCGAGGCGGCGATGGCAATCACGTTGTCGAGACTCATGACGACGTCGGCAATTGCGATGATTCGAATAGCCCGCCAGAGATTGTCGGCCGCCTCCACCTTGCCTTCCTGGCTGACTTCATCCTGGACGATCAGCTTCAGCGCTATCCAGAACAAGAGAAGGCCACCGAGTATCTTGAGAAAAGGGTAGGTCATGGCCCGAGCCACGACCAGGGTAAAGAACACCCGCAGCAGAACGGCTACCCCGGCGCCCAGCACCATTCCCCAGAGACGTTGCCGGGGTGGCAGCGTCATGCAGGCTAAGGCAATGACGACGGCATTGTCGCCTGATAAAATGATATTGACCAGGGTGATCTGGCCCAGCACCACCCAGAAACCGGAATGAAACAGGTTTGCGACGAGAAAATGCAAATTCAGGCCTTAATGCGAATACACATGGCAAGATAGGGAGCGCACCCGACGCGTATCAAGAGAAATTAGCCATACGAGCGCGTTATCGGTTTTCCTGTGGAGGGTATATGACGATTCCCCACGTTGTCGCGACTCATCTCCCGCAGCTCATGTTTGCGGCTTGGTGTCTGATCGGAATCTATCTGTTCTGGAAGCCCTGAATTGAGGTCTGAAGGTGCGTATGCGTTCACCACAGCGAGACAGCGTTTCCGGTCTCAAAGCAATTTTGAGGCTGAACCTCAAGCAGCTATACACAAACCGCGACAGCAATGTTCTGATTTCAAGTGTCTACAGGCTCGCGGGTCGATTTGAACGCATCGGCAGGAAGACTCACAATTTTCAGATTATGGCCTGTCCTCCGCTTGATCTGTGGCGCATTTTCGTACCGCCCAGAAACAATTCCATTCCTCGATTCATTCATCGTACTTATCTCGCGGAGCTTTGGAATGAGCGGGGTTTCATAGGGCGGCTGACTCTGATCGTTGGATGGCTCTTCTGGAGCATTCCACTCAATCTCGTCGCTGCGGTGTGGATGACCACAATCAACGGCGCAGCAGTCGCAAGACTCACCAACAAAAGCTTTGGACAACTCATCGGTGAGCAAATTCAGCTTGCCTTCCTGCACAACATACTACCGCCCTGGTACTATCAATTTGACTTGCACGACGACGACAAGCGCCGACAAGCCGAAGCCTACCTCCATAGGTTTGAGTTGAAGGGCGGTCTTTACAAGCTGCTGGCGCGCCATCTTGGATCGCGTGGCCGCAACCTGCTGTCGAACAAAGCTACCTTTTATGAGGAATGCCGCAAAGTTGGCTTGTCAACGCTTTCCGAAATCGGAGTTGCTCGCAATGGAGTTGTGGTGGATGAATCGGGAGATCCCGTTACGCTTCCGCCCCAGGATATCTTTATCAAGCCCCTGGGCGGGCGGGGTGGTAGCGGAGCCGAAATTTACGCCTGGCAAGGTGAGGGAACGTGGTCGAATAGGCGTGGCTTACGACTGTCCGCAACTGAACTGATGACGCATCTTTCGCGGTTATCGATGATCGAGCCGTATTTGATTCAACCTCGTGCGCAGTGTCATGCGGCCATCGCCGATCTCAGCGCCGGCGCTCTACCCACCGTCCGCGTTCTAACGATCAAGAGCAGCGACTGGTGGGAAGCGGTTGCGGCGGTATTTCGGATGCCGCTCGGCGCCCGCAGCACAGTTGATAATTTTCATGCTGGCAATATTGCCGCCAATGTCGATCTCACGACCGGGCAACTCGGCGCTGCAACGGACATCGGATTGAATCCGGATCTAGGTTGGGTTGACCGTCATCCCGATACGGGTGCGCAAATCGCGGGCCGCACATTGCCGTATTGGCCCGAAACCTTGGATCTTGCGCAACGAGCCCATAGCGCCTTCGACCAAAAGCTGGTGATCGGCTGGGACATTGCGATACTGCCCCATGGCCCAGTCCTGGTCGAAGGCAACGGAGCACCTGATACCGATATTCATCAGAGGCCGATGGGAGCGCCGCTTGGAGCCGGTCGATTTGGCCTGCTGCTCGCCGTCCTCCTCCATCAGATCATCGATTACTAGATCGATAGGCCTCGGAAATGCCGGTCAGAGAGTGGCCTTCAGCCCGACGCAGTTTCATTCTAAACTGTAAACCTGGGGAGAGAGCTGTTTGTTGGATACGAATGTAGAACATAGAAACGGCGCTCAGGACGATCGGCCGGCACAGTCAAGCCGTGCGCGGATGATCTCGGCTGCGGCGGTCATCCTTCTGCTTGCGGCCTGTCTTGCGGGATGGTTCTGGTTCGAGCGGCTGACAGGCGCCACTGCCGTCGTCGCACCCGGTACGCAAGTTCCGCAAGTCACAGCTGCAAAACCGGTGGTGAAGCAAATCGTCGAATGGGATGACTTCACCGGGCGCTTCGAGGCGATGGATGATGTGTCCATTCGCTCCCGGGTTACCGGCTATTTGGAGCAGGTGCATTTCCAAGATGGGGCCGTTGTTCAAAAGGGCGATCTCTTGTTCTCGATCGACCGAAGGTCCTTCCAGGCGGTGGTCGAAGAGTCGCGTTCTCGCCTCGAGATCGCCAAGACTACTCTCGAGCTTGCGAAACAGGAATACGACCGGGCCGCGTCTCTGAGAACGAGCGGCGCGGTCGCCGAAACCGTATATGACCAGCGACGCCAGCAGTACTTTGCAGCTCAGGCCGAAGTGTCGGCGGCGGAGGCTTCTCTGCAGCAGGCGCAACTCAATCTCGAATTTACGGGTATTCAGGCCCCGATCAGCGGCCGCATCGGACGCAAGCTGATCTCCATTGGGAATCTCGTGAACGCCAACGATACCGTTCTGACGACGATCGTCGCTCTCAATCCAATTTATTTCTATTTCGATATGGATGAGCGCTCTTACATCGCCTACTCGCGCTCCGCACTTCAGGGCGCAAGTCCGTCGAGTCGGGATATCCCATTCGAGGTCCGGATGAGCATTCCCGGCGATGCGAAGGAGGTGCGAACCGGGAGCATGAACTTTGTCGACAACCGGGTGGATGGCGCGACGGGCACCGTGTGGGGTCGCGCCCTCTTCGACAATTCCGACCTATTTTTGCAGCCGGGGATGTTCGGCCGCATCTCGATACCAGGTTCGGGCCGCTACGAAGCAGTTCTGATTCCGGACGAGGCAATCGGCAGCGATCAGAACCGCCGAATTGTCTATGTCCTCAAGCCCGACAATACGGTCGCAGCTCAGCAGATCAGGCCGGGTCCCAAGATCGACGGATATCGCGTCGTCCGCGAAGGCCTGACGGGTGCTGAAACAGTCGTGGTGGGAGGGCTCATGCGGATTCGACCCGGGGTAACCGTAGCGCCGCAGAATACGACCTTGCCGCCAGTGGCGGCGTCAGTGCCGCAATAGCAGGACCGATGCGCTTCTCCCACTTTTTTGTGGATCGGCCGATCTTCGCTTCGGTTGTGTCGATCGTTATGGTCATACTCGGCGGCCTTGCCTATTTCGGCCTCCCGGTCGGCCAGTATCCCGAAGTGGCGCCGCCGACGGTCGTGGTAAGGGCACAGTATCCCGGCGCCGACGCCCAAACGGTTGCCGACACGGTTGCCACACCACTCGAGCAGGAGATCAATGGCGTGGAGGACATGCTCTACATGTCCTCCTATTCGACAGGCGATGGCGCCATGTCGCTCACGGTGACCTTCAAGCTCGGCACCGACCTCGATAATGCTCAGGTGCTGGTCCAAAACCGTGTTGCCATCGCAACGCCGCGCCTCCCCGAAGACGTGCGCCGGCTGGGTGTGACCACGCTCAAGAGCTCGCCCGACCTCATGATGGTCGTGCACATGCTGTCGCCCGATGACACCTATGACCAGCTGTATATCTCAAATTATGCCCGTACTCGGGTCCGCGACGTACTGCTGCGCCTCGACGGTGTGGGCAATATCACCATTTTTGGAGAACGTGAATATTCGCTCAGAGTGTGGCTGGACCCCGACAAATTGTCGGCCTATGAACTGACTGCCGGCGATGTCGTTCGCTCTCTGCAGGAACAGAACGTGCAGGTGTCCGGCGGCGCGCTCGGAGCGCAGCCGGCACCCTCCGATAATTCCTTTCAGCTCATCGTGACGACGCAGGGGCGCTTCGAATCGGAGCGACAGTTCTCCTCAGTGATCGTGAAGCGGGGGGAAGGTGGCAGACTGGTCCGCTTGCGCGATGTCGCACGGGTCGAGCTCGGCGCCCGCGATTACGTGACCAACTCCTATCTGAACGGCAAGTCGGCGGTGGCCCTCGGCATATTCCAAAGACCGAACACCAATGCGCTGGCGGCAGCAGAAAACATTATCGCGACCATAAAGGAGTTGAAGCAGGATTTCCCGCCGGGGCTCGACTATCAAATCGTCTACAACCCCACCGAATTCATCGCCAAGTCGGTGCATGAGGTGTACAAGACGCTGTTTGAAGCGACGGGCCTCGTCATCTTGGTGGTAATCGTCTTCCTTCAATCATGGCGGACGGCAATCATTCCGATCATTGCCATTCCGGTGTCGCTGGTCGGCACCTTTGCCGTAATGGCGGCTTTCGGTTTTTCACTGAACACGCTCACGCTCTTCGGCCTGGTCCTGGCTATTGGCATCGTGGTGGATGATGCGATCGTCGTCGTGGAGAATGTCGAGCGTAACATCCGTTCAGGCCTTTCCCCGCGGGAAGCTGCACATCGCACGATGGACGAAGTGGCCACCGCCGTCATTGCCATTTCGCTCGTTCTCGCAGCCGTATTCATACCGACGGCGTTCATCCCCGGCATTTCCGGACAGTTCTATCGGCAATTTGCCTTGAGCATCGCCGCTTCAACCCTCCTCTCCGCATTCAATTCTCTAACTCTGTCGCCGGCTCTGGCTGCCTTGTTCCTGAAACCGCATACCGCGGTTCATTCGGGCAATCCGATCGGCCGTGCTGGGCGCTGGTTCTCCTCTCGTTTCAACCACGGCTTTGACGCCCTGAGCCGCGGATATGCCGGCAGTGTCAGCGTGATTGCCAGGCGCAAGCTGATCATGCTTGCCATATACGGAGGTCTTCTTGCCGGCACGATCTACATCGTCGACTCCACTCCCCGCGGTTTCATCCCATCGCTCGACCAGGGTTACGCGATTGTCGTCGTGCAGCTTCCCGACGGAGCATCGCTGTCGCGAACCGATGCCGTGGTCCACAAAGCCACCGAAATCATCAAGGCCACGCCGGGCGTGGCGAACGTGGTTGCCTTTGCCGGGTTCTCCGCTGCCACCTTCACCAATGGCTCCAATTCCGCGGCCATCTTTGTTCCCTTCGTGCCATTTGAGGAGCGGGTTGAGAAAAGCCTCTCCGGGAGTGCGATCATTGGGCAGTTATTCGGAAAGCTCCAGTCGATCGAAGAAGCCTTCATCATCGCCATTCCACCTCCCCCCGTCCGCGGCATCGGCAATTCTGGCGGGTTCAAGATGCAACTTCAGGAGCGTCTCGGCGCGGAGATGGATCGCGTCCTGGCCGCCGCTCAGGAAATCATGTCACGTGCCCGTCAGACGCCTGAACTTACGGGGGTCTTCACCACCTTCTCGACCTCAAGTCCGCAGGTGTTTCTGGAGATCGACCGCGCCAAGGCGCGCATACTGGATGTTCCAATTCCCAATATCTTCGAAACGCTCCAGGTCAATCTTGGGACCGCCTATGTCAACGATTTCAATGCCTTTGGCCGCGTCTACCAGGTGCGTGCCCAGGCGGATCAGCGATTTCGAATCGAGCGTGAGGATATTCTGAGGCTCAAAGTGCGTTCCGCCAATGGCGCTCTCGTGCCGCTCGGCACTTTGGTCGAAATCCGCGACGTCACTGGTCCCGACCTCGTACAGCGCTATAACATGTACACGTCCGTACCGGTGCAAGGCAACGCTGCCCCCGGTATTTCCTCCGATACTGCGCTCGATAAGATGGAGGGGCTCGCACGCGAGATCCTGCCCCAAGGCACGAGCTACGAATGGACCGAGCTTGCTTTTCAGGAGCGGCTGACAGGCAATCTGGCGATTTTCATCTTTGCATTGTCGGTGCTTTTTGCCTTCCTGGTGCTGGCGGCTCAATACGAGAGCTGGTCGCTGCCGCTCGCTATCATCCTCATTGTCCCGATGAGTATTCTCTCCGCCCTGCTCGGCGTCGTGATCCGGGGGCAGGACAACAATATCCTCACTCAGATCGGACTCATCGTGCTGGTCGGCTTGGCAGCGAAGAACGCCATCCTGATCGTCGAATTTGCACGCCAGGCAGAGGAGCAAGGCAGAACGCCTCTCGAAGCCGCAGTCGAGGCTTCCCGCCTGCGCCTTAGGCCGATCCTGATGACATCCTTCGCTTTCATTTTCGGCGTGCTGCCCCTGGTTATAGCCACCGGCCCGGGATCCGAAATGCGGATAGCACTAGGCACGGCAGTGTTTTTCGGAATGATCGGTGTGACCTTCTTCGGGCTGTTCCTGACGCCGGTGTTTTATGTCGCGCTGCGCCAGTTGCTCGGAAGCACGAGACCATACGCCGTTCCACAGCAATGATTGGCAGCGGAAGTCACCCGCCGCTCCCGAGCTCCGTCACATCGCCACTCGTGTTTGCGGGCTCTTGTCGAACCTCGACTTGCAACTTACTTTTGCCTCTGCTGCGAATGATTGACCGCCACTGAGTCGCGACGATGGATTGGCCCATTACACTTTCCGCCTTCGTTCTTGGCGCGGCCCTGACCGTCTACTCCACGATCAGGGCGCGGCGTCCCAAGAATGCTTTGCATGTGCCGTTGATACCCCCGAACCTGTTTCTTTTCATTGGCATCCTGCTCATACTCTTGTCGGGATCGCACGCGCTGACACTGCTCGGTATCCAACACGACAGAAGTCAGCTGCGGCTGCACTGATTACAAGCTGCGTCGCGAACGCAAGGTCCGTTGCAGCGACGCCTCGAGCGCGCACTTGCGCTTCACGGCCAAATGCACGCCATGGCGGTATGCAGCAAGCAGCGCTTCCGCATCGCGCGCATCCATCCCCTGCGCCCGCATCTGCGCCACCCGGGCCTCCTGCGCACGCGCCAGGCTCAGCGCAGTGCGCATCGCCTCGTCGGCCTCGGCCAGATTTAGTTCAAGATCGCTACCCATGTGGGCCGAATGGCTGAAAAAGGCCTTGGTTCCAGGAGGAAGATTACCTTTTCGAAAGCCCAGGCCAGTGCCGGCTTCTAAGGTTAACAATTGGATCGTGACTGTCTCAAATGGAAAGAGCGGTCCGAATACAGGACCGCTCCCCACGAGCTCCGAATTCGTTCCATTCGGGCTCTTGCGGTGTCGCTAGGCCCCTCCCGCTTGCAGCATCGAATCACGACTCCTTGTAGAGTTCAAATCAACTTTCCTTGGCTCACCTGCAATTATTTCAGCGTCCAAGCCTGGCTTTCAGTTCGTCGATTCGCTTCGACGCTTCGGCCTTGCTCAAACCGGTATCGAACGCAGTCGGTGCACCAGCCTCCTCTGACAGTGTTTTCAAATAGGAAGCCTGCGCACCTGTCATCGGTTCATCTCCCGAGCCCAGTCATCGGGATCTTTGAGGGTGTTGGAGCCCGGTTCATCAACGAGCTTTGGATTATTTGCGGCATTGTGTTCAATGTCGCTCTTCTTCGCGGCCTGCATAGGTCACCTCTCGACTGAGAAACAAACGTGGAGTTGACGAAAAAGTTCCCTGTTTGTTCAAACCAGTCGTTGAGGCTAGCCTCCGAGCCTCACCAGCTTCTGACAGGCCAGCTTCTCCCCGTTCCGGCAACGTTCGCGGCACATGTCCATATTTCTGCTCCAGCAGCGGCCAGCGGTTTTCTTGGCAATCTCAGGAGGCTTGGACTCCGGGCGGGTTTTCTTCGGGCGACGTCCGGCGCTCGCGACCGTCTCTTTCTTCTTTGGTGCGACCGTCTGCTCTGCCGGCAGGGTTTCGCTGCTAAGCTCCTTGATCCGCTGCGCCGCGCTTTGGGCGAAGCTGCCCGAGGGCGAGCGGCGTAAATAATACTCATAGCGGCCGATCACTTTCGAATGGGCGATGGCCCTCCAGTATTCCTGAACAAGTTGGTTGCCGGCCGAGGTCGGGCGCGGCCGCTCCTCCCGCAATGGCGGAGAGGCGACTGCGGGACTTTCCATCCCATCATACGATATGTCCGCAGACACGAGCATCGCAGCATGGTTCGTTGCATCGTCGGGCTCTGGCGATTTGCCCTCGTAGGTGAGCCCGCCGCAGAACAGTGCTATCGCCAGCAAGAGCATCCATGGGCTGCGCTGCTTGGGTTGCTGGGTCGCCAGCGAAAAATTACAGACTTCGCCCAGGGGCGCCCAGCTGCGATGCTTCGTCCATACAAACGTATCCGGCGAAATCGCTCCTTGTTCGAGAAGCGCTTCGAGATCGCCCAGCGCGTAAGGGCCAATCTGCCGGGAGTTCTCCAAATAATACCACGTCGCATTGGATGTCATGAAACTGTCCCAAGGCCCTCAGACTTGGCGAGCCTCCAACAGGCGGATGCGCCTCTCCATCTGCGCCTCCTGCTCCGCGAAGGCCGAAGCGCTCTCGCGCAGCTTCTCGAGCATCTCGAAAAGAGTTTTCGAGAGCTGATCGAGTTTTTGATCCCTCGGTTGCTGCTGCAATAAAGCCATTCCGATCTCCGTCGAGCCGCCCCTGGCGGGCTGTGCGCGTGCAAATGCTTTTCGGGGAGACGAAACTCGCTCCCGCCAAAAGATCACCGACTGTCACTGACCTGAAATGGGCGCAGACGCTGGAATTTCTTGTGAGCAACCCCACGAACTCACGCGTCACTCGCGAATCGGCAACTTAAAATACGCTTCAGGTTTAAATGTGGAGAACTGGTGTTGTTTCCAGCCATACTGATTAATGCTTCATTGATGAACCTCTGTCCACTCGCTGCCTCTTTCCCCGCTTTGGTTCTCGTTCCGTTCGCTCCACTGAAGGACTCTCATGGGTTGAGGAACTCCGCCCCTGGACTCGCGTTGAGTCACGTTTTTAGAGTCAAATCAGTAGGTTGATTCATGCCAGCGCTCGGTCATGTGTACTGGCGCGGGTTTCTGCGCCTCCAGCTTGTCTCGATCAATGTAGACCTCTATTCGGCCACGGAGAGCGCGTCCGAAATTCACTTCAACCAGATCCATCGGCCCTCCGGAAAACGCATCAAATACGAGAAGGTCGTCCCTGGTATCGGTCCCGTCGAAAACGCCGACATCGTGAAAGGCTATCAGGTGGAACCCGAGGTCTATGTCGTGATGGAGCCGGAGGAAATCGAAGCCATCAGGCTCGATAGCAAGAAGACGATCGACATGGTGCAGTTTGTCGATGCCAGCGAGATCGATCCGCGATACTACGAGCGGCCCTACTACATCGTACCGAAGGACGAAGTGGCGGCCGAAGGCTATCTCGTGATCCGCGAAGCGCTCAAGAAGGCGGGAAAGGTCGGCTTGGGTCAGCTCACCATGCAGGGTCGCGAGCACCTTACTGTCATTGCGCCCATCGAGAAGAAGGGACTTCTGCTCAACGTCATTCGCTATGATGAAGAACTGCGAAAGGCCGACAAATATTTCGCCGATCTGGACGGCGCGAAGCTCGATCCCGAACTCGTGGGCCTAGCGACCGAACTCATCACGCGCAACAGCGCCCCCTTCGACCCCAGGCGCTTCAAGGACAGCTATGCCGTCGAATTGCGCAAGCTCGTCGAGAAGAAGGCCAAGGGACAGAAGATCGAAGTGCCCAGGCCCGAGAAGGCGCCGGCGAGCAATGTCGTCAATCTGATGGACGCTCTTAAGAAGAGTCTTGGCAGCGAGCGGGCGGTCAAGCCGGTCGGACGCGCCAAGCGCAAGACGGCGAAGTGACGCCGATCGTCATTGCCGTGACGACTTCCCCACGAAACCGATGAGCGAGCCGTACCCTGCAATCCCCACATTGATGAACTTGCAGGGGCCGGCGAAATGCCAGGTCACCGTGCGCCGCTCCCCCTTGGGTCCGGTCACGATTCCTTTGACCTTGCCGCCGCTCTCGCTCACAAAGTTGATGGGCGAACCCCTATAGTAGGAGATGTTGGGGGCCAGCACATCGATGACGAACCTTCTCACACGCTCGCGCTGTGCGTCCCGTTGTGCTCTGTTGTATTTCTTCCATTCATTGCCGGCAGCCAGCTGCGCGATCTTCTCGCCCGCGAAGTACCGCTCGAAAAGCCTGTTGAGCTGTGCACTGTTCCCCAGCGCAGCCGAGCCTGCCGCAACGGCATTGCGGATGCATGTTTGACGCGCCCCCGAAACGCTTGCATCGGCAACTGGAGTTGCAAGGGTCAGGCACAGCGCGATAAAGCCGAGGTTAATCACGAATCTCGCTTGGGCGTTCGAGAAAGCTCTAGCATCCATGGTCATTTCCGGAGACTACCTCTGCAACAACCTGGCGACCTAGGGGAGCACCGGCCAGCCGCTGGTGTCAAACGGAATTAATAGCGAAATGCCTATCCTGGTTCCAGAAAGGCTTTGGAACCTGCAGTAGTGCAACACCCCTACTGGGGCTGATGCCAAAGCAGCGTCGCGCCCATGAGGCAGCCCAAGGCGACGACCAACCACTGGGTGTTCGCGGTTGCCAACGCCTGAACTAGGAGATCCATAGTGCCGGACATGCGCCCCTCAGCGAATCAGGCTGCGCGGGAGCCTAGCACATTTTGTGTCATCTGCCTGCCTAAGTCCTTGCTTTGCAGCGGGGGGATCACTGCTCTTAAGAGCGCGGAACCACATCGCTTTGTCGAGCCATCTCCACCTCCTGCGCCCGCCCATGGGACCGCATGAAAAGTTCGGTTTCCGGCCTGCTGGCAAGCTGCCGCGCGTAGAGCCGGCCGAGGCTTGCAAGCAGTCGGCCCTTTCGGGCGAGCAGATCGTCCGCAAAATCGATCATTCGCGAATTGGGCCACGCCTGCGGACGAAGCTCGAGCAACCGCGCGAAAATCGCCTCCTCGCTCTCGGACCGGTTGAGATGCGCCATCAGGATCGCCATGGCCGCCGTCGAACGTGACACGCCCATGTGGCAGTGGACGAGCAGATGCGGGTCGCGGTTGAGGGAGGCCTCGGTGGCCATGCCTGTGCCAAATTCGAGAATCGCCTCGACATGCTCCCTTTCAGGGAGGACCACGTCGGGGCCCGGTTCGACGACGTCGTGGAAATGAAGCGTCGTGCGGTGGTGGGGATCATAAGCCGCAAAAGCGCTCGGTTCGGGCCATTGCGGATCGAGAATCGAGAGCACATGGGTCACACCGCGGCTGCTGTGATGATCCAGCTCCTCAAGGCCGCAAATCGTGAGCAAAGACGTTGTTATCGTTCTCATGAGCGCCAATATGGCGGGGAACGCCTTAGACGACAATGATCTGGAAATGCGAGAGGCTCCACCCGCAAGGATGGAGCCTCTTTAAGGAGGAACTCGCTCGTTCGGAGGACTGCTCGTTCCTAGAACCCGATGGTCAGCACGGCCTCGACGCTCTGGATGAGATCGGGATCGAGGTCGTGATCGTTACCGGCGTCATCCTCCAGATCGATGTCGCCGATGTGCAGGACGCGATAGCGGCCGCCGAGAGCCATATTGTCGGTCAACATAAGATCGACGCCGGCAAAGGCCTGGGCGGCGAAGCTTGTGTCGCTGTCGTCCAAATCAAAAGGACCAATATCATCGAGGTCATTAAGACTGACATGAGCGAAACCGACACCGCCGCCGACATAGGGGCGGAAGAAATTCCCCACCGGGAAGCCTGCGATCAGGTTCACCATTCCAGTCCAGATCGACGCGTCGCCATCAAGATCGAAATCGCCGCCGACGCACAGTGGATCGCAGTCGAGGTCCCCGTTATCGAAGTCCTGGTTGAGGTACGAAATTTCACCCTCGATCGCCAGGATCGAGCTGAAGCTGTACCCGATGGCGGCCCCCACTCTCCAGCCGTTGTCCGTGTCGAAGTCTATATGGGCATTAGTATTGACATCAACGTCGTCGTCCCAATCCTCTCCGAATTTGAAGCCACCATGAATCGAGACATACCAATTGTTGACGTCTTCAACGACAACAGGCTCGGGTTCGGTGACGATGTCAGCGGCGAGAACGGGCGTCAGGCCCACGAGCGCGGTGGCAGCAAAGGCGACCACGCTTCCAAGAAGATAAGATCGTGTCATTCACATACCCCACGCTACGAAATACTTTGCGGATCGTCGGACTTTAACTTTTGCGAGTCCAGTTTTTTTGCCGGATTTCCGCCCTTTGAGGCCTTGCTGTTGCATAAAAGCTGCGGGAAGAGTCGGGCGGCCGACGCAACGCGCGAATCACCTGGTCTCTATGTGTCGATCAGCATTGGAGAATTTGATTCCGCCGCTTCGCTGACGTCAGGAGCCGAGCATCAGCCGCCGATGTCTGCAACAGCAACTTTCATTGTGTTTCTGGCCGTCTCTTACAACGGCCAGATCGGCCGAAATCTCCGTATCCGACTCACCGGGACGACGGACGGCGCCATCCTCAACTCTTTGATCGCGGGGTTAGGCCTTTACACCCACGATCATGCCTGTGCGCGAGTCGACGTGCACCCGAAGCACCTCGCCGCGCCACTCGCCTTCATAAACGAAGACGCGACCATGACAGTTGAGGGGTCTTACGGCGTCGAAACCGCGAATCTGAACGATCCGCCACCCTCCCCGGCAGCTGATGCCGCCAGCGACCCAGGAGGGTTCGGGATCGGTGTACTCGCCGAACTCAAACTGAAGGTAGGGACCCGTGTGGATCCGGTGCGCCTCGGCGAACGAACTCCCGAGCAGCAATGGCGCCAATAGGGCAACATATGAGATGATTCGCAGCATAGGTTTCCGCTCCTTGAAATATGCCCAGCTAAGCTCATACGCTGCCATAATGTTCCTCAGCGACGGCTTTCTCGCTTTCCCGATGGTTAACCGCTGCGCTGCACTTTAGCATTTGAAGGGGACAGCCTATCTTCTGACTGCTCCGGAAGCGGGGAACAAACCTCTGGAGTCAATTGTTAAGGCATTGAACTTTCTTCGTGATTGGAGAAGCGGGTGATTCGGATGAAGCTCGGCCGGCTTGCACTACTTGCCCTTGTCGGAACCGCTCTCAGCGGGGGCCTGGCGGGAGAGTCTCTGGCCAAGGGCAAGGACAATTGGCTTTCGCAACAGGCATTCAAGAGAGCACAGGGACGGTCGACCGAAGAACCACGGGCTGGAGGCTTCACGTCCAACTACGATTTCTCGGACGGCGCCGAAAACGAGCTGTTCGGCTCCGGCAGGCGCAACAAGCGCAGTTTCGATGCATTCGGATTGGACTCGGAATTCTCCGAGGAGGATGAACCTGA
>Ga0075431_100002274_pt1 | contig 18409 bp, 9 predicted proteins | sample RhiMetdeltSRZDD5_FD_75297 | JGI IMG/M metagenome (GOLD analysis project Ga0075431, IMG submission 75297) | Populus rhizosphere microbial communities from Tennessee, USA - Rhizosphere MetaG P. deltoides SRZDD5 | ecosystem: Host-associated > Plants > Roots > Rhizosphere > Soil | place: USA... | reverse complement strand
ATTTTCCTACAATAACAATCGACGGCCGGCAATTGTTTTATACACGACGGGTAAACAGCATGAATGAAGATTTTTACGAATCTTCTCTCGTCGACAATTCATGGAAGCCTGCGAAAAGCCTACCTGGCGATATCAATACGATGTTGAATGAAGGTGCACAGAATATTTCGCAGGATGGTGAATGGCTGATATTTACCGGTTGCAATTTCCCTGAAGGGTATGGTAGTTGCGACCTGTACATTTCTTACCTCACACCACAGGGTTGGAGTGCTCCGGAAAATCTTGGGCAAAATATAAATACCGAAGCGTGGGAATCTGCTCCGAGTCTTTCTCCTGATAAGCGTGACCTGTACTTTGCAAGTAACCGCCCGGGCGGAATGGGAAAAAGTGATATATATGTATGCCACCGTAATCCCGATGGAACGTGGAATGCTCCCGAAAATGCAGGCCCGCAGATCAATTCGGTAGGAAATGAAAGCTGCCCTTTTATTCATGCCGATAATCAGACTTTGTATTTCACATCGGATGGGCATCCAGGCTATGGCGGTGACGATCTTTTCCTGGTAAAAAAGCAATCAGGCGGAAAATGGAGCCAGGCAGAAAATCTGGGTTATCCGATAAATACCATCGAAAATGAAGGCAGTCTTGTAATTGCCTCGGACGGAAAAACGGCATATTATGCGAGTGACAGGAGTGACAGTAAAGGTGGACTTGATCTGTACACATTTGAGTTGAGATCTGAAGTGCGTCCGTCAAAAACACTGTGGGTCAAAGGAAAAGTATTCGATTCGAAAACAAAGAAAGGTTTGCCTTCAGCTGTTGAGCTTACGGATTTGCAGACGCATGAAGTGTTAAGTAAAGTGCAGACAGACGAAACCGGGTCTTACCTTGTAACGCTTCCGGTTGGTAAAGACTATGCTTTTAATGTTAATAGAAAAGGATATCTTTTTTATTCAGAGAATTTTCCTTTGACCAACAATGTTCCGGATTCGACATATAATATCGACATTCCTCTCGAACCCTTACACCCGAATGCAACGGTTATATTGAAGAATATATTTTTTGACGTAAACAGATATGAACTGAAGTCGGAATCATCTACGGAGCTCGACAACATCGTTGAATTGTTAAAAGAAAACCCTTCCCTTAAAATACAGATCAACGGGCACACGGACAACGTTGGCAAACCGTCCGACAATCTGAAGCTATCGAATAATCGCGCCAACGCGGTAATACAATACCTGATTGGTAAGGGCATAGATGCAACGAGGCTTTCTTCCAAAGGATGGGGCGAAACGAAACCACTCGCCGACAACTCGAATGAGCAGGGCAGAGCCCAGAACAGGCGTACCGAAATGAAAGTGGTGAACTGATAAATGGCGCGTTAATGGTTAGTGAGCTGATTTACCAGTTATCTTTATGCCAGGTGCCGTATATCGGTAATGTTCATGCGAAAAAGCTTTGCGATACGTTCGGAAGTGCGTCTGCTGTGTTTAAAGCACCTTCGTGGGAGCTTGAAAAAATTGAACACATCGGCGAGATCAAGGCGAAGAGTATAAAAAAGTTCAGGGATTTTGCGCGAGCGGAAAAAGAACTTGCATTTATTGAAAAATATGGAATAAAGCCATTGTTTTTAACTGACAGCGAATATCCCCAACGATTATTGAATTGCTTTGATCCGCCTGCAATGTTGTTCTATAAAGGAAATGCCGATCTCAATGCCCCGAGAGTGGTGGCCATTGTAGGCACCCGGAATAATACTGAGTACGGCAAATACATATCTGAAAAACTGGTGAAGTCGCTTGTGAGGGTGAATGCCACTATTGTAAGCGGGCTTGCGTTCGGCATCGACACAATTGCCCACAGATGTTCTTTGAAATACGGCTTGCCCACTATTGGAGTTGTTGCACACGGTCTCGATACAATCTACCCACCTGAAAACACAAACCTTGCAAAACAGATGATACGGCATGGTGGACTGCTTACAGAATTCAGAAGTGATACGAAACCCGATAAACACAATTTCCCAAGCAGGAACAGGATAGTCGCCGGAATCAGTGATGCGACAGTAATTGTGGAAAGCGGACTAAAGGGTGGCAGCAATATAACAGCTAATCTTGCCTGGGACTATAACAGAGACGTGTTTGCAGTGCCGGGAAGAATTACGGATGTGAAAAGTGAAGGTTGTAACAGGCTCATAAGGGAAAACAAAGCGATGTTACTTGACGACCCCGACTATCTCATTGCCATAATGGGATGGAAAGAGAATGAAAAGAAAAAGGTAATGTCGCAGATGCACATGTTTCCGGAGATGACAGACGTTGAAAAGAAAATAATAGAATTGTTAAGAAAAAACAATGATACAGGCATCGACGAAATGAATTTCAGGACTGGATACAGTTCAAGCAGCATCGCATCCGCATTACTTAACCTTGAGATGCAAGGTATTTTGAAGGTGTTGCCTGGTAAGCGCTATAGGTTGTGTGACCAGTAAGGGAAATTTGATTTTGACTGATATTACCTACTACCCTATCTTTGCACATGGCAACAAGAATTAGCGCTTCAAAATCAAATTCCCCCGATTCAAATAAGTTTTTTGGCGAAGGAGTAACATTCGATGATGTACTTCTCGTTCCCGCGTTTTCGCAGGTATTGCCACGCGAAGTAAACATTCGCACCCAGCTCACCAAACAGATTGCACTGAATGTTCCGATGATGTCGGCTGCGATGGATACAGTTACGGAAGCAACCCTCGCGATTGCGCTGGCGCGTGAAGGTGGACTCGGTATTCTGCATAAAAACATGAGCATTGAAAAACAGGTCGAGCAGGTAAGGAAAGTGAAGCGAAGTGAAAGTGGTTTAATTATAGATCCGATTACACTCGATAAGGATGCAACAATCGGTGATGCGCTGAAACTGATGAAGGATAACAAGATTGGCGGTATTCCTGTTGTTGACAAAAACAAAAAACTTGTTGGCATATTAACTAACCGCGACCTGAGATTTGAAACAGATAGTAGCCGGAAGGTGAGTGAAGTGATGACTAAAGAGAATCTTATAACTGCACCTGAAGGAACGGACCTTAAGAAAGCGAAAAAAATTCTCAGCCAATACAAAATCGAAAAACTTCCGGTTGTTAATAAGTCCCGACAGTTGGTTGGATTGATCACTTACCGTGACATCCTTCAGTTAACGAGCTTCCCGAATGCCGTAAAGGATGAGTTCGGCAGATTGCTTGTTGGAGCAGCTTTAGGCATTACGCGCGATATGCTAGACAGAGCCGGCGCATTGAAAAATATAGGCGTTGATGTAGTTTGCCTTGACAGTGCGCATGGGCACAGCAAAGGAGTGATCGAAGCTTTAAAGGCTGTTAAGAAAAATTATAAAGATCTGCAGGTGATCGCGGGTAATGTAGGAACAGCAGCAGGAGCAAAAGCTCTGGTCGAGGCTGGAGCAGATGCAGTGAAAGTTGGTATAGGACCCGGTTCAATTTGCACAACCCGGATAGTTGCCGGTGCAGGTATACCACAGATCACCGCTATTATGGAAGCATCTTCCGTTTTGTCGTCGCGAAACGTTCCGTTAATTGCAGATGGTGGCATAAGATATACTGGTGACATGGTGAAAGCACTTGCAGCAGGCGCAAACGTGGTAATGATGGGAAGTGTTTTCGCGGGAACTGAAGAAAGTCCTGGAGAAACCATTATCTACGAAGGACGAAAGTTCAAGCAATATAGGGGCATGGGTTCGATCGGAGCAATGAGCCAGGGAAGCGGTGATAGATACTTCCAGGACGTGGAAGACGATCTGAAGAAATTTGTGCCTGAAGGAATCGAAGGACGCGTGGCGTACAAAGGAAATTTATCCGAGATTGTTTACCAGTATGTTGGCGGATTAAGATCAGGAATGGGATATTGTGGCGCGACAGATATTTTAGCGTTGCAAAAAAATGCCCAGTTCATCAAAATATCTAACGCAGGCATGAAAGAAAGCCACGCGCACGACATAGAGATCACGAGAGAAGCTCCAAACTACAGCCGGTAACATGGTTTCTATAAAGCATGCTCTGATACTATTGCTTGTAGCTCTATACTGCGGAAAATCATTTTCGCAAACCGACAGCTGTGAAATAAAAGTTTCCCTGCTTACGTGTAGTCCTGGTGCGGAGCTTTATTCAATATTCGGGCACACAGCCATACGAATAAAAAGCGATTCCAACTTTGACATCATTTACAATTATGGCACATTCGATTTCGACGACCCCGATTTCTATAAAAATTTTGTGAGGGGCAAGCTCGACTATTATGTTTCTGCAGAGACTTTTGAAATGTTCATGCGGGAATATGAATACGAAAACAGAGGTGTGATTGAGCAGGACCTCAACATGAGTTGTGCAGAAAAACAAAAGTTATTTAACGCTCTACGCGAAAACTCGAAGGAAGAAAATAAGTATTACAAATACCAGTATATTTTCGATAATTGCTCCACAAGGCCCCGAGATATTGTCATAAGAGGTTTTGATGACAGTGTTATTTTCAAAAGAATTCTTCCCGATCCTTCCCCAACCTATCGTAATTTGATACACGAATATCTTGATCGTGGCAAGCAGTATTGGAGTGCGTTCGGAATCGACCTTTTGCTGGCGAGCAGGATCGACCGGAAAGTAACCGATCTCGAAGCAATGTTTCTTCCCGACTATCTCATGAAAGGATTTGATAGTGCAGCCGTCGACCGAAGGAAAGTAGTTTCGGCGAAAAGATTATTGATCAGAAACGTTCCCGCATTAAACCAGGGCGATTCATGGTTCACCCCACTTGTATTTACGTCAATCTTACTCGCCATTGGCGTGATCCTGACGTTTCTTAAATCTAATTGGGCGCAAAGCACTGTTAACATTTTCGACATCAGTTATTTTCTGATCCTCGGACTTGTTGGCTGCTTCATCTTGTTTATGTGGTTCGGAACAGACCATGAACTATGCAGGGATAACTACAATTTGTTTTGGGCACTTCCCACTCATGTGGTTATGTCGTTTTTCATTCTGAAGAAAAGGCCCTTCGTAAAGAAGTATTTTGCGATCACAGCGATTTTGTCATCATTGTTCTTATTATCGTTGCCAATTCTGCCTCAGGAAATGAACCCGGCATTCTTACCTTTGATCGTGCTTTCGGCGGTCCGCAGCGCTTCAAGATCAATGAAAAAATAAGTTATGCAGGAACATGCTTTGATAGAACAAGACTTTTCTCTTTATTACAGAATTGCAGGTGAAGGGCAACCGGTTATACTTATTCATGGATTTGCTGAAGACAGTTCGATATGGGATGGAATGATCGATGAACTTAGTAAGGAATACAAATTGATCGTTCCCGACCTGGTAGGTAGCGGCCGTTCAACGGGAAACATGGAAAATATATCTATGGCTACTCTCGCTGAGCATATTAACCTGATACTTACCAGGGAAAAAATTGATTCATGCTTTATGATTGGCCACAGTATGGGTGGATACATAACGATGGCTTTTGCAGAGTGTTATCCAGACAAATTGAAAGGACTCGGGCTTTTTCATTCCACATCTTTTGCGGATAGTGAAGAGAAAAAGGCAACAAGAAACAAAAATATTGAATTCATTAAAAAGCACGGATCGGCAAAATTCATCGAACAGGCGATTCCAACCCTGTTTTCCGACTACACGAAAAATCATCATCCGGAGCTTATTAACGACCTGATAAAAAGGTACAGTAATTTTTCCGCGATATCTCTTGTGGCTTATACAGAGGCCATGAGAGACCGGCCGGACACAACCGAAGTGCTCAAAAAATTCGAGCGCCCGGTTTTGCTAATCATAGGAGAAAGTGATGCGGCGATACCAATTGAACAAAGCCTGAAACTATGTAAAACAGCCGATTTTGCTTACATTTATATAGGTGCTCATTCGGGTCATTTGGGCATGCTGGAAGAACCGGAATACTGCCTGAAAGCCATCCGCGATTTTCTCTCCGGCAACTGAAATAAGACCTTTCGGCCCTCAGGATATATTAAGCTTCATGAAGAAAATCTGCTTGCTTATCCTCATTACGGGAGGATATATTCTTCCGTTATCCGCTGCCCATATCAGAGGTGGTGAACTTTACTATAAATATCAGGGACCGGGAACGGCGCCAAACACATCATCATATCTGGTTACGCTAAAATTATACATCGACTGTGGCCAGAACGATCCCGGCCAACTCGACACGGAAGCATTTCTCACAGTATTCACCAAGCCAGACAACCGCGAATATATCGGCAGGTATGCTAAAATGGTTGATGAAGATTTTATCAGGTACGATCCGGCGTCGAACCCGTGTATCAACAATCCACCGAGGGATGTGTGTTACAGGCTGAGATATTATCAATACGTTTTTGAACTTCCGAATACCACTCAGGGATATACGATTGCATTTCAACGTTGCTGCCGCATAGAAGGCATCAAGAATATTGTTCCTCCCAGTAACGATTTCGGTGCAACATACTCTTGCGAAATTCCCGGCACGGCACCAATACTGAACGGGTATCAGAATTCTAGTCCGCTTGTTACAACCAATGATGCAGTAGCTGTATGCGTAAGTTCAGATTTTCAGTTCGATTTTTCCGCTACCGACTCCGACAAGGATTCTTTGGTGTATCAGTTTTGCGACGCTTTTGCCGGTGCTGGACCGAGTAACGGACAAAATTGTTTTACATGTCCGGTACCTATACCCGGTGCGCCACCACCCTATCGCCCGCTTAGTTACCAGGTACCATTTTCAGGAACCAAACCTATGGGGAATGTTGCAATAAACAGCAAAACAGGCATCATGTCGGGCATAGCGCCCGGCACAATTGGCCAATACGTTGTTACCGTTTGTATCGGAGAATTCAGAGGAGGAAAACTCATTAACGTGCATCGGAAGGATATTCACATTAAAGTATCGGATTGCATTCCGCTGAAGGCGGTCTTACGGCCAGACTACTCATATTGTGACGATTTTCTGGTAACGTTCAGAAATCTGCAGATCAACCCCACAGGTTCAGAATACACCTGGGATTTTGGTGATGGCACGACGCCTGCAAAAACCAGTGTACCCGATGGCACACTACAACATCAATACCTCGACACGGGAACATACCTGGTGAAATTGAAAGTATCACTCGCCGGGAAATGTATTGATTCAACTACAACAAGGGCACGTGTATATCCTGGATTTTATCCTGGTTTTACTTTTGACGGTGCATGCCTTTACACACCGTTTGAATTCCTCGACACAACAAAAAGCAGGTATGGAAAACCGTCTTCCTGGAGCTGGAATTTTGGCGATGAAACTACAGACGCAGACACCAGCCACCTGTCTGCTCCCCAATGGAAATACAGTACTCTTGGATTCAAAACAGTAGAGCTGATCGTCGCATCAGACAAAGGATGCATTGACACGGTTCCCGGACAGGTTGAAGTAAAAGATCAGCCGGATCTCACATTGCCATTTAAAGATACCCTGATATGCAGCATCGATACCTTACAGTTAAAAGCGATTGGTGATGGAACATTTCAATGGACACCATCTTACAACCTGATCAACCCCACAAGTGCTACACCTCTTGTGTTTCCCAAATTAACAACAACGTATACAGTAACGATGACAGAGAACCGCTGTGTGGCAAAGGGAGACATTCGTGTAAGGGTCGTAGACAGGGTAACGCTTTACGCAGGCAATGACACTACAATCTGCACAACGGATACTTTTAAGCTAATGCCCGGTGGTGATGGTTTACAATTCGCATGGACGGCCACACCAACTGCATATTTTGATGATCCGAATATCAGGTCGCCAATGACACGGCCTCTCGTCAATACAAATTATCATGTGATAGCACGAATCGGCAAATGCATGAGCGAAGACGATTTGAATGTTGTTACTGTGCCCTATCCGGAAGTGGAGGCAGGACAGGATGTAACCATTTGCTACGACGATACTGTTGCGCTTAATGGATATACAAATGGATCATCGTTCAGATGGGATCCGCAACTGTCGCTTATCAACGGAAACACTCTTACGCCATCAGCGCATCCATTGCAAACACGCACCTACACATTGCTGGGATATGATACACTGGGATGCCCGAAACCTGGAATGGATAGAGTAACGATAAACGTGCGGCCGGAGATTATAGCTAATGCTGGAAACGACACTGCAATTGTTGTTAATCAGCCGCTAAAGCTAAACGGATCGGGATCAGACTTTTTCGCATGGTCGCCCGAAACAGGATTAAACAGCACGTCGATAAGCGATCCGGTTGCAGTTATCAATAGAAATATTTCTTATGTGCTGAAGGCATTCAATTCATCAGGATGTTTTGATCTCGATACAATCAACGTGCAGGTATTTCAAACAATGCCCGACATCTTTGTACCAAATGCATTTGTACCCGGCGGGGTAAATACTGAATTGCGACCAAAAGCTGTAGGTATTTCCACTATGGATTTCTTCCGGGTGTTTAACAGGTGGGGGCAGCTCGTATTCCAGACAACCGAATTCAATAAAGGATGGGATGGCCGGGTTAACGGAATCGGACAGCCTAACGGTACCTATGTATGGATGGTAAGTGGAACCGATTATACCGGAAAAAAGGTTATCAAAAAGGGTACGGCCACTCTAATACGCTAATATTCAGCATTCTGACTTCAAGACGCCCCATTTTGATTTTAAAATGGGAATGAGTACTTTTATCGCTCGCTAATCCGCCCCAAACTAATCCGGTGTTGTATGAAGAAAAGTTTTCTATCCAAAGTTCTATTGACGTCCGCGTTTTTAACCTACACTTCAATTTTATTTTCACAGGACATTATCAGGCAACAAAGTTGTGATGGCAATCTATACCAGGAGGAAGTTGATAGCCTGAAAAAATATTATGCAAGCGAGGGCTACAGCGTTTTACGTGAAGCTTCGATGACAATGGAGAGTGAGTACGAAATGCCAATTGTACTTCCGATGACCCAGGGGGTTTGGTACCAGTTTATTTTCATTGGCGATCCAACTTCACGATTGTATGAAGTGAGAATGTATGATTACACTGAAAGGCAGGTGGTTTATAAAAAGAATATGTGGGGTGACGTTGATGGTAATATTATTAGTTTTAACTATGTACCGCAGGCATCGGAATACCATATGATAAAACCCGTTCAGATTAACAAAAATAAAAAGAAGATGTGCGGTTATGTGATGTTGCTGAGGAAAACTTCCTAGTGCATTTGTATTTTATTGAGTTAATGCCAGCCTTATTTCAATTCCCGCTCTGGTGTTTGTTATTGGTGGCGCTGTTGATATTTTCGGTTCCACTCTTCTCTGCTCGAAATAGAATTTCAGATTTACACGATTGCTGATAACGTAATCGATCGAAGGATTGATAGTAACTACTTTTTGTCCTGCTGTTGGCAATGCCTGTAATTGATCAAGACGGGAGTTGGCCGTCGCATCATCACGAAGGCTCAGGTCGAGCCTGAAGGCCACATCATTGGTAAGAGCCTTGCCTTTCCATTTGACGAAAGAAAATGCACCGCGCTGCCTGAAACCGGCACCGATCGTAAATTCGGTAGACCTTGCTTCACTTAACTGGAAATCGACGAGACTTAAGCTGAGCTGTCGCGACTTTTTGAATTCAAACCTTGTGTTCAACTGGTTGGTGAACTGCATGTCGAGATCGATCATGGGTGCGAACTGTTCACTGATTGTAATATTGGGCAGAAGGAAATACGGAACATAGTTTCCTGTAAGCGTGTCAATGAATTCAGGATAGTTGATACGGAACGGGTCCTGGAACAGCAATGCCGACTCAAATCTGTTCATGCTAAGCGTACTATTGTATCCGTGAGTGATGGTGAAGCTTGTAAATATCTTTTCCAATCCCGGTATTCTCGAGAGACCATTGTATGTAATTCGCCAGTTGGGTCGCGGTAAAATGCCGGAGAACGGATTAGAGTTGATCTTTGGATTGGCATTTTTCATCAGGGCCACTTTCATCGGATCTTTATCAGTGTATGCAGCAATAAATGCCGGTACAAGTACCTCCTGCGAGTAACGGCCATATCCCGCGTAATATCCATCTGAAGTTTGTTGTCCTGTGCCATATGTGTTTGCCTTACCCAATCTCTCTGAAATGATTCTCCTGTAATCCTGGAACTTGAGGAAGGTTTGTGATACTTCGTTCGGCTTTATCTTTTCAAACAGCGTTTGAAATGAAATGTAGCTCACGCTGAAGCTTCCTTCGGAATACGGATTAAGCCGGGCAAACTGACCGCTGTAACCATTTGGTGTGGTGTCTTTAAACAGCTCACTGTATGTTTTACCGAAAGTTTTATCTAGTGTAAGATCGATGGTCAGATCACGAACAGGAGCAAGTTGCGCATTGATAGTCAGTTTCTGGTTATAATCCTGCCGGTTCTGGAAATTGAAATTCGGGTCTCCCGTTATTAACCCTTTCTTTGCAAGCCTGTTAATGAATGTTGTATCAGGTTGTCTTCCGAAAATGAAACCAAATCCGGGTGAATTCGATTTAAGGTTCATACCGAGCACGCGGGTACTATCTGTGTATCCATAAATTGTTGCTGTTGCATTTTCAGTGTAGTTCACGCTTATTCTCTTAAGCGATGTAAGAACTCTGCCAAAAGCTTTCCAGCCTGCACCGAGCACTATCGGTTCGCTCTTATCGCGCTTTTTCTTTCTACCCGTAGTGTCTTTAGCTGGCGGAGCTGTGTTGGCGCCTGCTGCGGGAGCCGATTCCTCTAATGCTCTCAGCAATCTTGATTTATTATATAGTCTTGTGAAATCAAATTCAGCTGTAGCATTTTTCTGTTGTTCGTTAGCAAGCGTATTACCAAGATTTCTGGCGATGAGAGAAGCAGCAAGCCAGTTGTAGGAAGCGACGTAGTTTACGCGAACGGAGGTCCAGTCGAGGAATGGAACTTTTGTTGTCGGCAGCACATAAGACGCGTTTGCACTTTGAGTGTATAATACGGTACGACCGCCTTTAAGAAAATTATCCCATGTCCTCTTTTTACCTTCCTTATCAAGACGTCCTGAATCTTCATCTACCCACGATTTATTTGTTGCAGTGAAATCCAGATTGAGAGACCGTGTAAGATCCCATCGTAAATTGTAGATCCTATCGAAAGTGAAGTACTTGTCGTACGTTTCAGGCAAGCCGAGTTTTGCACCGCCAACGTTGCGGGGGCGATACGCTCCGAATTGCCGGTTGACATCGGCGCGGAAGCCGAGCAAACTTGGCATCGGGTTGAAATTGAAGTCCTTTATAATATTCAACCACGGCGATTTCATTTTTTTCGCCTTTTTCAGTGGCTCAATGTACTTTGGCGTTGATGTGTAATTGTATCCAAGTCCCGCACGATGCCGGGTAATGGAATTATTTTCAATAAGTGGGTTATGTTGTTCCTCTTTGTAGTAAGAATAACTTACGTCTATATTCTCTATACTCCACAACTGCGCCTTCCTGCCACTTGTGTTATTCCTCTTGACGTTTGTAAAGTTTACGGTTTTAATAGTTCTTACATCAACCGCCTGGTCCCGTATTGAGTCGCGCAGATTGGATGGGGTTCCATTAAGTTTGTCCTTAAGTTTTATATCCAGATCGTACGGATCGTACTTAGGCGCTGCAACAGTTTTTGAAACGCTTGCGTACACTGGTATAGACATGCCGGCTTTTTGCGGAAGCAACCTGCCAAGTTCGAGGTTTGTTGCTACGTCAAACTGCGTGAAATCTTCACGGGAGCGTTCATTCACACGTTGCTCTATCGTACCAAAGCCTGCGCTGCGCGCACTTCCTGAAACATATAATGTTCCGAGATCGGCAAGTTTCATATCCACTCTGCCCAAGGCTGCCCAGCCTCCGCTTTCATCGAGGCCGCCAAGCCGCAGCTCATTGAACCATACTTCGGTACATGCGTTGTCGCGAACGCGGTTCTCTACACCAAGAAAGAACACGCGCACTTCGCCAAGATTAGGATTACCTAGAATCGCATATTCTTTACCATCTGCAGCAACCTGTTTGTAATAGGTTGAAACAGGTACAGCATTGTTACGTTGTATTTTCAACTGAATCAGGTCCTGCAGGTTCAGTTCCAGATCGTTCTGCGTTGGCCAGATGTCGCTTTCCGATGTTGCTCCCCACACCGTTTTCTTCAATGGAATGCGTACTTCGTAATAGTTATTTATAAGGTCATTACCGAGCCGCACCACTGTATACATTTCATTATCCTGCAGATTATCGAAAGCACCACTCGACTCAATATGTGTGTACATATAGAGTTTGGCGTACTGGCGCAGATCGAGATTCAATGTTTTAAATACACCACGCACTTTGTTTTTCTCAAGATCACATGTCTGAATACTGATAGACTGTTCGTTCAGCAGCACATTTATATTGTTATTGCTTAATTGCTGCTGACGGACCACGCCTGGCGGAGTTTTGTAAGGCACCGGCGAGCGCGAATTATTTTCTTCAACGTTTACAGCCAGCTGGTTGAACGTTGTTGGAGAATTGTCGGGTATCAACTTGAACTGGCCGGTGGTATCGAGCTCGTAATTAAATCTTCGCCATTGATTCCTTACAAGTTCAAGTTTCGCAAAACGTAGCACAACCGAATCCTGAAAACCTGTAAGGAACATCCTGATAAAGCGGATCGATTTAAAGTCGGGTATGTTTCCAAATTTATTTGTTGGCTCGGCAATCGGAATGCGGAAGAGGTACCATTTTTCAGGAACACCACCGTTCGGTGTAAATGATCTCACGTCTGTAATGAAATTTTTCCCTACTTCGGCAAGATCCTGTGGCTTCAACTCTACCTTGTATTCAAAATACTCTTCAAGCTCGTTCAATGTATTATCCCTGTTAAATTCTTCCTGGTCGGGATATAATGTGAACGCACTTACAAACTGATCGTTGGAAGACGCAACGGGGGAATTTCCCTGCGGATTATTTATCTGCTTGTATCGCTGGAGAATTCCATCCCTGTTTGTGTACGTTTCATCCCTGTAATTTTTGAAGTCGTCGTGCGAAGGATCGTTGAGTGCCTGCTGATAGATTGGCGAGTTAACACCGAATGCAGCAGCGAGATCATCAAGGTACCTTCTAAATTTTGTTCGCTCTCCGTCGTCATCAAGTCCATCGAACCCCGCATCCTGTAAAGGCCGGTCGGCAGGATCATTACTGAATGCCTGTGTTACCTGGATAGGATTTGCAGGGACCTTACCCCAAACCGTTGCAGAGTCTTCCTGTGCCCTTGTAACTGCTCCGCTGATACCATTTTCAAAAAACCGCTTTCCATCTTTCAGCACATCTTCGGAAATATTTCCCAGGTTGAAATACAATTCACCACCACTGCTCGTGGGATTATTAAGAAATGGATCCTGCATCCAGAATTCAATGAATTCAACGTTTCCGGTTTCGAAATCTACCTGGTCGAGACCGCGCATGATACCGCCCCATCGTGTTTGGGGGTTAAGTAATTTCCCGTTTGCTCCCACGCTTCCCGGACGGGCGTCGTAGTTATATGGACCAATATCGGTTGGATAATATGCAAGATCGAAAGTAACGAGCTGGGCCTGTCCGAAGTCGGGTGTGCGATTGGGGTAGATTTCTGTAACTCTTATTTGCCGAACGCTGGGGCCAACCAAAAGATCGTCATCGATCGGGTTGTTCGAATTGCTTCTTCCCTGTAATATCGGCTCAATATTGTACCATGCAAGTTTCGCCCTGTTGAATCCGTATTCAAGCGTATCTATTTTAGTTGCTTCAGGAAACAGTCCGCCCTGGGGAGTCGATGCAAGGCCCCAGCTTACCAGCGGGAACCTGAGGTCGATTGAATTTCGCGAACCTTCAAAGTCGTCAATGAAAATTCGTCCTTCACTTCCTTTTCCGATCTGTTTCGGATGCCCAGGTTTCAACACGGCGCCCTCGCCATATGCGGTGATGCTACTAACCTCGGTTGTGGTGTAAAACGGTAATTTATCAAGCCAGCGTGTAAGCCATTGCGATTCGGTGCGGTAGCTGAAATCAACTCCATACATCGTATTCTTAATAGGGTCTTCGTTGTATCCGGTTTTTGTGAAGAAGGGACGCTCGCTGAGTTTCACCATCGATGCGCCAAGGGAAAGGGCTTCGCGGGCGGTTTGCTTCGCGAGATAATCGAGGCGTAACCCGAGGAAATTTCGTTGCTGAATGCCAAAGCCTGCGTTGTTTTCAAATTGCACATTCACGGGCACTCCTGAACTAATGATAGCGGAATTGATCACCTTTACTGTTCCAAGATTGTAATCGATCGTATAATCGACATTCTCCTGTAAAACCTGTCCACCTGCTGAAACTGTTACCGACCCGGGTGGCACATTGAATGCACCAAGTTGTATTTCTGAAGATGCACTTCCTTTAGCTATACCGCTGATCACATACCTGTCGAGATTGGCGAATGTTTTTGCGATCTCCTTAATAGTGTCGTATAACGGGTAATAAATGTATTTATCTTTCAGATCCTGCGAAGCCGCACCAAATGCGGCAGTTTCAAGATCGCGGCCGAATGGTTCGAGGAACGGAAATATGATCCTCGCCTGGTCGGAGCGCACAGTGAATCCTTCAATATAATCAAATACACCATCGGGAAGCGGATCACTGCGGGTATTGAGACGGTCTAGATTTAATAACGAAAGAAGAGGTATTCCACTCGATGCGCCGACTTCATCAGGCAAGAATCTTTTCAAACCAAGGCTCGGCTCTTCATACAATACGTTCAGCTTGAAATCACCGGGCTGAATGCTGGCGAGAAAAGTTCCGTCTTTCGATTTTAAAGAATAAACGTTCTTCATCATCAGGTCCCATAGAGGTAGTGTTGTGCGCTGCGAAGTTGCCTTAAGCAGTTTAAGGAAAAGCACTTTCTGAGAACCGGGTGTTTTGTTCGTAGTATCGGGTGGCGCATCCTGCGAGAACTCACCCACCTTATATATCTTACCGTTATAGCTATACTGAAATGCAACGGCAAGCACCTCATCAGGCTGCAGCGGCTGGTTAAGTGAAATGAAACCTACCTGCGGGTTGAAATAAAATTCTTCAGGCCGCAGCTGCCTTGCAAAAGTTTTTTCAAAATCCTGCACAGCGCGTAAACCCATTGCAGAAAGCTTGGAGGTTATGGCAGAAGAGTTACGTGCATTTGGATCGTTGATGATGTTTCTGTAAAGCAGTGTTACGTCGTTATCAGGCAGCCCATTTGGAACCGGCTTATATGGCTGGAGGTTTGGATTTGCAGAATTATATGGTGAAGATTCAGCGAGATCCATCAATCCTACGATATCTCTCGTTTCCGTCGTTGATCCATTTCTGTTAGTCACCCACACTTCTATACGAAGTATCTGTACCTGCGAATTTACGATCGGCAGCTGGCTCATTGCTTTGTTGTAATTCGAACGGAAGTATTGCGCCATCAGGAAGTGCCGGTTCTCTTCGTAATCGTTAGCCTTGAACTCGAATGAAGTTGTTGCAGAACCGCCCTGCACACCAAGCGACTGCCGTTGTGCGCGCTGGCTTGCGAGCACGCCGGTCACAAAAAGTTTTCCGAACTGCAATTGCGTTTTTACTCCAAACAATGATTGAGCGCCGGGTATAAGAGAACCCTTTGATGAGAACGCTACGTTACCCGCTTCTATCCGCTTGATGATCTCATCGTCGCTGCCCGAATAATCGAGCTTTAACTGGTTCTCGAAGTCAAAATTTGCGAGTGTGTTATAACTGATGGGAAGCTTAAGTTTACTTCCGATATTACCTACAACACTCAGGTTGGCGTTCATGTCGAAGTCGAACCCGCCGTTCCTTCTTGCACGTTCAGGTAATGCAGGGTTCTTTATATTTTGTCCCTGGTAACCGGCGATAAGATTTATTTCGCCCTGTGGCCTGATGTCTATTTTACCGGGGCCGAATATCCTGTTGAACAGGTTATCGGTTACCTGGAATTTTGGTTTTGGCAGCTTATAGTTTAATCCCGACAGCACATTGCCCCTTTGCCTGAAATATTCGCGCTCCTGTATCTGTGATCTTAGGTACAAAAATTCTTCGAACGTGATTGCGGTAGGCTTACGGTAGTAAAAGCTGCCAACCTTTTCAATGACATAATATTCTTTTGTTTTTGGATCGTAGATGACTGAGTCGACAATGTTCGATGGATCTTTAAGGTCGAGCGGGTTACGGTACATCTGGGAATACCTGTCGCTTCTTCTGTCACGGATGGGAAACCTTAAGGTGTCGACACCTTTTACCGGAATAAACGTATCCTTAAGCGGAGGCAAAGTATCCTGCTGGGCATGCGCAGTCGAGCCTAAAAGAACGAAGGCAGTCAGCGTGATGGCAGTTTTCAGGATAAAAGTTAGTTTCCGGAACAATGAGATACTGTTAGGTAGAGATTCGTCTGATAGGCTTAGATGTTTTTTAGCGCTTGTTTGATAATGTCCTCGATTTTATGAAGTTCCGGGTTTGATTTTCTGACCCGTCCGATAGCCTGTTCACCTGTTGACCTGCCGATTCCCAAAGCTATCAGAGCATTTAACGCATCCTGATCCAATGTATTGTTTATCAATGCATCGTTATTTGGTGCATAGGAAGATTTTCCGAGCTTATCGCGTAGCTCCAGCACTATCCGTTCCGCGGATTTTCTTCCTATTCCTTTTATACCCTCAAGTAATCTTGTATTACCCTGCACAATCGCCTTTGAAATTTCTTCAGGCTTCAGGGAAGACAGCATCATACGGGCAGTTGCTGCCCCTACACCCGACACGCTGATAAGTTGAACAAACAAATCCTTTTCGGCTTCCTCATAAAATCCGTAAAGTAGCTGGGCGTCTTCCCGAACGTGAAAATAGGTGTAAAGCATTCCGTGATCCTGGTTGGCAATGTTCGAATAGGTGTTTAAACTAATGTGAAGCTCGTATCCCACGCCGTTAACATCTACAAGCACAAGGGCTGGCGTTTTGCGAACGAAGGTGCCCTTCAAAAAAGCGATCATAGCGCCAAAAGTACGGTTTTCCGTATTTTAGCGCCCTTTAATAATATCCGATGAGTCAAAAAATTACAGCCGCCATTACAGCAGTGGGCGGCTACGTGCCCGATGATAAACTGACCAATGCTGACTTCGAAAAAATGGTTGACACGACTGACGAATGGATACGTACAAGGACCGGCATTTCTGAACGAAGAATTCTGAAGGGCGAAGGAAAGGGAAGTTCCGATCTTGGCGCACCTGCTGTTCTGGAGCTTTGCAAAAAAAGAGGCATCGACCCATCGGATATCGACTGCCTTATCTGCTGCACTGTTACCCCCGATATGACTTTCCCCGCAACGGCTAACATTATCTGCGATAAGATCGAAGCGGTAAACGCCTGGAGCTTCGACCTCGGTGCAGCATGCTCTGGATTTTTGTATGGAGTGAGCACCGGTGCTATGTATGTTGAAAGCGGCCGGTACAAAAAAGTAGTGGTGGTTGGCGCGGATAAAATGAGCGCGATCGTGGATTACAGCGACCGTACCACATGTGTTCTTTTTGGCGACGGAGGCGGAGCCGTATTGCTTGAACCATCGGAAGACGAAAATGGCGTGCTCGACACCATATTAAAAAGCGATGGCAGCGGCGCAAAATATCTGCATATGAAGGCCGGAGGTTCTGTAAAACCGGCATCCATTGAAAGTGTTACTTCAAAGCAACATTTTATATACCAGGAGGGACAGGCAGTGTTCAAATTTGCGGTAAAAGGCATGGCAGATGTAAGCGCTGAACTTATTGAAAGAAACAATCTTACAGGAGATGACATTGCATGGCTTGTTCCTCATCAGGCAAACAAAAGGATCATTGATGCCACCGCCAACAGGATGGGGTTATCGGCGGAAAAAGTTATGCTGAATATAGAGCGGTATGGCAACACCACATCGGGAACGATTCCATTGTGCCTTTGGGAATGGGAAAGCAGGCTGAAAAAAGGCGATTATATTGTGTTGGCTGCTTTCGGTGGAGGGTTCACCTGGGGGGCCACACTTGTGAGATGGGCCTACTGATCCTTATAAAAATAAAATGCGTCGGCCTGGGCTGTTGGCGTTAATACGAGATCATTAATGCAAACATGTTCCGGGAGCGTTGCACAATAGTAGGTGACGTCCGCAATGTCGTCGGCACTCAAAGCTTTGTAACCTTCATAAACCGCTTTTGCGGCTTTTTCGTCTCCCTTGAATCTTATAATTGAAAACTCCGTTTCGGCAGCGCCCGGATGGATCGCGGTAACCTTTATTTTGTGACGAAGGAGGTCAATTCGCATACCGCGTGAAATAGCTTCGACCGCATTTTTTGTTGCGC
>Ga0075431_100002265_pt1 | contig 18437 bp, 18 predicted proteins | sample RhiMetdeltSRZDD5_FD_75297 | JGI IMG/M metagenome (GOLD analysis project Ga0075431, IMG submission 75297) | Populus rhizosphere microbial communities from Tennessee, USA - Rhizosphere MetaG P. deltoides SRZDD5 | ecosystem: Host-associated > Plants > Roots > Rhizosphere > Soil | place: USA... | reverse complement strand
GGCCGGGCCGAGGGCGCCGAAGGATCAGGCCCGGGGCATGGCGACGGCGATCACACGTCAAGGCGCAGCGAGAGCCGGCCGCGGGCCGGGTGGAGCGGGGTGGGCGGCGAGCACGCAGCGGTGGAGGGTGGGCCGGGCCGAGGGCGCCGAAGGATCGGGCCCGGGGCATCGTGATGGCGATCACGCCTCAGGGCGCAGCCGGAGCGGGCGGGGTGGGCGGCGAGCGCACAGCGGTGGAGAGGAGGTGGGCCTGGTCGAGAGCGCCGAAGGATCGGACCCGGGGGATGGTGATGGCGATGGCGATCGCGCGTCAGGGCGCAGCGTGCGCCGGAAGCGGGCGGGGTGGGCGGCGAGCGCACAGCGGTGGAGGGTGGGCCGGGCCGGCGGTGACGTGGGAGCGACGGCGCCGCCGGGCCCGAGCCCACGGGATTTCGGGAGCGGCGGCGGCGCCCGGGCCGGTCCATGGAGCAGGTTGAGAAGTTGCCCGGGCCGTGGGGGGACATGGCGGCCCGGGCAGATCGTGCGGTGAGCGGCAGCGCGGCTGGCGCTATTCGGTGATGGCCAGGAGGCGGTCGACCAGGTCGTGGGCCTTGGCCTGGATCTCGGCGCTCGTCGGGGTCAGCGCGGCGCAGGTGGTTTCCCAGGCCAGCTGCCATTGGTCGTCGGGTTCGCGGGGCACCCGGTTCGCTTCGGCCGTGCACACCCGGCAGCTGCGGCTGGTCCGGGCGGCACCGGCGCCGGCGACCTCGTCGTCGTGGGAGTGGGAGCGGACGCCGGCGGACACCAGTTCCGGCTCGGGACGCTCCCGGCCCTGGCGCACCGCGTCGCGCACGGCGACCCACGCGACTGCGCCCGCAGCGTCGGCCGCCGCGTCGCACGCGGCGTCCCACACCGGGGCCTCGACCCGACCAGGGGCCGCCGGGTCCGCGGTGCTCCACACCACCGCCCGGGCGGCCGAGCCGGCGGCACCCCACGTCGCGTCGGCGATGGCCGACCACACCGCGCCCGCCGTCCCCCAGTCGTGGGCGGCGACGACGGCGGCAGCCGACCGCCACGCCATGTCCCGCTCCGCCCGAGCCGCACGCGACGCGGCCCGCACCGTCGGCCACGCGACAGCGACGTCGTCGGCGCACCGGATCGGGGGCAGCCGGGTCAGCCGGGCGGCATGGCCCCGCAACCCCGCGGCGGTCAGCCATCCGGGGGCGTACCACCGCACCAACCAGTCGGCCACCATCCACTGCCGCACCCGCTCCTCGGCCCGGGTTCCCCGGGAGCCGACGAGACGCCATATATAACGGCGTAGGCCTTGGCGGGCGACATCGTCGAGGCCGTCGTTCCACGGGATCATCCACTCGGTGATCGCGGGCGACGCGCACCGCGGCCGCTCGGACCACGCCTCACCGGCGGCGAACGCCACCGCTTCCATGGCTGAGAAACCTTTGCCGGGATGATTGGTCCCGCGCACGAGAACCAGCCGGCCCACGTCGAGGCTCATCCTCGCTTCTCCTCCCTCGCCCCGGCCATGGCCGGCACGACCTGTCTGTTGCCGCCTCGCCGTGTCGCCTCACCACCCACTCGCACCGCCGCCTCCCATTCCCGACCGATCGACCGACCGAGGGATGGGCCCCGGGGACGGACACGCCCGACCTGACGAGCCGTCCCCGGAACCACACCACCCGCTCTTTCCACCCGCACGCCCGCTCGGCGATGCCCGCGGCCTACGCGACCACCGCCTGCCTGAGCCGTGACCCTCTGCGCCGACCGGTGTGCTTGGCGCGGGCCTTGATGATCTCGACCTCGATCCCGGCCACCTCGCTGAGCCGCTCGGGCGCCAGCCCGACCGACAGCAGCCGGCGGATGTCCGCCGTGTTGGCCGGGTCGGCGGCCGGCAGCACGGTCAGCCGCTGCCGCAGCCGCCGCAGCCGGGCCCGCTCGGCCCGGTTGAGGCCGCCCCACACGCCGTGATCCTCTTCGAGGCCGTAGGCGAGGCAGTCGCCCCACACCGGGCACCCGGCACAGAAGGCCTTGGCCCGGCGGGTGTCGCCGCCGTCGGGGAAGAAGAGGTTGAGGCCGGCGCCCGCGCAGCGGGCGTTGTCCTGCCAGGAGAGGCCCCTCATGACACACCTGCCACAACGCCGTGGACGCAGGGGGCGTCCGGGGTCTCGACATGACCGCCCCAGTCGACGTGGTCGACGTGGCGGTGCAGTTGGTGGCCTCGACAGCGGGCCCGCACGAGGCCGGGCGCCAACGCCAGGCAGTCGGACGCCGACCGCAGCCGCCGTTGCCAGTGGGCCGGCATGGCCGCACAGCCGTCGCGTAGCCCGAGCAGCCCCGCCGCCGCGGCGCCGACCCCGGGGGTGGTGACCGCGGCGAGCGCCAGCATGACGTCGGCCACGCCGCCGGGTTGGTTGAGCGCCCAGATGGAGGCCGACAGCGCGTCGGCCGGGCCCTCGCCGCACAGCGGTGGCGCCTCCTCCAGCGAGGAGGGCAGCGTGACCCGGCAGCCCGAGCCCGAACCAGGGCCGCGGCCCATGTCGTGGCCGTGGCCGAGCGCCGTCTCGATGGCGGCGACGGCCGGGCGGCCGGCGAACAGGCCGGCGGCCAGCTCGACGTAGGCCACGCAGTCGCCGAGCGCCCGGCTGGGCACGCCGGCGGCGTTGGCCAGCTCGAGCGTGTCGGCGATGAGCTCCTTGCTGTTGGCGCGGGCGATGGCGACGACGAGCAGCCACGCCGGCGTGGCGAGGCCTTCGTTGCGCTCGGCCACCTCGACCGGCACGCCGTGGCCCCGCCGGACCACGTAGCTGTCGGCCAGCTCGAGCAGCGCCCGGGTGACCGGGCCCTCGGTGGCGTAGTCGTAGAACACGCCGGGGCCGGTGGCCGGCCCGCCGTGCCCGCTCAACAAGGCAGCGATGAAGCTGCGGTCTCCGAAGGCCTGCTCGGCGAAGGCCTCCCCTCCGGCGACGCCCATCAGGCCGCCCGCAGCCCGTGATGGCCCGCCCGGAGGCTGCCAGACCGTGCTCCGCACGGTGGTGACGTTCATCTTCCGGCTCCTGCAACAAGGCCCGCCCCACTACTGGTGCTGGCGGTCCGCGGCCGGGCCCCTTGCGGGTGGCGGCGGCTGGCGAGACGACGCTCGACCTGCTCGATCCGCCCCAGCAGCGACCGGCTGAGGTCCACCAGCTGCACCGAGACCATCCGGGCCTCGTTCTCGGCCCGCGCTGCGGACGCCTCGACGTCCCGCAACCGCCGGTCGATGCCCGCGACTTGATGATCGTGTGCGGCTTGCCACGAGACGACCTGCCCACACAGGCCCTCGAGGCGACGCTCGATACCCCGGGTGCTGAACTGCCGGGCGCACCAACGCGCTGCGACAGTGGCCACCGCGGGGACCGTGACGATGCCGACGACTGCGAGTAGCGGGCTCATCGTCGAGCCCCCGCAACCGTGGCACGTGCCGTTCCTGCTGATTCCCCACCCTTGACCCGAATGGCTCGCATCTCGCAGAGAGACGAGCCAACCGCTCTGAGCATCAAGGTTTCCGCCGTTTCCGATTCCGCCAACTCCGCCGAATGAGGCGATGTCCCCGACGTCTCGGACCGTTTACACATGGTGTTGGCCCTCCGTGGTTCTTCGCAGGCGTCACTGCGCGAAGAGCGAGGGCCAGACCACCGAGCGTGGTGGTCGGCGACCGCGCCGTTCCGCCAGTAACGACTACACCTCGTCTACCGCCTCCGACGAAGAGTAGAGTACATAGAATCGACATGCAAGAGTGCACCACGGAGATTTCCAGATTGCCTACGCCCTGGTAGGGTTCGCCACCTGTCCTGCACCACGCGCTCAGGCGAGAGCGTCCACAATCGAAAAGAGGGAGTTGCGGGCAATGCCTCCCCTGAAGGAAACCTCACCACTCCGGCGAAAGCTGGGGATCGAGCTGCGACTCCTGAGAGAAGCAGCCAAGCTCACGGCGGACGAGGCGGCGGCCGCCCTGGAGACCTCGGCGTCGACCATCAGCCGGTCCGAGACCGGCAAGGTCAACGTCCACCCGCGCGACGTCGACGCGATGTTGCGCCTCTACGGGCTCACCGACGATCGGAAGCGGGAAGCCCTCGTCGCCATCGCACGGAAGTCGCGCGAACGCGGATGGTGGCATGAGTTCCGCAGCGTGGTCAGCGGTGACCTCGCCAACTACATGAGCATCGAGTACGGCGCGAGCTCGATCCGCATCTTCCAGACGCTCCTCATCCCCGGCCTGCTCCAGACCAAGGAGTACACCCGGCACGTCGCCGCGGTCTTCCCGCGCGAGCACACGCCCGAGACGGTCGAGCAGCTGATGCAGATCCGGCTGCGCCGCCAGGAGATGCTGCTGCACAAGCCCGAGCCCGTACCGCTGGAGGCCGTGCTCGACGAGTCGGTCCTCCACCGACCGATCGGCGGCCCGGGCGTCATGCGCGACCAGTTGCGCCGGCTGCTCGAACTGGCCAACCGGGACACCATCACCTTGCAGATCCTGCCCTACGACGTCGGCGCCCACATCGGGCTCGGCGGCCCGTTCACCATGTTCGGCTTCGCCGAGCCGATGGACCTCGACATCGTGCACGTCGAGAACCACGTCAACTTCATCCTGGTGGACGACTCCGACGACATCCGCCACTACGAGATCGTCTGGGAGCACGTGAAGCGGGAAGCGCTGCCCGAGGCCGACTCGCTGGCGCTGGTGGACGAGGTCGCGAAAGGCCTGTAGACGCCCGCGAAACCTCCGCGAGATTTTTCATTTTGGTGTCGATCCCTCGGGATCGGTTCACCCGCAAGGGGATAGTGTTCCCACCGAGTGCAGGAATCTGCACTCACAGAGCTAGGGGGCCCCTAGCTCTGCTCAGAGATAGCGGAAGGGCTGTAGATGTCGCAGCATCACGACAGCGCCGCTTGGCGCACAAGCTCATACAGCGACGGAATGCAGTGCGTAGAACTCGCCGCTATTGACGGCAGCATCGCCGTTCGTGACTCGAAGGATCCGGCCGGTCCGGTCCTCCACTTCACACGTGGTGAGATGTTGGCCTTCCTCCAGGGAGCGAAGGCCGGCGAGTTCGACGACCTGGTTTGACCCTTCGGGGCCGACCACCAAACTCAATCCCACCACCGGCTGGCGAGTACGGGCCGACCCAGCCGGTGGCCTTATTCGTTTTGGTCCCGGTTTTTGGGGCATTGTGGTGGGGGTGTGCGGGCGCAGGGCGCGATCAGCCCCGGTTTTGCTGGGTTTTCGAGCACCTCATCCGCGCGCTATGAGTAGTCAGACGGCTTGACAGGGTGCGCACACTGACCTGAGCAAGCCAACAGAACCGGGATCACACTGCGCAGACATCCTGTCGAATCGCAGGCCTACCGCGCACTTATGGGGGAACAAAGGCCTCCGGAGCGAGGTGGGACCCCGGGGCCACGAACGGAGGGCGCCGCGAGGAGGGCACGTGGCAAACACCAGGACCATCCCCGACACGGGGCGTCGATCAGGACGCCCCCGCGAGCTACGGCGACTCCCGGTATCGGACGTGGCTGTGGCGCGGGGTAGCGCAGCGCTGCTGTGGATCCTGGTGCTGCTGGCTGCGCTGGGCGGGCTGACCGCGTTCCTGCGGCCCAACAGCTCGAAGGACCCCGAGCCCGTGGCCACGGCCGACGACGAGGCGGTGCCCGGCACTGCGACCGTCGAGGCCGGCGGCTTCGCTGAGCGCTACGTCACCGCCTACCTCGAGGCCGGCAACGACGGCGCCGTCCTGGAGCCCTTCCTCGGTTACGAGCCCGAGCTCCCGGCCACCGCCAAACCGGTCGACCTGGCCGCCCCGGTGCGGGCCGTCGCCATCACGAAGGCCGCCACCGACTACTGGTCGGTCACGGTGGCCGTGGGCTGGACCGGCCAGGAGCGCTTCTACCAGGTGGCAGTCGACATGCGGGACGACGACACCAACGCCGTCGGGCTGCCGGCCACCGTCGCCGCCGCACCCAAGCCCGAGCGCAGCAACCTGGACGTCAGCCTGCAGACGCCGAACCCCGACGATCCCGCCGTGCAGACCGTCACCGGGTTCCTGGGCGCTTACCTCTGCGGGCAGGCCGAGCTGTCCCGCTACCTCAGCCCCGGGCTGTCGTTGGCCGCCGCCAGCCCGAAGGTCTGCTCCGAGATCGAGGTCATCCGCTGGGGCGTCGTCAAGGGTGACGACGAAAGCAAGCAGACGGTCGTGTTCGACGCGTTGCTCGACTCGCACGGGCGCGCGGGCGCGACCCCACGACTCGCGACCTACACCCTGCTCCTCACCAACCGGGACGGCCGGTGGGAGGTCTCCGACCTACTTCCCGCCCCGCCCCTGAACGAGGACGACTGACCCCGACGAAATGGAGACACAAGAGTGATCGACTTCCTCAACCGGAAGATCGTCGAAGTGACCGCACTCGTGCGCGGCGCGTCCGTGCTCGGGGCGATCCTCATGGTGGCCTTCGCGTACTACCGTGCGCGGACTCTGGTCGCCGTGCTGGTCGCTGCGCTCACCGCCGGGGTCTTCCTGTGGAGCATCTCCAACACGAGCTGGTGGCAGGCCCGTGTCCAGGAGGAAACCGACACGCTCGGCACCCACGGTGAGAAGGTCCAGGTCGTCGAGCTGACCGCGCCCCTCGCCGCCCCCGTCGTCATCTGAGCCGAGCTCGCAGGATGGCAACCGAGACGCGCGTCCCCGATGACGACCTGACGCTGGACTGCCGCGTCTACACGCACGCCCGGCGGCACCCGATCATCATCGGCAACATCCAGGGCCTGCGGATCCCGCCGGTGACGCCGGCCCAGCTGCTGGTCGGGGTGGGCAGCTTGGTGCTGCTGGTCGTCACCCAGCCGGTGTGGGCGCACTTCGGCGGTGCCGTCAACGGGCTCATCATGATCGCCACCCCGGTCGGACTGGCGTGGAGCGCCCGAGCGCTGCGAGTCGAAGGTCGGGCGCCGTGGCGGGCCGCCATGGGATGGTTCGCCCTCGTCACGGCCCCGCGGGCCGGGAAGCGCTTGGGCAGGGTCGAGCGCACCCGGTCGTTCCCCCGCTCCTACACCCAGCGGGCGTGGATCGCCGAGATCGATGTGGAGGTGCCGTACCGATGAGGCCGCCGGCTGCCGCCGTCATCGGGCACCTGGTGTGGTCGCGCACGGGTCGGGTGTGGGCGGTCTGGCGGGTGAAGGAGAGCCCCTACCGCTGGCTGCCGACCCGCCGGAAGCTGGCCGAGCACAGCCGGGTGCGCACGATGCTGGCCGGGCTGCCGGACGAGTCGATGGTGCTGTCGGTGGCAGCCCGCATCGACCCCGGCGAGGTCGCCGACGGCATGATCAACGGCATCGACCTGGGCCAGCACCCGGGCTGGCTCGACGCCGTCGACGCCACGTTGGACCGGCTGGAGGCCGCCGACCTCTACCGCCGCCGCCACTACCTCTGCGTCCAGCTGCCCAAGAAGAGCGGCCGGGCGCAGTTCGGCAACCTCTGGCGGTCGGCTTCGTCGTCGGTGCTGGCGGCCTGGGGCCAGGCGCCGCCGCCGGTGCCCGGCCGGGAGATCAACGCCGCGCTGCGCCAGGCCGACGAGCTGGAGGCCCAGCTCGGCGCCGTGCAGCTGGAGCGGGTGACCGCGGGCGAGCTCCGCTGGCTGTACGCCCGGTCGGCCCGCCGGGGCCTGTCGTCGGAGCCCACGCTGGCTGGCTGGGCCGAGCCCCGCATGCAGTGGGTCGCCCGCCGGGGCGAGCCGGTGGTCACGTCGCCCTCGCTGGCGCCGCTGCTCGACGGCCGCTTCCAGGAGGGCGGCGACGGCGACGACGAGGACCGCCCGTTGCACCGCCGCTTCCTCAAGGTCACCACCGACGAGGGCATCTCCTACCAGACGTTCGCCTGCGTGGCCGACGCCCCGCAGCGGTTCTCCTTCCCCGGCGGCCTCTCGGAGTGGCTGTTCGTCGCCGATCAGCTGCCGTTCCCGGTCGACTGGTGCTGCCGCATCCGGGCCATCCCGAACTCGCAGGCCACCCGGGCGGCCACCCGCCAGCAGCGCGAGCTGGTCGGCCAGGTGCCCGAGTACGAGGGCGAGCTCTCGGGCCCGCCCCCCTCGCTCGCCTCGGCCATCGACGCCGTCGACGACGAGCGGGCCGCGCTGGCCGCGAACCCGTCCGATCCTGAGCTCCAGGTCGCCATGGTGTTCTCCACCTGGGCGACCTCGCTGACCGAGCTGGAGCAGCGGGCCAAGACCCTGCAGCGGGTCTACAAGGGCGCGGAGTACCACCTGCCCCGCCCCACCGGCGGGCAGCTGGCGATGTTCGAGTCCCTGCTCCCCGGCTCGACCACCCCCCAGGCCTGCCACGACTACCGCCAGTACCTCCTGCCCCGCGACCTCGCCGCCGGCATGCCGTTCGCCGGCTCGTCGATCGGCGACGGCGGCGGGATGCTGCTCGGCGCCTCCCGGGACGCCGGCTGCCTGCGGCCCGTGCTGCTCGACCCGGCGTCCGGACCGAAGCACGACCGCGACGGGTCGATCGCCGCGTTCGGGACGCTGGGCTCCGGCAAGAGCTATCTCGCCAAGCGCCTGGCCGCGACGACGCTGATGCGCGGCGGGAAGATGATCCTGATCGACCGGACCCAGGCCGGGGAGTACGTCCGCTTCGCCCAGACGATGGCCGAGATCGGGATCCGCTCCCAGGTCGTCACGGTCAACGAGGGCGGCGGCCTGCTGCTCGACCCGCTGCGGGTGTTCACCCCCGAGGCCGCCCGCCAGGTCGCCACCGGTTACCTCGGCCTCGTCTGCGGCCTCGACCCCACCGGCCTCGAGTCGGCGGCCATCGACCAGGCGGTCAGCAACGTCGCCCGCACGGGCAACGGCCGCCTGTTCGACGTGCTCGAGGAGCTCGATCGGCTGCAAGGCACCGGGCCCGAGTTCCGCCACGGCCGCGAGCTGGCCCTGCGGCTCCGGGCGATCTCCAACAACCGCTTCGGCGCCCCGGCGTGGGCCGACGGCCCGAGCATCGACACCAGCGTCGACTGCACCGTGGTGCACCTGCCCAACCTGGCGGTACCCCGTCGCGAGGTGCTGCTGTCCGAGCACCTGTCCCGCAAGCTGCTGCCCGAGCAGGTGTGCTCGCTGGGGCTCCTGTACCTGGTGGCGGCGCTGGCCCGGGGCATAATCTTCGACGAGCAGGCCCGCTTCGCGTCGCTGTGCATGGACGAGGCCTGGGCGCTCACCTCGACGCTGCCGGGGCAGCAGCTGCTGGAGGAGGTGCTGCGCGACGGCCGCAAGCACAACGCCGCCTGCTGGGTGTTCTCCCAGAACCCCGACGACCTGCCCCACGAGCTGCGCGACCTCATCAGCGTGCGGTTCCTGTTCGGGCTCACCGGCGACGCCGCGACGTCGGGCCTCAACTGGATGGGCGTCGACGCCAGCCGGGACAACATCGACATGATCGAGCAGTGGGCGGTGCGGCGCGAGGTGGTCCACGGCCCCGAGGGCGACTACGTGCCCCACGAGCCGCCCGAGTGCCTGATGCGGGACGGCGCCGGGCGCGTCGGCCGCATCCAGGTGCTCGACGCCGAGACCGAGGTGCTGCGCCTGGGCTTCGAGTCCAACCCGACCCGCCTCGCCGAACGGGCCGAGCGGGCCCGCCTCGGCCAGACCGACCAGCTTCCCTCGGGCGAGCACCACGCCCTCCCCCTCCACACGGCGGTGGTCGAACGATGAACGAACGCCCCAACAAGCGCCGACGCCGCCTCCTCATGCTCCTGGTTTGGGTGGTGATGTTGGCGTTCGGGGTGTTCACCACGCAGGATTCGCCGCCCGTCGAGGCCTCGACGCTGCAGGACGCCCCGGTCGGGTGTCCGGGAGGGCCGCCGGGGGCGCCGGTCCCAGGCACGCGCTGCCCCGACGGCTCGATCGCCGGCCAGCCGCCTGCGGGTTGCCCCGGGGGCGCGCCCGGGCCCGCCTACCCCGGCACGGTCTGCCCCGACGGCTCGGTTCCCGTGCCCGCGGCCGGCCCGGCCGGGTGCCAGTTCGGTCCCTCGACCGCCCCGCAGGTCGGCACCACGTGCCCCGACGGGACGGCGCCCCGCAACAGACAGGCCGACCGCGAGCTCCGCAACATCTTCGGGATCGAGGAAGGCGACGCGCACCCGCTCAGCGCCTACGACATCGGGTGCGACGAAGGGGCCTGGAACGCGTTCCTCCGCAAGATGTGGTGCGCGGCCCAGGCGTTCCCGTTCTCGGTCGGGAAGTGGTTCGTCGGCATCGGCATCGAGCTCCTGGCGTGGGCACTCGAGTTCAAGGTCGCCGAATCGCTGACCCCGGTGGCCTCGCTGCTCTCCCGGGTCTACGAGGCCAGCCTCATCGGGCCGCTCAACGTCAAGGAGCTGGCCTGGACGGTGGCGCTGTTCGTCGGCGGCTGGAACATCATGAAGGCCCGGTTCGCGGAGGGTGTCCGGGACATCGCGCTGACGTTCATCATCGCGATCTTCGGCGGCATGCTCCTCGCCAACCCCGAGGGCTACCTGCAGGGGTCGATCGAGCTGGCCCAGAACGCGTCCGGCGCGGTGCTGGAGTCGGTCGACGGAGCGTTGAGCACCCGGTCGTCGCCGGGTGGTGGCCCTGATGCCGTGCGGGAGCGGCTGGGCGGCACGCTGCGCCGGTCGTTCGTCGGCGAGCCGTACGACCTCATCAACTGGGGTTCGCCGCTGACCGGTGAGTGCGCCCGCGCCCGGGAGGAGATCCTCAACGGCGGGCCGTGGGGTGACGACGACCGGCCCCGCGAGATCATGCGGGAGCACGGCTGCAACAAGGCGGCCGATTACAACGCCAACCCCACCGACGAGCGCGCCGCCGCGTCGCTGACCGTCGCCGTGGCGTCGGTGATGATCACCATCCTCATGGTCATGATGGCGTTGGCCGTGTTCGTGGCCCAGATCACCCTGGTCGCGCTGTTCTCGGCGGCCAGCGTGGTGTGGGCGTTGGCGCTGTTCCCCGGCAACCGGGCCGTGCTGTGGTGGTGGCTGAGCCGCCTGATGTGGGCGATCCTCATCACGTTCGCGTCGATGTTCCTGTTGTCGTGGTCGGCGATCACGGTCACGGCGGTGCTCGACGCCACCACCGACCTGTCGATCGTCCAGCGCTGCCTCATCGCCATCGTCATCGTGGGCGTCGCCTACCGCTTCCGGCACTCGGTCGACACCGCGGTCGACGCCGCCGCCAAGGGCTGGGCCCAGAAAATGCGGCGCAGCGCCGCCCCGATCAGCACCACCCCCACCGGCGCCGGCTTCATGATCGGCGGGGCGCCCAAGATCCCGAACAACCCCTACGTGGTTCCGCCGGCCGGCCCGCCCGGGGTGCCGGGCGCCCTGAGCCTCGGGCCGGGGAAGGTGGCGGGCATCGCCGCCGCCGTCACCGCCGCCGGTGTGGCCTACAGCAGCCGGGCGAACCGCCTGGCCACCCAGAGCCTGGCCGCGGGCCGGGGCGCCGTGCGGGGCACGCAGACGCTGACCGGCACGGTCGCGGGTACCACCCGGGCGGTCGTCAGCGCGCCTGCGGCGGTGGGCCGCCGGGTCACCGATCGGTCCCGCTCCGTGCGCGAGACCCTGCGCCGCGCCCGCCACCCGGTCGCGGGCGCCCGCGATGCCGCCGGCGCGGCCGAGCGCGCCCGCGCCGACCGAGCCGACTGGTTCTGACGTCCCCGGTCAGCTGAACAGCTCGTCCAGCACCGTCCCGGCGAGGCCGAAGGCGGTGGTCATGCCGATGCCCGAGGTCACCGACACCACCCGGGCACCCGCGTGCGGGGTGGCGACCAGGAAGTCGTCGGGGGCGCTGGCGTAGGTGCCCTGCCAGCGCTGGCGGACGGCGAGGTGGTCGTGGCCGACGCCCAGCAGCCGGGCCGTCTCGGCGAGCAGCAGCTCGTCGAGGTGCTCGTTGCGGAACGGGTCGACCGTGACGGCGTGGTGGTGGGTGTCGCCGATCGTGAGATCGCCGTTCGGGAGCTGGGTGAGCATGAGGTTGACGTCGGCGGCGACCAGGTCGGGCTGCCGTTCGCCGACCCGGGCGCGCAGGGCCGCTGTCGACGGGCAGGCCAGGAAGGCGCCGTAGCGCCAGAGGGCGGTGCCGCTGAGCAGGGCCGGGTCGACGCGAACGCCGGCGGGGGCGGCGACCCGCAGCATGTGGAGCACGCAGCGCTGCACCCCGGCAGCGTCGGCGAGGTCGGGGAACCAGCGGTCGACGTCGTGGCCGACGCAGACGACGACGTGACGGGCGTTGATCGGACCTCGGCTCGTGCGGACGACGCCTGCATCGAGGCCCGTGAACGACGTCCGCCAGCGGAACTTCACACCGGGCCGGCCGGCCAGCCACCCGGCGATGGCGCCGACTGCACGCCGCTGGTCGACCCGCAGGTCCAGGGGCAGGAACGCGCCGCCGAGCGCGTCCGGCGCCGCCGGCACCCTCGTCGCCAGCTCGGCTGGGGTCAGCAGCTGGACCTCGTTCTCCCGCTCGGCGGCGAGCTCGCCGAGGACGGCCAGCTCGTCGGGCGCCCGGGCGACGACGACCGCGCCCGACTCGGCCACGGCGAATCCGGCGTCCCGGCCCAGCTGGAGCCAGCGGGTGCGGGCGGCCCGGGCGAGCTCGAGCGCTGGGCCGGCCTGGGCGGTGACGCCGACGTGGCCGAAGTTGCGGACCGACGCCCCGACCGCCCGCTCGTCCCGCTCGACGACGACGACGGACAGGCCACGGCGTTGTGCCTCGACGGCATGGGCCAGGCCGACGATGCCAGCGCCGACGACCACGAGGTCTGCTGGGTGCACGCTGCTTCCTCCTTCCGGCCGACTTGTCTAGACAAGTACGCTAAGCGAGGTGGAACCAGTCCTGCACCGGCAGATCGCCGACGAGCTGCGGGCCCGCATCGGCGACGGCCGCCTGCCGCTGGGCACCGTGCTCCCCTCGGAGGCCCAGCTCGTCGTCGAGTTCGGGGCCTCCCGCGGCACCGTGCGCCAGGCGCTCGCCGCGCTGCGAGCCGGGGGCCTGATCGGCGGCGGCCAGGGGCGCCAGCCCGTCGTGCTCTCGACCGTCGCGTCGCAGTCGTTCGATACGTTCCTGTCGTTCACCCGCTGGGCCGAGGAGGCCGGCCGGACCCCGGGGCAGGTGACCATCGAGGTCGCCCGGCGGGGCGCCGGCGTCGAAGCGGCTCGGGCCCTGGGGCTGGCGCCCGGCGACCCGGTGGTGGAGGTGCTGCGGCTGCGGCTGCTCGACGGCCGACCCGCCATGCTCGAGCGGGCCACGTTCGTCGAGCCGATCGGGCGGCTGCTGTTCGACTTCGATCCCGACCGCGGGTCGATCTACGCCTACCTCATCGACCAGGGCGTCGACCTGTCGCGCTTCCGCCACACGCTCGACGCGGTGGCCGCCGGCGAGCTGGAAGCGGCGCAGCTCGGTGTCGCCGTCGGGACCCCGCTGCTGCGGGAGCGCCGCCGGGCCAGCAGCCGCACCGGCGCTCCGCTGGAATACGGCGACGACCGCTACCGGCCCGACGTCGTCACGTTCACCGTCGAGAACGCCCGGGAGCACGATGCGACGCTGCTCGGATGGCGCTCGCCAGTCGGAGGAGCCCGATGATCGAGCTCGCCGCCCTGGACATCGCCGGGACCACGATCGACGACCACGGCGCGGTGTACGAGGTCCTGCTGGAGATCACCCGTACCGCGAACCCTGCCCTCACCACCGCCGACATCACGCCCTGGATGGGCACCGACAAGCGGGAGGCCATCGCCGCGCTGGTCGGCCCCGACTCGGGCGCCGACGTCGACGACCTCTACCAGCGGTTCGTGGCCCGGCTCGGCGAGCGCTACACGGCGCGGCCGCCGACCCCGCTGCCGGGCGTGCCCCAGGCCCTCGTCGCCCTGCGGGACCGGGGCGTCAAGGTGGCGCTGACCACCGGGTTTGGGCGCGACATCGCGGAGCCGCTGCTGGCCGCGGTCGGCTGGGAGGTCGGCGGGCTGTTCGACGCCGTGGTCTGCGCCGACGAGGTCGCGGCGGGACGGCCCGCGCCGTACCTCATCTTCCGGGCGATGGAGCGGACCGGTGTCCGGCGGGTCGACCGGGTCCTTGTCGCCGGCGACACCGCCGCGGACCTCGCGGCCGGCGACAACGCCGGTGTCGCGATGGTCATCGGGGTCGCCACCGGCGGCTCCACCCTCGACCAACTGGGGGCTTCGCCCCACACCCACCTGCTCCCCAGCGTCGCCGAGATCCCTGGAGCGCTATAACACGTTCCAGAAAAGGGGGTCAGTGCCATGGGACTGCGTTCGATGAGGGAGCGATACGTCCGGCCGGACTGGGCCCGGCGGGTCAACGCCATGGGCCTGGCCGCCGGCGGGGCGCGGCACGCCGTCCCGATCGAGGCGGGCCAGCTGATCGACCTCGCCCGTGCCTCGACCGACACGGCCGGCGACGAGTCGGTCGACCTCGGCGACGGCGACTGGGAGGGCCGCCTGCGAGCGCTCGTCGACGCGGTGAACGCCGCCGACCTCCACGTCGTCGGCCGGCTGATGACCCGCGAGGAGCTGCTGCGGGGCCTGCGGACGAGGTTCCTGCTCGGCGCCCGGCTCCGCCGCGAGCCCGGTATCCGCGACGAGGTCGTCGACCGCCCGATCTTCGTCACCGGCCCGGCCCGGTCGGGCACCACGATCCTGTTCGAGCTGCTGGCGTTGGACGAGGGCGTGCGCGCCCCGATCGCCACCGACGTCCTGCACCCCGCCGGCCCCGATGCCTGGAGCGAGGCGGAGCGGACCACGGCCACCGAGGCGGAGCAGGAGCTGTGGGCCGACGTCCAGCCCGAGTTCGCGACCATGCACGAGCTGCGGTCCGACCTCCCCGTCGAGTGCATCACGTTCAACAGCCCGTCGTTCGCGGGGAACCACTGGATGATGGTGCTCGGCGCGCCGGAGGGCTGGGCGCCCGACCTCGACGCCGACCTGGCGTTCCACCGGCTGGTGCTGCAGGCCGTCCAGCACGGCAAGCCCCCGCGGCAGTGGCTGCTGAAGACCCCCGGCTACGTGTTCATGCTCGACCAGCTGCTGGCGGTCTACCCCGACGCCTCGATCGTCTTCACCCACCGCGACCCGGCGAAGACCATGCCGTCCACGGTCAGCACCGCGGCGATGGTGCAGTGGCTGCGCACCGACGACGTCGATCTCGACGGGTTCGCCGTGGTGGTCGGGGCGCTGTTCACCGATGCCCTCAACGCCATCGCCGTGCGGCGGGCCGAGGGCTCGCTGCCCGGTCGGCACGGCGACGTGCGCTTCGGCGACCTGATGGCCCGGCCGGTCGACGCCATCCGGGCGGCGTACGAGCAGATCGACCGGCCGTTCACCTTCCGCCATGCCGAGGCGGTCGAGCGCTACCTGCGGGACAAGCCCCGGGGCAAGCATGGCGCCCACAGCTACACGGCCGAGGACTGGGGCTTCGACCCCGCCGCCCTCCACCGCGACCTCGCCCCCTACATGGGCGCCTTCGACGTCACGGTGGAGTGATCTCGGCGAAGGGAACGACCCGGGCGACAGGCGTGTCGATCGGGCCCTCCGCCAGGATGAAGCGCCAGAAGACCAGCCCGAACGGGCGGCCCTCGGTGCTCAGCCAATTGGGCACGCCCGGGTCCTCGTGGGCGATGACGACCTGGATCCGGCCGTCGGCGTCGGCGACCGCCTGCGCCCGGTTCAGGCCGACGGGCGCCCGCAGGTAGTCGAACGTCTGCAGCTGCCGGTTCCAGAGGACCACGTTGGCGAAGCGGCAAGTCGGCCACCGGGCGTCGACCACCAGCGCCTCGTCCGGCCCGAGCAGGTAGGGCGCCATCGAGTACGCCGCATCGGCAGCCGCCAGGCCGTGTTCGCCCGGCGGGACGGGCGGCGGGAACTCGTGCGGTATGCGGGACACGAACGTCGCCGGTTCGCCCTGCCCCGGCGGCGGCATGGCCTCCAGCGTGCGGCTGCGGACGTAGCGGGCCAGCCGGCGCAGCGCCTCGCTCACGGTGGCGTCGGTCGGGGCCGCGGGCTGGGAATCGACCTTGCCCTCCACCAGCTCGATCTTCAGCGCCAGGTCGGCCACCGGCGGCCGGTTCGGGCCGACGACGTCCTCCCAGTAGTGGCGCACGGTGACCCGGCTGGCCGTCGGATCGAGTGGCAACCAGCCCCGCTCCCGCGGCGGCCCGCCCAGCCAGAGCTCGAAGGAGCCGTCGGCGGCGACGTCGAACCCGTCGTCGTTGAGGGTCCCGACCGTGCCCGTCGAGAAGCCGCCGTCGCCCGCGCCCGCCTCGACCGTGAACGACACGTACACCGCTCCCCCGGTCCGGCCCCGGATGCGGTACACGCCGGCCGGGTCGATGGGCGCGTCGTGGTAACGGGCGTCGGGGTTGTCGCCCAACGTCTTGCGCCACGGCGTGACCAGCGGGCGGAACGTGGGATGGGCCGGGTCCTGCTCGAACTGGGTGTCGACGCCGGTCGCCACGTGGTGCAGCAGCACCCGCAGCGCCTCGGCCTGGTCGTCGGGCGCGGTGATGCCCCACTCGTCCCCCGCGAAGCGCCCCGCCACCTCCCGCAGCGCCACCAGCAGTTCGTCGAACGCACCCCAGCTCTCCGAGTCCACGCCGGTTGTCTAGCCGCCTTGCAGGGATGTTGCAGGGGTGAGGGCGGATCGTACGACCATGACCACGACACAGACTGCGACGCCGGTGGACCGCTTCCTGCAGGGGATCGTCACGGCGGGGATCCCGACGACCGACGCCTGGACCGACGACGCCCGGCTCGACGCCACGGTCCCGAACTGGCGGTTCACCGTCCGTGGGGCCGACGCCATCCGGTCGACGTACGAGGGCTGGTTCGCCGACCCCGGCCGCTTCGAGGAACTGCGGCAGCTGCCGACCCCCGGCGGGATGGTCGTCGAATACGTGCTGAGCTGGGAGGCTGAGGGTGTGCCCCACGCTGCGCACCACGTCCACCTGCTCACGCTGGCCGACGACGGCCGCATCGCCGAGGACCGGGTGTTCTGCGGCGGCCGCTGGGACGCAGCCCTGCTCGCCGAGATGGCGGCGGCCGATGGCTGATCGCCTGGCGGCGGCCTCCGTCGAGGAGCTGCTGGCGGGCGCCTCGGCACGGGCGCCGTTCCACAACGCCGACGGCAAGTCCGGGTCGGCGTTCGAGCGGGTCGAGATCGACGGCGAGCGCTACGTGCTCAAGCACTTGCACGTCGACGACGACTGGATCGCCCGCTCGCTCGGCGACCTCGGGTGCCGGCCGCTGCTCGTGTGGACGTCGGGCCTGCTCGACGCGCTTCCGCCGGGCATCGACCACACCGTCGTCGGCGCCGCCGCCGGGCTCGGCCGCAACGGGTGGGGCGCGGCGCTGCTGATGCGGGACGTCGGCGACCACCTGGTGCCGGAGGGCGACGCCGTCCTGCCGGCGGACCAGCATGCCGGGTTCCTCGACACCCTGGCGTCCCTGACCGCGGCGTTCTGGGGCTGGACCGACGACATCGGCCTCCTGCCCCACTCGACCCGGCTGTCGTTCTTCGGGCCGGGGATGCTGGAGGTCGAGCGGCAGCTGGGCTGGCCCCACCCGCTCCCCCGCCTGGTGGCCGAAGGGTGGGACCGCTTCGCTCTGCGAGCGCCGGCGGCGACCCGCGACCTGGTGGACGGGCTGCGGCGGGAACCGTGGCTGCTGGCCGACGCCTTGGCGCACACGCCGTCGACCCTGCTGCACGGCGACTGGAAGCTGGGCAACCTCGGGACCCACGACGACGGCCGCACGATCCTGCTCGACTGGGCGTACCCCGGCGAGGGCCCGGTCTGCCACGACCTTGCCTGGTACCTGGCGCTGAACCGGGCGCGGCTGCCGGAACCCAAGGAGGCCGCCATCGACCGGTTCCGAGGTGCACTCGACGGTCATGGCGTGACCACCGAGCCCTGGTGGGAGCGCCAGCTGGGCTTGTCCCTACTGGGCGCGTTGGTGCAGTTCGGCTGGGAGAAGGCGCTGGGCGACGAGGCCGAGCTGCGCTGGTGGATCGACGCCGCGGCCGAGGGGGCCAGCTGGCTGTGACCCAGACACGAGCCGCGATCACCCGGGCCTACAACCGCTCGGCGCCCGCATGGCACGACCGCCCGGCACGCCTGGTGTACGACCGCTCAGCGCAGGGGGCTCATTGGTTGTGACCCAGACACGGGCCGCGATCGCCCGGGCCTACGACCGCTCAGCGGCCGCATGGCACGACGGCCCGGCGCGCCTGGTGTACGACCGCTCTGCGCAGGGGGCTCATTGGTTGTGACCCAGACACGGGCCGCGATCGCCCGGGCCTACGACCGCTCAGCGGCCGCATGGCACGACGGCCCAGCGCGCCCCGCGGCCGACGCGCCCCGCGGCCGAGGGGGCCAG
>Ga0075431_100002261_pt1 | contig 18462 bp, 17 predicted proteins | sample RhiMetdeltSRZDD5_FD_75297 | JGI IMG/M metagenome (GOLD analysis project Ga0075431, IMG submission 75297) | Populus rhizosphere microbial communities from Tennessee, USA - Rhizosphere MetaG P. deltoides SRZDD5 | ecosystem: Host-associated > Plants > Roots > Rhizosphere > Soil | place: USA... | reverse complement strand
CGGAGCTTCCGGGGGCCGCGGGGTCGCCGGATCACCGACGGCCTCGAGCACACTGCGCTGCTGGCCCGGGGCACGTCCGGTAGCCCCATCGTCGACGCTTCGGGCAAGGTGCTCGGCCTGTCCACCCTGCGCCTGGGCGACGGCTTCACCATCGCGCTGCCGGCCTCGCCCGAGTTGCAGGCGCGGGTGGCGCAGCTGCGGGCCGGCGAGGCACCCCGCCGTCGACTCCTCGGCGTCGCGCTGGCACCCGCCCACATCACCCGCCGGCTGCGGCGGGCGGTCGGCCTCGCCGACCGCGACGGCGTGCTGGTGCGGGTCGTCGAGGACGGCAGCCCGGCCGACCGGGCCGGCTTGCAGCCGGGCGACCTCCTGACGAAGGTGGGCGACACCGACGTCACGTCCGTCGACGACGTGGCCTCCGCGCTGGAGCAGGTCGGGGAGGGGGCTACGGTGCGGCTTCACGTGGTGCGAGGCACCGACGAGCTCGACCTCGACGCGTCCTTCGGGGCCGAAGGCGAGGCTGCGACCGGCGAAGAAGGCTGATCGCACACCGTGTGCTGACCCCTACGATGCGTAGTGGGTGTGGTAAATCACCACCCCGTGAACCGGCGCACCGTCTCGATCCTGGGAGCCATCGGCCTCGTCCTCGCAGCGGGCGTCCTGGTAGGGGAGCGCGCCAACAGCGAGCGTGACGCCGCCCGGCCGGTGGGGATCGAGGCCAATCCGCTGCTCCCGATCGACGACAATCCCCGGGTCCGGTCCACGCCGAGCACGACCACCACCACCGAGCCGCCGCCCCCGAGCTTCACGCTCGTGGCGGCCGGTGACGTGCTCCTGCACACCGCCCTGGTGCAGCAGGCCCAAGCCGACGCAGCCGCGGCGGGCCGCCCGGGGTTGGAGTTCACCCAGATGCTGGCGGGGGTCAAGAACATCGTTAGCGCGGCCGACGTCGCCGTCTGCCACATGGAGACCCCGATGGCGCCGCCCGGAGGGCCGTACTCGAGCTACCCGGTGTTCTCGGTGCCCCAGGAGATCGGCCCGGCGCTGAAGGCCACCGGGTTCGACATCTGCTCGACCGGCTCCAACCACACGTTCGACAAGGGCGCCGACGGCGTCGACCGGACGCTGGGTGCGCTCGACGCCGCCGGCATCCGCCACGCCGGCTCGGCCCGCAACCCCGAAGAGGCTGGGGCGACCACGATCCTCGACGTGAAGGGCGTCAAGGTGGCGTTCCTGTCATACGCCTACGGGTTCAACGGGATCCCGTACCCCAACGGGGAGACGTGGCGGGCGAACATCATCGACGAGGGTCGGATCCTCGGCGATGCCCGCACGGCCAAGCAGCGGGGGGCCGAGGTGGTGGTCGTGTCGCTGCACTGGGGCACCGAGTACATGCACGACCCGAACGCCCAGCAGACCGCGCTGGCACCCCGGCTCATCGCCTCGCCCGACGTCGACCTGCTGCTCGGTCACCACGCCCACGTCGTGCAGCCGGTGCAGAACGTGGGCGGTGAGTGGGTCGTCTACGGCATGGGCAACATGATCGCCAACCAGACCCAGGCGCCCCGGGAAGAGGGCCTGCTGACCCGGTTCACGTTCACCAAGGTGGGATCCGCCTGGAAGGTGACCGACGCCGCGTACGAGCCGCTGCTGACGGTCCACGGCATCCCGATCCGCCTCCTCGCCGCCAACAGCATGCTGGCCAGCCCCACCACCGACCCCGGCCTCCGCCCCCGCCTCACCGAAGCCCGCGACCGCACCACCGGCATCGTGGGCAGCCTCGGCGCCCTGCAGGCGGGCCTCCACCCGATCGGCTAGCCGGCTAGTCGGTGAGGGCGCGGACGTAGGCGGCGACGCGTTGGTGCTTGTCGGCGGGGTCGCCTCGCCAGGAGGCGACGCGGCGTTCGCCCTTGCCAGGGTGGTCGGCGACGGCGTCGCCGCGGATGGTGAGCGCGATGTCGGTGTCGTCGGGGGAGAACCGGCGAGCGGTCCCCAGCTGGCGGACCAGGTCGGGGTCCCGGACGTAGATGGCGATGCCCCGCTCCTGCAGCCGGGTGAACACGGCCGGGCCGACTGCGCCGGTGGTGACGTCGAACGAGAGCTCGATCAGCACTGTGTCGTGGCCGCGCAGCGCCTCGACGATGCCGTCGTCCAGCACCTGGGCGGCCTCGATCGTCCACGGGGGTGAGCCCGTGCCGTTGTCGACCCGGTGCACGCCGGTGACGGCCGCCGCGACGACGGTCACTCCGAGCGCGACCATCGGCAGCGTCCGGGCGACGCGCTCCCGCCGCTGGGCCTCGTCGACCAGCGCGGCGGCCAGCGCCAGCCACACGACCATGCCGAGCGGCCACAGCCAACGCAGATAGGTCGGCGCCGCGCCCAAGCGCATCGGGGCCGACAGGACCGTGACCAGGGCCAGCGGCAGGGCGACCAGACCGAGGACCGTGCCGGCGACGACTGCCGTCGACCCCCGCCGCCAGGCCCGCCAGCCGAGGAACGCCAGCGCGGCAGCCAGGGTCACCAGGGCGACGATGGCGAGCCACGTGGGTCGGCCGCTGTAGTCGAGGTGGAACGACGGGTGCCCGAACGACGGCGGCAGCCAGGCCGGCGGGATGGCGACGGTGCCCCCGACGACCCGCAGCGCGCCGCCGGGCGTGATCTTCGGCGCTTCGGCGGTGCGGCTGCGCCAGAGCGCGGCGAGGTTGCCCTCGCCGAAAGGCTGGGTGACCTGCTCGATCAGCGGCTGCGCCCAGCAGAGGAGCCCGACCCCGAGGCCGAGGCCGAGCCACCGGAACTGCCGTCGCACCGCCATGGTTCCGACTGCGAGCGCCATGAACGCCGGCACCAGCACGATGTAGGACAGGTGCGTTTGCAGCACGTAGCTGCCGCTGGCCACGGCGATCGGCAGGGCGACGACGTCGCCGGCGAGCACGGCCCACACGGCGACCAGGAACAGCGCGAACGGGAGCAGCGGAGCGTGCTGGCTCCACGGGTCGTAGAGCATCTCCGAGCCCATCGACCAGGTCAGCACGGCGGTGAACGCCAGCGCGACGAGGGCGGTGGTCGTGCCCAGCCGGCGGGACACGAGCCAGCCCAGCAGCACCACGGCGGTGACGTTCACCAGCGCCATGCCAAGGGCGGTGCCGGGACCCGCGCCCGCGATGCGCACCGGCACGGCGAGCAGGTCGAACTGCAGCGGACCGGGGTGGTTGACCTGGTGGTGGGTGAACAGCGAGGCCGACGACCAGGTGCCGAGCAACGGCGGCCGCCGCGTCAGGACGTCGTGGGCCCGGACGGCGGAGTAGGCGTCGTCGCCGGTGGGCTCCCAGCCCCTCGTCATGCCCCGGACCGCGGCGACCGCGATCGGCAAGGCAGCCGCCACCGTGGCCGCGACGAACGGCACGCGGGCAGCCGACGTCATCGACTTGCTCGCATCGGCCTCGGCCACTGCGGTTCTCCCAGATCGCTGTCCCAGTGTCAGCGAGGGAATCATGGCTTATGCGGCGCTTACGTTCACAAAGGCCGCATACGTCTGCTCTAGCGCCGGCTGCCGCCGGCGTCACACCCTGCCGCCGGCGTCAGACCTCTTCTGACAGCCAGTTGGGGGCGCGCTCGAGGAGGTAGCGGCTGACGCCGAGGCAGGCGTCGAGGATCTCGCAGAGCTGCTCCTGGCCCATGAACACCCGGGCGAGCGACACGCCGACGCGGGCGACGATGGTCAGGCTGCGCTCGGGCGCGTCGGTGACCGAGGGGTAGGAGTCGATCGCCGACACCTCCAGCGGCAGCCCCGCGCCGCCGACGCCCGCCAGCTCCGTGGCCAGGATCAGGAGATCAGGGCCGTTGGAGAGGGGCGGCAGGGCCCAGGTGAAGACCAGCGGGAAGGCGTAGGTGTCGGGGGGCTCGGCGTCGTCGGGGAGGGTCTCGATGGCGTCCTCGAACGAGAGCAGGGTCCGGGGATCGACCTCGAGGGCGAGGTGCAGGTCGAGCGGGCCGCCGCAGGCCTCTTCAGGGTGGAGGTCGATCTCCCAGTTCTGGCCGAGGGAGTACGTCTCGACGAAGTGGCGCTCGTCATGCACGTGGAATGCGTGATCGATCGCATGGTCTTTGAGGTCGGCGACGAAGCCGGCGATGTCGATGACGGCCACGTCCTACAGACTGCCACGCTGGGTCACCGGGGTTGGACAGTTCAGGGGTTGTCCTCTGTGCCCCTCCGCACACGTTCCGTGGCGGTGCGGGCGTCGTCCGTGGATCATGGCCACCGGCCGCGGCCTGGTAGACCAGCGGGGATGCCCCTCTCTGACGACCATCTGGTCGACCTGCTGCATGACACGGCGAATGAGATCGCTGCCGCGCTCCGTGGTCTGTCCGACTGGGGGCTGGCGGGGACCAGGGCCGGCCAGTACCGCAGTGACCTGGCCGCCGACGCTGCCGCGCTGAAGGTGCTGGGTGGGGCGGGTCTCGGGGTCCTGTCGGAGGAGTCGGGGCGCCACGACGGCCCGTCGGAGGTGGTGGTGGTCGTCGACCCGCTCGACGGCAGCACCAACGCCTCGCAGGGGATCCCGTGGTATGCGACCAGCTTGTGTGCGGTCGATGGCGACGGGCCACGGGCTGCGGTGGTCGTCGACATCCCCCGGGAGCGTCGGTTCGTGGCGGTGCGGGGCGGGGGCGCGACCCTCGACGGGGTGCCGCTGCGGCCGTCGTCGTCGGTGTCGCTGGGCGACTCGGTGGTGGCGCTGTCGGGGTTCCCGCCGCGGTGGCTGGGGTGGCGCCAGTACCGGGCGCTGGGGGCTGCTGCTCTGGATCTCTGCGCCGTCGCTGCGGGGGTGGTCGATGCGTACATCGACTGCACGCCGTCGGCCCACGGGTCGTGGGATTACCTCGGCGCCCTGCTGGTGTGCCGGGAGGCGGGTGCGGTGGTGGGGGAGGCGTTCGACCGGGACCTGGTGTGCCTCGACCACGCGGCTCGGCGCACCCCGCTGGCGGCGGCGACCCCGGACCTCTATGAGGAGGTGCGGGCGGCCCGCCGGACGCCCGACTGGCCGGATGCGCCTGGTGCCATTGCGGGTGGGATCCCGGGGGAGGTACCGGGCGAGATCCCAGGTGAAGGCGGCGGCGGGCACTAGCCTCCCTCGTCTGTGCTAGCCCGGGCGCATAGGGCGCTGTTGAAGGTGTACCAGCGGCTCCCGCGTCAGATCCGACGCTGGGTGGTCCGGGTGCTCACCCCTTCGTACACCGTGGGCGCGGCTTGCATCGTCGAGCGCGCCGACGGTGCCGTGCTGCTCGTCCACCAGGTGTACCGCCGGGGCTGGGGCATGCCCGGTGGCCTGGCCCAGCGCGGTGAGGAGATGACCGACTGCGCGCGCCGCGAGGTGCACGAGGAGGTGGGTCTGCGCATCGAGCTGGTGGGGCGGCCCGCCGTGGTGGTCGACCCCACGCCCCGGCGCGTCGACGTGATCTTCCGGGCCCGACCGGCCGACGGCACCGACCCTGCGGCCGCCCGGCCGTCGTCGCCGGAGATCGCCGAGGTGCGCTGGTTCCCTGCGGGCCAGCTGCCGGAGCTGCAGCACGAGACCGTGACTGCGCTGGAGGCGCTGGGCATCGACGTCGAGGGGTCGAGGGCTTCAGCCGACCATTGAGTCGACCATCCGCCGGTGGGGGGCGGAGCAGGGGTGGCGCAGCTTGGTGAGGGCCTTGGCCTCGATCTGGCGGATGCGCTCCCTGGTGAGGTTGAACTGGCGGCCGACCTCGTCGAGGGTCTGCGGCCGGTCGTCGCCGAGGCCGAAGCGCAGCTCGAGGACCCGGCGCTCCCGCTCGTCGAGCTTGCCGAGCAGCGTGACGAGGCTGCTGCGCTCGATGGCGGCGGCCGCGGCCTCGAACGGGGTCTCCTGGGTGAGGTCGGCGACGAGGTCGCCCAGCTCGTGGTCGCCGTTCTCGCCGATCTCGGTTGAGAGGCTCACGAGGTCGGGGGCGGCGTGCAGCGCGGCCTCGACCTTCTCGAACGGGAGGCCGGTCTCCTCGGCCAGCTCCCGGGGCGTCGGCTCCCGCCCGAGCGACTTGAGCAGCCCGGCCGACGTGCGGGTGAGCGTCGAGAGCAGGTCCATGAGGTGCGACGGGAGCCGGATGGTGCGGCCCTTGTCGGCGATGCCCCGGCCGATCGACTGGCGGATCCACCAGGTCGCGTAGGTCGAGAACTTGAAGCCCTTGCGGTGGTCGAACTTCTCGACGGCCCGCATGAGGCCGAGGTTGCCCTCCTGGATGAGGTCGAGGAGCGACATGCCGGGCGACTGGTAGCGCTTGGCGATCGACACGACCAGCCGGAGGTTCGACTGGATGAAACGGCGTCTTGCCTCGTCGCCTTCTCTGGCCCGACGGTGGAGGCGGGCGCGCTCCTGGGCCGACCGTGCGGTGTCGGTGGCGAGCTGCTCCTCGGCTTCCCGGCCGATGGCGATGGCCTCGGCCAGCTCGGCCTCCTGGGCGGCGGTGAGCAGCGGGTACGAGCCGAGCTCGGCGAGGTAGCGACGGGTGAGGTCGAGACCGCCGTCGGCCAGTGGCCGTGATCGCCCGGGCCGCCCTACCACCAGCGTTCTCCAAAGGTCATGGTCACCTCGGGCATCTCGTCTGGTTGGCGTGGTCTTGGGTTGCGGTGCTGGTTACGGTCCCCTCATGGCCGAAGGTAGTGGCGACGGCGCGACCGATCGGGGATGCTCACCACTGCTCGTGTCTGCCTGTTTGCTCGGCGTGCGCTGCAACCACGAAGGTGGCGCCAGCCCGTCGGCTGCTGTGCAGGCGCTGTCTTCGCACTTCCGCCTGGTCCCCGTGTGCCCCGAAACGGCGGGCGGATTGCCGACGCCCCGCCCGGCCGCCGAGGTTCAATCCGACGGCTCGGTACGGACCGTGGTGGGCGAAGACGTGTCGGATGCTTACTCTCGGGGCGCCGCCCACACGGTCCGCCTGGCCCGATCTGTAGGCGCGGTTGGCGCCGTCCTGAAGGCCCGCTCCCCGTCGTGCGGCTGCCACGAGATCTACGACGGCTCCTTCACCCGTGTCCGAGTGCGGGGCTCGGGCGTGACCGCTGCGGCGTTGCGCACCGCCGGCGTCCCCGTGTGCTCCGAGGAGGACGTGTCAGCCGAGGGCGAACCGTGGCTCGGGGCGGCCGGTGGTGCCGAGGCCGTCGACGACGAGCAGCGGCCCGAGTGAGACGACGTAGAGGCGGTCGAGGTCGGGCCCGCCGAACGTGACGTCGGTCGGGTCCTTGACGGGGAGCGGGATGGTGCGATCGAGCCCGTCGGTGGTGAAGCGGACGAGCTGCGAGCCGTCGTAGAGCGCACACCAGAGCCCACCGTCGGCGTCGAGCGTGGTCCCGTCGGCGACGCCGTCGACGTCGTCCATGTTCCCGAAGATGCTGCGGTCCCCGACGGCGCCGGTGGTGGGGTCGTAGTCGTAGCGGTAGTAGTGCGTCGAGCTGTCCCCGATGACGAGCGTGGTGACGCCGTCGATGACCCCGACCTGCGGCCCGTTGGTGTTGGAGATGTCCGGGTCGATGAGTGTCCACCGGTCGCCTGCTGCCTCGTAGCGCCACGCGGACCCCTCGGCCGGCCCGATGTTGAGCTTCCCGGTGATGAGGTTCCCGCCGGTATCGGCACACATGTCGTTGCACCGCCCCCCGAGCTGTTCGGGGTAGGCGGCGAGGAGCTCGGTGGCCCCGGCGTCGGGATCGATGACGTAGAGCCCGTCGTCGAGCGCCCCGACGAGCACCCCCTCCCGGTCGGTGGGCACGATGCCGGCGCACATGGACGGCAGCGTGACGGTGTTGAGCGTGTCGTCGCCGTCGTCGAGCCAGTGCAGCGTGCTGGCGGCGCAGTCGACGAAGTACAGCCGCCCCCGCTCGTCGTCCCAGACCAGCGACTCCCCCCACCCCAACGTGACGTCCCCCACGGCCGTGATGTCCATGCCGAGTATCCTGACCGATTCCCGCAACCCGGGCGCGTAGCTCAGTTGGCTAGAGCACTGCCCTTACAAGGCAGGTGTCGGGGGTTCGAGCCCCTCCGCGCCCACTAGGCAAGCGATCGAGATGGCGGCCTCGGCCTGTGGGCCGGGTCGCTGGCTCGAGGCCGCGACGAGTTTTCGGGGGCGGCTTCGTCTTCTCCGGTGGCAAGCGACCGACCTGGAGGAGACGTGATGACATCGAGACTTCTGATCTCGGCGATGCAGGTGACGCTGGACGGCTACAGCCACAGCGCCAAGGACGAGTCCGATTGGGTCGACTCCTGGGCCGACGGCCTCGATCTCCTGCCGCCGGTTGATGCGTTCGTGCTGGGCGGCGGCATGTTCCCCGGCTACCAGTGGTTCTGGACGTCTGTGCTCGAAGACCCCACCGCCGTCGCGGACATGCTGGGCCGGGACGTCTACCCCCGCGAGGTCGCCTACGCCCGCCTCGCCGCCGAGACGCCGCACCTGGTGCTCTCCAAGACCGTGGTCGACCCGGACTGGCCGACGGCGCGGGTCGTCCACGACATCGAAGAGATCGGTGCGTTGAAGGAGCAACCGGGCAAGCCCTTCTACGTCGTCGGAGGCCCGAGCCTGGTCACGAGCCTCCTCGATGCTGGCCTCCTCGACGAGCTTCGCCTCATCGTCCATCCGGTGGTCACAGGAGGCGGAGTGGCCCTGTTCGGTGCGAACGGCCGGCGCAGAGGACTCGAGCTGACGTCTGCCGAGCCCATGACGTTGGGCCGCGTCAACCTCAACTACCGGCCGGCGAAGCCGATGCCGTCGATCTGATCGGGGCGAGGCCGCTCAGCTCCATCGCCGGTGGAGCTGAGCGCATCGCCGACCGGAGCGCTCGGTCAGCAGCCGGCCGTTCGCGCCCGGTGGGGGCGGCGGTACGGTTGGTGGTGGGCGGTGGAGGTGGTCGTCATGGTCGATGGTGAGGGGGCCAGGGGCGTCGTCTACATCGACCGGTCGGACGTGCATCCCGAACGGTGGGGGGAGCTCGTCGATGGCGTTCGGGCCTTGGCGGCGTTCGTGGAGAGCCAGCAGCCGCAGATGGGGGCCTATGCCGTCTACCTCGACGAGAAGGCCCATCGGATGACCGTCATGTCGGTGCACCCGGATTCGGCTTCGATCGAGAGGCACATCGAGATCGGGGGGCCGGAGTTCAAGAGGTTGGCGCCGTTTCTCGAGCTGCGGGAGATCGAGGTGTTCGGGCACCTCAGCGAGCGAGCCCAGGAGCTCGTCCGGCAGAAGGCGGCGGCGCTCGGGGAGGACGGGAGCGTCACACTCCACGAGCAGTTCGCGGGGTTCGATCGGCTCGACCTGCTGCGTCCGTAGGGGTGGGAGGATTGGGGCATGGGACCGGGTGCGGCGCGGCCGACGTTGGAGGCGGTGGCGGCGAGGGCCGGGGTCGGGCGGGGGACGGTGTCCCGGGTCGTCAACGGGTCGGCGCAGGTGAGCGAGCGGGCGCGGGTGGCCGTGCTCAGCGCCATCGAGGAGCTCGGGTACGTGCCGAATCGGGCCGCGAGGGCCCTGGTCACACGGCGAAACGACTGCGTCGCGCTCGTCGTCTCGGAGTCGGAGGATCGGGTCTTCGCCGAGCCGTTCTTCGCCGGGGTCGTGCGGGGGGTCAGCGCCGAGATCGCCGACACCCCGTTTCAGCTCTGGCTCGCGATGAGCAACGGGCGAGCTGACCGGGGTCGGCTCGGGTGGCACCTCACGGCCCAGCACGTCGACGGCGCCATGCTGCTGTCGCTCCACGGCGACGACGAGCTGCCGCGGCAGCTCGAGGACAACGGGTTGCCCATGGTGCTCGGCGGGCGGCCGACGGGGTTCACGCCCGAGAGCTATGTCGACGTCGACAACTACGCCGGCGCCACGATGGCGGTCGAGCACCTCCTCAGCAGGGGACGGACCCGCATCGCCACCATCGCCGGGCCGCAGGACATGCTGGCCGGCGTCGCGAGGCTCCAAGGCTGGCGCGACGCCACCCACGCCACCCACGCGACCGAAGACGACCTCGTCGCCTACGGAGGGTTCAGCGAGAGCAGCGGCGAGGCGGCGATGGACGAGCTGCTCGAACGCCGGCCCGACCTCGACGCGGTCTTCGTCGCCTCCGACCCCATGGCCTTCGGGGCGATGCGGGCCGTCAAGCGGTCGGGCCGCCGGATCCCCGACGACGTCGCTGTGGTCGGCTTCGACGGGTCGCCGGCGGCGGCCAACACCGAGCCGCCGCTGACGACCATCCACCAGCCGGCCGAGGCCATGGGCCGGCACATGGCCCGGCTGCTCCTGGCCCGTATCGAGGGCACCCCGGTTGACGAGCCCGGGGTGATCCTCGTCCCCGAGCTCGTCGTCCGTGCGTCGTCATGACCGGCGGATCATGACGACGGCAGCACCGGGAACGCGTTCTGCACCAGCATCGTGAACTGCGCCGCGAACCACCGCCCGGCGTGGGGCGCACCCGCCAGCGCGTTCGTCGGGAACGCCGTGTTGTAGCGGTTCTGGGCGTTCGGGTCGCACATGGCGTCGAAGCCCTTCGCCGGGTCGTCCGGGTCGATGATCCCGGGCTGGGACACGCCGTCGGACTCGCCCGGCGGCTTCACCCACACGAACGCGTCCACCCCGGAGATCCCCGTCGACGCGGTCGGCCGGAACCCGATCCCGGCCCCGTTCTGGTTGCACCAGCCACCCCGGTGGGGCCGCCGGTCGATCCGGCTCTGGTTCACGTACGTGTTCAGGTCGGTCGACGTGCTCACCGCCGTCGGACGGTTCGGGCCGCCCCATCCGTTGCGGGACGTGTCGATGAGCATCCCGCAGTTCACGCAGCCGCGAGATGCGAACGCCGCCTGCAGGTTCGTGGCGAAGTCCCGCTCGTCGAAGCGGGGGTTGAACTCGTAGAACGTGGCCGACATGACCTGGCCGCTGCCCACCTGCAGGTTGGGGTTGGGCAGGAAGATCTCCTCCACCGGCGTGTAGTTGGCGGTGTTGGTGATGAAACCGTGGATCTTGTCGTAGCCCGGCCCGCCCTGGCCGGCGGCCAGGACCTGGTCGAACACGCTCAGCGCGCCGTCGAAGTTGTTGGGCCACCCCAGCCAACCGGAGTGGGCGATGTCGAGGTAGAGGTAGCTGTTCGCCAGCGAGCTGAGCTGGCTGACCGCGTAGCGCACGCCGTCGCGGTAGGCGCCGGTCTGCTGGGCCTCGATGCAGCGCTGCGACGCCTGCGCCCCGCTGACGTTGGTCACGAGGTTGGGCAGCGAGTCGGGCTCGATGATCAGGACGATCCGCAGGTTGGCGTAGGCCGAGCTCGCCAGCACCGACCGGATCTGGTCGATGTATTCGGTGCGGTAGCGGGCGAGGCCGTTCTGGGCGATCAGCAGCTCGCCGTTGGAGGCGAGCGCTGCGCAGTCCCGGTTGGGCAGGTCGTAGACGACGATCTGGATGGCCAGCGCCGACGACCCGTTGGCCGCGTCCTGCTGGACGGCGGCGTTGAGGTGGTCGGCGAGGCCCAAGGCCGACCCCGTCGGGTCGATTGCGCCGATCCGGTCCATCCAGACCGCCGTCGACTGCCGGCCGACGACCCGCATCTGCCCGGCCAGCGTGGCGTTTCCGCCGGCCTGGGCCGTGTCGGCGGCAGTGTTCACCTGCGCCTGCCAGGCCGAGTTGACGTACCCGGTGGCGCCGGCGAAGGGGTTGTCGACCTTGTTCGGCGGTCCGCCGTCGTTGTCGTCCTCGGTCACCGCGGCGGACCCGGCGGTGTAGCCGGTCGCGGTGGCCGTGATCGTGGCGGTGCCGTCGACCTGGTCGGTGTCCTCGGCCGCGCTGACCGTGACGTTGACGCCGGTCTGCCAGTTGGCGGACGTCAGCCCTACGGTCGTGGGCGCCACCGTGATGCTCGTGTCACCGGTGCGGGCCAGCGCCACGTTGACGGTGGTGCCTGCGGCCGGGGCGGCGGACAGCCGCACGGTCAGCGGAGCCGAAGCGCCTTCCACCACGGTCAGCGACGCCGGGCTCAGGCTGATCGACGGCGTCTGGGTGCCCCCCACCGTGAAGGGCACGTTGGCGGTCGTCGTGCTGGCGGCGGGCGAGGCGTTGTCGAACGCGCGGGCCGCAGCGTTGTGGTTGCCCGACGCCGGGCTCGGTGCGCTGAAGGTGTACGGCGAGCTGGTGTCGGTGCCGACGACGGTGCCGTCGATGAGGAACTCGACGCGGTTGATCGTCCCGTCGGGGTCGCTGGCGTTGGCGGCCATCGGGATCGGCGCTCCGGCAGCGAACGACTGGTTGGCGGTCGGGCTCGTCAGGCTGACCGTCGGCGATTGGTTGGTGCCGCCGCCCCCGCACGTCGTGCCGTTCAGCGTGAACGAGGTCGGGTTGGTGTAGCTGCCGGTCCACCGGCCGCCGAACCCGATGTTGGCCGTGCCGCCGGTGGGCAGGCTGCGGTTCCAGTCGAGGTTGGTCGCCGTCACCGGCGGGCCGGCGCTCCACGTCGCCGACCATCCCGAGCCGAAGCTCTGGCCGGACGGCAGGTTGAACGCCAGGGTCCAACCGTTGACCGGGTCACCGGTGTTGGTGATCGTGATGTTGGCGGTGAACCCGCCGATGCCGGGGCTCTCGGTCCACGGCTGGGCTTGGTAGGAGATCGAGCAGCCGGGCGCCGCCTCGGCGCGGCTGGGCGTGGTCAGCACCAACCCCGCGCTCAACAGCACCCCTGCGCTGGCCACCGCCAGGCTTCGACGCTTCCGGCTCGACCAGATCCCGTGTCGTCCCATGCGACTGCACCCCCCGAGGCGGCCGATGGGAGCGCTCCCATCAGCATTTGTCACTATCGCGCAAGGTGCAGCTACTTAGGATGACGATCCCGCTTCGATTCGTAGGCGTGGGTCGGATGCGGCCGCGGGGGAGACTGAAGGTCATGAGGGTCGTGTTGATCGGGGCGCCGGGGGCGGGGAAGGGCACGCAGGGCGTCGAGCTGGCGAAGCGGCTCGGGGTGGCGTACCTCGCGACCGGGGACGTGTTGCGCGACCACGTCGAGCGGGGCACGGACCTCGGCCGGCGGGTCGCGGAGTACCTCGATCGCGGGGAGCTGGTCCCGGACGACGTGGTCGTCGACGTCGTGTGCGACCACCTGGCCCCGCTGGCCGACGACGGCGGCTACGTCCTCGACGGCTTCCCCCGGACGGTCGCCCAGGCACAGGCGGCCGAGGAACTCCTGCCCGGCGGCCTCGCCGACGTCGTCGTCTACCTCGACCTACCCGACGACGTCGCCCGCGAGCGCCTCGACCAGCGCGACGACGGGCGCAGTGACGACGACGAGGACACCATCGACCACCGACTCGAGGTCTTCCACGCCGAGACCGAGCCGCTCGTCGGCTTCTACGAGGACCGCGGCCAGCTCCGCCGCGTCGACGCCGACCAGCCGCCCACCGCCGTCCTCGCCGCCATCGAGGCGGTACTTAGCTAGAGCTTCGCCAGCGCCCCGTCGAGCCAGACCCGCAACGCGGCCTCGGGCGCGGCGCCGGTCTGGCGGGCGACGACCTCCCCGCCCGACACCAGCAACAGCGTCGGGATGCTCCGCGCCTCGAAGCGAGCGCTGACCTGGGGCGACCCGTCGACGTTGACCTTCACCAGCTTGATCCGGCCGGCGTACTGCCCGGCCAGGCGCTCCAGCGCCGGGCTGACCATCCGGCACGGCCCGCACCACGGCGCCCACAGGTCGACCAACACCGGCAGCCGCGACTGGTCGACGATCTGGCCGTAGCTGTCGTCGCCCGCATCGACGATCCAGGGCAGCGGCGCATGACATGCCGCGCACTGCGGGGTCCCGGCGGCGGCCGCCGGGACCCGGTTCTTCTTGCCACAACTGGCGCAGGTGACGATCGTCGAGTCAGCTGCCATCCAGTCGACGCTATAGGTCGAGGTGGTCGAGGAGGCGGCCCACCAGGACGGCCCGTTCCGTCGGATTGGCGACGGACTCGAGGCCGAAGCCGAGCAGGACCGTGTCCTCAGTGCCGACAGCGGCGGCGAGGTGGATGATCGCCGGCGAGAGGGCGAAGTCACGCTCGTTCGCCGGCGGGCCGCCCGGCGGCGGGCCCTCGACCGTCCAGGCGCCGCCGTCGGTCTCGAAGCCATCGGCCGAGACGACCACGCCGCCGACGGTCACCCGGGTGTCGTCGACGAACACTCCGATCCCGCCGCCGACGCCGCCATCGACCGAGTCGGTGACGTAGCTGACCTTCACCTCGACCGGCCCACCGGCGTAGGGGGACAAGTCGAACGACGCGTCGACCCAGCCGCCCGACTCACCGGTGAACGAGTTCCAGGTCCCCGTGCTGCCAGTCCCACGACACGGGTTGCCGGGCGACAGGTATTGGCGCAGGAACGGGTGCAACTCGAGGAGGTCGCCGCTCGAGCAGCCGCTCGGCGTTCCGGGCGACGTGCGGCCGTTGAGGTCGCGAAGGGTCGTCCACTGGTCGGTGCCCGCGGGCGCAGCCTCCACGATCACATGGTGGAAGGTCACGAGCGTGCTGTACGACAGCTTCATGTTCAGCCGCGGCGCGTCGGCGGCGCTGACGCCCGTGAGGTCCACGGTCCGTCCGAGCCGCTGGTACGACGAGGGTGTCTGGAGCGTCCCGGCGTAGCGGGCGCCCTCGACGGGGGCGAACGGGTCGGCGTTCCGGGAGCCCCGGTAGGTCGCCAGCGCCTCCCCGGCGAACAGCGGGAAGTCGTCGGGGGGCAGCACGTCGCTGGTCAGCGAGAACGCGCCCGCCTCGTTCAGCGGGTTGTCGGCGACCGCGGGCCCGCCGAACGTCGCGGTCAACCCGTCGACCCCGGTGGGCCCGGCGAACGGCGCCCGGTGGTCCGCACCCAGGTAGTACTGGGCGAAGTCATCGGTCAGCAGCAGGCAGTCGGCGAGGAAGTCACGGCTGATCACGCAGTCCTGGTCGGGTGCGTCGTCGAGCCCGTAGTAGATCCCGCCGAGCGACCGGCCGAGCAGGCCCATGTACTGGGCCGTCTCGCCCGCCTGGATGAGCTTCCCGCCTTCGTTCAGGTAGTCGCGCAGCGCCACCGTCAGGTACTGCTGCCGCTCGGCGACAGCGATGTCGGGGAGCGGCCCGAGCAGGAACGTGCTGGTGAGCGCGTCTTCCGGGTCTTGCGGCAGCCGGTCGTCGCCGGTCTCCCACACCACGGCCTCGAAGTGGCTGAGCACGCCCAGCGGATGGGGCGCGCCCCGGGTTTCGACGTCCCAGGCGGCATGGCTGACACCGTTGGCATCGAGCGCGGCGGCGTACTCGTCGACGTGCTTCGGTCCGAGCGTGCCGGCCGGGTACGTCGGGTTGACGCCCCGGATGTCCTCGCTCGCCACGATGAGGGCCCTGGGGTGCGTGGCCGCCTCGGCCGTCACGGTGTAGGTGAAGTGCTCGCTCTCGACGCCGCGGGCCGTGAACCACACCTCGACCCGGTCGCCCGCGTGGGTGCCGGTCACCCGGCCCCGGAGCTCGGCGTAGTAGCGGTCGTGCTCGTCGCCGTAGCGCTCGCCGCCCGACCACTCGTGGACCGGGGCGGTGTGCGGCCGACCGCCGTTGATCCGATAGTGGAGTCGCCGGTCGCGCTGGCCACGCCGAGCCGTCACCGCCACCGTCTGGGGGTCCCCGTAGGAGACGTCGAAGCGGTCGACGACCATCTCGGGCGTCGACCGCCCGGTCACCGACACGGGGTGGTCGGGATCGCTCGCCGACCGAGCCGTGGCCAGGGCGAACGGCACGTTCTTCCGGAACTCGGCCTCGACGAGCGCCTCGTCGTCCGGGAACGTGAAGGCGGTGGCGCAGCTGCTGGGCTCCCACCGGTCGGTCGGGTCCGCGGCGCTCGCGGTCTGGCACGTCGACATCTCCGGCGTGATCGCCAGCGTCCCGAACGCGCTGTGCGCGTGGTCGCCGAGCTCGCCGTTGGCCGTGTACAGCTCCGACCAGAGGTCCGGGTCGTAGCCGGAGACGGCGGATGAGGCATCGTCGCCGGTGAGCGCCTCGTAGACGAGGTCGTCCGGAGTCGGCGTCGCGGTCTGCCAGCTCTCGCCGTACAGCAGCCGCTCGGCGGCCGAGTGGTAGTTCACGAGGTACTCGAACCGGACCCGCCGGAGGAGGCGGTCGAGCGCCCGCGTCTCGGGCTCGGAGGCAGCGGACTCGCCCCGGTAGATCTCGCTGGCCGGGTCGGAGGACGATCCCTCGTCGTCGTAGAACCAGCGGGTCGGCAGGTTGCGGTTCAGGTCGACGCCGTCGCGGGCGGTGATGCGCCCGTCGCGGTCGTTGTCCCGGAGGTTCTTGCGCCAGAACCGGTTGCCGGGCGTGAACGTGTAGTCGTACCCGTCGGGGTTGGCGACCGGCAGGAACCACAGTTCGGTCGTGTTCACGAGGCCGGTGACCTGGGCGTCGTGGCCGTAGCCGTCGATCACGAGGTGGGCGAGTCGGCGCACGTTCTCCGGCGCGATCCACTCCCGGGCGTGCTGGCCGGCCAAGAAGAGCGTCGCGGGGCGGTGGCCGTCGGGGACCCGGCGAGCCTGGCGCGTCACCTTGAGCGCCACAATGTCCTTCCCCTGCACCGTTCGCCCGACCGTGACCAGCTCGGTGATGCTCGGATGCGCCCGGGCGAGCCCCTCGAGCTCCTCCTTCAGGCCATCGGCGCCGCTGTAGGGCCGGAAGATCTGCGTCTCGGCGGCCTCGGCCTCGTCGGTTTCGGTCCGCTCCAGCTGGACGCCGGCGCCGGCCACCCGGCGGGCCTGCTCGGCCGACAGCACGACCTCGACCGTCGCGTCACCGCTGGCCAGCTCGTGTACGTCGACGCCGACCTCCCGCAACGCACCCAACGACCGCGCGTCGAGTGGCGCGGTGTAGGCCTCGAGCCCGCTCGGGCCGGCTGTCGCCGCGGTCGCCGCGCTCACGGGGCCTTCCGTCGCCGCCGTCGCGATGCCCGCGACGAACAGGCCGATACCGACGATTGCCCTGATCCACCTCATCCCGGCTCCTCCCACACACCCCCCGGTTGGGGGGCACCGGGCGACTCTTCGTCACCGCCGGGTGGGGTGGATCACCGAGATCTGTCAGTCGATGGAGTCGCGGAAGTCGATGGCTTCCTGGCCGACCGCGATGGCCTCTGTCATGTCGGACACCGGCACGACCTCGAAGTCGAACCAGGGCGCGAACTTGGCCGGGCCCTCCGCGACCAGCTGCGGGTTGTCGGACTCGACGACCGCGTAGCCGCCGCGGGCGTCGAGCCGGGCGAGGAACTGGTGGAAGGTGACGCCTTCGGGTGGCGACCACTTCGAGAAGACGTCCATCGAGCGCTTCGCGGCGATCTCGGTGTCCGCGGCGGACCCGCCCGACCGGGTCATGAACGAGACAAGGTACTTCATGGCCAACTCCTTCGCGTGGCCCTCCCCGTGCCACCGTCGCGCTCCGTGGTCGTCTTGGCAACCGTGTGTGGGCGGCATGGCCCTCGGGCACGTGGGTCCACTCGTGCGGCGAAGGACCCACGAGCCCGAGGAGAGCAGGCGTCAGTCCTTGCCCTCGAAGGCGGCCTTGCCCCGTTCGATCATCTCGAGGTGCTCGGCGTCGGGCGGGGTGTCGTCGTAGGAGTCGTGCCACCGCCACCAGACGTACGGCGGGGTCTGGGGGTAGCCGTCGGGCGAGTCCTCCCACTCCTCCTGGCGGCCGAGCGCGGTGATGTCGAGGTAGCTCCAGGTGCCGCCCATCACCTCGTCGCCGCGGCTGTTGACGAAGTAGGTGCGGAACACGCTGTCGCCGTCACGGATGAAGGCGTTCGTCCCGTGCCACTCGTCGACTCCGAAGTCCTTGTCGAAGTCGTCGGTCAGCGTGAACCAGGGGATCCCCTCCCAGCCCATGCGCTCCCTCAGGCCCTTGATCTCGGCCTGCGGGGCCCGCGAGGCGAACACCAGCGTGGTGTCGCGGGCGTTGAGGTGCGCGACGTTGGCGACCTGGTCGGCCACCATCGAGCAGCCCGGGCAGGCGTGCTCGGGCCAGCCGTGCACACCCGGCTCGTAGAACGCCCGGTAGACGATCAGCTGCCGGCGTCCGGCGAAGAGCCCCAGCAGGTCGACCTTGCCCTCGGGGCCCTCGAACGCGTAGTCCTGCTCCACTGCGACCCACGGCATCCGCCGGCGCTCTGCGGCAAGCGCATCCCGGGCGTGGGTCAGCTCCTTCTCCTTGACGAGCAGCGTCTGGCGCGCCGCCTCCCAGTCGTCCGGCGACACGATCGGTGGTGTCTTCATGGTGGTCATGCCTATAGAGAGACGCGGCCAACCCCAAACTCATCGCGGGCACAGAAAAAGCGCGGCGCCCCCCGTGAGAGGGGCGCCGCGCCTTCCCGCCAAGGCTGGAGGTTGGTTGGGGATCAGGGCTGGATCACACCGGGAGCCAGCCGTCCCGGTAGTACTTGGCGATCTCGCGGGCACCTGTGACCCCG
>Ga0075431_100002257_pt1 | contig 18483 bp, 17 predicted proteins | sample RhiMetdeltSRZDD5_FD_75297 | JGI IMG/M metagenome (GOLD analysis project Ga0075431, IMG submission 75297) | Populus rhizosphere microbial communities from Tennessee, USA - Rhizosphere MetaG P. deltoides SRZDD5 | ecosystem: Host-associated > Plants > Roots > Rhizosphere > Soil | place: USA... | reverse complement strand
CCTCGATCGAGAACGGATTCCCGAACGGCGTGGTGCGGTCCACCTTCACCGTGCCCGGAGGCATGCGCCAGCCCTTGGTGCGGCGGAGCTGGACCCGTCGTGGCCTCGCACGTTGAGACTTCATTGCGCCCAACCTCGGTCGTTGACAGATCCTCGACAGTGTTCTCTTTATGTTCCAAACCCGAGTCGCAGCTGCGTCTCTTGAGAGAAACCCGGAGACCGGGGATCGTGGGCATGAAAGCGGCGGCCACCATCCTGCACGCTGACCTGGACGCCTTCTACGCCTCGGTCGAGCAGCTTCTCGACCCCGCGCTGCGCGGCAAGCCGATCGCCGTGGGCGGCGGGGTAGTGCTGGCGGCCTCCTACGAGGCCAAGGCCTTTGGCGTGCGCGGCGGCATGCCGGCGCGGCGGGCACGCGAGCTGTGTCCGCAACTCACCTTCGTCGGTGGCCGGTTCGCCGAGTACCAGCGGCTCGGCGACGCCGCCATGCAGGTGCTGGCCGATTTCACACCGCTGGTGGAGCGCCTGTCCATCGACGAGGCGTTCGCCGATGTTGCCGGCTGCACCCGCCTTTTCGGTCCGCCGCTGGAGATCGCACAGGCGATCCGCCGCCGCGTGCGGGCGGAGCTGGGGCTCGCGATCTCGGTAGGCGTGGCGCGCACCAAGCATCTGGCCAAGATCGCCTCGCAGGCCGCCAAGCCGGACGGGCTCGTCGTCGTCGATCCGGCGGGCGAACTGGCATTCCTCCACGGCTTGCCGGTCGAGCTGATGTGGGGCGTGGGCCCGGTCGCCAAGGCGCGCCTGGCCGAGATCGGCGTGCACACCATCGGCGAGCTGGCCGGGACCCCGGCGCACCGGCTGGCGCCTCTGCTGGGGTGCGCGCTGGCGAGCAAGCTGACGGCGCTGGCCTGGAACCGCGACCCCCGCGAGATCAGGACGCAGGGCCGCGCGCGCTCGGCCGGCGCCCAGTCCGCCCTGGGCCGCAGGCCGGCCGATGCGCGCATCTTCCAACCCACGCTGCGCGACCTTGCCGACAGGGTGGGCGCCCGGCTTAGGGCCAAGTCGCGTCCCGGCCGCACCGTGACGGTACGCGTGCGCTTCGCCGACATGCGCTCGATCACGCGTTCGCGCACGCTGCCGGCGCCGATCTCGGCCACCGCCAGCCTCGCCGAGATCGCCGAGGAACTGGTGCGTGAGGCCCTCGCCGGCCACCCCAGGGAGCGGACGATCTCGCTCCTCGCCATCTCGGTGTCGGGCCTTGACGAGCGCGCCGTGATGCAGCTGGAGCTGCCGCTCGGCCTTGCCGACGAGCCGCGCCGTCCCGGCTCCCGGACCGGCGCGGCGCGCCTCAAGGCCGACTGCGCCGTCGATACCATCCGCCGCCGCTTCGGCCGCGAGGCGGTCGGCTACGGCACCGCCCTCATGGGCGCTCCCCGCTCCGTCCCCGACGCCTTCCGCCAGCTCGCGGAGAAGAGCCTGTAGACGACACACCTGTCATCCCGGCCGAAGCGATGCGAGCCGCAAGCGAGCAGCGCTTCGAGCCGGGACCTCGGGAGGTCGCGCTCGCTTCACGAGGTCCCGGATAGCATCGCTGCGCCCGGCTTCCGGGATGACGCGTGGTTGGGTGGGCTTGGCCCGCTCAGGCCAAAGCGTAGGACAGGATCTTGTAGGCGATGGCGGCGGCCGTGTAGTCGCAGGCGTGGAGCCCCTTGATGGGCGCCAGCTCCACCAGGTCCGCCCCCACGACGTTGCCGGTCTTGCAGGCCCGGCGCACGATCTCCAGCGCCGCGCCGTAGCTGAGGCCGCCCGGCGTGGGCGTGCCCGTGGCCGGCATTACCGACGCGTCCAGCGCGTCGATATCGAAGGTGAGATAGACCGGCCGGCGCTCGAGCGGCGCCAGCATGGCGGCCACGTCCCAGCTCGCCTGGTCCTTGGCCCAGTGGATTGTGATGCGGTCGCGGTTGGCCTGGTAGAAGGCCACTTCCTCCTTGGAGATGGCGCGGATGCCGGCCGACACCAGCGCAACATTCGGATCGTCGAGCACGCGGCGCATGGCGGCGGCGTGCGAGAAGGGCTCGCCCTGGTAGCCGTCGCGCAAGTCGGCGTGGGCGTCGAGGTGCAGAACCACGAGCTCCTTGTGACGCGCCGCCAGAGCGCGCACGGGCGCTACCGTGAGCGAATGCTCCCCGCCCAGTACGAATGGAAACTTACCGGCATCGAGAACAGCCTCGACAAGGCCCTGGAGCTGCGTGAGCGCGGCCTCGACCGGCCGGGCAATGGCGGGCTCGCGCAGCGCGGCCACGCCGTAGCGAAGGTAGGGCTCGCACTCCAGCTCGTCGTCGTAGAGCTCCAGCTGGTGGCTCGCCGCCAGGATCGCCGCCGGCCCCGCCGCGGTACCGCCGCCGTAGCTCACCGAGGCTTCCAGCCCGAACGGGATCACCACAGCACGCGCGGACGCCGGATCGCTGGCATCCGCTCGTACGGGGTCGAGGAAACCCTCCTCCGCGGGCAAATAGTCGAGCTTCAAGCTCACGCGTGCGCCTGCTGCGCCTCTTCCTGACGGTTCTCCGCCGACCAATCCGGGTACAGGCTCCGCATCGGCTCGTCGAGCAGGATCGCCTCCTCGAACGCGCCATAGCCATTGAACCTGCCGGCGATGGCCCGGCCGTAGGCGCCGGTGTTGCCGATCTCGATGTAGTCGCCCTCCTTCACCTTCTCAGGCAGGGAGAACGGCCCCTTCATGCAGTCGATGGTATCGCAGGTCGGCCCCCAGAAGGAGAAGTCGGCGTACGCCTCGTGCGGCTCCACCGCGCGGCTCGCCAGCCGCGTCGGATACGTGAAATCCAGGTGCGCCGCATCGAACAGCGTGCCGTAGCCGCCGTCGTTGATGTAGAGCTCGTTGCCGCGGCGGGCGTCGACGCGCACGATCAGCGACTCCGCCTCCGCCACCAGCGCCCGGCCCGGCTCGCACATGAGCCGGCAGCGGTCGCCGACCGGCAACCGCTCCACGCCGTCCCCAATGGCGCGGATGTAGGCTGACAGCGGCGCCGGCTCTGTCCCCGCATAGACCGACGGGAACCCGCCACCCACGTCGAGGCGATCGAGCATGACGCCGGCCTTGGCAATCAGCCGCCCGACCTCCTCCAGCGCGGAGACGAAGGCCTCCGGCGTCTCGGTCTGCGAGCCGACGTGGAACGTGATGCCCAGCTCCCTGGCGGCCTGGCGCGCCTTCACCAGCAGGCGCACGGCCTTGGCCCCGGAGACACCGTATTTGCGCTCCAGCGGGATGCGGCTGTTCTTGGCCGCGACCGACACGCGCACCCACAGCGTCAGCTCGCGCGAGCTGCCGGTTTCGTCCAGGATCTTCTTCAGCTCCTCCTCGCTGTCGAGGGCGAAGCTGCGCACGCCGAACTCGGAGAAGGCACGGCGGATGGCGTTGCGCGACTTGACGGGATGCATGAAGTGCAGGTGCGCGCCGGGGACCGTGGCCGCGTCCTCCACCTCGGGGAGCGAAGCCACGTCGAAATGGCGGATGCCGGCGCCATAGAGGGCGCCCAGCAGGAACACCGAGCTGTTGGCCTTGTAGGCGTAGGCCACATCGCCGGGGAAGTGCTCGATGAACCAGCGGGCCGCACGCGCCGCCGCGTGGGGGCGCAGGCCAATCACCGGAATGTCGGGCTTGTTGGCGCCGATCAGGGCGCTCGCAGACGGGAACCTGCGCATCTCATGGGACCTCCACCAGTCAAGTTGGACCAGGCGCTGCTCGAACCAGCAGAAGCCGCTGCTTATTTCGGAAGCGGGAGATAGGGCCTAAGGGGGGTGGTGTAAAGCCCCCAATTCGGGGGAGGGTTGAAAAACCTCCGCGGGAGGCAGCATAGGCAGCAGGCGAGGAGGGACCCCGCCGCCCGAGAGCTGAGCGGAGCCGCGGATCAGCGGCCAGCCGCGACAGTGCTGCCTATTTCCGCGCCTCGGCCGCGACGCCGGCTATCGGCGCAGCTCGAGCGATGCGGAGCCGGACTCGCTCGTCAGCCGCACGCTTTGCCGGTTGCCGCCTACGGTCACGAAGATCGTGCCGCTGACGTTGTACTCGCTGTTGTGGAACTGCCCCTGGTAGCTGTTGCCGCCCACCTGGCGCAGGGTGGCGGTCTGGGTGGCCCGTCCCGAGGGGGTCGCGCACGTGGCCGTCACCGTATAGGCGTTGCCCGAGGCGCGCCGGTATTGCGCGCGGCACTGGGCGCGCTCCTGCTGGCCCGAAGCGAACGCCACCGAGCCGCCGCCGCGCCACGAGCCCTCAAGACCCGCCGACTGTGCCGCGGCGTCGTGCGGGATTGCCAGACCGGCCATCAGCAACGGCACGGCGACCGCCGCGATTCGGAGCCGGTAGCTCTGCCGTTTCAAGTCTCCGCCAGCCATGGGTTAAACCTCCGCCCCTCGCGTTGCCCCCTCGCCGCCGACGCTCCGGTTGCGAGCCGCAGGCATAACCAGAAGGAGCGCGCTTCGTTCCCGTGGCCGCCCCGTCTGCCGATCAGGCGGCCTCCAGGCGAGCGATGAGACGCTGGACCACCACCACCGCGGCGAGCCCGAAGGCGATCCCGCCGGCCATGTGGCCCAGGAGCACGCCCTGGGCGCCCCAGTACGAGCCCAGCGTCACGAACGGCACGGTGCCGAGGGTGGCTCGCCCCCAGCTCAGCGCCGTGGCGTAGTGAGGGCGGCCCAGCGTGTTGCACGCCGCGTTGCAGACGAACAGGGTGCCGAAGAAGACGAACAGCGGTGCCAGCCAGCGGCAGAAGAAGGCGATCAGGGCCGCAGCCTCGCCCGTGGCATTGAAGATCGACACGAGCCCGGGGGCCGCAATGGCAAGAACCAGCCAGGCGGCGGCCGTGATGGCGGCGGCGAGGGCGAGCCCCACCTTGAGTGCCGCGCGCACCCGGCCGAACTCGCGAGCCCCGAGATTCTGGCCGATAATCGGGCCGATGGACGCCGACAGGGAGAAGATGGCGCCGAAGGCGATCGGGATGACGCGTGCGATCACGGTCCAGCCGGCCACGGCCTCATGACCGAACTGCGACATCGCCGCCGTGACGACGGCACCGCCCGCCGGGGTGGCGAGCTGGGTGAGCACTGCGGGCAGGGTGAACCGCGCGATGAGTGGCACGTCGTGCTCCAGAAGCGGCCAGTGCGGGCGCTCCAGCAGCCCGTGCACGCGCACCACCGACCACCATCCCACTGCGAGCATCACGGTATGTGAGATGACAGCCGACAGCGCCGCGCCGTGAATTCCGAAACCGAGCCAGAGGATGAAGACCACGTCGAGGGCGACGGCCGCCGCGGCGCCGATGAGCGTGATGTACATGGCACGCTGCGCGTCTCCCGCCGAGCGCAGCACGGCGGACGCGGACATGGCCATCGCCAGCAGCGGCAGCGACGGCAGCACAATCCACAGATAGTCGCGGGCCAGCGCCAGCGTGCGTCCGCCGGCCCCGAGCCCGCCGAGCAGCGGAGCCGATGCGGGCCACAGGACGGCGACCATGATCGACATCGCTACGGCCGCGAACAGGGCGGCATGCGTGGACAGTCGCCGCGCGTGGGCAAGATCGCGCGCGCCGAGGGCAGGGGCCACCAGCGCAGTCACCGCTATTGCCATGCCGATGCCCGCCGAGATCATGAAGAACAGGATAGTGCTGGCGTAGCCCGCCGCGGCCAGCACCTCCTGGTCGCGCAGCGAGCCGAGGAACAGGATGTTGGCGAAGTCGCCGGCGAAGATCGCCATCAGGCCGATCGCGCTGGTGCCGGTCATCACCAGGATATGGCGCAGGATCGATCCGGTTACGAACCGTGCCGGGGCGAGCGTCGGTGGAGGCAGCGGAGCGGTCGGGCCCGGCCCGGGCGGGCGTGGAGCTGAGATCGACATCGGGGGTGTTTCGGCGCCGGGCGCCCCCCGGTCAACTGCGAAGTGCATCGGGCGCCCTGTGGCGTGCCCACCACCCGCCGGCTTGAGATGAGGCCGACAACGGCGTAACACTCAAACGGGATCGATCCACGGAGGAGGCTCAAATGCTCACGCTCTACTACGGGCCGGGTGCATGCTCGATGGCCGCGCACATCGTGCTCGAGGAAGCCGGCGAGAAGTATGAGGCCAAGCGCATGGACCTAGCCAAGGGCGAGCAGCGCACCGAGGCCTATCTCAAGATCCATCCGCTCGGCCGCGTGCCGGCGCTCATCCTCGACGGCGGTGAGCCGCTCACCGAGAACACCGCCATCCTGCCCTATCTCGGCAAGCGCTTTGGGCTGTGGCCCACGGACGCCCTGGCCGAGGCGCGTGCGCTCTCCACCGTCGGCTTCATGGCTACCAACGTGCACCCCGCCCACGCCCACATCTCGCGCCCTGAGCGCTACGCCACCGATAAGTCCCACTTCCCCGACATCCAGGCCCAGGGACGCAAGATGTTCCAGGCCTATCTGCAGCAGATCGATGGCATGCTGGCCGGACGCGAGTGGCTGTCCGACACCTACTCGGTGCTCGACCCTTACGCGTTCACGTTCTACGTCTGGGGCATCCGCCGCGAGGTGCCGATGGGCGAGTTGAAGAGCTACACCGCCCACCGCGACCGCATGATGGCCCGTCCCGCCGTGCAACGCGTGGTGGCCGACGAGAACCTGAAGGTTTAGGTGCCGACGGGGGCAGGCCCTGCCGGGGCTGCCCCCCTGGTGCGCCCAACGGGGCTACCCGGGCGTCATGCCTTTCGCCCTGAGCACGGCGGCACCATCTCGGGACATCAGGTAGGCGATGAAGGCCTTGGCGGCCTCGGCTTCCCTGGTGTTGGCGGCGACACCGGCCGTGTAGACGATCTCCCGCTTCAACTCACCCGGGAGCTGGCCCACCACGTCCAGACGCGGGTCCGACAGCACATTGAGAATGAACACACCAAGCTCCGCATCGCCCTTGGCCACCGCCTCCGCGACATTCTCCGGGGGCAGCGGCTGCGCCTTCATTCTGGCTTTCATCTCCTCGGCGATGCCGAGTCGCTCATAGACGCCCGCAAGGTGCGCACCGGTTGCCGTCGCCGGGATTGAAGCGACGGACTTCGCGTTGAGCAGCGTCTGCTTGAGCGCCTCGGGCGTGCTGATGTCGGGCTTCGGAGCACCCGCCTTCACGGCGACCCCAATACCGACGCGGGCGGCGTTGATCAGCGGTTCTGGTGCGAGCTGCGCCCGGGCGCCCTTGTCCTTGAACACATCCTCCGGACAGACGCCAAGATCGAACGGGCTGGTCGTGGCCATCTTGATCAACTGGGGGGCTGAGCCGTAGCGCACGACGATCTTGTGGCCGGTCTCCTTCTCGAATTGCGACACGATCTCGTTCAGCGCGGCCGTTATCCCGGCCCCTGCGATGACCTGAAGCTCGGCAGCTTGCGCATTGCTCGGTGAGAGCGTCAGCCCCAGGTACACCAGCGCGGTTGTCAGGATACGCAAAAAGCCCGTCATGTTCACCTCCCCATGCTCGACGAAACCCGCGGCGCCCGCAGGGCGAGGGCGGGCGGCGAAGATTGTCGGTACCGCTTCAGTTATAGCAGGATGGCGCGAGCTCCGCCTACCAATCATAGCGCGGCTTGGGTTGATATCAGGCCCCGCGGGTTTGTACGGGACGCCACCGGCCAACAATTTTCTGTCCCGAAGGAACGCGGCCGCGGTCCTGCGCATTTACGCTGTCTGGCATGGTAAAGCGCCATGCTTCGCCGGGTCCTGTGAAGGCCGCTGATGCAGCCGCGTCAGCGGTGGTCAGCATCCAAAGATGGAGGATCCATGCGTAAAATGGCTCTCGGCAGCTTCGCAGCGAGTCTTGCGAGCGTTCTCCTCACAGGCGGCATCGTGCTTACGACGACGCCGGCAGCATCGGCGGCTCCAGCGGGTGGCGGCGCCATGCGCAGCGCACCCACCTCCGCAGACCGCGGTGTCGAGCTGATACAGTACGGACATTGCGCCGAGTTGCGGCGAGCCTGCCTCTACAAGCGCGAGTTGGGCGAGAGAGGGCAGGGCAACTGCAGCAGATACCGCAGCGAGTGCTCCGGCAGCAGCGGGTACGACTCGTCGTACTCGCGCTACAGGGAATACCGGGCGTATCGGCCCTATTACCGGGCTTACCGCTCGTGGCGGTATTCGGACTGAGGACGGTGCCAGAAGCTTTCGCTCCCCCGGATTTCCTCTCCCCGCTTGCGCCGCAAGCGGGGAGAGGAACCTGGCGCGCATCGCGATGGGTGTGCGGGTGCGCCCACGGCTTGGTCTGCCCTTTCGAGCGACCGGATTCGATCAGCCGAAATGATCGGGATACGTGGTGCTCTGGAGCCTACGGGCGCGGCCATCCGCGGCCGTTCTCGGCGTAGTCGAGGACGATGCCGGCGGCGGCCTCGCTCGGGGTGAGGCCTTCCACCTGCAGGGCGGCGGGCATGCCGGCGAGAGCTGCCGCCTGCCGGGCGCGCTCGGGCGTGTCGCCGAGGAAAGGCGCCAGAGCATCGGCGAGATTGGCCGGCGTGCAATCTTGCTGGATAAACTCGGGAAATACGTTCTCGCCCAGCACGAGGTTCGGCAGCACGACCGACGGAGCTTTGATCATCCGGCGCACGATCGGCCCAATCAGCTGGCCGACCTTGTAGGCGACCACCGTCGGCGTGCCGGCGAGCGCCAGCTCCAGCGTCACCGTTCCCGATGCGGCAAGCGCGGCGGTGGCAAGCTTGAAGGCGCGGAACTTGTCGTCCTCACCCTCGACGAGATGGGGCCGCAGCGGCCAAGCCGCGAGCTGCTGCTCGATCATGCCGCGCGCTGAGGACACCACGGGGAGCACGACCTCGAAGTCGAGTCCGTGGCTGTGGAGCTTCGCCAGGGCTTGGCCGAACGGCTGCATCAGCCGCGAAACTTCGGAGGTGCGGCTGCCGGGCAGCACCACCAGCACGGGCCGCCCGGGCGGCAGCCCGAGGCGCTCAGCCAGCGGCGCCGGGTCGAGCGCAGCAAGCCAGGGGTGGCGCTCGATCAGCGGATGGCCGACGAAGCTGCAGGGCGGCCCCCCCAGGCGCTCGTGCACCTCCGGCTCGAACGGCCACAGGCCCAGCACGTGGTCGACGTAGGGGCGCATCCGGCGCGCCCGGCCGGGGCGCCACGCCCACACACTGGGGGAGACATAGTCGATGATCGGGATGTCCGGCCGGCGCCGGCGGATGCGGCGGGCGATGGGATGGGTGAACTCGGGGCTGTCGATGATCACCACCGCATTGGGCTCGGCGGCGACGGCGGAGCGGGCGGTGCCGGAGATGCGCCTGAGCAGCAGGGGCAGGCGCGACAGGATGGCGCCGAGGCCCATCACCGCCACGTCCTCCAGCGGGAACTGCGAGACGAGCCCCTGGGCCGCCATCGCCCGACCGCCCACACCGAGGTAGCGGATGCGGCCGCGGCGGTGCTTGTTGAGAGCCTCCATCAGCTTGCCGCCCAGGCTGTCGCCCGAGTGCTCGCCGGCGACCAGGAACACGCACAGGTCCTGGCCTTGCGCGGAGACGCTGCGCTCCCGCACCGGGCCGCGTGCCGCGTCCGTCATGGCTGCTCCTCCCGCGTCGCCAGAACGAGGCCGTGCCGGCCGGCCAGGCCGCCGGACTCGACGAAGGGGGCTAGTGCGGCGGCCGGCCCGGCAACGGCCACGCCTGCGAGGCCCTGCGCCGCCGCGCCCTCGAGCAGTTGCGCAACGCTCGCCGCGTCCCACTCCGCCCTGCCTGCGCGGCACGCCACCACCCCGACGCGCCGCTTGGCTCCGACGCCCCACTGCCGCAGCGCGCGCGTGCGCTCCAGCATCGCGAACACGGATTCGGCGGCGGCGATGGCGAGGATATAGGCGCGCGCCACCACCACTGCTTTCCCGGTCTCGAACGGAGCCAGCCTCTCGATTGCGGCGAGCCCCTTCTCGATGTCCGCCGCGGCGCGCGCGTCCGGCTGCAGGGCGCCCACGCCGAGGGTCAGACCCCTCGCATCCGACGTATCGACTTTCACACCGCTTTCGCGAGGGGTCTGACCCCCGCTCGCCACGGGGGTCGACGTTCTCGGCAAGCCCTGGACGGCAATGCCATGCGCATCGGCAGCCGCGATCGCCTCGCTGCGGTCGAGCAGCAGCACGCTTTCGGCTTCCACGGCCACGCCGGCGAGGCCGGCAGCGACGGCGCCTTCGACCGTGCGCGGGCCGATCGTCGGCATGTCGACGCGCAGCTCCTGCCCGGGTTTTGGGCCCTTGGCGAGGACGCCGCTCGGCGCTGCGCCGTCGCGCTTCCCCCGCAGGTCGGCCACCCGGCGCAGCATCGCATCAGTGCCTTCGGCGCCCTCGATGGCCAGCACCCTGCCGCCCTCCGTCACGACCGCCTGGCCCGCATCGAGCGCCCCAAGTGCCGCCCGCACGGCGAAGCCCAACTCCGCGTCGGCGAGACTCTGGCGGTCGAGCGACAGCGCGCCGGCGGGACCGCCCAGTGCCAGGAGCCCAGGCGCCACCTCATGGGCGCCACGCACGGCAATGCCCTTGACCTCGAAGAAGCGCACCACGCGCGACAGCACCGAATCGTCGCCGCCCGCCATCATGTCGAGGATCTGCGGCAGGCTGAGGAAAAAGCCCCAGTCGGGGCGCAGTTTCCACAGGTCCGGGCGGCGCACGCCGCCGGCGATGACCATGGCGTCCGCACGCTTGCGCAAGGTGGAGACCATCCGCCCCACCTGGCCCCAGTTCACCCACGTGTGGGGAAACCGGGCGACGCCGGGATCGGCTTCGCCCTCGATGGCGACGATGTGGACGCTGCCGCCGCGCTCGAGCACGCTCTCGGCAATCGTCAGCGGCAGCCGGCCGCCACCCGCCAGGATGCCGATCCGCGCGGCGCCGATATCCAAATGGACGCGCGTGTTGCCTGCCTTGAGCTGGCTGGCAGATGGTAAGGGAAGCGCCGTCAACGCACGCCGTCCCCCTCTCCCCCTGGGGAGAGGACGTGAGGCCATGGCTCAGGGCCGCGTGGGTTGCGCAGCCCACGCGCACAACCCTGAGGGCGCGGCCCTAAGCCATTGGCCGAACTGGTGAGGGGGGAGTTTTCTTCTGCGTAAGGCCCCCTCATCCGGCCCTTCGGGCCACCTTCTCCCCGAGGGGAGAAGGGGCGCCCACGGCGCGCTTCGCGGCCCCAGCGCGACCGCTGAGCATGACGCAGACGCCCCGGCGCGCCGGACAATGGGCGCTCCGCCAGATGCGCGGGCGCCCGCGGGCTCATGGCTCGGCGTGGGGGACGCACAGCCCGCGCTTGCCGCGGGCGCGGATGAAGGCCAGGATCTCCGTGACGATGGGGTGGTCCTTGAACTCCTTCTCCACGTCTTCGGTGCGCTCCACCAGCGTGCCCTCGTCGGCGAACAGCAGCCGGTAGGCGCGGCGCAGCGAGTGGATGTCCTCGCGCGAGAAGCCGCGCCGCTGCAGGCCCACGATATTGAGCCCCGACAGGTGTGCGCGGTTGCCGAAGGCCATGCCGTAAGGGATGAGATCGTGCTCCAGCCCGGACATGCCGCCGAGGAAGGAATGCGCCCCCACGCGCGCGAACTGGATCACCGCCGCGCCCCCGCCGATGCCGGCATAGTCGCCCACCGTCAGGTGGCCGGCCAGCATGACGTTGTTGGAGCAGACCACGTTGCTGCCGACGCGGCAGTCGTGGCCCACGTGCGAGTTGGCGAGGAAGGCGCAGCGATCGCCGACGATGGTCTCCATGCCGCCGCCCTCGGTGCCCGGGTTCATGGTGACCCCTTCGCGAATCAGGCAGTCGGAGCCGACCGTCAGCGTGGAGGGCTCGCCGTGATACTTGAGGTCCTGCGGCTGGTGGCCGATGGAGGCGAACGGGAAGATGCGCGTGCGGGCACCGATGCTGGTGCGGCCGGCCACCACCACGTGGCTCACCAGCTCGACGCCCTCGCCCAGCGTCACCTCGCTCGTGACGTGACAATACGGGCCGATGCGCACGCCGTCGGAGATGCGTGCCCCGTCCTCGACGATGGCCGTCCGGTGAATCTCAGGTTTTGCTGACATCGTCGCGATCAATAATCATTGCGCTGACCTCGGCTTCCGCCACCACCTGGCCGTTGACCTTGGCCTCGCCGTAGAAGCGCCACGCGCGGCCGCGGCTGCGGACCTTCTTCACGTGGTAGTGGAGCTGGTCTCCAGGTAGCACAGGCTTGCGGAACTTGGCGCGGTCTATTCCCATGAAGTAGACGAGCTGTGGCTTATAGGTGGCAGCCATATAGTGAACGCACAGGGCCCCGGCCGTCTGCGCCAGCCCCTCGACGATCAGCACGCCCGGCATCACCGGGAAGCCTGGAAAGTGGCCCTGGAAGAACGGCTCGTTGATGGTGACGGCCTTGATGCCGACGGCGCTCTCGTCGCGGTCCATGTCGACGATCCGGTCCACCAGCAGGAACGGATAGCGGTGCGGCAGCAGCTCAAGCACGCGCCGCGTGTCCGCTGTGGCCAGCGTTCTCTTCTCAGGCTCGGGGTGGTCCATCGACGTCGGGCGCTCCCGCCTCCAACTTACGAATACGGTCCTGTGTCTAAAGCAAATTCCTGGCGATTTGAAGCGGCAGCGGCGGCGGGGCTTGCGACATGGGGTCAGACGGGGCAGACCGGGGCAGACGGGGTCAGACCCCTCGCATCCACGCAGGAGCTTCACCCACACGCTGGAGGCGAGGGGTCTGACCCCGGCCCCTCGTTACGTCACCGCCGTTGCGGTTTGACCTGCAACCCAAGCTTGGTGAATCGCGATTGTCCGTGGATCGAACGCGACCAGGTCGGCGCGGAAGCCGGGCGCGATGCGGCCGAGCGTGCCGGCCAGGCCCAGGAACGCCGCCGGCTCGACCGAGGCGAGGCGCAGGGCCTCGATGAGCGGCATCTCCAGCATCTCGACGCAGTTGCGTACCGCGTCTGCCATGCCGATGGCAGCGCCGGCGAGGGTTCCGTCGGCCCTGGTGCAGCGCCCCTCGTGCACGCCGATTTCTGCGCCGTTAAGGACGAAGCACGAAGTGCGCCCCCCCACCGGCGGCATGGCATCGCTGACCAGCATCGGGCGCCCGGCGCTGCGGAGTGCGAGCCGCAGCATGGGCGGCGCGACGTGGTGGCCATCGACGATCAGGCCGAGCCAGGCGGCGGGCGTCTCGAGGGCGGCGGCGATCGGCCCGGGCTCGCGGCTTTGCAGAGGGCGCATGGCGTTGAATAGGTGGGTGAATCCGGTCAGGCCTTCCGCCAGAGCGGCCTTGGTCTCGGCGTAGGTCGCAGCGGAGTGGCCAAGGGCAACGCGGACGCCGGCGGCGGCGAGGCGGCGTATGAAGCCCGCCGGCACGCGCTCCGGCGCCAGGGTCACCAGCATCACGCCCGTGCGTCCTTCGATCAGGGCGGTGGCGTCCCCGTCGGTGGGAACGCGGAACAGGGCCGGGTCATGCACGCCAGGTTTCGCGGGCGAGAGGAACGGCCCTTCCAGGTGAATGCCAAGTACGCCGGGATTGCGTGCGGCAGCTTCGCGAACCGCGCCCAGCGCCGCTCGCATCTTCGCCGGTGTGTCCGTGATCAGCGTCGGCAGCAGCGTGGTCGTGCCGAAGCGCAGGTGGGCGGCGGCGATCCGGTCAATGGCCTCCGGCGTCGGCGCGTCGTTGAACAGCACATCGCCGCCGCCGTTGACTTGGGCATCGATGAACCCCGGCGCCAGCCATGCGCCCTGCGGCACGGTATGGACCGGGATGCCGGCTGGCACCTCACTCCGTGGCAGGACCGCAGCGATGCCGGAGCCGTCGATGATGACTGCGCTGTCGTGGTGCAGGCGGATCCCGTCGAACAGTGTGCCAGCCGCTACCGCGTGTGTTTCGGTCATCGCGCGGCCTCGCATGGCGAATGGCGAATGGCGAATGGCGAATGGTCAAAGCACCAGCTGCAGCGCCCTATTCCCAATTCGCCATTCGCCATTCGCCAAGCCATCATCGAGTACGCGTGACCTTCTGCAGGTGGCGGGGGCGGTCCACGTCCAGGCCGAGGCGGTCGGCGACGCGGATCAGCATGGCGTAGAAGCTCTGCACCAGGCACACCGCGTCGGTCTCGGGATGCCGGGGGGCAAGCGCGGGCAGCCGTCCGGGCGCGGCATCGCCAGGTTCAGTGGCGAGGAGGGCGGCGCCCTTGCCGCGCAGGTCGGCCGCGAGCTGGCGCATGCCGGGCGCGGCCTGGTCGGTCGGCATGAGCATCAGAATTGGATAGCGCGCCGCCGCCAGCGCCACCGGCCCATGCAGGAACTCGGCGCCGCTGAAGGCCTCGGCGTGGAGGTTACAGGTCTCCTTGAGCTTGAGGGACGCCTCGCGCGCGATGGCGAGCGTGGGCCCGCGGCCGATGGTGACGAGGCTCGTGGTGCGGCTCAAGGCCTCCGTTGCCTCGCTCCAGTCGAGGGCGGTCGCTTCGGCCAGCCGCTCCGGCAGGCCGTCCACGGCGCTTGCGAGCGTCTCGTCGGAGGTCCACGCCGCCACCAGTCGCTGCACGGCCGAAAGCGTGGCCACGAAGGTCTTGCTCGCTGCCACGCTCAGCTCCGGTCCGGCGCCGATCGGCAGGACGATGTCGCACGCGCGTGTCAGGGGGCCGTCGGTGGCGTTGACAACCGCGACGGTGAGCGCGCCGGCGGAGCGGGCGCTCAGTGCCATCTCGATCAGGTCGTCGCTCCGTCCCGACTGGGAGATGGCGAGGAACAGCTGGTCCTTGAGGTTGAGGCGCCGGCCGTACACGCTGGCAATGTTCGGCGCAGCCTCGGCCACCGGCGCGCCGACGCTGCGCTCGATCAGGTGCTTGGCGTAGGTGGCGGCGTGTGCGGAGCTGCCGCGTGCGCAGGTGACGACCACCTGCGGCGGCCGGCGCTTCAGCCGCGCCACCAGATCCGCGATAGGTGGCGCGAGGTCCGCTGCCTGGCGCGCCACGGCCTGCGGCGCCTCGGCGATCTCGTGCGCCATGCGCGCCTCCACGCTGCTCATCGTGCGCTCCTGACGCGTGTGTGGACGGGGGCAAGGCCCTTGCAGAGAACCGGGTCGGACCCCTCGCAGGGGCCGGGGTCAGACCCCTCGGAGGAAACGGGGTCAGACCCCTCGCCACCAGCGCTGAGATTCTCTGCGCCCGTCGGCTCGAGGGGTCTGACCCCATTCCTCTCCGCTCCCGTTGACGCGAGGGGTCTGACCCCGTTCCCGCTCCGCGCAAGCCGCAGCGCGCCATCCAGCGCATCGCCGGCCGGCGGCACCAGGCGCGCCCGCGTCGCACGGGCCAGCCACGGCTCGATGCCGGGGGCGATGCCGCCCATCAGGGCCAGCCGGGTCGCCCCGTGCTGGGCAAGGCGCGCGGCGATGGTGTCGATATGGCCGGCGGCCAGTTGCATGATCTCTGTCGCAGCGGGATCGTCATGGTCGGCCTGATCGAGCACCAGCGGCGCCAGCCGGGCGAAGTCGCGGGGGCGGGCGGCGCCCATCCAGCGCACGATGGCGTGGGGATCGGCGCCCAGCTCCGCCGAGACGCGGCGCAGCAGTGGCGTCCAGGCGGCACGCCCGTCGTGGGCCCAGAGCGCGCGGCGCACGGCCTCGCAGCCGATCCAGGCCCCGGCGCCTTCGTCCGAGACCGGGAAGCCCCAGCCGCCCACGCGCCAGCTGCGGCCGCCAAGGACGGCCCAGCCGATGCTGCCCGTGCCGACGATGATCACCCCGCCGTCCTCGCCGCGGTGGGCGCCTGCGCAGGCCGCGTGCGCGTCCGTGGTCACCAGGACGCGGGCAAAGCGTGTGTCGAAGGCGGCCCGGGCAGCGGCGGCCTCATTCGGCTCGCTGGCGCCCGCCAGGGCCAGACAGGCCGCAATCGGGTCGCTGAACGAGGCGCCGGCCCGGGCCAGGCACTGCGCGGTGGCCTCGCGCACGGACCGCACGCTCTCCTCCAGGCTGATCCTGATATTGGCCGGTCCGGCGATGCCCTCGCCCAGGACAGCGCCAGTGCCGTCGGACAGGCGCGCCCGGCAGCCGGTGCCGCCGCCGTCAACCCCAAGAAAAAGTAACCCTTCGCCCACCTCAAACCCTCGCCCGATGCCGCCTATCTATGCTCTGACCGGCAAAGATCCAAACGAGCGGAACGGGTTAGGCCAGCACGATGGTTAAGGCGGCGGACAGACCCCCGGATGCTCCCCCGGACGCCAGGGACAACAGGCCCATGGATACCGAGCGCCGCTGCGCCCGCTTCTCCGGCATCGACGCCTGGGAGCCGCAGGACGCGCTCGACGCCATGATCGAGGCGCAGCTTGCCGCCGTCGCCGCCGTGCGCGCCGCCCGTGGGCCGATTGCAGACGCCGTGGCGGCCATGGAGGCCCGCCTCGGCGAGCAGGGACGGCTGATCTATGCGGGCGCCGGCACCTCGGGGCGGCTGGCGGTGCAGGACGGGGCCGAGCTGATGCCGACCTTCAACTGGCCTCCGGAGCGTCTGCTGCTCTTCATTGCCGGCGGCCGTGAGGCGCTGCTCCAGGCCGTGGAGGGCGCCGAGGACGAGATGACCAAGGCCGCGGAGCTGGTCGGGCGCCATGATGTTGGCCCGCGCGACGCGCTGATCGCCGTGGCGGCCAGTGGCACCACGCCCTTCACTCTGGCCTGCCTGCGCGAGGCCAGGCGCCGCGGCGCCCTCACCATCGGCATCGCCAACAACCGCGGCACGCCGATCCTCGATGAGGCTTCTCACGCGATCTTCCTCGACACCGGGCCGGAGCCCATCGCCGGCTCCACGCGCATGAATGCGGGCACGGCCCAGCGCATCACGCTCAATCTGCTGTCGTCGCTGCTCATGATCCGCCTGGGCCGGGTCTACAGGGGCCTGATGGTGGACGTGCAGGCCTCCAACGCCAAGCTCGCGCGCCGCCGCGAGGCGATCGTGCGCGAGCTCACGGGGAGAAGCCGGCCGGAGGTGCGCGAGGCGCTCGCCTGCGCCGACGGCAGCGTCAAGCTCGCCGTGCTGCTGCTCGATGGGTGCGACCTGGAGGTGGCCAGGGCCGTCCTGGACCGCGCAGGCGGTCGGCTGGGGGCTGCTATCGCCGCGCTGGCGCGGGCAAACGGCTCGTAGCCTACGTCTGGTCGCTCTTGATCTCCTGGCGCTCGCTTGCCTCGGCATCCTGCTCACCGGCCTCGGCGTGCTCCGTGCCTTCCTCCTCGGGCTCATCCGGCTTGCGGGCCGGCCGCGCGGGGGCGCCAGAGAAAACGGTATCGAGATCGATGTCGGGTTGCGGGCCGAGGCCCGGCACTGTCTCCGCGGTGGGCAGCAGGGTGCCGGCCTTCTCAAGCTTCTTGCGCTGCTCCGCCCGCTCGCGCTCCATCCGGGTCGCGGCTTTCTGCACCTCGGTGTCGAGGTCGGTCTGCGAGCACAGGCCGAGCGCCACCGGGTCCTGCGGCGTGAGATTGGCCGAGTTCCAGTGCGTGCGGTCGCGGATGGCGGCGATGGTGGGCTTGGTGGTGCCGACCAGGCGGATGATCTGGCTGTCCTTCATCTCCGCATGGTTGCGCAGCAGCCACAGCACGGCGTTGGGGCGGTCCTGCCGGCGCGACACCGGGGTGTAGCGCGGGCCGGGCTTGGTCTTCACCGGGGGGATGTCAACCTTGCGCTCGGCGAGCCTCAGCCGGTGCTCGGGGTCCTTCTCGGCGCGCAGGATCTCCTCGCGGCTGAGCTGCCCGTTGGAGATCGGGTCCATGCCCTTGATGCCCTGCGCCACGTCGCCGTCGGCGATGCCCTTCACCTCCAGCACGTGCAGGCCGCAGAACTCGGCGATCTGGTCGAACGACAGTGACGTGTTCTCCACCAGCCATACGGCGGTGGCTTTGGGCATCAGGGGCTTGTGCGCGCTCATGGGTGGCCTTTCAGCGCGGACCGGCAAGGAGCTTTCCCATGCAGGCCGACGTTCAGAGTATGTGCGGGAGCGCGTGCTTATACTCCCGGGGCACACTGCGCGCAACGGCGTGCAGTGCTCATGCTTTAGGCGGCTCGCCGATATGCTGCATCGCGAGGCAGCGCCGGCGGGGCGCATGGAAGAGCCCGATGCGTTGCCAACGGGATTCAGTAACCATCGAAGTTTTCTGCGCTTTTGGCTGACAACCTCGACCACTACCGCGGGTTGTTGCGGTGCACCGATTTACCGACTAATTTTGCGGCGCAAAATGAGCGTGTTTCGGCCAGAGGCAGGCGATGAACGTGATGACGCGACAGGTCTACTACTTCGAGGACCTTCAGCTGGGCATGGAGGCGAGCTTCGCCAAGACCGTGACCGCGGCCGACATCCTGGCCTTCGCGGAGATCACGGGCGATTGGAACCCTGTGCACCTCGATACCGCCTATGCCGCCAAGACCGTATTCCGCGAGCCCATCGCCCACGGCATGCTGACGGCCGGCTACATCTCGGCGGTGTTCGGCTC
>Ga0075431_100002256_pt1 | contig 18488 bp, 16 predicted proteins | sample RhiMetdeltSRZDD5_FD_75297 | JGI IMG/M metagenome (GOLD analysis project Ga0075431, IMG submission 75297) | Populus rhizosphere microbial communities from Tennessee, USA - Rhizosphere MetaG P. deltoides SRZDD5 | ecosystem: Host-associated > Plants > Roots > Rhizosphere > Soil | place: USA... | reverse complement strand
AGACGATGTTCTGCAACGCCTCCCCGCCGACGCCGGGCGGTGCCGCGGCCAGCGCGTCGGACAGCGCCGCCAGCGCCTTGCGCTCCTCCTCGGTGGGCAGCCGATAGGTCTTCTCCGGCTTCACGAAGTCGCGGTAATAGGCGAGCGCATAGCCCACCAGGTGGTCGAGGATCGGATGCTCCTCCGGCGTGGCGTCGGCCGCGTACTTGCGGATGAAGGCCCACAGCGTCGCCTTGTCCTCGGCGTTGGACACCGACACCAGGTTCAACAGCAGCGCGAAGCTGATCGGCAGCTCGGCCGCCGGCGGATGACCGGCGTGGATGTGCCAGGCCGGGTTCTCCAGCTGCGCCTTGGGTTCCTCCTGGGGATACGCCGCCAGGAAGGCCAGATACTCGTCCACCGCCTTGGGGATCACGTCGAAATAGAGCCGCTTGGCCGCGCGCGGCTTCTGGAACATGAACAGCGACAGGCTCTCCGGCGAGGCGTAGGTGAGCCACTCCTCGATGGTGAGGCCGTTGCCCTTGGACTTGGAGATCTTGGCGCCGTTCTGGTCCAGGAACAGCTCGTAGATGAAGCTCTCCGGCGGCGTGCCGCCCAGCGCCCGGCAGATCCTGGAGGAGAGCGTCACCGAGTCGATCAGGTCCTTGCCGCACATCTCGTAGTCGACGCCGAGCGCGGTCCAGCGCGTCGCCCAGTCAGCCTTCCATTGCGCCTTGACGTGCCCGCCCGTCACCGGGCTCTCGACCTTCTTGCCGGTATCCGGGTCCACGTAGACCACGGTGCCCTTCTTGGGGTGGCGCTCGATCATCGGCACCTGCAGCACCTTGCCGGTGGTGGGCGAGATGGGCAGGAACGGCGAGTAGGTGGCGCGGCGCTCGGGCCCCAGGGTCGGCAGGATGATGTCCATCACCTCGCCGTAGACCTCGAGCATCCTCAAGAGCGCGGCGTCGAGGCGACCGGCGCGGTAGCACTCGGTGGCAGACACGAACTCGTAGTCGAAGCCGAACCGGTCGAGGAAGCGGCGCAGACGCGCGTTGTTGTGCGCGGCGAAGCTCGGATACGCGTTGCTGAACGGGTCCGGCACGGCCGACAGCGGCTTGTCGAGATGCGCCTTCAGCATGTCCCGGTTGGGCACGTTGTCGGGCACTTTCCGCAGGCCGTCCATGTCGTCGGAGAAGCACACCAGGCGCGTCTTGATGCGGCCCTCGGTCAGCACCTCGAAGGCGTGGCGCACCATGGCGGTGCGCGCCACCTCACCGAAGGTGCCGATGTGCGGCAGCCCGGACGGCCCGTAGCCAGTCTCGAAGATCACCAGCTTGGCGGCGGCCCCGTCCTTCGCCTTCTCAAGCCGCTTGACGACCTTGCGCGCCTCCTCGAACGGCCAGGCACGTGCGTCCGCCGCAGCGCCGCTCACAGGCGCAGTCGAAGGCACGACCGGCTTCACGGCCCTCGCGTTCGTAGTACTGGCCTTCTCTCTCGGACCCACGGCAGCGCACTCTCCTTGTGCATGCGCGGCGGACCCTATGGATGTCTGCACCGCGCGTCAACCGGCGGGCGCCGGCGGCGGCGGCGAGCGTCGCCGGATACATCCACGCAGGAAATCCCTGACCGATGCAGGCCGGTGCCGGCGACGGCTCCGACGCGCCGTCGCGCAGCATCACATTGCCTTGACGCGCCGCTGCGTAAATCGATCGATGGACGTAATGCGGACGGTTCGCAGCCACTTGTCAGTGCACCCGCGGCGACACGCTGCGTCGAGCAAAATGGAGCACCTGCCAATGCGCACTTCCGTCATCCTGTCGATCGCCGCGGCGCTGGCCGCCGTTGTTGCCGTCTCGTCGGACGAGGCCTCCGCCAGATCCCGAGGTGGCGGCGGTGAAAATCGTCCCGGCCCCGTGGTTCGCGACCATCGCACCACCGCACCACTGGTTCGCGATCACCGCACGCCCAAGACGGTCGCCACCGGTCAAGCGAGCAAGGGGTTCGTCTGGGTCAGCAAGAAGGGGCAGCCCGGGCACTGGGAGCGCGCACGCGCCGAGACAAAGAGCGTTCCTGTGGTCCGCGACCACCGCCAGCCGTCAACCCCGATGGTGCGCGACCATCGCAAGGTGGTGCCTGTGGTGCGCGACCATCGCGCTGCCGCAGGGGGCGGCGTCACTGTCACCTCGGGTGCGGCACGTCAGAAGGCGGGCAAGACCTACTCATTCAGGCCCTTCGGCGTTAAGCCGATCGTCACGATCCGCCGCTAGGCCGCGTCGCTCGCGGGCGATGGAATGGGCCGGGCGGAACGCGATACCCCGCACCGTGTCGCGCGCGGATCGCGATTTCTGCGCCTCCGTCCGGCCCAGCCTCGCGGCTCCCGGAATTGGCCCGTTGCGCACGTCTGGGTGCGCACGTCGCGGGCTATGCCCGTGGAAATTCATCCGGCAGTCGGCAGTCAGGCTTCGGCAGTCGCAGAGGCAGCGACACCCGACTGCCGATTGCCGGGACTTAGCTGGGGCGGTATCACGCACCGCGCGCCCCCCACGCCTTCTCCTCCGGCGGCTTCAGGTGGCGGAACATCCACAGCAGGACAAGGTCGTAGACGATCTTCAGCGCGCCGCAGATCGCCAGCGGCCACGCCTCATGCCCGGCGGCGACCAGCGCGCCGGCGAGCGCCGGGCCGGCCGCCGCAGCGAGGCTGCGCGGCACCGAGGTGAGGCTTGCCGCCGCTGTCCGCTCCGGCGGCGTCACCACCGCCATCACGTAGGACGAGCGCGCGGGAACATCCATCTGCGACAGGGCGGCGCGCACCAGCAGGAGGCCGAGCGCCAGCTCCAGACTCGGGGCGACCGCCGCGAGGATGAGGCACACGTTGGCCGGGATGTGCGTGTACACCATGGTATTGACGAGGCCGATGCGCCGCGACAGCCAGGCGGCCACCGGAAACGAGAAGGCGGCTACGAGCCCGGACCAGAAGAAAAACGCGCCCGCCGTCGACAGCGAGAGGCCATGCCGGGTGAACAGCCACAGCGCGATCAGCGACTGCACCGCGAAGCCGCCGGCGAAGGAATCGATGCTGAACAGCGCGGCCAGCTTGTAGACGATGCCGCGCGACGGGCCGAGCGCGGCCGCGCGACGGGCCTCTAGCGGGGTGGCATCGGGCGGGATGCACGCATAGATCGCGCCGCCGGCGATGCCCAGCGCGGCGTAGAAGCCGAACATGATCCGCAATGCCGTCGGCTGCGACACCCCGGCGCCCGCCAGCGCGTCCGGACTGCCGGCCGCCAGGGCGCCGACGGCGGCCGCCAGCGCTCCGATCAGGCTGTAGCGGGCGAACATGCGCGTTCGCTCGGCGTCAGCCACGGCCCGCGACAGCACGGCGTGCTCCAGCGGCATGAAGATGCTGACACTGCCGGCCGAAGGGTTGATGGTGCCGACCAGCGCCACCACCAGGACCACCGCGTAGCTGCTCGACCAGGCAAAGGCGAGCCCGCTTGCAATCATCAGCGCGGATGCGGCGATCAGCAGCCGGCGCTGATCGCCCCAGGCGCCAAGACGAGGGCCAAGAAAGCCGATCGCCAGCGTCATCGTCGCCGAGCCGAGGAGGGCGGCCGTCGCCACGATGCCGATTTCCAAGGCGCCGAGGCCGATCGCGGCCAGATAAACGGGCAGCAGGACGGCGACGAAGCCGTCCCCGAAGTCCCGCAGCGCACGTGCAGCGTAGACATGCGCGACCGTGCGCTGCCGCGCGGCCGGATCGGTGATGCTTGTGGGTCTCATCGTGCCAATTGCCCCTTTCGCGCCCCGATGGAGCGGCGGCTGGGGCAGGGCTTGGACGCCAGCGGCGTCTTTGGCATCGGGGGAGCCTGCCTCGTCCCCACCATTCACGCTAACAGCCCCTGCCGCAGGCTACAAGCGCAGGCCGCCCCGATCAGCCGTCATACCGCGTTGGTGCGAAGCGCGTAACGCACCGGTTTCGCGATACGCGAGGCGTCAACGGTGCGTTACCGGCAGACGCCCCAACGCCCCCTACGCCGCGAAGTGGGGCATCACCTCGCGGCCCAGCAGCTCCACGCTGCGCATGGCCTCGTCGGGCGTGATGTCGCCGAAGGCGATGTCGCAGATGAAGTAGTTGGCGCCCGAGGTCTCCACCTGCTCGGCGACGTAGGCGCGCGCGGCGGCCGGGGTGCCGGCGAATGCCCCGCCGGCGGCGATGAGCGGCCCGATCTCCTCGGGCAGGGGCACGGCCATCGGCACCGTCATGCCGCGCTGCCTCCACAGGAGTGCCAGATGCCGGTACCAGCGCCGGTAGGCGCGCTCGGCGATACCCAGAGCCTCGCCCTCGGTCTCGGCCACCACCATGTGGCGGATGATCCCGGCGAGCGGCGCCGGCTCGGCGGGGTGGCCGTGCCTCGCCCATTCCTCGCGGAAGCGATCGACCACGCGGCGTGCGGCGGGAGCCGGCACCAGGGTCGCGATGTTGGCCTTCTCCTTGGCCGCCCAGACCGTGGCGTCGGGGGTGTTCAGGCCGTACCACAACGGCGGGTGCGGCCTCTGCACCGGATTCAGCACCATGGGCACGTTATCGAACTGGTAGAACTCGCCCTTGAACGTGAGCACATCCGAGGTCAAACCCTGCTTGATCAGGCGGAGCGCCTCCGGGAACTGGCGCGCGCCAGCCGCAGCATCAACACCGTAGAAGCCGACCTCGATGGGCGACACGCCGCGACCGACACCCAGCTCCAGGCGCCCGCCGCTCATGTGGTCGAGCATGCAGATCTCCTCGATCAGGCGCAACGGATGGTAGAGTGGCAGCAGATAGACAAGCGGTCCGAAGCGCAGGCGCCGGGTGCGCTGGGCTATCGCGGCCATGATGAGACCGGGCGACGGCGCAAGCCCCAGCGGAGTGCCGTGATGCTCGGCCAGGTGGTAGGCGTGGAACCCGAGGCGGTCGTAGGCCTCCACGAGACGCATGCGGTCGGCGATCTGCTGTCCCAGCGGCACGCCGCTGTCGTCCATGTGCTCGAAGATGCCGAACTTCACGGTGTTTCCCCCTCTTCGAGGGGGTCAGACCCCTCGCAGTAACGTCCCAGCAAGACACCACGTGGGGATGCGAGGGGTCTGACCCCCGCGCTGTCCCCCTGCCGACTGCCAAGGCGGAGCCTCATTAGCCCATGACATTCGGTTTCACCGTTCCCGGCAAGCTCAAAGGCGCGCTGGCCTTCGTGCATCACGAGGCGGCCGGCGGCCTGGTGTTGATGGCAGCGGCGCTGGCGGCTCTGGTCGCCAGCAACTCGCCACTGGCCTGGCTCTACGACGGCTTCCTCGACACCCCGGTGGGCGTCCGCGTGGGACCGCTCGCCATCGACAAGCCGCTGCTGCTCTGGATCAACGACGGCCTGATGGCCGTGTTCTTCTTCCTGGTGGGCCTGGAGATCAAGCGCGAGCTCCTGCGTGGGGAGCTTTCCACGCTCGGCCAGGCGATGCTGCCGGCCCTGGCGGCGGCGGGCGGCATGGTAGTGCCGGCGATCGTCTACGTGACCATCAATGCCGGCGACGCCGCGGCCCTGCAAGGTTGGGCGATCCCTACGGCCACGGACATCGCCTTCTCGGTAGGCGTGCTGGCCCTGCTGGGCTCGCGCATTCCTGCGTCCCTCAAGATCTTCCTGCTGGCGCTCGCCATCATCGACGACCTCGGCGCTATCGTCATTATCGCGCTGTTCTACACCGAGCACCTCTCGCCGGCCTCGCTGACGCTGGCCACGGTAGGCATCGCCGTTCTGTGGGCGCTCAACGCGCGCGGCGTGAGCCGGCCGGCGCCCTATGTGCTGGCCGGCATCTTCATCTGGGTGTGCGTGCTCAAGTCGGGCGTGCACGCTACGCTTGCCGGGGTGATCGTGGCGCTCGCCATTCCACTTCGGAGCGAGGCCCCCGAGCAACCGTCGCTGCTGGAGCAGCTGGAGGAGAGCCTGCATCCCTGGGTGGCGTTCGCCGTGCTGCCGCTGTTCGCCTTCGCCAACGCCGGCGTGTCGCTGCAGGGTTTGTCGCTCGCCAGGCTCGTGGAGCCAATTCCCCTCGGAATCGCGGCCGGCCTGTTTCCGGGCAAGGCCATCGGCATATTGGGGGCGACCTGGATCGCCGTCGCGCTGGGCCTCGCCCGCAAGCCCGAGGGGGCCAGCTGGGCGCAGCTCGCGGGGGTCGCCGTGCTGGGCGGCATCGGCTTCACCATGAGCCTGTTCATCGGCATGCTGGCCTTTGCCGATCCGGTCCATGCCGCGCAGCTGCGGCTCGGCGTGCTGGCCGGGTCGCTGTTGTCAGCCGGGCTCGGATACCTGCTGCTGAGGGTATCGAGTGGAGAGCAGGCTGCCGCCCGCTGAGAGCAAGCTAGGGGGCGAGTTCCTCGGCGATCGCCTTCCTGACATTTGGTCGGCCCGCCATCCGCGAGCGATGCTCGATGACCCGCGGAATGCGCGTGAGATCGACGCCGTCGGCCTCCAGCCACTGCGCCAGCGTGAACAGGTACGGGTCGGCAATCGTATAGCGGTCGCCCATCACCCAGGGACCTCGCAGCATGTGCGTCTCGATCGTCTCGAAGCAGGCTCCCACGGACCTCGGCGCCTTGCGCTTCATATCGGCAAGCGACGTCTCCTCGTCGGCCCAGCGTTGGCCGCGCATGCGATGGGCATGAGCAACGTGAACGGTGGAGCACAGGTAGCTGTTGAATGCCTGCAGCTCGGCGAAGGCAAACGCATCGTCGGCGGGCGCAAGCCCCGCTTCCGGGAAGCCTTGGGCGATGAACGCCAGCATGGCCGGCGTCTCCGTGAGGATGCCGCGCTGCGTCGCCAACGCGGGGACACGGCCTTTCGGGTTGATCCTGAGGTAGTCGGGCGACTGCTGCTCGCCCGTTCTGAAATCGATCCGCTTCAGCTCATACACGGCGCCCGCATCCGCGAGAGCAATGTGCGAGGCCAGGGAGCAGGTGTGGGCAGCGTAGTAGAGGGTCAGCATTGGTCCATCCGTGACCGTCAAGGGGACGCAAGGGTCTGATCTCAGCGCGGCAGCACCGGGCGGTCCTGCGCGGCGCGGATCGCGGGAATGACGGCGGATCGCAGCGTCTCGGCCGTGATCGGACCGGTGTGCTTGTAGACAATGACGCCGCGGCCATCGACGACGAAGGTCTCCGGCACCGCGATCACACCCCACTCGATGCCGGCCCGGCCGTCGCCGTCAACGCCAACGGCGGCGAACGGGTTGCCGTGGCGGCCCAGGAAGCGGCGCGCGCTGGCCGCCTGGTCCTTGTAGTTGATGCCATAGAGGCGCACGCCCGGCTGCTCGCTCAGCGCCATCAGCTGCGGGTGCTCCTGCAGGCAGGGCGCGCACCACGAGGCCCAGAAGTTCACTACCGCCACCTCCCCCGGCCCCGGTCTGTCGGCCGGCACGCCGGGGACTGGCTTGCCGCCATCGGTCAGGCCCTCCAGGGGCTGCAGCGCGAGGCTCGGGGCCTCCCGGCCGATCAGGGCGGACGGCAGCCGGGACGGATCGCCGCTGCGCAGCGCGAAGACGAAGAGCAGCGCCAGGAGGACGAACGCGACCAGGGGCCACACTGGGAGGCGCATGGGTGATCAGCCCCGTCTTCAGCCGTGCCCAGCGCCACCGCCGGCGCGACGCCTGACGCCGCGGGCATCCAGCTCGTCCAGCAGCCGCTGCTGATGGCGGCCGTCGGCGATAAGCCACGCCACCAGCCCGGCCAGCACGACCGCCACAACCCCGTAGGAGGCCCAGATGTAGGCCGCGTGGGGGCCGAGATCCCAGAAGGTCATGCCCGTCCCTCCGCAGCTTCCGCCACACCCGCCGCCGCCTGCACCTCGGCCAGCCTGAGCGCCTTGACGCGCCGGCGCAGGATCTCGTTGCGCATCGCTTTCATGTGCAGCACCACGAACAGCGCCAGCATGCCCGCCGCCATCAACAGCAGGGGCCACAGCAGCGAGGGGTGGATGGTGGGCGCGCCGAGGCGCGACACGCTGGGCGTCTGGTGGATGCTGTTCCAGTATACCGAGTATCGGATCACCGGCAGGATGACGATGCCGACGATGCCGAGAACCGCAGTGAGGTTGGCGGCAAGCCCCTCGTCCTCGATGGAGGAACGCAGCGCGATCAGGCCGAGGTAGAGAAAGAGCAGGATCAGCTCCGAGGTGAGCCGCGGGTCCCAGGTCCAGAACGCGCCCCACATGGGCCGGCCCCACAGCGAGCCGGTCACCAGGCACAGGAAGGTGAACACCGCGCCCACCAGCGCCGCCGACTTGGCCGAGACATCGGCCAGCGGGTGCCGGAACACCAGCAGCCCAAAGCTGGACGCCGCCACCACCGCGTAGCCCAGCATGGAGAGCCACGCCGCGGGCACGTGCACGTACATGATCTTGGCAGCGTGCCCCTGCTGGTAGTCCAGCGGCGCCGTGAAGCCCATGATAAGGCCCACCCCGATCAGCACGCCCGCCAGAGCCGAAATCCAGGGCAGCAGTTGCCCCGACAGCGCCATGAAGCGCGTTGGGTTCGCCAGTCGCTGGGTCAACGTCTGCATGGCGCTGCCTCTTAGACCAAATTCTCCGCCCTGCAAAATCGGCGAGGCGTCCCGTGGTGGTAGCTATCCTGAGTGCTCATTCTGTGGCGCTGAATGGGCGTCTTTTTGCAAGCGTCACGTGGATGGGGATCGCAACCGTTCGACCCGAGCTGGTCTCGCGTCTATGGCCTCAGCGGATTGAGAACTTGGACGCCGGCGAAGTCCTTCTCGTTGTTCGTGACGACGATGCAGCCGTTGGCCTCGGCAACGGCTGCTATGATTGCATCAAGCGCGCTTCGCGGCTTGTCCTTCGCCTTTCCGTCGGCCATCAGTCTCGCCCAAATCAGCGCGGCAGCTTCGTCGAACGGCAAGACACGGCCGGCAAATAGCGCCTGGGGCCCTTCCGGACCGAAGAACCAGGTCTCGAGCTGGTCGCGCCGCTTACCGGCTGGCTTCTCAAGCACGCCGCGCCGGATCTCGGCAATCGTGAAGGAGGAAATGAAAAGGTCCTCGTCACTCTGCTCCGCCACCCACACCATCAGAGACTCGGAAGGGCACGCCTTGACGATGTCGCTGATGACGTTGGTGTCGAGCAGGTAGCGCATTAAACCTCGACGCTCCGCCCCTCCTCGCGAGGACGGCTGAGATCGAGATCGGCGCCGACAAGCGGCGACCGGCGCAGCGCTGCGAGAATTCCACCCCTCTTGGGTGGCTCGCCCGCGACCGACTGACTAACCATTGCGCGCAGCCTCGAAGCCTCGGCGCTGTCCTCTGCCAGGCGTCGCGCCAGCGACCGGATGAGATCGCGGTCCGAATCGCGGCCGAGCACCTCGAAGCGCGCCATCCCACGCTTACTCAGGCGGGATCGATAATTCCGGATGGCGCGCTTCTGAGAGCTGCTCATTCCTGTTCCTTCCTGTTCGATCCTGGGGCTTTCCAGTAATATATCCAGTTAAGGGGAAGCAACAAGACGGCTCGAAATGGCGCTCTCGTCGCATCGAGCTCTTTCTGCACTGAAGGGCGGTTATTGCAGTTGGAATCGCAGGGCCAGGGCGGCAGCCACGGGAGCCAGCACCACAGACGCCAGGGAGATCGCCACCAGGATCAGGAACGCCGGCAGGAACGCGCCGCTCCCCGTCAGCGCGGCGCCGATGGCCTCGATGCCGAACAGCAGGGTCGGCACGAACAGCGGCAACATCAGCAGGGCGATCAGCACGCCGCTGCGCCGGGCGCGCAGCGTGAGCGCCGCGCCGATGGCGCCGATGAAGCTCACCGCGGGGGTGCCGGCCAGCATAGTGGCGAGCAGCACCCCGTAGGCCTCCAGCGGCAGGTTCACCAGCAGGCCCAGGACCGGTGCCAGGATCGTGAGGGGGATGCCGGTGGTCAGCCAGTGCGCGAGGCTCTTGGCGGCCGCGACCGCTTCCAGGGGCAACGGGCCGATCGCCATCGCCTCCAGCGAGCCGTCCTCGAAGTCGGTCTCGAACAGGCGGCCCAGCGACAGCAAGGTGGCCAGCAGCAGCGCCACCCACAGCAGGCCGGGGGCGATGCGCGAGAGCAGGTTGAGATCGGGGCCGAGGCTCAGGGGCAGCATGGTCACCACCACCAGGTAGAAGCCCAGCGCAATGCCGATGGTGCCGCCCTCCTTCCAGGCGAGCCGGAGATCGCGCCGTACCAGGTGCCAGAACGGATTCATGAACGTTTTCATGCTGCTGCCACCGCCGAGCCGAGGCGCAGCTCCCGCGCCCGGTCGAAGCCCAGCGCCATATGCGTTGCAGCCACCACCAGTCCGCCCGCGGCCAGGTGCGCATTGACGACCCCGGCCAGCACCTCCTGCCCGGCCTGGTCGAGGGAGGCTGTGGGCTCGTCCAGCAGCCAGATCGGTCGCCGGGCCAGCAGCAGGCGCATGAGGCCGGCGCGCCGCCTCTGGCCCGCCGAGAGATAGCCGGCCGGAATGTCTCGCAGGGCCTCCAGGCTGAAGGTGGCGAGCGCCGTGTCGAGGCGCCCGGGTCCGCCCCCCAGCTCACCCCCGAGGAAACCACCCCAGAAAACGGCGTTCTCGGCCACCGTCAGCCCGGGCTTCACCGCGTTGGCGTGCCCAACATAGTGGCATTGCTCGCCGATGCTCGCTTCTTCAGCACCCCCCTCCACGCGGATCTGCCCCGCCTCGGGCGGCAGGAAGCCTGCCAGGGTCCGCAGGAGGGTGGTCTTGCCTGCGCCATTTGGCCCCGTCACCAGCAACGCCTCCCCGGCGCCCATGGCAAAAGACAGGCCGGCGAACAGGATGCGCCCGCCGCGCCTCGCGCACAGCTTCTCGGCAATCAGCTGCATATCAGCTGCACTCAACCTTAAGGGGCCTTCCCCGCACCCCGCGGCGCATACTAGACTCGTTATACGGTTGCAATTCCGTCCCCGCTCGACGGGGTCAGCCCCCTCGCCTCCTCCTCTGGCTGAAAGGCCGCGTTGTACGCGAGGGGTCTGACCCCCGTCGCACGCGCGCACACGATGCATTTCCAAGGAGAACAGCCTCTCATGAGCACGGCCGCGCCCCATCCCGACAGCTTCAAGTGCCGCAAGACACTCACCGCCGGCGGCAGGACATACGAGTACTTCTCCCTGCCCGACGCCGAGCGGAACGGCCTGGCCGGCATCTCCCAGCTGCCCACCTCGCTCAAGGTGCTCCTGGAGAACCTGTTGCGCTTCGAGGACGGCCGCTCAGTGAAGGCTGATGACATCCGGGCCGTGGCCGAGTGGCTGAAGGAGCGCACCTCCACCCGCGAGATCGCCTACCGCCCGGCGCGCGTCCTGATGCAGGACTTCACCGGCGTCCCCGCCGTGGTGGACCTTGCTGCCATGCGCGATGCCATGCGCCACCTGGGTGGCGATCCCTCCCGGATCAACCCCCTTGTTCCGGTCGATCTGGTCATCGACCACTCGGTCCAGGTGGACTATTTCGGCTCGGCCGACGCCTTCAAGAGGAACGTCGAGATCGAGTATGAGCGCAACAAGGAGCGCTACGAGTTTCTGCGCTGGGGCGCCGGCGCCTTCAACAACTTCAAGGTGGTGCCGCCGGGCACCGGCATCTGCCACCAGGTCAACCTGGAATACCTGGCGCAGTCGGTGTGGACCAAGCAGGTCGGGAGCAAAACACAGGCCTTCCCCGATACCTGCGTCGGCACCGACAGCCACACCACCATGGTGAACGCGCTGGGTGTGCTGGGCTGGGGCGTGGGCGGCATCGAGGCCGAAGCCGCCATGCTGGGCCAGCCGGTGGCCATGGTGATCCCCGAGGTGATCGGCTTCGGCTTCAAGGGCAGGCTCAAGGAAGGCGTGACGGCCACCGACCTGGTGCTCACCTGCACGCAGATGCTGAGAAAGCGCGGCGTGGTAGAGAAGTTCGTGGAATATTACGGTGACGGCCTGGATCACCTCTCCGTGGAGGACCGCGCCACGATCGCCAACATGGCGCCCGAGTACGGCGCCACCTGCGGCTTCTTCCCGGTCGACGCCGATACCATCAAATACCTGAAGGCCACCGGCCGCGCCCCTGAGCGGGTGGCGCTCGTCGAGGCCTACTGCAAGGCCCAGGGCATGTGGCGCGAACCGGGCGCCGCGCCGGTGTTCACGGACATGCTGGAGCTCGATCTCTCCACGGTAGAGCCGTCCATGGCCGGCCCCAAGCGTCCGCAGGACCGGGTGCCTCTCGCCGGGGCCAAGGCCGGCTTCGCCGCCGCGCTGCCCGACATCGTCAAGGGGGCGAGGCTGGACCAGCGCACCAAGGTCGAAGGGGCGGATTACGACCTCGGCAACGGCGACGTGGTCATTGCCGCCATCACGTCTTGCACAAACACCTCCAACCCCTCGGTGCTGATCGCCGCCGGCCTGGTGGCGCGCAACGCGCGCAGAAAGGGGCTGAAGGCCAAGCCGTGGGTCAAGACCTCGCTGGCCCCCGGGTCCCAGGTGGTCACCGACTACCTCGCCAAGGCCGACCTGCAGGACGATCTCGACGCGCTGGGCTTCAACCTGGCCGGCTACGGCTGCACCACCTGCATCGGCAACTCCGGCCCGCTGCCGGACCCCATCGCCGATGCGGTGCGCGAGAGCGACCTGGTGGTGGCGGCCGTGCTCTCCGGCAACCGCAATTTCGAGGGCCGCGTGAACCCCGACGTGAAGGCCAACTACCTGGCCTCCCCGCCCCTGGTGGTGGCCTACGCCATCGCCGGCACGCTCAACAAGGACCTCACCACCGAGCCCATCGGCACCGGCTCCGACGGCCAGCCCGTGTACCTGAAGGACATCTGGCCCTCCTCGGCCGAGATCGCCGAGCTGATCCGGACCTCGGTGACGCAAGACATGTTCGCCAAGCGCTACGGCGCGGTGTTCACGGGCGACGAGAAGTGGCAGGCCATGGGCAAGGCCAAGCCGAGCCTGACCTACAGCTGGAACTCCGGCTCCACCTACGTGCAGAACCCGCCCTACTTCGAGGACATGCCGGCCGCCCCGGCGCCCATCTCCGATGTGATCGGCGCGCATGTCCTCGGCCTGTTCCAGGACAGCATCACGACCGACCACATCTCGCCCGCCGGCTCCATCAAGCGGGACGGCCCGGCCGGCACCTTCCTGATCGAGCATCAGGTGCGCCCGGCCGAGTTCAACTCCTACGGCGCGCGCCGCGGCAACCACAACGTGATGATGCGCGGCACCTTCGCCAACGTGCGGATCAAGAACATCATGATGGGCGGCAAGGAGGGCGGCAACACCATCCACTATCCCTCGGGCGACACCCTCTCCATCTACGACGCTGCCATGCGCTACAAGGCAGAGGGCGTGCCGCTGGTGGTGTTCGCCGGCCGGGAGTATGGCACCGGCTCCAGCCGCGACTGGGCGGCCAAGGGCACGCGTCTTTTAGGCATCCGCGCGGTCGTCGCCCAGTCGTTCGAGCGCATCCACCGCTCCAACCTGGTCGGCATGGGCGTGCTGCCGCTGGTGTTCGCGGACGGCCAGTCGTGGCAGGGCCTGGGCCTCACGGGTGAGGAGACCGTTACGATCCGCGGCCTTGCCGGGCTCAAGCCCCGCCAGAAGGTGGCGGTGGAGATCGCCGGTGCTGACGGCACGGCGAGGACAATCGAGGTGCTGTGCCGGATCGATACCGAGGAGGAGCTGGCCTACTACCGCCACGGCGGCATCCTGCCGTTCGTGCTCCGCAACCTGGCTGCCGCGTAGGGTTCACCTCGTCATCCCGGCCACGGCTTCCTCTGGGCGATGCGAGCGCTTGCGCGAGCAGCGCCCGATCCGGGACCTCGTGCGCGCTCACACCCGCTCGAACCGCAGGAAATAGCACCGGCGCCCGGCGGCCACGGCCTTGGCCTCGTACCGGGTCTGCGGCCAATCCGGCGGGCGCTGGCGCCAGTCCTGCGGTCCCTTGGCGGTCCAGCGCAGAGCCTTGTTGTGCAACGCTGCATGCAGCATCACGGATGCGTACTCCGCGGCGTCGGTGGCCATGCGCAGCTCTCCGCCCGGCCGCAGGATGCGGGCGATCTCGTCCAGAGTTGCAGCCGAGACCAGACGGCGCTTGTGGTGGCGCTTCTTCGGCCACGGGTCGGGGAACAGGATGAACACCCGTCCGATGCCAGCCTGCGGCAGCAGCCGCAGCAGTGGCCGCGCGTCCCCGGCCAGCACCCTGACGTTGGCCAATCCATCCATCTCGATGGCCCTGAGCAGCTTGACGACGCCATCCTCGAACGGCTCGCAGCCCAGGACCCCCACATCCGGGTGCCGTCTTGCCTGCCAGACCAGATGCTCCCCGCCGCCAAACCCAATCTCCAGCCACACCTCGCGCACTCGGCCAGACGGGGGGGCTGGAAACAGCGCCGGAAGGTCGACCAGCGCGGGTGCATCGCCGGGCACGGCCACGCGCGGCAGCACATCGCGCCACAGCGCTTGCTGGCGGGGGCTGGGCGCCCGCGCCCGCCGCCGCCCATAGCTGCGCAAGTCCTCCTGGGGCTGTCGGTCTGTCATCGGCTATTTTCGTACGCAGAACGGGGGCAGCCCCCTGGCCACTGGCCTCGGGGAGCCATCTACGACCTGTCGGCCAGGGGTCTGACCCCGTTTCACCGCGGCAGGTCGCTCCGCCCCATCAGGAGCCTGTCGATGGCGTGGGCGGCCTGGCGGCCTTCGCGGATGGCCCAGACGACCAGCGACTGGCCGCGGCGCATGTCGCCCGCCACGAACACCTTCTTGCGGCCCTTGATGCGGTAGTCGCGCTCGTCGGCGTCGAGGCCCTTGAAGCGGCCGCGCGGCACCACGCTCAGGCCCAGCTCCTGCACCAGGTCGCTCTCCATCGGGCCGGAGAAGCCCATGGCGAACAGCACGAGGTCAGCCGGCAGCTCGCCCTCGGTGCCGGGCACCGGCTTCAGCGCATTGTCAACGCGCGTGTAGAGCAGCTTCTCGACCTTGCCGTCGCTGCCTGAGAAGCCGGTCGTGGAGATGGAGTACTCGACCTTGGCGCCCTCCGCCTGGCTCGACGAGACGCGCAGCTTCAACGGCCAGTGCGGCCAAGACAGCGACTTGTTCTCCTTACTTGGCGGCATCGGCATGATCTCAAGCTGAGTCACCGACTTGGCGCCCTGGCGGAACGAGGTGCCAATGCAGTCGCTCCCCGTGTCGCCGCCGCCGATGACGATGACGTGCTTGCCCTCGGCCGTGATCTGCGGCTCGTCACTCTGCGGCTCGCCTGCCACCCGGCGGTTCTGCTGCGGCAGGAAGGTCATAGCGAACACGAGACCGTCGAGGTCGCGCCCCGGCGATTCGGCGAAGAAGTCGAACGGCCGCTCCGACCCGCCCGCCAGCAGTAGCGCGTCGTGCGTATCCTTCAGCTCCGTCGCTGAGATGGTCTTGCCCACGTGCACGTTGCAGTGGAAGACGACGCCCTCCGCCTCCATCTGCTTCACGCGCCGCTCGACGATGTGCTTCTCGAGCTTGAAGTCGGGGATGCCGTAGGCCAGCAGCCCGCCGGGCCTGGCGCTCTTCTCGTAGACGTGCACCTCGTGGCCGGCGCGCGCCAGCTGCTGGGCCGCGGCCAGGCCGGCCGGGCCGGAGCCGACAATGGCCACCCGCTTGCCGGTCTTCTGCTCAGGCGCCTGCGGCGCGATCCAGCCCTCCTCGAAGGCCTTGTCGGCGATGGCGCACTCGATGCTCTTGATGGTGACCGGGTTATCGTCGATGTTGAGCGTGCACGACGCCTCGCACGGCGCCGGGCACACCCGTCCCGTCACCTCCGGGAAGTTGTTGGTGGAGTGAAGGTTGAGGGCCGCCACCTGCCATCGGTCGCGAAAGACGAGGTCGTTCCAGTCCGGGATCTGGTTGTTCACCGGACAGCCGCTGTGGCAGTAGGGGATGCCGCAGTCCATGCAGCGCGCGGCCTGCTGCTTCACCCCCGCCGGCGGCAGCGGCTCCACGAACTCCTGCCAATGCTTCACGCGCTCCTCCACCGGCCGGTAGTGCCGGTCCTGGCGGTCGAACTCCATGAAGCCCGTGATCTTGCCCATCGGTGCCTGTTGCAGTGCGGTTTGAGGGGTGGAAGCGTGGGGTGACGCGCCTGCGCCCGGCCCCTAGATATACACAAGTCGCCCTACGGGGAAACAGCTCCAGGGTGCGACGCTGGTGCAGCCCGGTACAGGTGAGCGCAGCAGCCGGTCCGGTCGCGTGCGGCTCCTGTGCCGCCACGCATATGGACAACCGTTGGGCCATCCGCACGCTGCTGTTTGCCGCCCGTCTCGGCATGGCCTTCCAGTATCAGTCGGTGGCGGCCATCTCGCCGGTCATCATGGGGCGACATCGGCGTCGGTCTCGCCGACATCGGCCTCATGATCAGCTCTATCTCGCCCCCGGCCTCGCCATCTCCCTTCCGGGCGAGATCGGCCAGCATACTGCCGTCATGCTTGCCGGATTCGTGCCGGCGCGGCGCTGCTGGTGGCCGCGCGGAGCCAACTCGTCTTGCCTGCGCACGCAGCTCTGGGCTTGGTCGGCGGCCTATCGGCGGGTCTCCTGAGCTCGAGCCTCACCGTCCGCGCTGACGCCGGAGCCCTTCGAGGTTAACCGAGCTTTCTGCTCGCTGTGCGCACAAACCCGGCGGCAGACAATAATGCCAACGTCCGGCAGAAGGGCGCTTCGCCCCGGAAACTGACCACGGGAGCGCAGTCCTCGGGAACCACTGTGGCGATGGCGCCGTTGCAGCTCTGTCCGGCCTGACACGGGGAGAGGAGAGTTGCGTCGTGCTTCCAGGGCGTAGAGTGCTTGGCGCGATCGCGCTTGTCGTCATGACCGTCACAAGCCTGCAGGCGACAGCCCAGGAGCGGCCGTCGTTACCGGCAGCCGCCGGCGAGGACAGCATGACGAAGCAGAATCCAGCCGAAGAGATCGCGCCGAAGTCCAGACTGGTGAGCATCCTCGGTCGCGAGATCACCAATCGCGAGGGCGACAGCGGGCGCGTGATCGACGTACTGGTCGATCTCGACGGCTATTCGGGCGCCGTGGTGGTGGAGTTCGGCGGCTTCCTGGGGATAGGCAGCCGCAAGGTCGCGGTGGCATGGGGTGCGCTCCGCTTCACGCGGGAGGGCAACCGCAGCCTGCTCACGGCCGATATCAGCCGCGAGCAGATCCGCGACACCCCCGAGTACAAGCCGAACGAGCCGCCTACCGTGCTCACGATCAAGACGAGATAGTGCTTCCGTCCAGCGTCATCTGACCCCGCAGCAGCGCGGTGCGTCCGCCTCGATCGAGTGGAAAGGAGCCCGTGGCGACCGTCTCGCGCACCAGCCAACGCGGCCTCGATTGGTTCACGTTCTTCGTGGCCGACATCCAGACCGGGTTCGGCCCCTACCTGGCGGTGTACCTGACGACCCAGAAATGGAACCAGGCCGACATCGGCCTGCTCCTGGCCTTCGGCAGCATCGTTGGGCTCACAAGCCAAGTTCCCGGCGGATGGCTTGTGGACCGGGCGGTGTCAAAACGGCGGGCGGCGGCCCTGGCGGTAATTGGCGTGGGCGTCTCCGCGTTCCTGATCGCCGTGCTTCCTACTTTTCTCGGCATGATGGCGGCTACGCTGGTACACGTCTCCTCCAGCGCCGTGCTGGGGCCTGCCATCGCCGCCATCTCGCTCGGGCTGGTCGGCCATGCGGCCATCGGCCCCCGGCTCGGCCGCAACACCCGCTTTGCAGCGATCGGCAACGGCCTTGCGGCGGCTGCAATGGGAGCGGTGGGCTATTTCATCTCGCCGCAGGCGGTGTTCTTCGCCACGGCGGCCCTGGCGATCCCGACCGTGCTGGCGCTCACCGCCATCCGCGACGCCGAAATCGATCCGGTGCGCGCCGACGGCGGCATCGGCATGAGCGGGTCGGACAGCGCCCCCAGCCCGGTGCTTGCCCTGTTGCGCAAGCGCGCGCTGGTCGCTTTCGCGCTGTGCATCTTCCTCTTCCAGGCCGCCAACGCCGCGATGCTGCCCCTGGTCGGCTCGGAGATGACCCTGCGCTCCACGCAGTGGGCGAGCGTGCTGATCGCGGCCTGCATCGTGGTGCCACAGCTGGTGGCCGCCACCATTGCGCCGGGCGTCGGCCGACTGGCGACCAGCATCGGGCGCCGGCCGATCCTGCTCGCAGGCTTCGCGGTGCTGGCGCTGCGCACGGTACTGCTCACCTTCTATCGCGATCCGGCCAGTATCATCGTGGTGCAGGCGCTCGACGGCATCTGCGGGGCGGTGCTGGGGGTGCTGGTGCCCCTGGTGCTGGCCGACATCTCGCGCGGCACCGGGCGTTTCAACCTGGCGCAGGGCATGCTGGCCTGTGCCACCGGGCTCGGGGCGGCCGCAAGCACGGCCGTGGCCGGCTATCTCGCCTCCCGGTTCGGCACCACCGTGGCCTGCATGGGGCTGGCGGCCGCTGCGCTGTGCGCGTTC
>Ga0075431_100002253_pt1 | contig 18498 bp, 19 predicted proteins | sample RhiMetdeltSRZDD5_FD_75297 | JGI IMG/M metagenome (GOLD analysis project Ga0075431, IMG submission 75297) | Populus rhizosphere microbial communities from Tennessee, USA - Rhizosphere MetaG P. deltoides SRZDD5 | ecosystem: Host-associated > Plants > Roots > Rhizosphere > Soil | place: USA... | reverse complement strand
GCGAAGCCCTTGGCGCGCGCGGTGCGGATGTACTCCATGTTCAGGATCTCGATGACGCCGGAGCGCACCAGGCGCATGGTGATGGGAGCCAGGAACGCGCCCAGCGTGAAGGCCGGCATCAGGAAATGCTCCCAGGTCCCGTACCCCGAGGCCGGCAGCACCTTGAGCCGCACCGCGAAGATGATGATCAGCATGATGCCGAGCCAGAAGATCGGCATGGCCTGGCCGGCCACCGCGAGCATCGTGCACAGGTTGTCGACGAAGGAGTGCCGCTTGAGCGCAGCCAGGATGCCAAGCGGCAGCGCGATGAGGAGCGCCATCACCAGCCCGGCCGTCGTCAGGTAGAGGGTGGGCGGCATCCGCTCGAGGACCAGCTTGAAGGCCGGCGTGCTGGTGTACCACGACGTGCCGAAGTCGCCCTGGACGGCGCGGCTGGCGAACTTCCAGTACTGGACGGGGATCGGCTTGTCGAGGCCGAGCATCTTGTGATAGCGCTCGTACTCCTCCTTGCCGGCGTTCTGTGGCAGCAGCAGCAGCACCGGATCGCCGATCACGTGGAGGATGCCGAAGACCAGCATCGAGATGCCGACGACCACGACCGCGAGCTGGATCAGCTGTCGGAGCGCGTAATACTTCACGGATGATCGGGCGTGGCGCGCCCCACCGTGAGGTGGGGCGCGCGCTCGATTACTTCTTCCGCGGGGTGGCGAGGAACATGCGATCGACCTCGTCGGCCGGCGCCTGGTACTCGACCCGATTCGAGATACCCCACACGCCGCGGAGCCCCCACTTGTAGAGATAGGCGGCGTCGTCGAAGAGCAGCTTCTGCGCCTTCACGTAGATCTCCGCCCGCTTCTTCTGGTCCAGCGTGGAGCGGCCGGCATGGATCATGTCGTCCAGCTCCTTGTTGCAGTAGTAGCTGTAGTTCTCGCCGCACTTGAAGACGTCGTAGAGGATGGCGTCGGCGTCGAAGACCGAGTAGTAGCCCCAGGACCAGTTGAACATCGGGCCGCCCTTGCCCTCCTTGATGCGCGCGACGAGGACGGTGTTGTCGCCGATGTAGTTCTGCTTCACGCGGAACCCGGCCTTGGCCATGTCGGCCACGATGGCGTCGTTGGTCTGCTGGATGGCCGGCTCCACGACGGGCGGGCCCGTGTTGAACGTGATGTCGACGCCGTTGGGAAAGCCCGCCTCGGCCAGCAGCTTCTTGGCGCGTCCGAGATCCTGCTTGTACGGCTTCAGGCCGGAATCCCAGCCGAAGGCCATGGGATTGACGGCGGTGGCCGTCCGGTCGCCGAGGCCGTTCAGCACATGCTTGATGATGGCGTCGGCGTCGACGGCGAGGTTGGCCGCCTGTCGCACCCGGCGGTCGGTGAACGGGTTCGGACCGCCCCGGGCGGCCTGGTCCAGCTGGAGCATGGCCGTGCGCAGGATCGGCGAGCTGGCCGTGCGCGCCTGCCCGGACTTGTCGATGACGTCCATCTGGTCGGGCGGGACCGCTTTGATGATGTCGACGCCGCCGGAGATCAGCTCGGCGATCTGCGTGGCCTGCTCCGGGATGATGCGGATGCGGACGTGCTTGAAGTGCGGCTTCGCGCCCCAGTAGTCGTCGTTGCGGACCAGGAGGTGCTCCTGCTTGCGGTTCCAGCGCACGAGCTTGTAGGGGCCTGTCCCGATCGGGTTCTCCTGCACCCACTCGTGAGGCTTCTCGCGCAGCGCTTTCTCGGAATGGATCACGAGCGCGGTCATGCGCTCGACGAAGAGCGGGTAGGGACCGTCGGTCCGGAAGCGGACGGTGTAGTCGTCGACGATGTCGACGCCCTTGATCTTGGCGTGGTTGCCACGCGCGGTCATCTTCTTCGTGGGATCGAGCACGCGCTCGAACGACGCCTTCACGTCCTTGGCCGTGAACGGCGACCCGTCGTGGAACTTCACGCCCTGGCGCAGCTTCACCTCCCACGTGGTGTCGTCGATCGTCTTCCATGCGGTGGCGAGGCTCGGTCCCACGCGCCGGGTCTTGAGATCACGGGCGGCGAGGTGGTCGAAGACGTGGTAGCCGAGGATGATCGCCTCGCGTAGCACGGAGTTCGGCGGATCCCAGGTGTCGACGTCCGACTGCAGGGCGTACACCAGGGTGTCGTCCTTGGTCTGGGCATCGACCAGCGACATCGAGCCGAGCAGAAGTAGCGAGAGTGCGAACCCGATGGAGATCCTGCGCCGCATGGCGGCCTCCTTGTGCGCTCCTTCGTTCGTCCTTCTTCGCGGGGGGAGACGGTCGAAAGTGCAGGAACAATATCCGCGCCCTTCGAGGCCGTCAAGCTGTGGTAAAGAGCGGTGCATCGAGACCACGCGCCTCCGCCTGCGCCGGCTGCGGCCATCCGACGAGCCCGACCTGGTCGCCCTCGACAGCGACCCCGACGTCATGCGCTTCGTCGGCAGCCCGCCCGGTGTGAAGTCGCCGGAGGAGACGCTCGCGCGCGTGCGCCAGCGGATCGGCGCCGACCAGGGCGGCCTGGGCTTCTGGCGTGTCGAGAGCCGCGCCGACGGCACTTTCTACGGGCTGGCGGCGCTCATCCGGATGCCGGCCGGCGACGACGTCGAGCTCGCCTATCGGCTGACGCGGCTCGCGTGGGGACAGGGCATCGCCAGCGAGGCGGGCGCCATCCTCCTTGACCATGCCTTCCGCACGCTCGGGCTGCCGCGCGTCGTGGCCGTGACCTATCCCGAGAACCGCCCGTCGCAGCGGGTCCTCGGCAAGCTCGGCTTTGCCCGCCAGGGTGACGTCGACTACAAGGGCGTGCGGGCGACGTTCTACGTGCTCGAGCGTCGCGCGGAATGACGAGCGAGTGCCACGGCTCCGCCGGGGCGCTCCGAACCAGGGGGGTATGGGGGCCATTTCGGGCCCCCATCACCAATCAAGAGTTCCGGAAGGCGATGGCGCCGAAGACCGCCTCGGCGCTCGAGCGTGTGTCGTTGGTGTCGATGGACAGGGCGACGGCGCCGGCGTCGTCGGGATCCTCGCCATAGATCCGCCGATAGTCCTCGGCGACGTTGCGTCGCTCGGTGATCCAGGTGGCCGTCTCCTCCGTTCCCGAGCGGACGACGACGAAGGTCACGGTGCCCGTCTTCCGGCTCGGCTCGATGGTGTCGGCGGGGAGCTTCTCGTCCCAGACGTAGCCGATCAGGCGTGAGCGCAGCATGGCCGGCTGCCGCGGCCACACGACGAAGAGATGCCCGCTCAGATCGGACGTCTCCTTGCGCCGCACGTCGGCGCCGTCCGGGAACTGCACCACCTTCCAGCTCCATTCCAGCAGGGGCGTCGCCTTCAAGCTGATCCGCAGACGGCGAGAGATCGTGGAGTGGTCGCCGCGGCTCCGGAGCTGCAGGCCGCGATGACCGTCGTCCTCGACGATGGTGAAGTCGTACACGGGACGGCCGCCGACCGTGTCGTACGCGCGCCAGCCATGCGGGACACCGCGGGCGCCGAGCTCGTGGCGCACCCAGTTCTCCACGGAAGCGATCTCCACCCGATCGGCCGTCGCCCCCGCGTAGGCCGCGCAGGGGAGGCCCACGCCGACGAGCCCCTGCAGCAGCGCGCGCCGCGTGAGGCTCATGGCCGCGCTATGCGCCCGAGCGCTTCCCCACGGCGTGACGGACTTCCTCGACGGCGAGCGGACCGACGTCGAGGAAGGCGATGATGCGGCACGGGCAGGCCTCGCCGCCCTCGAACTTCCAGGGGAAGGCGCCGATGATGCAGCGCGTGTTCAGGACGTTCTCGATGTCGCCGCCGACGTTCTCGGCGTGGATGCATCCCTCCGGGAAGGCCAGGTAATGCATGGGGAAGATCTCTTCCTTCACGAGGCGGCCGCTCTTGTGGTGGCGATACTCGTACTCCCCGAAGAAGTCGCGGACGGAGCGACCGACCTTCTCCTCGAACCGGTGGGTGAGGTCGGGGCGCATGTAGCGGATGGTGGTGTTCATCGGATGATCGCCGGAGCCGGCGTCGATGCCCCACCAGGCGATCTGCATGTCGTGCATCCACTGCGCGAGCTCGCGCGTCCCGCCGGGATGCATGCAGAAGTAGCGGGTGAGGTCCTGCTGCGGCTTGCCCTCGTAGTAGCGGTGATACCCCGTGTGGAGGATCAGGATGTCACCGCGCTTGACCTCCATCCGATCCGTGATGTGCTTCGGCGTGATGATGCTCCAGTCCTCGACGGCGTCGGCGACATCGACCACGACGCCCTCCCGCACGAGCTTCGTCAGCGGCAGGGAGGCGATGTCGCCGGCGCCGTCGGCCGCGTGCATCGGCCCGTCGAGGTGGGTGCCGACGTGCAGCGACGTCTCCACCCGCTGCGAGACGATGCGGTTCGTCTGCAGCGTCTGGGTGTAGTAGATCTTCGACCCGGGGTAGCCGATCCATCCCGGCGTGTGCATGTTCCACGGATGCGAGAGGTCGACGAGTCTCATGCGCTCCCCGGAGCGGCGCTCACAGCGCCTTCTTGAGATTCATGACGTGACGGGCCACCAGCTCGGCGCCCCGCTCGACGCGGCCCTCCTCCAGCGCCTCGAGGATGGCTTCGTGCTCGACCTGGAAGCGCTCCGGCTCGCCGGGCGGCGCCACCACCGAGATCTGATAGCGGCGAAGCGACGTCTTCAGCTCCTCGTGCAGCCGCGTCAGGTGGCGGTTCGACGCGAGCATGACGAGGCCGTCGTGGAACCGCAGCGAGGCCTGGTGCCAGCCGTCGATGTCGCCGGTGCCGAGGGCCGCCCGCGCGTCCTCCACCGCCCGCCGCACCGGCGTGAGCGCCTCCGGCGCCAGCCGATGCAGGTGCCGCAGCACGCCATGGCTCTCGATCATCAGGCGCACGTCGAAGATCTCCTCGAGGTCGTCCTCCGAGACGGCCCGAACGCGGGCGCCGCGGTGCGGCTCGAGCGTGACCAGCCCCTCCGACTCGAGCATGCGCAGCGCCTCGCGAACGGGGGAGCGGCTCAGCGACAGCTCGCGGGTGATCCGCGTCTCGTTGACGCGCTCGCCGGCGGGCAGGGCGCCGCTGATGATCTGCTCGCGAAGGTGGCGGGCGATCTCGCCCGCCAGCGTCATCGGCTTCTCGAAGTCGCCGCGACGGGTCATGGCTCGGCGTAGACCTCGACCTTCACCGGCGTGCAGTGATAGCCGTTGCAGGCATTGAGCACGTCGAGGGGGCAGTTCGAGAGCCCCACGATGACGTCCTGCTCCGCGCGGAACTCGACGTAATCGCCGGGCTTCGATACCGGCTCGCCGATGACCCAGCGCCCGCGCGCGCAGTCGTGCTGGTAGTTCATGAAGAGATCCATCGTGTCCGGGATGTCCTCGGGAAGCAGGCCCCACGGCGCCACCGCCTTGCTGATGTTCTCGTGGCAGCCGTCGCGCGGGCCGAAGCCGTACGACTCGTAGAGGTAGCGGTTGCACATGCGGTTGTGGGTGTCGTGCACGCCCTTCGGTTCGGGCGTCTCCTTGACGAAGGTCATCATCGGCCGGCACAGCGTGGACATGAGGGTGTCGCCCTCGGTCAGCTTGTCGCGCGGCACATACTCGGCGCCCGGCTTCGGGACGTAGCGCGTTCGCGAGTTCGAGGTCGACAGCTTCTCGCGCGGGTTCGCCTCGCTGAACAGCGCCATGTCCACCACCTGCTTGCCTTCGAGATCGATGATGCGCAGGTGCTGGCCGCGCTTGACGACGAGGGCGTAGCCGAGCTTCGGCGGAATGACGTGCTCGAGAATCCGTTTCATCACGCGCGGCATGATAAGGCGTTTGACAATCGATTGTCGATTGTCTACCTTCCGCCCTGCGGTCGGCGCGCGGCGGCGGCGTACGCCCACGTCTACAGAAACGGCACAGAGGAGACTGCGATGGACCTCGGTCTGAAGGGCAAGGTCGTCCTCGTCACCGGTGGCAGCAAGGGGATTGGCAAGGCGGTCGCGCGCGGCTTGCTCGAGGAAGGCGCCAAGGTGGCCATCTGCGCGCGGACCAAGCCGGAGCTCGACGCGGCCTCGACCGACCTCGCCAAGAGCACGGGCGGCGAGGTGTTCGCGGTGGCCGGCGACCTCACGCGCGAGGCGGACGTGAAGAAGATCGTCGACGCCGTGATCGGCCGCTTCGGGCGCATCGACGTGCTCATCAACAATGCGGGCGCCGCGCCCGGCGGCCTCCTGCTGGATCTCACCGAGGCCGACTGGGAGCAGGCGATGCAGCTGAAGTTCATGGGCTACGTGCGCTGCATGAAGGCCGTCATCCCGCACATGCTCAAGCAGGAGGGCGGCCGCATCGTGAACATCGTCGGCAACGACGGTGTGAAGCCGATCGGCGTCGAGCTCACGCCGAGCGCCGCCAATGCCGCCGACCTGGCCGTCACCGTGGCCCTCGCCGAGCAGTACGGCCGCGAGAACATCTGCATCAACGCGATCAACCCGGGGCCGGTGGCCACCGAGCGGTGGGACGGACTCGTGGCCGGCATCGCCAGGGTGCGCAACATCCCGGTGGCCGAGGCGCAGAAGCGCGCCGAGCGCAGCATCCCGCTCGGCCGGATCTGCACGCCGGAGGAGGTGGCCAACGTGGCCGTCTTCGTGGCCTCGCCGCGGGCGAGCTTCATGAACGGCGCGATCATCAACCTGGACGGCGCACAGCGCAAAGCTCTGCTCGACTGAGCGAAAACGGAGGAGTCGCATGATCACCCGCTGGCTGGCCGCCGTACTCGTGATGACCCTCGCGCTCGCCTCGCCGGGGGCGTCGTGGCTCGGCGCGCAGCGCGCCCACGGACAGCAGAAGGAGTTCAAGGTCGGCGTCGCGCTGTCGCTGAGCGGCATCTTCAGCAAAGACGCGGGCCTGTTCAAGGAGGTCTACGACCTCTGGGCGGAGACCGTGAACAAGGCGGGTGGGATCAAGGTGAAGGGGACCGGCTATCCGGTCCGCATCACCTATTACGACGACGAGTCGAGCCCGCAGAAGAGCGCGCAGCTCATCGAGCGTTTGGCCACGGCCGACAAGGTCGATCTGATGCTCGCCGGCTTCGGGTCGAGCATCGCGTTTGCCGCCTCCGCCGTCGCCGAGAAGTACAAGTATCCGTACATCTCGGGCGCGGCCAGCGCCAACCCGCTGTTCGAGAAGCAGTACAAGTACTTCTTCGCCACTTTGAACAAGACGTTCGAGGAAGTCGAGGGTGCGGCCAAGGTGTTCACGCAGGCCCAGCCCAAGCCGACGCGGGCCGCGGTCATCGGCTCCGACCATCTCTTCGGCAAGCTGGCCGCCGAGGGCTTCAAGAAGTTCATGGAGGAGATGGGGCTCGAGGTCGTGCACTACGAGATCTTTCCGCTCGCGCTGACCGACTACAACTCGCTGCTGCTCAAGGTCAAGCGCGCGAATCCCGACATCCTGCTCGTCGGCGGTCTCTTCACGCACGCCCTCCGCGTCATGAAGGCCACCAAAGAAGTCGACTTCTCGCCGAAGGGCATCGCCTTCAGCTACGGACCGACGGTGCCTGACTTCCTGAAGGAGTTTGGCAAGGACGCGGACGGCGTCATCGCCGCCTCCGAGTGGCTGCCGACCTTCCCGTTCAAGGACCCGATCTTCGGCACGGCCGCCCAGTTCAACGAAACCATCCAGCAGAAGTACGGACATCCCGCCGACTACGTGCAGGCGGCGGCCGCCGGCGGTCTCGTCGCGCAGCAGACGGCCATCGAGCAGCTCGGTCTCCAGCCCCCGCTCGACGAGAAGGCGCGTGAGGCACTGATGGAGCAGCTGCACAAGCAGGACGTGATGACGGTGTACGGCCGGGTCAAGTTCGGTCCCGACGGCGCCATCGTGCAAAAGCCGCCGATCGCCGTGCAGATCCAGAACGGCAAGTTCGTGCTCGTGTACCCGCGCGACGTGAGCGGGGCGCAGGCGGGGAAGCTGCTCTATCCGCTGGCGCCGTGGCGGTCCCGGTAGAGCTCGTCCAGACGCTGATCAACGGCACCCTGCAGGGCGGGGTGTACGCGGCGGCGGCGGTGGGGCTCTCGCTGATCTTCGGGGTCAGCGGCATCCTCAACGCCGCCCACGGCGAGCTGGTGATGCTGGGCGCGTTCTCGACGTACTGGCTGTTCACGCTCTACCACATCGACGCGCTCCTCACGCTGCCGATCTCGTTCGCGCTGCTGTTCGCGCTCGGCTGGGCGCTGCAGTACTTCCTGCTCAACCGGACGCTGGGCCGCCCGCTCCTGTTGTCGCTGCTGGTCACCTTCGGCATCTCGCTGATCCTCGTGAACACGGCGCTGCGGCTCTGGTCGGGCGACTACCGCATGATGCGGATCCCGTACTTCCAGCAGAGCCTCATCCTCGGCGACTTCATCGTGCCGCTGTCGCGGGTGGTGGCGTGCGTGGTGGCCGTGGCCATGGTGGCCGGGCTCTCGTGGCTCCTGGCCGGAACGCGTGTCGGTCGCATGATCCGCGCGACGGCACAGGACCGTGAGATGGCGCAGATGCTCGGCGTCGATCCGCGCGCGGTGTACGCGCTCACGTTCGGGCTCGGCGCCGGCGTCTCCGGCGTGGCCGGATCGCTGGTGGCCTTCTACACGCCGGTCGAGCCCAACATGGGGTTGACGTACACGCTGTTCGCGTTCGCGGTGGTCGTGCTCGGCGGCCTCGGCTACACCGCCGGTGTCGTGTGGGGCGGCCTCGCCCTCGGCGTGGCCCAGGCGCTCACGGAGACTTACCTCGAGGCCGGCCTCTCGCTGCTCGTCGCCTTTGCGCTCCTCTACGCAATCTTGAGATTCATGCCGGCGGGCATCATGGGCAAAGGCCGGCTCGAGTAACGTGTTGCGCCGTCCGACCGTCGCGGAGTCGCTCGCGCTGGCGGCGCTCGCCGTCCTCGTCGTGCTGCCGCTCGGCATCGGGCCCTATCCGGTTCGCCTGACCACCGTCATCTTCATGTGGGCCACTCTCGCGGGCGCCTGGAACCTCATGGCCGGCTATGCCGGCAGCACCGATCTCGGGCCGGTGGTGCACTACGGCGTCGGCGCCTTCGCCACCGCGGCCTTCATGCTGAAGGCCCAGCTGCCATTCCTGGTCAGCGTGGTGCTCGGCGGCGTCGTGGCCATGGCCGTCGCCTACGCGCTCGGCACGCCGACGCTGCGGCTGCGCGGCGCCTACTTCGCCATCGGCACCCTCGCGCTCGCGGAGTCCGCCAAGGAGGTCGCGCTCGCCTGGGATCGCTTCATTCCGTTTCCGCTCACCGGGGGCAGCGCCGGCGTGTCCTTTCCGCTGGCCGCCGGCTACATCCAGTTCTACTACGTGATGCTCGCGCTCATGGCCGGCGTGACGGCGGCGGCCCTGTGGCTGCAGCGCTCGAAGTTCGGCTACGGGTTGCGCGCGGTCGGCGAGAACGACCGGCTCGCCGAGGCCTCCGGCGTGAACATTCATCGCCTGCGCCGGCGGCTCTACGTCGGCAGCGCGTTCGCGATCGCCGTCACCGGTGGCACCGCCGGGTACTGGCTGTCGTACATCAACGCGGCCGAGGTGTTCAGCGCCGCCATCACCTTCCAGATGGTGGTGATGGCGCTGCTCGGCGGACTCGGCACGCCTTTCGGCCCGGTGCTCGGCGCCACCTTTCTCACGCTGGCCTCCGAGTACCTCGGCACGCGCTTCGTCTACTACTACCTGATCGTCATCGGCGCGATCATCGTCGCGCTGTCGCTCTTCGCGCCGGCGGGTCTGGCCGGCCTCGCCCGGCTTGCTCGGCGACGGCTACCGGGGACGGCATGAGGCGCGCCACGGCTCCGCCGGAGCGCGGCCGAGCGTTGGAGGGTGTGGGGGGCCATGTCGGGACCCCGCATGACAACATCCTCGAGGTGCGCGGCGTCACCAAGCGCTTCGGCTCGCTGGTGGCGCTGAACCACGTGGAGTTCGCGCTGGCGGAGCACGAGATTCTCGGCATCATCGGCCCCAACGGCGCCGGCAAGAGCACGCTCTTCAATGTCATCGCCGGGCTGGAGACGCCGAGCGCCGGCGACGTCGTGTATCGCGGCCGCTCGATCGCCGGGTTACCGCCGGACGCGGTCTGCCGGCTCGGCATCGCCAAGACGTTCCAGATCCCGCAGCTCTTTCCGCGGCTGACCGTGACCGAGAACGTGCTGGTGGCGGCGCTGTACGGCCACGGCGCCACGCTGCCCGACGCCCGGCGTCAGGCGCAGGAGTGGCTGGCCTTCGTCGGCCTCGCCGGCAAGGCCGCGATGTCGGCGGAGACGCTGTCGGTGGCGGAGCGACGCCGCGCGGATCTCGCGCGCGTGCTCGCCACCGGCGCGCCCCTGATCCTGCTGGACGAGAACATGGCCGGTCTCAACCAGACCGAGGTCGAGGCGGCGGTGACCCTGCTTCGCAAGGTGCGGGAGCGCGGACGGACGCTGGTCGTGACCGAGCACATCATGCGCGCGATCCTCGGCCTCGCCGACCGCGTGGTGGTGCTGAACTACGGCGAGAAGATCGCCGAGGGGCGCCCGGCGGAGGTCATGCGCGACGCCACGGTGGTGAAGGCGTATCTCGGCGAAGCCCATGGCTGACGCGATGCTGGCTCTCGACGGCGTGGATGCCGGGTACGGACACCTTCAGATCCTGCACGGGGTCACCGTGCGCGTCGCCGCCGGCGAGATCGTGAGCCTGATCGGCCCCAACGGAGCCGGCAAGACCACGGTGATCCGCGCCATCCTGGGCCTGGTGCCGCTGCGCCCGCGCAGCGGGGGCGCCATCCGCTTCAAGGAGGAGCGCATCGACGGGCTGGCGCCGGAGATCATCGTGCGCAAGGGGATCGCCGTGGTCCCCGAGGGCGCGCGCGTCTTCCCCGAGATGTCCGTGCTGGACAATCTGAAGATGGGTGCGCTCGCCGATCGCGCGCGCGGCCGCGAGGCGCAGACGCTCCCCGAGGTCTACGCGATGTTCCCGCGCCTGGCCGAGCGGCAGCGCCAGCTCGCGCGGACGCTGTCGGGCGGCGAGCGGCAGATGCTGGCCATGGGACGCGCGCTCATGAGCTGTCCCGAGCTGCTCCTGCTCGACGAGCCGTCGCTCGGCCTTCAGCCGAGCCTCGTGCGCGCGATCATCGGTGCCATCCGGGACATCAACCGACGCGGGATCACCGTGCTCCTCGTCGAGCAGAACGTGCACATGGCCTTGCCGGTGAGCCATCGCGGGTACGTGCTGGAGCAAGGGCGGATCACCCTCGAGGACGCCGGGCCGGCGCTCCTCGACAACCCTCACGTCCGCGTCTCGTACCTCGGAGCCTGAGCGCGCATGAAGCCGCCCCGATTCGATTACCTGCTGCCGGGCACGCTGGACGAGGCGCTCGGGCTGCTCGCGCAGCACGGTGAGGACGCGAAGGTGCTGGCGGGCGGGCAAAGCCTCGTGCCGCTCCTGAACTTCCGGCTCGTGCGGCCGGCGCATCTCGTCGACCTGAACGACATTCCCGGGCTCGACGGCATCCGGGTGGAGCAGGGGCGGCTCGCCATCGGCGCGATGACGCGCCAGCGGGCGGTGGAGACCTCGTCCGTCGTGCGTGAGCGCTGTCCGCTCCTGGCGGAGGCGATGCCGCAGATCGGGCACGTGCAGATCCGGAACCGCGGCACCATCGGCGGCAGCCTGGCCCATGCCGACCCGGCCGGCGAGCTGCCGGCGGTGGTGGCCGCCCTCGACGGCGAGCTGGTCCTGCGCTCCCGCCGCGGGGAGCGACGGCTGGCGCCGCATGACTTCTTCGTCGGCTACCTCACCACGGCGGCGGCGCCGGACGAGCTGCTGGTGGAGGCGCGCGTGCCGGTCACCCCGGCGCGGACCGGCACGGCGTTCATGGAGGTGAGCCGGCGGCACGGCGATTTCGCGCTCGTCGGCGTGGCGACGTCGGTCACCGTCGACACCGGCGGCGTCTGCACGGCCTGCGCGATCGCGCTCACCGGCGTCGGGCCCACCCCCGTGGTCGCCCGCGAGGCGTCGCGCGCCCTCGTCGGTGTGAAGCCGACCGTCGACGCGCTCGCGGACATCGGACGCCGGGTGGCGAGCGCGCTCACGCCGGACAGCGATCTCCACGCCTCCGCCGAGTATCGCCAGCACCTCGCCGGCGTGCTGACTCGACGCGCGCTCGCGCGCGCCCTCGAGCGGGTCGACGGACAGCCTGGCGCGAAGGAGCGGTCATGAACGAGCGCGCCATCCGGGTCACCGTGAACGGACGCGTGTACGAGCGGACGGTCGAGGTACGGAAGACCCTGGCCGACTTTCTCCGCGACGACCTCGACCTCACCGGTACCCACCTCGGGTGCGAGCACGGCGTCTGCGGCGCGTGCACGATCGTGCTCGACGGCGCCGCGGTGCGCTCGTGTCTGCTGTTCGCGGCGCAGGTGCACGGGCGCGAGATCCAGACCGTGGAAGGTCTCGCCGACGGCGACCGGCTCAATCCGCTGCAAGAGGCCTTCCGCGAGCATCACGGCCTTCAATGCGGCTTCTGCACGCCGGGCTTCCTGATGACGCTCACGTGCTTCCTGCGGGACACTCCGGATCCCACCGAGGCCCAGGTGCGGGAGGCGATCTCCGGCAACCTGTGCCGCTGCACGGGCTACAAGAACATCGTCACGGCCGCGCTGGCGGCCGCGCGAAGGAGCTGACATGACCATCAACCATGCGCGCTTGCTACTCGTGACGCTCGCGCTGGCGCTCGGCGCCTCCGCGCTGCGCCCGGCCGCCGCCGCCGAGGAGCTGACGCTTCTCGCCACCGTGACCCGCGTGGTGAACCTCCCGATGCTCGTCGGCCTCCGGCTGCTCGAGCGCGAGGACGGCATCAAGGTGACCGTGAAGGACCTGCGCTCACCGGAAGCCGTCATGCTCGCGGTGATCGAGGGCCAGGGCCAGGTGGGGACCGGGTTCGCGCCGTTCTATCCGGCCATCGAGAAGAACGCGCCGGTGCGCGGCGTGATGGAGCTGTCCCGGCCGGAATTCGTGGTGATGGCCAAGAAGGAGATCGCGAGCGTGAAGGCCCTGAACGGCGTGCGGCTCGCCTCGCACTCCCCGAAGGCCACCACGCAGTCGCTCCTCGAGTATTACTTGAAGTCGCAGCCCGGCGTGCAGCCCAACGTGGTCTTCATCCCCGAGGGCTCGCCGGCCCGGGCGGAGGCCCTCCTGCGCGGGGCCGTCGACGCGGCTGCCTTCGACCTGTCGGCCGCGCAGATCGTGAGCGAGCGCGCGCCCGGCAAGTTCCACATCCTGATCGACTTCACCGATCAGCCGGTGTCGTCGAGCTCGCTCGTCGTCAACAACGACTTCGCGAAGAAGCGGCCGGAGGTGGTGCACAAGCTCGTGCGGCGGCTCGTGCAGTCCTACCGGGAAGGGGCGAAGGACCCGAAGTTCTGGGTGCGCGAGCGCGGCGACGCTCTCAAGGAGCTCGACGACGCCAAGCTGGAGTCGCAGCTACGCGCGCTGGTCAAGATCTTCGATCTCAACGGCGGCCTGGACCGGATGAAGGGCCCCGGCGCCACCGAGAACCTCGCCTTCCAGGTGGCGACGGGCAACCTCACCGGTCCCGTCGGCAAGTGGAAGTCCGAGCAGTTCTTCGACACGACGCCGCTCGAGGCCGTGCTGAAGGACGTCGGCCGGCGCTAGTGGTCCTGGCCCTCCGCGCGGCATCGGTCGTCGCCTTTCTCCTGCTCTGGGAGTGGGCGGCCCGCGTGCCGATCAGCTTCGCCTTCCCGTCGCCGGGGGCGACGCTGGCGGCGCTCGTCGCGCTCGTGCGCTCGGGCGCGCTGCCGGCGGCGACGCTGATCAGCCTGCAGTCGCTGCTGCTGGGGTTCGGCGCCGCCGTCCTGATCGGCGTGCCACTCGGCCTGGTGATGGGCGTCGTCCGTCCGGTGGGTCGGGTCGGGCGCGTCTACCTGGACCTCCTCATCGCCCTGCCGACGGCGGCGCTGGTGCCACTGGTGATCCTGTCGTTCGGGATCAACGTGCTGTCCTCCGCCGTGATCGTGTTCGTCTTCAGCGCGCCGTTCGTGATCATGAACGCCTACGGGGGCGTGCGGGACGTGCGCCCGCGCCTGGTCGAGATGGCGCGCGCATTCGACGCCTCCTGGGGCCAGCTGTTTACGCGGATCGTGCTGCCGAGCGCGCTGCCCATGATCCTGGCCGGCATCCGCTACGCGCTGTCGCGGGCGTTCGTCGGGCTCATCGTGGCCGAGCTGCTGCTGTCGCCGTTCGGCCTCGGCCGCCTCATCATGAGCTCTCGGTCGATGTTCGAGCACGACCGCATGTTCGCGACCGTCCTGTGGACGCTGCTGTTCGCGGGCACGGCGCTGGCCGCGGTGGCGCGCGTGGAGGCGCGGCTGCTGCGATGGCGAGCGTGATGGCGGCGCGCGAGCCCGGCGCGGCCGCGGGGACGGCCGCTCCGCTGCCCATCACGGTGGAAGCCGTGTCGAAGGCGTTTGGCGCCGTGCAGGCGCTCGTGGACGTCGACGTGCGCGTCCGGGCCGGCGAGTTCCTGAGCCTCATCGGACCCAGCGGCTGCGGCAAGACCACGCTGCTCAAGATCATGGCCGGGCTCGTGCCGGCCGATCGCGGGCGGGTGACCATCGGCGAGCGCGTGGTGACCGGGCCCGGCCAGGAGTGCAGCGTCGTGTTCCAGGACTTCGCGCTGCTGCCGTGGGCCACCGCGCAGCGGAACGTCGAGTTCGGTCTCCTCCTGCGCGGCGTGGACCCGGCCGCGCGCGCCGCCCGTGCGCGCGGCGCGATCGCCAAGGTTGGCCTCGGAGGCTTCGAGAACGCGTACCCGGCGCAGCTCTCCGGCGGTATGCAGCAGCGGGTCGGGCTGGCGCGCGCCCTCGCCGTCAACCCGCGCGTGCTGCTGATGGACGAGCCGTTCGCCTCGATCGACGAGCAGACGCGGCGGGTGTTCCAGGACGACCTCCTGGGGCTGTGGTCGCAGGAGCGGAAGACCGTCGTGCTGGTGACGCACAGCATGGAGGAAGCGATCTACCTGTCCGATCGCGTGGTGGTGCTGAGCCCGCGGCCGGGGCGCGTGCACCAGACGCTCGACGTGCCGTTGCCGCGTCCGCGCGAGGCCGGCGACGTGCGGGCCACGGCGGAGTTCGCGCGGCTCGTCGACGGGCTCTGGAAAGTCCTGAGGAAGCTGCAGTGACGGTGGCCGCCCTCGTCGGTCTGGCCGTCGCCTGGGAGCTCGTCGGCCGTCTCGATGCCTCGATGTTCCTGCCGCCGCTGTCGCGCGTCGCCGTGACGTGGTGGCAGCTGCTCCAGGACGGCACGCTCGCCCGCGCGGCGTCGTCCAGCCTGGTGTCGCTGGTGAAAGGCTTCGTGCCGGCCGCCGTGCTCGGGGTGGTCGTGGGCTTCGCCATGGGACGGTTCGCGGTGGTCCGCTACGTGCTCGACGGCTGGGTCAACGCGCTCATGTCGGCGCCGCTGTCGGCGCTGGTGCCCATCCTGATCGCCCTCTTCGGCGTGCGCGACACGGTGGTGGCCGCCACCGTGTTCATGTTCTCGTTCTTCGTGATCGTGGTGAACACGCTCACGGGCGTGCGCGGCGCCGACCGCTCGCTCGTCGACATGGCGCGCGCGTTCGGGGCGACCGAGATGGCGCTGTTCGGCCGCATCTATCTTCCGGCGGCGCTGCCGGCGGTCATGCTGGGGCTCCGCCTCGGCGTGGTGCAGGCGGTCAAGGGCATGGTCGTCGGCGAGATGCTGATCTCGCTGGTCGGTCTTGGCGAGCGGCTGATCTATTACGGCAACACCTTCCTGATCACCGAGCTGTACGCGGTGATCCTGTCGGTCCTGGTGGTGGCGCTGCTGGCCGGGCACCTGGCGCAGGCGTGTGATCGCGCGCTCGTGCGCTGGAAATGACGCCGTGATCGTCGACGCGCATCTTCACTACCTGGCGCCGGCGGCGCTGGCGGCGGCACGACGCGCGCCGGAGCGGTACGGCGTCCGCGTGCAGGACGAGGGCGAGCGTCCGCGAGTGGTCGTCGGCGCCGAGACGGCGACGCGGCCGCTGCTGGAGCCGCTCTACACGCTGGCATCGCACGAGACGTTTCTCGACAAGCACGGGATCGATGCCGGCGTCTTCGGTCCGCTCATGGACGTCGCCGGCTACTCGCTGCCGCCGGGGCAGGGCGCCGCCTGGAGCCGCGTCCAGAACGAGAGCCTCGCCGAGTCGCTGGCGGCGTCGGGGCGGCGCCACGCGGGGCTGGCCACGGTGCCGCTCCAGCATCCGGAGATGGCGGCCGAGGAGCTGCGCTTCGCCGTCCACGCGCTCGGACTGCGCGGGGCGATGATCGATCCGAACGCGCTCGGTCGTGCGCTCGGCGACGGCGCGTTCGATCCGTTCTGGCGCGCGGCCGCGGAGGCGGGCGCGCCGGTGATCCTGCACCCGTTCCGGCTGGAAGCGGTGGAGCGCTTCGGCCGGCATTATCTGCACAACCTCGTCGGCTACCCGTTCGAGACCACGCTGGCCGCGGCCAGCCTCGTCCTCGGCGGCACGCTCGATCGATTTCCGACGCTCGACGTCGTGCTGGTGCACGGCGGCGGCTTCCTGCCGTATCACGTCGGCCGCTTCGATCGCGGTCACGTCACGCGGCCCGAGGCCCGCGCCGACGGAGCCGCGCTGCCGAGCGGCTATCTGCGCCGCTTCCACTACGACAGCCTCGTGCAGTTCGCCCCCGCGCTGCGATATCTCGTCGACGTCGTCGGCGCCGACCGGGTCGTGCTCGGCAGCGACCATCCGTTCTGGCTGGGCGATCCCGAGCCGCTCCGGATCGTGCGCGAGGCCGGTCTGGCGGCGGCCGCGGAGACGGCGATCCTCGGCGACAACGCCGCCCGGCTGTTCCGGCTGGACAGCGCGCGATGACGCCTGCCATCGGCCGCTCGATGCGTCGCAAGGAGGATCAGCGCCTGCTCACCGGCCGCGGCAAGTACGCCGCGGACTTCCGTTTGCCCGGCATGGTCCACGGGGCCGTGCTGCGCTCGCCGCACGCCCACGCGCGTCTGGGCGCCATCCGCACGAAGGCGGCGCTCGACTTGCCCGGCGTGGTGGCCGTGGTCACCGCGCAGGATCTCGGAGACATCGGTCGCATTCCCGTGCGTCTCGGGCCGCGCCCGAGCATCGTGGCGTGCCTGCAGCCGCCGCTGGCGCGGGACAAGGTCCGCTACGTCGGCGAGCCCGTCGCCTTCGTCGTCGCCGAAAATCGCTACGTCGCCGAGGACGCCCTCGAGCTGCTGGAGGTCGCCTACGAACCGCTGCCCACGGTGGCCGACGCGCGGACGGCCGTCGAGCGCGCGGCGCCGATGCTGCACGAGGCGATCGACGGCAACGTCGTCGCGACGCTCGACACCCGGCGTGGCGACGCCGAGGCGGCCCTGGCCGCCGCGCACACGCGGGTGCGCGAGCGCTTCGCCGTCCAGCGGCACACCGGCGTGCCGATGGAGACCCGCGGCCTCTCCGCCGCCTTCGAGGCAGGCACCGGGGTGCTGCGCCTGTGGGGCGTGGCCAAGGTGCCGCACTTCAACCGCCGCGTGCTGGCCGATCTGCTGGAGTACCCCGAGCACCTCATCCAGTTCGTCGAGCTGGAGGTCGGGGGCGGGTTCGGCATCCGCGGCGAGTTCTATCCGGAAGATCTGCTGGTGCCGTGGACGGCCATGCGCATCGGGCGCCCGGTGCAGTGGATCGAGGATCGGCGCGAGCACCTGATGGCGGCCAATCACTCGCGGCAGCAATGGCACGAGACCGAGCTCGGCTTCGATGCCAACGGCAAGATCGTGGCGCTGGTCGACCGCTTCCTCACGGACATGGGCGGCTACATCCGCACGCATGGTGTCCTGGTCCCCGAGTTGACCGGAGCCCTCCTGCCGGGGCCGTACCGCATTCCCAATTACCTTTCCGAGATCCGCTGCGTGATGACCAACAAGACGCCGACCGGGACCTATCGCGGCCCCGGCCGCTTCGAGTGCACGTTCGTGCGCGAGCGGCTGATGGACATCGCCGCCACGCGGCTCGGCGTCGATCCGCTGGAGCTGCGGCGCCGGAACTTCGTCACCCCGGCCGAGATGCCGTACGAGGTGGGCGGCGCCTCGCTGAACCAGCGCACGGTCTACGACTGCGGCGACTACGCCTCGGCGCTCGACAAGGCGCTCGATGCGCTCGACTACGCCGACGCGCGTGCGGCACAGGCGAAGGCCCGGCAGGAGGGCCGCTACGTCGGCATCGGGATCGCCTCGCTGGTCGAGAAGGCCGGACTGGGACCGTGGGAGTACGCGCGCGTCGAAGTGGACGCCACCGGGCACGTCGTTCTCTACTCGGGCGTGGCCGCCGTGGGGCAGGGCATCGACACCACGCTCGCCCAGGTCTGCGCCGACGAGCTGAACGTGGCGCCGGAGAGCATCACGGTGGTCCACGGCGACAGCGCGCGGGTGCCCTTCGGCGTCGGCGGCTTCGCCAGCCGCGGCGCCTCCGTCGCCCTGCC
>Ga0075431_100002248_pt1 | contig 18506 bp, 17 predicted proteins | sample RhiMetdeltSRZDD5_FD_75297 | JGI IMG/M metagenome (GOLD analysis project Ga0075431, IMG submission 75297) | Populus rhizosphere microbial communities from Tennessee, USA - Rhizosphere MetaG P. deltoides SRZDD5 | ecosystem: Host-associated > Plants > Roots > Rhizosphere > Soil | place: USA... | reverse complement strand
CAGATCCTGGTCGCGAAACGGCTTCTGCAGGAAGTCGAACGCGCCGTCCTTCATGGCCTGCACCGCCATCGGCACGTCGCCGTGACCCGTGACCAGAATGACGGGCAGCATCGAGCCATTGCGATTCAGGTGCTGCTGCACCTCCAATCCGCTCATCTCGGGCATGCGCACATCGAGCACCAGTACGCCCGGCTGATTCGGATCGTACTTCGCCAGGAACTCGGTCGGGCGTGCGAATGCCATGGGGTGATATCCCACTGTTGTCATCAACACCGTCAGCGCGCGACGCATGCCGTCGTCGTCATCGACGATGTAGACGACAGGCTTGCGCTTCGTGTCCTTCGCGACGCCAGGGACCGTCATGCCTCGACCTCCTCGTTCTCGACGCAGGCGGGCAGGCGCAAACAGAAGCGCGTCCCGCCGCCGGCAATATTCTCTGCATCGAGCGAGCCTTCGTGCAATTCCGCGATTGCGCGGCTCGATGCGAGACCCAGGCCCGTGCCGTGCGCCTTGGTCGTGAAGAAGGGACGGAACAGCTGCTCGCGCGCCTCGTCCGGGATCCCGAGGCCACGATCTTCGACTGCGACGCATACGCCGTACCGATCGCCGTTCAAGTCTATGCGCACGTCAGGAGATTCACCGCTGCGCGTCGGCGCCTCGAGCGCGTTCTGCACCAACGTGAACAGCACGTGCTGAATGCGCAGTCGATCGATGGCGACCAGCGGCAGTGCATCCTGCGCAGAGAACTGCAGCTTCGCGGCGCTGCGCGAGGCCAATAGCTGCAGGATCGGCAACAGCTCAGCGACGACGTCCGCGAGGTTGCAGCCGGTGCGGTCGGCATGATGCCCATGGAACAGACTGCGAATCCGTCGAATGCCTTCGCCGGCATTGAGCGCCTCGTTGCTGATGTGCCGAAGCACTTCAGCGGTCGGGCCGATCAGCGGCTCCGGGCGTTCCAGCATGCGTTGACCTGCCTGGGCAAACGTGGTGATGGCGCCGATCGGCTGGTTGAGCTCGTGCGCGATGCCGCTGGCCATTTCTTCCAGGGCAGAGATCCTCGCGACCTGCAACAGCTGCTCGAGCAGTGCCCTGGGATCTTGCATATGAATTTCGGCAACTCTAATAGTATCCATGCGCGGAGCCTGCCCGAGGCACGCTCGACCCACACCCGCGAGTTCCACGGAGGGACCTGTGCCTGCCCCGTAGAGACAACATCCCGGCAAGGGGCGATCTTACGTCCGTCAACTGGCCGTAAGCGAGCGTACCGCACCATGTATCCCACACAGGATCTCAGCAGAATCAAGCATGTGCTGCAGGCGCGACGTGCCTCGCTCAAGCACCGGCACGAGCGCATCCAGCAGGATCTGCAGCGTCGCAACGAGCCGCTCGTGCAGGATGCGCCGGATCGAGCGATTCAACTGCAAAACGATGCGACGCTGCAGGTCATCGACGAGGCGACGCAGGACGAGCTGGCCAACGTGGAGGAGTCGTTGCGGCGGCTGGAGCAGGGTCTTTACGGGCTCTGCAGGGAATGCGGCCGCGACATCGAAAAAGTGCGACTCAGGGCGCTGCATGCCGTCACGTGCGCCGAGTGCGCAGCGCACTGACTGCGCTCCCATTCTCGCCAGCCGGAGGCCAAGGCATACTGCCGCCTCACGATGGACGAGCTTCGAGAAATCACCCAGCACCTGCTGCGATTTTCGCCGGATGCGCTGGTCGTCATCGACGACGCCAATCGGATCCGCTTCGCGAACGAAACCGTCAAGGAGCTGTTCGGTTATGCGCCGGAAGACCTGATCGGCAAGCCGCTGGATCTGCTCATCCCTGAACGCCTGCGCGCCCATCACGGGAAGCACACTGCCAGCTTCATGCGCAGCCCGAACAATCGAGAGATGGGAGCGCGCATCGCCGATCTGTTCGCTTTGCGGGCCGACGGCAGCGAGTTCTCGGCGGGTATCCGCCTTGCGCCCATTCGCATCGGCGGCCGGCTGTTCGTCGCCGCGGCGATTCGCGACACCACGGAGCGCAGGCTCGCCAGCGAGGAGCTGATCGCGGCTCGCAAGGAAGCCGATCGAGCCAACCGTGCCAAGAGCCGCTTCCTCGCGACCGCCAGTCACGATCTGCGCCAGCCGATGCAGACGATCCAGCTGCTGAACGCATCGATGATGAAGTTCGTCCCGGAGCCGCAAGTCCGGGAGTTGCTGCAGCAGCAGGGCCAGGCCATCGAGAGCATGACGCGCCTGCTCAACGCGTTGCTCGACATCAGCCGCCTGGAATCCGGTGCCATCGAGCCGGTCAGCGTCGAGGTACCGGTCGCGGACGTCTTCGAGGAACTGCGCACCGAGTTTTCCTCGCTGGCTCGCGCGCGGGGGATCGACTTGCGGGTCGAGTCGCAGCGCGTCGTGCTGTCGACGGACCGAACGCTCTTCTATCAGCTCTTGCAGAACCTGGTCGGCAACGCCCTGAAATACACCGACCACGGCTGGGTGCGCATCAGGTGCTCGACCGATGCGGAGGGTGTCACGATCGCAGTGGAGGATTCCGGTATCGGCATCCCGGCCGACAAGCTCGAGCGGATCTTCGACGAGTACTACCAGGTCGACACGCATGGCACCAAGCGCATGGGCGTGGGCCTGGGTCTGGCCATCGTGAAGGAAGTGGCGCGGCTGCTCGGGTTCTCCGTCAAGATTCAATCGACAGTGGGTCAGGGCACGCAGGCGCAATTGCTCATTCCCAACAAGTTCCGTGTCGCATCGGCGCTAGCGACCACTGAGTCCGCGGCCGCTCCGACGCACGCCGCCGCGCTGCACAAGGCGCGCTTGATTCTGGTCGAAGACAACGATGGCGTGCGGGTTGCGACCGAGCTGTTCCTCAAGCTCGAGGGTCACGAGACGTTGAGTGCGCGAACCGTTGCGGAGGCCGAGGTATTGCTCGAGGGTCTGGCGCCCGGCGACGTCGTGATCGCCGACTATCACCTGGATGGCAGGAACACGGGCCTGGACCTGCTGCTGCGTCTACGCGAGCGCGTGGGCTACGACGTTCCGGGAGTGATCTTGAGCGGCGATCTGCCGTCGGTGCTGCGCTCGATCAAGTCGCCGGTCGTCGCGTGTCACTTCCTCAGCAAGCCGGTGAACACCGCGGCACTGGTCGATGCCATCGCGGAGCTGAGCGCGACGGCTCCGGGATAACGCGGCAGCGTTACGCGGATCCCCCCATACCTGCATCTCAGGCCCGGATTGACACTGTGTCCATGGGCAACTCCATTCGACTTGCACTTGCGGCTGCAGCACTTCTATGCGGTACGAGCGTGTTCGCGTCGCCGGCCCGCGTCGATCAGCTGGTCAGGACGGCATTGCAGCTGGACCCTAACCGTTCGCGCGGTGCCGCGCTGTATCTGCAGAACTGCGCGCGCTGTCACGATCAAGGCGCCATCGGCGATCCGCGCAACGGAGTTCCATCGCTGGCCGCGCAGCGTGAGGCGTACCTGATCAAGCAGCTCGCGGACTTTACGGAGCTGGAGCGCGAGAGTCAGGAGATGCACGCGGTCGTCGCCAGGGCGACGCTGAACGAGCCGCAGGCGTGGGCTGATGTCGCGGCATACCTGAGTCAGCTTCCTGCGACAGCCTTTCCGGAGACCGCGGACGGTAAAGGCGTGAAGCTCGGCGAGGCCATTTTTCAGGAGCAGTGCGCTTCGTGTCACGAAGAGGACGCACGCGGCGATGACGACGGCTTCGTGCCGTCGCTGCGTGATCAGCACTACTCGTACCTCGTGCAGCAGACACGTGCCTTGGCCGCTTCGCATCGATCGAATGTCGATGCCGACCTGGTTCGCTTCATCGACAGCCTCGACACCGAAGAGATCACCGCCGTCGCGGACTATCTGTCGCGACTGCGCGGTCCCGTCCGCGATCGAGCGAAGCTGCGCGACGACGGCAAGCTGCGCAATTGAGAGGCGAGTGCCATGAATTCGATCAATAGCATCCTGGTGATCGTGGACCCGACGGCGGGGCAACAACCGGCCGTCGAGAAGGCCGCTCTACTAGCGCAGAAGCTGGGCGCGCGCCTGGAGCTTTACGTCTGCGACACGAAAGCGTCGCGCGAGGTGCGACTGGCGGCGCACACCAGCAAACGGTCCGACCAGCCCTTCCTGGCGAACCTCAAGGCGTTTCTCGAGACGCTGGCCGAGCCGCTGCGTGGGCGCGGCCTCGACGTTACGACGGAAGTGGACTGCGCCGATCCGCTGCACGTGGCGTTGATCGATCGTGCCTGCCGCACGACAGCAGATCTCATCGTCAAGGATACTCATCATCACTCGTTCGGCCAGCGCACGTTCCTGACGAATACCGATTGGGAGCTGATCCGCGCCTGTCCGGTGCCGCTGCTGCTGACCAAGCCGAGCGCGTGGGCAAGCGCGCCCAGAGTCTGTGCGGCGGTCGATCCAGGACATGCGAACGACAAGCCGGCTCTGCTCGACGATCGCATCGTGGACTACGCAGCGCTGTTCACGAAAAGGCTCGGTGGCGAATTGCATCTGCTGCACGTCTACTTGCCAGCCGCCATCGTGGCGGCGGCGGCCGCCGGGAGCCCGCCGATAGCAATCACCGTCTCGGCGGAAGATCTGGCGCGCGAGGCCGAGGAGAAGCGCGCGCAGTTGCACGACCTCATCGCCGAGTACCGAATTGCTCCGGGCAATGTGCATCTGGAAGTGGGTGGCCCGGCAGCAGTCCTGCCGCGTGCGGCAGGCGATCTGCGCGCGGATATCATGGCCATGGGCGCGATTTCGCGCAGCGGGCTCAAGCGCATTTTCGTCGGTAGCACAGCGGAGGATGTGCTCGAGCACCTGCCGTGCGACGCACTGATCGTGAAGCCGCCGGATTTCGCGTCCTTTCTGCCGTTCTAGTCATGAGATCGGTCAGCTCGCTGCGTCTGGTGAAGATTGCGCACACGATCGTCTGGGCGCTCCTTGCGGGTTGCGTGATTGCCATTCCGGCGCTGGCGTGGCTCGGTCACGATGGCGCGGCCAGGACGCTGATTCTGGTGGTTCTCGCCGAAGTGCTCGTGCTGATGGCGAACGACGGGCACTGTCCGCTCACGGCGGTCGCGGCGCGCTACACGGTGGACCGTCGCGACAACTTCGATATCTATCTCCCGGAATGGCTGGCGCGCTACAACAAGCTGATCTTCGGGTCGATCTATCTGTTCGGCGTCGCAGTCACCTTTCTCGGCTTCGCTCGATAGTGGTGCATGACGTCGGGAGGAGTCATCATGTATCAGAAAATTCTCGTCGCAGTGGATGGCAGTGCGACCTCGCTACGGGGGCTGGAGGAAGCCATCAAGGTTGCGAAGGGCACGGGCGGGCAGCTGCTGCTCGTGCACGTGGTGAATGAAGCCATCATGGTGCCGGACTATGTGCCGTCGGCGTATTACGAGCCGCTATTCGCAGCTTTGCGGCAATCCGGTGTGAAGGTGCTCGAGCAGTCGGCCGCGACGGTGCAGCGAGCCGCTCTGCGCTGCGAGCGTAAGCTGGTCGAAACCGTAGGCGGGCGCGTCGCCGACGAGGTCGTGAGGCAGGCGAACGCGTGGTCTGCCGACCTGATCGTCATGGGCACGCATGGCCGGCGAGGTCTCAAACGACTGGCGCTGGGTAGCGACGCCGAGCTGGTGCTGCGTCTGTCTTCGGTGCCAGTGCTCCTGGTCCGGGATCGGCCCGAGGAAACATCGAAGGAGGATGTGTCATGAAAGTCGGCGAGTACTGCAAACGGGCAGTGGTGGCGATCGCGTCCAACGCGGATGCCGCGGACGCGGCCAAGTTGATGCGCGAGGAGCATGTCGGATTTCTGATCGTGTACCGCGAAGGCGACGCCTTGCAGAAACCGGTAGGGGTGCTGACGGATCGCGATCTCGTTTTGGGCGTGATGGCACGGGAGGTCGATCCGCGTGCCGTCACGGTCGATGACGTCATGACACGTCAACCCCTCATCGCGAACGAGGCTGATGAGCTCAGTGACATGCTCCAGGGCATGCGGCTCTCGGGCATACGCCGGGTGCCGGTGGTCGACGCTCGCGGCGCGTTGGTCGGTGTGATGGCCATCGACGACGCGATCGACATCGTCACCGGATTGATGTGCGACATCGCGGGATCGATCAAGAGCGAGCAACGGCACGAGTGGCGTACCCGCGTAGCCAGCGAGCCACCTTGCGGAACGCGCGCATCGTAAGGCGTCTGCCGGTAACATGCGGTCATCGGCGCGAAGTTCGAAGACCAGGAGCCGCTGATTGATCGCTCTGCTCGAAGCCCGCAGTGCCGGGCTTCTGAATCGTGCACATTGGCTACGCAATATCGTTGCCGGCGTCGTCGTCGGCGTGGTGGCGCTGCCGCTGGCGATGGCATTTGCGATCGCCTCGGGTGCCAAGCCCGAGCAAGGGCTCTATACCGCCATCGTCGCCAGCCTGTTGGTTGCGCTGTTCGGTGGCAGTCGCCTGCAGATCGCTGGTCCCACCGGTGCGTTCGTCGTCATCCTGGCGAGCATTACTGCCCAGCACGGCATCGACGGTTTGCAGATCGCGACTCTACTGGCCGGCGTGATCCTGCTGCTGCTCGGCGTCGCGCGCCTAGGCGCCATCATCAAATTCATTCCCGATCCGGTGATCACCGGGTTCACTGCCGGTATCGCTGTGATCATCTGGATCGGCCAGTGGCAGTACTTCCTCGGTCTGCCTGCGGTATCCGGGCAGCACTTCCACGAGAAGCTGTGGCACTCGCTGCAGGTATTTCCCCAGCTGCACCTGGCGACGACGGCGCTCGCCGTGGTGTCGTTGATCGTCGTAGTGGTTACGCCACGCTTGCCGATTCTGAAGCGGGTACCAGGGCCGCTGTGGGGCCTGGTCGCCGCGACGCTCATCCAGGCGACGATGCGTTTTCCGGGCATCGCCACGATCGGCACGGCCTTCGGGGGCATCCCCTCCGGGCTGCCCTCATTGCAGATCCCCGACGTATCCGCAGCGCGCGTCATCGAGCTGATCGGTCCGGCATTCGCCATCGCGATGCTCGGGGCAATCGAGTCGCTGTTGTCAGCCGTCGTCGCGGACGGCATGGCTGGCACGCGCCATGACTCGAATCAGGAGTTGATCGGGCAGGGCATCGCGAATGTCGTGGCGCCGTTGTTCGGCGGCTTCGCGGCGACCGGCGCGATTGCCAGAACAGCGACGAACGTCCGCAACGGTGCGACGAGCCCGCTCGCGGGCATAGTGCACGCGTTGACGCTCGTGCTGATCATTCTGTTTCTGGCACCCCTCGCCGTGCACGTGCCGCTCGCGGTACTCGCCGCCATTTTGTTCGTCGTGGCCTGGAACATGAGTGAGGCGCGGCACTTCGTCAGGATGGTTCGTCGCGCGCCGCCCGCCGACGTGGTCATTCTGCTCGTGACTTTTGCCTTGACTGTGTTCGTGGACCTGGTCGTCGCGGTGAACATCGGCGTGATCCTGGCGACGCTCCATTTCCTGCGTCGCATGGCGAGCAGCGTCGAAGTGCAGGAGCAGACGGCGGACCAGCTACGCGAAGAGTTTGGCCATCGCGGCCTGGAGTTCCCGCCAGGAGTACTCGTCTACCGCGTAGAGGGGCCGTTCTTCTTCGGCGCCGTCGAAAACTTCGAGCGTGCTCTGGCCGCCACGCACACGGATCCGCAAGTGGTGATCTTGAGACTGCGCTGGGTGCCCTTCATGGACATCACGGGACTGCAGACGCTCGAGGAGGTGGTGAGGGATCTCCACCGCCGCAAGGTCCGCGTGATGCTCACCGGCGCGAACGAGCGCGTCACCGGCAAGCTAGAGAAGGCCGGGCTTCTCGACCTGCTGGGGCCGGACAACTTCTGCAGGGACCTGCCGCATGCTTTGAGTGTGCTGGCTCGGCGGTAGTTGCTGTCGCACGCAGTTGCGGCCGGCACGCTTCGCATCGTACAGCGCAGCGTCTGCCCGCTGCAGCATGTGGCTCGGAGTGTCTCCCACGAGCTTCGACACCGTCATGCCGATGCTCACAGTGAGGCGGCGATCCGCAAGCCAGCGCTGCGTATCGATCGTCATCACGTTCTCCCGGAAGCGTTCCGCGAGTTCTCGTCCTGCTTCCGCGTCTGCATCCGGCATGACGACCACGAACTCCTCGCCACCGAGGCGACCGATGAAGGCAGGCTCCTGCACTTCCGCTCGCAGGCGCGCAGCAACGAGCTTCAGTGCCTCGTCGCCTTCCGGATGTCCGTGCTGGTCGTTGATGCTCTTGAAGTGATCGATGTCGATGATGAGCATCGCGTGGGTCCGGTCGTTCGGACCTTCGACCAGCGGTGCAAGGCGCGCCAGCACTGCGCGCCGATTCGGCACGCCAGTGAGGTCATCCGTCATTGCGAGCGTGCGCATGCGTCGGGTAGTTCGCCACTGGTGGATGGCGAGGGTCGCGAGCAACGCGGCAAGTGCGATGATCAGTGCGATCACGGTTGCTTGCAGGCTGCGCGCGCGGCGCCCCTGCTCCAGTGCCTTCTGATTGGCCTCGTTTTCGCGCAGCAGCAGGGCGTTCTCTTTTTCCTTGCTGGCGGTATCGAATTCGACCTTGAGCGTGGTGAAGCGCTGATCGATCTGGTTGCGGAACTGCCGCTCGGCAGTCTCCTTCGACTGCGCGAGCTGCGCATAGGCCTCGCGCCAGTTGCCCGTATCCGCCAGCACGGAAGCCAGTTCCGCATGCGTGGCGCGCAGCTCGGTGAGGGAATCGGCTTTTTGAAAGACCGCGAGAGCCTCTTCGAGAGCATCCACACTTGCAGAGAGCTTTCGGAGGTGATGGAGCGCGATGCCGCGTGCGAGCTGGATCTGCGCATGGAGCCGCGCATCGGGTGTTTGCCGCTGCAGAACGCTCGCACGTTCCAGCGTCGTCAGCGCGCTCTGCGGATCGCCCTTGGCATTGGCGACCGCGCCCAGTCCGCGCAACGCATAAGCTTCGCCACGCGCATAGCGCAGCTCCCGACTGATTGCGAGCGACTCCTGGAACGCCTTGTCCGCGGCATCCCATTCGAGCAGGTTCTCATGCGCCCGCCCAAGGTTGTGCAGCGTCACCGCTTGTTCGCGACGCATGCCGGCGTCGCGCTGAGCCTTCAGTGCGCGCTCATAAATATGTATGGCTTGCGCATAGTCGCTCATCCGGTTGTAGAGAATGGCGATGGCATTGAGCGCAGTCAGCGCGTGGTCGGGCAGATCGATCTCTTCGAACACCGCCTGCGCGCGCTTGAGGTCGGTCAGACCCGCGGCGTATTGACCTTGCAGACCCAGCAGGTAACCGCGGGAGAAGAGGGCGCCGGCGAGCATCTCCTTGTCAGCGGTGTCGGTCGCGACCTGTACGGCTCGCTCATACAGACCGCGCGCTTGTGCGTTGTCGCCGGCCGTCTCGCGAATCGTGCCTTCGCAAGTCAGCACTCCGGCCTGCAGCCCGGGGCGGGTGGCTTTCGCCAGCAGCTCGCGTGCTCGTGCGATTTGCTGCTCCGCCGCCGGCTGATCTCTCTCGGATAGGTGGTCGCACAACAGCAACCGCGCGCGGATTTCCAGGTTGGCGTCCGGCGTGCGGCTCAGGATTTCGAGCGCTGCGTAGGCATCACGGCTGCTCGCATCCGGGTCGGTGCGCGCGCCCGCCCAGGCCCGATCGATCAGCGTTTGCGCCGGATGCAGGTCCCCGGCGCCCTGAGCTGCGGCAAAGCTCAGCGCAAGCACGATCCAGGCCGACGCGAGGCGAATCCAGCGACCGATTGGCGAGGTCAGCGATGACAAGGATGCAGTACGGCGGTTGCTTTGGGGGAACAGCATCTTAGCGAACCGACTGCGTGTGTGCGTGAACTGGGACCAAGAATTGGCTCCCCGGGCCGGATACGCCCGGCGTTGCCCGTTGCTCGTATGGCCGAAGGCCGAGGACGACACTAAACAAGTCACCGTGAGGCGGTTCGTTAGCATCATGTTGCTCCTCGTGGCGAGCGCCCCGCACGCACAAGAGCTGGAGCCGCGGCTGTATGCGAATGCGCCGACCGGCCTGAACTTCGTGATCGCCGGCTATGCCTACACGACCGGCGGCGTGGTTGTCGATCCGTCGATTCCTCTCGACGACGCGAAGCTCGACGTGCACAGCGCGGTCCTGGCCTATGCGCATTCCTTCGCGGCGTGGGGCCGGTCCGCGAAGCTCGATGCGATCGGCTCGTACGCGTCGCTCTCCGGCAGGGCGGATGTCGCCGGCCAGACGCAGACCCGCGACGTGAGCGGCTGGGGCGATCCGCGCGTACGCCTTTCGATCAACCTCCATGGAGCGCCAGCCCTGACATTGCGCGAGATGGGCAGCTACCGGCAGGACCTGATCGTCGGCGCAAGCCTGACAGTCTGGGTGCCGGTCGGGCAGTACGACGAGCAGAGGTTGATCAACATCGGCACCCATCGCTGGTCGCTCAAGCCCGAGATCGGCGTGTCGCAGGCGCTCGGTCCGTGGATTGTCGAGCTGGTCGGCGCTGCACAGTTTTACGAGGACAACGACGACTTCCTGACGAACAGCACGCGCGAACAGGAGCCGATCTACTCCGTGCAGGGCGGGGGTATCCGGATCTTCTCCTCGGGCGCGTGGCTCGCGCTCTTTGCCACGTATTTCAACGGTGGACGCACGACCGTCGACGGCATCCGCGGCACGAACTTCAAGAACAACTCGCGAATCGGGTTGACGCTGACTCTGCCGGTCAATCGCAACAACTCATTCAAGCTCTACGCGAATACCGGCGTGTCGACCCGCACTGGTTCCGATTTCGATTCACTCGGCATCGCCTGGCAGTACCGATGGGGAGGAGGGCTATAACAATGAATACGAAGATCTGCGTAGCAATGCTCTGTGCATTGCTGACTGGGTGCTCGTCATCGCCGCGATCCGCGGCGGCGGGCAAGCTGCCGCCGGGCCAGGTGGGACGTCCGATCGTCACCGGCGCCGAAGTGCAGAGTCTGCAGAGCAGCGTGATGGCACTCGCCGACACTTCCATGCAGCGCATCGCCGCGGAGATCAATCTTGCGCGCACGGGCACGACACCCGAAGCCCGGCGCGACGAAATGTCGACGCGTCTGGCCTTGTCATCCTCCATCGTCGCCATCGCGATGCAACCGGACCCGGTGGATGCACTCGCCGACCTGCTCACATTCACGACGCTGACAGCGGATGCACAGCGGGTGGCCGCGATGGGCAAGGCGGTCGACAGCTCCGAGGCCAGGCTCCTGCGCGCACTGGAACAGAACGACGCCGATGCCTGGCGCGTTGCGCAGCGCTGGGTCAATGAGCCGACTCGCATTGCGTTTCGCGAGCACATTCTGTCGTGGCAAGGATCGCGCGAGTCGGCGGCCCAGGTAGCGTTCGTCCGCCTCGCCGATCTGAAGCGCGCCGGATCCACATCGGTGGAATCGGACAGCGGTCTGTTCGACTCGCTGCACGCTGCGACCCAGCAGTTCGATCAGGTCCGCTTGCTTACAGAGCGCTCGCTGTTCCTTGCGCAACGCATGCCGTTTCTCGTGCGCTTGCAGGCGGAGGTTTATACCGGTAATGCGCTGGCGACCAAGGAAGCGCAGCAGACGCAGGCGCAGCTCGAGCAGATGTCATCGATCATGGAAACAGTGTCCGGCCTGCTGGCGGGAATGGTTCAACAGGTGTCCAGCGAACGTCAGGCCGCGCTCGATGATCTGTTCGGTCATATCGAAGCGGAGCGCAAGGCGTCGCTCGATCAGGTCGAGGAGATCGTGCACAGCGAGCGACAGGCGACGCTAGAGCAGGCGACTGCTGCGATCGACGCACAACGCAAAGCGATACTCAAAGACTTGCTGTATGTCAGCGACCAGGCAACGCGTACCGGCAGTGCCTGGATCGGGCGAACGTTGTTGATCGGGTCGGCGCTGATCTTCCTGCTGCTGCTCGGGCTGCTTGGAACGATGCTGCTCTATCGTCGACTGCTGCCGATCGTCATCGGTGGCTCGCGACCAGCTCCTTCACTTTCCTGACCTTGCCCTGGTTCTCCCTGACGTGTGCGCCTTGCGACGCACTCGTCAGGAAGAGGATTGCAGGTTCAACTCAAGGCGCTGGCGTTGCCCCCAGCGCCGCATCGGCCTGAAGGACGCCTGCACCGACCGCCTCGCACGGCGTGCCGTCGCAGTCCGTGTCCCACGTGATCGTCGCGGCATGATCGAAGTCGAAAATGTCGCGCGAGCCCGTCGCTGCCAACGGCAGCGCCGTGGATTTCAGGATGCTCTCGACCTGCGCCTGCGTGAGATTCGGATTCTTCTCCATGATCAGCGCGGCGACCGCGGATGTGTGCGGCGTTGCCATCGACGTGCCGCCGACATAGAAGAAGTTGCCGGAGTTGTGTCCGCCCTTCACGTCGCCTATGCCGTTCGACCACCACGGCAGGTGATTGAAGCCGGGATCGCCCGGGAACGGGCCGCGTACCCATGAGCCTGGCGCCAGCACGTCGAGCTCCTGGCCCGTCAGCTCGCGACTGCTGAAATCCGTCACATAGATGTCCGATGTCTGCGTCGGATCGGCAACCTCACCGGTGCCGGGCAGCAGCGGGGGCACGTGGTCGCCGTCCTTGAGCCACCACATGCGATAGCGCGGCAGACCGTCAGTGGGTTTCAACCATTCTTTCGTCCAGCCGATCGCGCCAGCCGAGATCACCGGCGCGTAAGCGCCCGGGAATCCCATGCCTGCTTCGCCCTCGTTGCCGGCCGCGGCGACGACGATGACGCCGTTCGCGATCGCGTAGTCGATCGCGTCTTTTTCGACTTGCGCGAGCGCCGGTCCGCCGAGGCTCATGTTGATCACCATCGGGCTATAGCCGGCCCGCTTCAGATCGGTCGCGTAACGGATGCCGGCGGCGACCTGAGCATCAGTGCCGAACACAGCATTCGTCGAGGGCTGAGGACCGGGGTCGGTGCACTTCGGCAGCGCTGGAATCTGGTGGTCGGAGAGCACGCGCACCGGAATGACGGTCACGTCCGGCGCAATGCCACGTACCACGATCGCCGGCAGCGGGAAGCCGGCCGCAGTATCGGAGTTGGAGCGATAGGTATAACCAAGAATCGTGCTCGCGACGTGCGTGCCGTGGGTCGAGCCCGTCGAGCCCACCCAGGTCGCCTGCTGAAGGTTGCCCACCTCGACTTCGAGCCCACACGGATTGTTCTTGGAGGAGGACCGGAACGTCACGGGCTGATCGAAGCCGGTGCCCAGGTCAGTCGCGACGCGCGCGTCCGGAAAATAATCGCGCCAGTTCGGCACCAGGCCCGTATCCAGCACGGCTACGTACACGCCGTGACCAGTCTGCGACACTGCATCGACATTGATGAGGTCCGAATCCCACGTGTGATAGCCGCCTTCGGTTGTCGTCAGCCCCTTGAAAGGGTTGCCCGCCATTGCCGCCGAGCACACTGTCACCGCGAGCCCTGCAGCGAGAGCCCAAGAGCGAGGTTGGTTGAACATGCTGATCCCCGTGATTGAACGAGGCTCAGGATGCTATCGCTGAAGTCAGGGCGTTTGGATACCACCAAGGAGGTACAGATAGGAATCTCAGGAGCCCTGCACGATCCTCAGGTCGCGCACAACTCCTCCTCTTAATAGGGCCAGGGCTGCTTGATACGCGGCACCGTCGTGAACCGCGACGGCCTGGTCGACGGACTCGAATTCGATCAGAACGGTGCGATCGACCTTGCCGTCCTCGTAGGCTTTCGCAGCGACTCCGCGCGCCAGAAAGCGGCCGCCGCCAGCCTCGATGGCGGGCCCGGCAAGTCGGGCGTATGCAGCGAGCTTCGCGGGGTCGGAAATCTCACGGTAGCAGGCGATCCAGTAAGCTTTGGCCATGGGTACCTCGGGAAGTCATGGCTATGGCAGTTGCAGAGAGCGTCCTCGGAGCCATCGGTAACACACCGCTCGTCCAGCTCCGCAAGATCGTGCCACCTGGTTCCGCACGCATCGTCGTCAAGCTCGAAGGCGCCAACCCGACGGGCAACATGAAGGACCGAATGGCTAAAGCGGCGATCGCAGCGGCAGAAGCAGATGGACGATTGCGGCCCGGCAGCACGCTAGTAGAGTACACGGGCGGCTCGACCGGAGCATCGCTGGCGCTGGTGTGCGCGGCGAAGCACTATCCTCTCAAGATCGTGACGTCGGACGCTTTCAGCGAGGAGAAGACGCGCACGACTGCCGCGCTCGGCGCTGACATCATTCTCATACCCAGCGACAACCGACGAATCACTGCCGAGCTCATCAAGGCGATGATCGATGCCGCTCGCAAGCTCAGCAGCGAGCCAGGGCACTGGTGGTTCGACCAGCTCAACAATCCCGATGCGGCTGCCGGCTACCACTCGATGGGCGAAGAAATCTGGGAACAAACGGCCGGCAAAGTCGATGCATTCGTCCAGGCGGTGGGCTCAGCGCACTCACTGAATGGCGTGATGAAGATCTTGCGCGGGCACAATCCCAAGCTCCATGTCGTTGCCACGGAGCCCGCCGAAACGCGGGTGCTATCCGGCGGACCGAAGGGCTCGCATAGGATCGAGGGCATCGGCCTTGGATTCGTGCCGCCGCAGTGGCGTGCCGACGACGTCGATGAAGTTCAATCGGCCACGACCGAAGAGGCGATGAGCATGTGCCGTCGACTCGCCCGCGAGGAAGGCATCTTTGCCGGCACATCGTCGGGACTGAATGTGATTGCAGCGCTACGCGTCGCGGAGAAGCTCGGGCCGGAGGCAACCGTAGCAACGATCATGATCGATTCCGGGCTCAGGTATGTGAGCACGGATTTGTATCGATAGCCAACGTGTCACCCTCGTTACTACAACGCTGCGACGCGCGCACCACCTAAGTCCACCAGTCGCGCTGCGCCACTCGCTCGCTGTGCACCGTAGTACCGATAGCCTACAGCATGGTGCTCGAGCTCGAGGACACCTACAAACTGACCAAAGTAGTCCCACTCATCGAGTGCCGAGGCATCCGGCCGCGAACCATCCAGGCGGATCGGATACCAGTCGAGGCGTCGCATCTGACCATCGACGAATCCCGGCCGCTCGATGGAACGCGCAAGATCGATGAGCATCGTCCCGCCATCCAACATCCGCAGTGTGTCCTCGTCGTCGGCACTCACCGTGCGCCGCAGCGGCGACATGGTGAAGTTCAGCACCGAGGCGGCGCGCTGCGTCTGCAACAGATCTCCTCGCAGCACATTGCTATGATGAACGTCGCCGCCGATCAGTCCGATGAACCGTTTTCGCGTAGTTCCCTTGCCGTCCGCCAGATCTTCGAGAAGGCTCAGCATCCGATTGAAGCTCGTCGGGAATGCCGACCAGAGCTCGGCGTCGGCGAACTCCAGCAGCGCCGGCATGAAGCGATCGAGCAACGCTTCCGCGGCCACTGCAGCTGCGAACGCGCCAATGACGGCGCCCGCGGGGCCTGCGATCAGAAAGCCGACGATGGCACCGGCAATTGCAGCGAGCCCGGAGGGAGGATTGCCCTCGATACTTTCCGCTGCGCGGCTCAGAAGGTCGTGCATGGGATGAGGGATGAGGACGGGCCCCGGCACCACGAGCACTACCTTGCGGCTGCGTGGATCCTTGGCAAGCGTCACGAAGTCGTTCCACGAGGCATCATCCATCAGCAGGCGCGTGCCGCTCAGCTTGCGTGACATCCGCGTATCGCCGATCACGAACCGTGTGTCTGCCACATCGATCGCGTATTGCCAGCTGGCGCGCGTCGATCTGCGCACCAGCCGGTCGAACACGATACTCGATAGCCCAGTCGCATCGGGTGCCACCGCGGCGTGTAGCGCAATCAACGGGCGCATCCGCGGATCCGCGAGCCACTGACGCGGCGCAAGGTTGCCCGCGCCCTGGTACACCCAATATGCGAGGAGGCCTCCCGAAATCCGCTGCCGCCAGCGGGGCACCGCAGAATCTCGCAACCACTCCTCAGAAATGTTCCAGTCATCGATGATTTCGTGATCATCGAAGATCATGAAAGAGGGAATGCACGAGAGGGCCCAGCGCACCAGCGGCGTGGCTGCCAGGGCCTCGCGGTAGATCGCCGCGTACTCCGGATACGTTGTCGGGCTCGGTGGATCGAGTCCCTTGCCCGCTCTGAATGCGGCTTTCAGCGGAGTCGAGAAAGGCCCGTCGCCATAGATCTGGTCACCCGTGAACAACAGCAGTCGCGGCCAGCGATGGCCCGCATCGGCGGCACCGCGGATCATGTCCTGGGCGAGAAGCGCGAGCGCATCCTCGCCCTCAGCGAGCCCTTCCGGATCTCCGCCCGGTATGCCCGCGCGGCATGATCCGAAGTAAACGCGCACCGGTTCCACGGCTACGCGCGGCAGAGTCCGAAATGCACTGGGCAGCGCTGTGCCCGACAGTTTCGCATCCGGCCAGAGACGGTGCCGACCGCCAGAGGTCACACAGTACAACTCGTACCTGTACCAGATCTCCGGCAGCAAAAACCGACATGCGATCCAGGCGTAATAGTTCCCATGCACCTGGACTGGCCTCGCTCGGATCGACGTCGGCGCGAGGGCCCCGACCACCCCTTGAGGCAGCAGTTGCAACTCGAGCTCACAGTCGCGATCCACCTCGACCCACAGCACTGCGTCCTGCGCATCGACGTAGCGCACCATGGGTCCGCAGCGCAGTAGCGGCGTCGTCGCCATGAGTCACGCTGCGGGCAGATTCTGCAGGACACATTCACCCGCTACAGGCTCGATGTGAGTGCCCATGAATAGATGAACATTGCGCTTGCGTGGGAGCGGCTTCAAACGAAACTCCTCGATCCGGCGCAACGCGTCCAGGTACGGCTTCTCGCCCTTCTGCATCTTGAGCGCTTTGGCAGCCACTTCGCCTGCCAGTGGAACGTAGATGGTCTTGCCTCTGACTGCCGTGCGTGACCAAACGAACGCGTGCTGCATCTCATCCGCCGCGACATTGCCGCGTGTCGCTGACGACACCGCATTCAGAACCACGGGATGCAACGCTGCGAAGTCGCGCCGCTCATGTAAATGCTGAAGATACTGCTTGGCATAGAATTCCGCGTTTGCGTTCAGATGCTCCGTCAGTGCGGACGCCGGTTTTGCGGCCTTGGTTGGCGTCACTGCATCCTGGAGACCCAGCTCCGCTGAAGCCACCGCTACGATCCGTGGATCCGTCACGCTCTTCTGAATGAAGTCACCCAGTCTCGCACTCAGTGCAGCTTTCTTGAACTGCGGAGCCAGCACCTGCACCGTGATGCCGTGGTGGAACTGAAAGAAACTGGTGATGACCTCGAAGCGCCGGAATACCGGAATCAACCGCAATTGCAGGGATCGATCTCGATACGGATTAGTGAAGGTGCGTGACAGCGTGCGCTCGAACAAGCTGCTGCGAGTCGTAGTCGTTTCCGTGATCGTGCGATGACTCTGCGAATGCGTGACCGATTGCAGGACCTCATCGACGGCGTTCTGCGCGTCGTCATTACCGCTCCCCGCACCGCCGCCACTGCCGCCCAGCCATCCATCGATTGCTCCTCCAAGCCATGTTCCGATACCCGCGCCCACGGGGCCGCCGAGAACTGCTCCCGCGACTGCGCCGACAATTTCGAACAGGCTTCCGAAGGAGTCTGCAAAGCGTGGCGCAAGCTCGAAATTCAAGGGCCCGTCATTGAGCCGCATTTGGGAGGCCGGCCCGCTGCGCGTCACGACTTCCGAGGATTCGGTTGCTTCCTGCATCAGGCGTGTGAAGTCGAACTGCTCCACCTGGCGCGTTTCGAGCGTCATCGTCTCGGCAGGCGCGAGCCCGATGATGCTACGCACCGGCCCTTGGCACACTTCCTTGGGAACCCATCGTACGAAATAGACGAATCGGCAGAACGGCCGCAGCACGCCCGTCCCGTTCAAATCGGCCAGGCCGATATCGTCGGGCTGAGCCAGTGCGGGTCCTTGAACCGTCTGATGAATGAGAAGCTGGCCATCGATCGGGTCGCATTGCTGAAAGACCGTGCAGTAGTTGTCGGCCATGGGGTTTCTCCTTGAGTCCGACTTCGTTGGCGTTGCAGTAGCCTCGTCTCATTCAGCGCGGCGATCTCGGCTCCGCTGTTGACCTCGGCCGTTGGCAGACTGACGGTTCTGGAATGCGTAACGCCTGGGCTGTGATCGTTCCCCGCGTCTGTCCTTGATCCCTGCGCTGGAGTCTTGTCGTTACGACGCAAGAAAAATCTTCGTGCGTGATTTCATGCTACTCCGGGTAACGCAAATGTCTACGTACGTACGTCCATGGACGTACGTGGTGCGACACGGAAGGTGGACGTCGTCAGATTCGTTGCGCGATGAAGATGTCGATCGTCTTGCCTGCGACGCGGGCAAGCGCGTGGCCGTCCTGCACCTGCAGCACTTCGCCGCTGCGCCAGTGCTCGAGTCCGGCAATCATCGCCGCGACGCGTTGCGGAATGACGTCGAGGTTCA
>Ga0075431_100002241_pt1 | contig 18534 bp, 17 predicted proteins | sample RhiMetdeltSRZDD5_FD_75297 | JGI IMG/M metagenome (GOLD analysis project Ga0075431, IMG submission 75297) | Populus rhizosphere microbial communities from Tennessee, USA - Rhizosphere MetaG P. deltoides SRZDD5 | ecosystem: Host-associated > Plants > Roots > Rhizosphere > Soil | place: USA... | reverse complement strand
CGGCCCGACGGTCTCGAGCAGCACACCCTGCCCCCAGCCGAACTCGAGCTCCTTCTCCAGCCGGGCCTCGAACTCGGGCGAGGTCCCCCACGGGTAGTCCGGCGCCACCGTGTAGCGGGCGGTGGTGTTCAGGAGCGCGAGGGCGTTCACCCGTTCCGGGAACGTCGCGGCGAACAGGATCCCCACCCCGCCGCCCCCGCCGACGCCGAGGACCGACGCCTTCTCGGAGCCGACCGCCTCCATCGTCGTGATCACGTCGTCCGCCCAGACCTCGAGCGTGGGCAGCTCGGACAGCGAGACCGGATCGGACGACCCCGTCCCGCGTTGGTCGATGCAGATCACCCGCGCGAACGACCCGAGCCGTTCCAGGAATCGGTGGTAGTCGGGCTGCTCCCACATCGCCTCGATCGAGTTCCAGAACTCCGCGAGGAACACGAGGTCCCGGCCGCCGTCGCCGAACACCTGATAGGCGATGTGCACGCCACCGGTCTTCGTGTACCGGGTCTCGGGGGCCTCCATCCGATGCAGTCTGCGGCGGCGGCCGGACGAGGTGCAACCGGGGCGGTGATAGGCTCGCCGACGGGTTGCCTTCGTCTCTCGCGCACTCGGTCTCCCGAGCCCTCACCCGGGCGGACGCGGGCAAGTCCCTGTCGATCGAGGACATCACCGCGCTGCTGAACGCCCGCGGCGCGGCGCTCGACGAGCTGCTACTTCTCGCGACGCGGCTCCGCGCGCTCGGTCACGGCAGCACCGTCACGTACTCGCGCAAGGTTTTCGTGCCGCTGACGATGCTCTGTCGGGACCACTGCCACTACTGCACGTTCGCGAAGCCGCCGGCCAGGCTCGGCGAGCCGTTCCTGTCGCCGGAGGAGGTCGTCGCGATCGCCGAGGCCGGGCGCAGGATGGGGTGCAAGGAGGCGCTGTTCACCCTCGGTGACCGTCCGGAGGAGCGGTACCCGGTGGCGCGCGAGTGGCTGGCCGCCCGCGGCTTCGGGTCGACGCTCGACTACCTGCGCGCCGTCGCGATCCGCGTGATCGAAGCGACGGGCCTGCTGCCGCACCTGAACCCCGGCGTGATGTCGTACGAGGACATGGCCCGGCTGAAGCACGTGGCGCCGTCGATGGGCCTGATGCTCGAGGCGTCCTCGGACCGGCTCTCCGAGCGCGGGGGTCCGCACTTCGGCTCGCCGGACAAGATCCCCGCCGTCCGCCTGCGGACGATCGAGGACGCCGGCAGGCTCGCGATCCCGTTCACCACCGGCATCCTCGTCGGGATCGGCGAGACGCCTCGCGAGCGCGCCGAGTCGCTCCTCTCGATCCGCGACGTGCATCGTCGGTACCGGCACGTCCAGGAGGTCATCGTCCAGAACTTCCGGGCGAAGGCCGGCACCGCGATGGCCGGGGCCCCCGAGCCCGAGGGCGAGGAGTTCCTCGCCGCGGTGGCGACGGCGCGGATCGTGTTCGGACCCCGGATGCACGTGCAGGCGCCTCCGAACCTGTCCGAGCCGGAACAGCAGTCACGCCTGCTCGACGCCGGGATGGACGACTGGGGCGGCGTCTCCCCGCTCACGCCCGACCACGTGAACCCCGAGCGGCCGTGGCCGGCCCTCCGGGCGCTCGCGGACCGGACCGCGGAGCGGGGGCTCGAGCTCCGCGAGCGGCTCACGATCTACCCGGAGTTCGCCCTGCGGCCCGACCCGTTCCTCGCGGGCAAGATGCGGGCGCCGGTGGCTGCGCTCATGGGGGAGGACGGGCTCGCGGTGGCGGGGCGGGTGCCCGAGCCGGTCGCCTGGCAGGACCCGGACGTGGCGTGGAAGCCGCGGGGCACGGAGCTCTCCTTCTCGAAGGGTCCGGGCGCGGGCCTGCGGGCCGATGCCGAGCTCGTCTACGGCGAGACGGACCTGCCCGAGCGCACCCGGGCTTGGACCGCCGAGGCCGCGCGCGTCGCCCCCGAGCGGCTGGACGCGGACATCCGCTCGGCGCTCCGCCGGGCCGAACGCGGTGAACCCGTGACCGACGACGACGCGCTCGCGCTCTTCCGCGCCGAGGGGGATGCGCTCGAGGCGCTCTGCCGCGTGGCCGACGACCTCCGGCGCCGGGACGTGGGCGACGATGTCACCTACGTGGTGAACCGCAACATCAACTTCACCAACGTGTGCTACGTGGGGTGCCGCTTCTGCGCGTTCGCGCAGCGGGAGATGGATCCCGAGTCGTACACCCTCACCCTCGCCGAGGTGGCCGAACGCGCGCGCGAGGCGGCGACGTGGGGTTGCACCGAGGTGTGCATGCAGGGCGGCATCCACCCCGATCTGCCTGCGACCTTCTACTTCGACCTGCTCGACGCCGTGAAGGCCGCGGCGCCGGATATCCACATCCACGCGTTCAGCCCGATGGAGGTGATGAGTGGGGCGTCCAAGCTCGGCATCTCCTATCGGGAGTTCCTGAAGGAGTGCCGGTCGCACGGGCTCGGCACGATCCCCGGCACCGCGGCCGAGATCCTCGACGACGACGTGCGGTGGGTGCTCACGAAGGGGAAGCTTCCCGCCGACACGTGGGAGGAGATCGTCCGCACCGCGCACGACCTGGGGATCCGTAGCTCGTCGACGATCATGTACGGGCACGTCGACGCGCCCCCGCACTGGGTTTTCCACATCCGCCGGCTCGCGCGCATCCAGCACGACACGGGCGGATTCACCGAGTTCGTCCCGCTGTCGTTCGTGCACCAGAACGCCCCGATCTACCTGGCAGGGAAGGCGAGACCGGGCCCCTCGTTCGACGACAACCGCCGCATGCACGCCGTCGCGAGGATCCTCCTGCACGAAGTTATCCACAACGTTCAGGTCTCATGGGTGAAGATGGGTGTCGAGGCGTGTCAGGTGATCCTGAACGGCGGCGCGAACGATTTCGGCGGCACGTTGATGGAAGAAACGATCAGCCGCATGGCGGGGGCGGAGTGGGGGATCCGCAAGGAACCGTCGGAGCTGCGCGACGCGATCGTCGCGATCGGTCGCTCACCGGTCGAACGCACGACCACGTACGAACCGTTGCAGCGCAAGGAGAACGGGACGTTGCAGGAACGTGATGTTCCGCGTGTCGTAACGCCCGCCGGCGCCTGAAGGACCGTCGATCGCGCGTTTCGGTCAACCTGGTAGACGAGAGTCGTCAATCAGATAGACATTCAGATTTCTCATCAGAACCCCTTGCACCCTGGAGTGCGTGCGTATTCGATTGTCCGGGGACGCATGTGGAGGTGCTCCAGATCTCGAAGTTTCCCTCTTGTCAAGAGGGGACGGAGGGCTCAGAATCACACGCGTGTGATTCGGAGGAGACGAGGTGCATCACTACATCCCGTGGCAAGAACGAGCGCGATGCCGGGAACACGATCCGGAGGTGTTCTTCCCCGAGAAGGGAGGTTCATCGAGGGAGGCGAAGCGGATCTGTGCGGACTGCCCGGTTCGCATCGAGTGCCTGAACTACGCGCTGCGCCGCGATGAGCGGTACGGCGTGTGGGGAGGGATGAGCGAACGGGAACGGCGACGCCTGAAGCGCATGGCGTCCTGAACACCGAAAGGGGGTGACCCATGTCCCCAGCGAGGAAGAGATCGACCGCTGCCAAGAAGGCAGCCGCGACGCGCAAGCGGAAGACCGCCGCCCGTAAGACGGCGGCGAAGAAGGCAGCCGCGACGCGCAAGCGGAAGACCACGGCGAGGAAGAGCGCGACGCGCAAGACGACGCGGAAGTCCCCGAAGCGGAGAACCGCGGGCAAGAAGGCGGCCGCGACGAGGAAGCGCAAGACCGCCGCCGCTCGCAAGGCCGTACGGAGAAGGCCCGCCGCCCGTAAGACGGCGGCGAAGAAGGCAGCCGCGACTCGCAAGCGGAAGACCACGCGCAGGAAGACGGCGGCCAAGAAGACCGCGGCGCGTAGACCGAAGAGGCGGACCGCGAAGAGGCGGTAAGCAACCAGTCGAAGCAGCGACGCGGGAGGGGGGCGTGAGCCCCCCTCCCGTATCTCGTGGAACCGGCGTCGTGCTAGGCTGCGCGCCGCCTCCGGGCGCTTCCTGATGGCCATCCCTACCGTCGATCCTTCGCCCGCCTCCGACCACGTCCGCGAACCCAGCGTGTTGGGGGTCCTCATCACGCGGGACGCTGTCGGCTGGCTCCGCGGATGCCTGCGGTCGCTCGGCGCCCAGACCTATCCGCGGCTCGGCGTGGTGGCGGTGGACAACGGGTCGACCGACGGCACCCTCGACCTGTTGCGGCATGCCCTTGGCGAGGGGCGGGTGATCGAGCTCGGCGAGAACCGGGGGATCGCCGGCGCCGTCGCCGCCGCGACCCAGCTCTCGGCCGCGCAGGCGGCCGACTACCTGTTACTGGTCCACGACGACGCCGCGCTCGCGCCCGACGCCGTCGCCCACATGCTCGAGGCCGCCGAGGGCATCGAGGGGGTCGAACGCGTCGGGGTCGTCGGCCCGAAGATCGTCGACTGGGACGAGCCCCGGGTCCTGCGCGAGGTCGGGCGCTCGACGGACCGGTTCGGGCATCCGTTCACGCCGCTGCAGGAGGGGGAACGCGACCAGGGGCAATACGACCGGGTCCTCGAGGTCCTGTTCGTCTCGTCCGCCGTGATGATGATCTCCCGGGAGACGTGGCAGCGGACGGGGCCGTTCGACGAGCGCTTCGCCGGGCACCACGACGACCTCGACTTCTGCTGGCGTGCGCGCGTCGCCGGTTTCCGCGTGCTGATGACGCCGCTCGCCACGGCGCGTCATCGCGACGCCGGCGCCCGCGGCGAACGCGCCGATGAGCGCCACCGGAGCACGCGGTACTACGCCGAACGCGCCGCGCTCGCCTCGATGCTGAAGGACTACGGCGTCCTGACGCTCCTGTGGGTCATGCCCGTGTACGCGCTGCTCGGGCTCGCGCGCACGATCTACCTGACCGTCTCGCGCCGGTTCGAGGACGCGTACGACCTGCTCGCGGCGTGGGGATGGAACCTCGCGCATCTCCCCGGCACGCTGCGCCGCCGGGTCCGCGCGCAGTCCGTTCGGTCCGTTCGCGACCGCCATGTCCGTCGCTTCATGGCCTCGACCTTCCGGCTGCCGCGTTGGTTCGAGCGCGCCGAGGCGTTCCTCGACGAGGGGCTGGAGGAGCTCGAGGATGAGGAGCTCGGCCGCCCCCTGCCGCGGCGCGCGGTCTCCGTCGCGGCGGGACATCCGGTGTTGCTCGGTTCGGTGCTCGCGGTCACGCTCCTGGCACTCGCCGTCCGACACTTCTTGGGGCCGGAGGTCCTGAGCGGGGGAGCCCTCGCGGCGTTCCCCGCCGAGGCCGGTCGGTTCTTCTCCGAGCTCGCCTCGGCCGTCCGGACGACCGTGCTTGGAGGGACCCAGCCGGGTAGCCCCGCGCTCGCAGGACTCGGCGCCGGGTCGTGGGTCGCGTTCGGGAGCACCGCGCTGTTCCAGAAGGTGGTGCTCGGCGCGATGCCCCTCGTCGCCGGGATCACGATGTACCGCGCGATGCAACGCGAGACGTCCGCACCGGGCGCCTCGGTGATCGCGGCGGCGGCCTACGTCCTGTCCGCGCTCGTCCTGTGGGCGTTCTCCGAAGGCAGGCTTGCGCTGCTCGTGGCGCTGGCCGTGCTTCCGTTCCTGTGGGATCGCGTCGCGGTGGCGTTCGGGCGGGCGCGACCGGAACGGCCCGTCCGGTTCGGCGTCGGATTCGGCGTCGCCCTCGCGCTCGCCGCCGCGTTCGCGCCCTCGGTCGTCCTGCCGCTCGGGCTGTTCGTCGCCGCGTGGCTGCTCGTGGGTCGCACGCGGGGCCGGGGCCTGTCGCTCGCAGCGCTCGCCGCGCTCGCCGCCGCGTTGCTCGCGTTCCCGGTCGTGCTCGCCGCCTCGAGCGGGCCGTCGGAGACGCTGTCGTCGGCGATCGGGATCCAGGATCCATGGTCGCTGCTCCGGCTCGCGCCTGGAGGCGGTCCCGGGACGTGGGCGATCGCGGCGTTCCTGCCGCTCGCCGCGCTCATCTGCTTCGCGGGCGTCCGCGGCGATCGGCGTCGCGACGCGTGGCCCGCCCTGCTCGTCGCCGTCGCGGGCACGGTCCTCGCCTGGGGCTCGGTCGCCGGCACGTTGCCCGAGGCGCTGACCAACGCGCCCGCCTGGCTCGGGGCGGCCGCGGTGGCCGAGGGCGCCCTTGTCGCGTTTGGCCTGGCGACGTTCGCGACCGACCTGGACCGCCAGTCGTTCGGCGCTCGCCAGATCGGCGTGGCCGCGCTCGCCGTCACGCTGGCCGTGGGCATCGGGGCGCAGGCGATCCAGGTGACCCTCGCCGAGTGGGCCGTGCGGCCCGACGGCCTCCCCCCCGCGTGGCCGGTCGTCTCGTCGTCGCCCGGGGAGTTCCGACTCCTGTGGCTCGGCGCGCCGAACGGCGACCGCATGCCCGCCCCGGGCGGCGATCCGATCGGCGTCGTCGACGCGGGGCCGGCGACCGTCCGGTTCGCGCTGACGGATCGAGACGGCGCGACCGCGCTCGACGAGGGGCGCGCGCGGGCGGGGCCCGGGTACCGTGAGCTCCGGGCCACGCTGTCCGAACTGCTGGCCGGGGACACGCAGCACGCGGGCGCGCTCCTCGGGCCGTTCGGGATCCGGTTCGTCGTGGCCGCGGAGGGTGACCTGCCCGCGGCCACGCTCTCCCGGCTCCGCGAGCAGCTCGACCTCAACCGCATGCCCGCCGGCGGGCTCACGATCTTCCGGAACTCGGCCGAGCTCCCGACGGCCTTCGTGTCCACGGACGCGCCGATCCCGGACGTCTCCGATCCCGCCCTCCTCGAGGAGTCGCCCCCGGCCGACGTGACGCCGCTGGAGGGCGGCGGCGAACGCTGGAGCGGCACCGCGCCGGAGGCCGGTCACGTCGTCGTGACCCAGCAGTTCGACGGCGGGTGGCGCATCGAGAGCGGGGGCGAGCGCCTCGCGCCGTTCCGCGGGTTCGGGTGGGCGATCGCGGGAGCGGTGGACGCGGGCGAGGTCGTGGTCGAGTACACGAACCAGTGGGTCCGCACCGCCGAGCTCGTGGTGCTGGCGGTGCTGTGGCTCGCCGCCCTCTGGATCACGAGGAAGCCGGGGTCGGCATGAGGCGGCTGCAGCCGGTGGCGGCGCTCGTCGTGCTCGTGCTCCTGGTGGGGGGCGCGGCGTACGCGGACCGCGAGTTCGCACCGGAGCCCGGTCCCGGGACGGACGGACCCGCGAGGTCGGGCGCATGGTTCTGCCCGACCGGCGGGGGACCCGAGGGGTGGGAGGTCTTCCTGCAGGTCGCCAACCCGGGCGACCGGCCGGCGACGCTCCACGTCCGCACGCTGGGCAGCGGCCGGCCGCAGCCGGCCGAGACGTTCGAGGTCGACCCGGGCGCGTTCCTCCAGATCCCGGTCGAGGGCCGCGGCCGCGGCCGCTCGCACGTGGTCGAGTGGTTCGGGCAGTGGGTCGGCGTGGGGTGGCTCGCGCACGCGGGCGGGGGCGAGGGGGGCGTCGCGGCGGAGCCGTGCGCGCCGACCGCGGGCGCACGCTGGCTCCTTCCCGACGGCACGACCGAGACCGAGGGCGATCACGACTACGTCGTCGTCATGAACCCCTTCGCCCGCGAGGCCGTGCTCTCGCTCTCGCTGCTCTCCGAGCGCCGGGAGCCGGTCCTGCAGGGCGACCTCACCGACGTGATCCTGCGTCCGTTCCGGAGCGTGGCGTTCGAGCTCAACGAGGTCGTGCTGGGCGAGCGAACCGTGGCCACCTTGGTCGAGGTGTCGGTCGGTCGGGTCGCGGCGGCGACGCTCGGGGTCTCGGGGACCGGCGGGATCCGGTCCGCGCTCGGGTACCTGGGAACGCCGGACGCTGATCTGGTCTTCCCCGGCGGCGCGGACTCGGGTCGGACCGAGCTCCCGGTGATGAGCGCGCCCAGCGGGGGCGGGAGCCGGGTGACGCTCACCGGCGACCTCCTGCTGACCGACGAGGCCCCGCCGCAGGAGGTGCCCGGCCTCGCCGACGCGAGCATCCCCGACGGGTCCGCGCGGACGTTCCCGGCGACCACCTCCGGGCCGTCGTCACTCCGGCTCGAGGCGGATGGCGGACCGGTGGCCACGGTGCGCCGGACGTTCGGCACGGCCTCGGACCAGGGGGCGGTGACGGGCGCGAGGCCCGCCGACTCCTGGCTCGTCATGCCGGCCGTCGCGGGCGCACCCGCCAACCCCGGTATGGTGCTCGCCAACCCGGGGCCGGAACCGGTCGAGGTCACGCTGCGCTACCTGGAGCCGGGCCCGCAGGAGGAGCTCACGGTCTCGGTTCCGCCCGAAGCGACGGTGCAGGTCCCGGCGGCGTTCCTGTTCCTCGCCCCCGAGGCCGGGGTGTGGGCGCAGTCCGGAACGGGAACATTCGTCGTAGCCTCGGTGTCCTACTCGCTCGGAGCCGAAGGCCAGGCGACGTACGCGGTCGCGCTCGGGATCCCGGTCCCCCACGGGGCCGCCTAGCCACGCTGCGACGCCGACTCGGGGCTCGGCGCCTCGAGATGACCGCCGGACGGAACCGGGGCTGGACGAGAACGTCTTGACCCGTATGATGCGCCTTGGGGCAACGAACGGAGCATGAGGGTGGCACGAGCCAAGCACCGGAAGGGCCGCGGGATCTGGGTGGTTGCGGGCGTCGTCGTGGCGTCCCTCGCGGTCGTTTCGGCCGGGAGCGCCGTCGCGGCGTACCGCTACGACGCCGCCGCGTCCGACCGGATCCTCCCCGGGGTGAGCATCGCCGGCGTCGACGTGAGCGGCATGCGTCGCGGCGAGGCGATCCGCACGATCAGTGAGCTCGCCGAGGAGACCCTGTACGACGAGCTCACCGTTCGAGCGGCCGGCAGCAGCTGGACCGTGACGCCCGCGTCGCTCGGGATGGACGCCGACGTCGAGGGCGCGGTCGATCGCGCGTTCGCGACCGCGGACGAGCTGTCGTTCTTCTCCCGCCTCTATCACCGACTGCGCAACGTCCCCGTCGAGCGCTCGGTGGACCTGTCGTTCGAATCCGACCCCGCCGGCGTCGAACGGTTCGTGCAGCAGGCGCTCGACGAGGTCGCGCTGCCCGCCGTGAACGCGCAGTTCGCCCTCGTCGACGACGAGCTCCTCCTGCGCCGTTCGAGCGAGGGGCGCGAGCTCGCGGTGGGACCGGCCGCGAAGAAGATCCTGCGGGCGCTCGACCGCAGGGCCAACAACATCGAGGTCCCCGTCCGAACGGTCGCGCCGACCCGCTCCACGGCGTCGCTCGGGCAGTCGCTCGTGGTGGACCTGTCCGAGAACCGGCTCTACCTGTACGACGCGCTCAAGGTCGTGAGGTCGTACCCCGTCGCGACCGCGGCCGACGGGTACGTCACCCCGGTCGGCACGTGGGAGATCGTCGACAAGCGCGAGAACCCCACCTGGTACAACCCGGCGCTCGACACGTGGGGCGCGGACCTTCCCGCCGTGATCCCACCTGGCCCGGGGAACCCGCTCGGCACGCGGGCGCTGTACCTGAACGCCCCCGGTATCAGGATCCACGGCACGTACAGCACGGATTCGATCGGGACCTACGCCTCGCACGGCTGCGTACGGATGTTCCTCGAGGACTCCGAGGAGCTCTACCCGCTCGTGGACGTGGGGACCCGGGTCATCGTCAAGCCGTAACCTCCGACTCGGACGTCCGCGCCGCCCATCGCCGCCGCGCATCCCCCGGCCGGCGCGCGTCGTCCGACGGTCGACCGACGGACCGGACCGCCCGGCGGGACCCCGAGATCTGAGCGCGACGGGCTATGGGCTCGAGACCGGGTTGAAGCCGAGGATTCCCGTATGGAGGGCAAGCTCGAAGGCACCTGCCCCGCCTGCCATCGGGGCGACCTGATCACGATCGCGATGAACGTCAGCGGCAACGACCTCGCGTTCACCACGTGCCACCTCTGCGAGGCGAAGTGGTGGTACCGCGACGGTGAGAGCGTCCCGCTGCGCTCGATCATCGGGAACGTCCTGCAGCAGCGCACCTGAGGCAGCACCCGTTCGTTACGATGCGGTGGCCGTGTCGACGCCGCGAAACCTCGACCGCATCTTCAAGGCCTACGACGTCCGCGGCGTGGTCCCCGACGAGCTCGACGAGGGGTCTGCGAGCGCGATCGGCGCGGCCTTCGCCGACTGGAGCGGCGTCCCGACCGTAGCCGTGGGACACGATTGTCGTCTGTCGTCGCCGTCGCTCGCGGCCGCGATCCGCGAGGGCATCGCGTCGCGGGGGACCGACGTCGTCGACCTCGGCCTCGCGTCGACCGACCTGCTGTACTTCGCGGCGGGCTCGCTCGACGTCGCGGGGGTCATGCTCACCGCGAGCCACAACCCGCCGGAGTACAACGGGATGAAGTTCTGCCTGCCGGGAGCCCGTCCGGTCGGCGAGGACACGGGACTCCTCGAGATCCGCGCGCTCGCCGAGCGCACCGAGGTGACGACCGGGGCCGCTCCCGGCCGCATCCGCGAGGAGCGGCTCCTCGACGCCTACGCGGACCACGTGCTCTCGTTCGTCGACGCCGGCTCGATGCGTCCGCTCACGGTCGTCGCCGACACCGCGAACGGCATGGGCGGCCTGGTCCTGCCGGTCGTGTTCGAACGCCTGCCGGTGACGCTCGTCCACCTGTTCCCGGAACTCGACGGTACGTTCCCGAACCATCCGGCCGACCCGATCGACCCCGAGAACCAACGCGACGTCAAGCGCGAGGTGCTCGCGCGCCGCGCGGACGTCGGCCTCGCGTTCGACGGCGACGCGGACCGCGTGTTCCTCGTGGACGAGCGTGCCGAGGGCGTGACGGGTTCGGAGGTGACGGCGCTCGTCGCGAGCGCGATGCTCGAACGCGAGCCCGGCGCCACGATCGTCTACAACCTGATCTGCTCGTGGACCGTGCCGGAAGTGATCCGAGAGCACGGGGGCGTCCCCGTCCGAACGCGCGTGGGCCACTCGTTCATCAAGCGGGTGATGGCCGAGACGGGAGCGATCTTCGGCGGTGAACACTCCGGCCACTACTACTTCCGCGAGAACTACCGCGCCGACTCCGGCCTGATCGCGGCCGTGGTGGTGCTCGAGCAGCTGTCGCTGGCCGACGCCCCGCTCTCCGAGGTCCTCGCGCCCTTCCGCCGGTACGCGGCCTCGGGGGAGATCAACTCGAGGGTGGAGGACCAGGTGGGGAGGATCGAGGAGGTGGCGACGGCGTACGGGAACGGCCGCGAGGACCGCACCGACGGGCTGACGGTAGAGTTCGACGACTGGTGGTTCAACCTGCGGCCGAGCAACACCGAGCCGCTCCTGCGGCTGAACGTGGAGGCTCGGGGCGAGGAGCTCCTGAAGGAGAAGACCGCCGAGGTCCTGGGTCTTATCCGCAACGAAGGAGGGGGAACGTGACGCTCGATCCCGAGCTGCTCGAGATCCTGGTGTGCCCGAACGACCGCGGCGAGCTCGACTACGTGCAGGAGCCCGATTCGCTCGTGTGCAAGAGCTGCGGGTACCGCTATCCCGTTCGCGACGACATCCCGGTGATGCTCATCGACGAGGCCGAGAAGCCCCCGGCGGGCAGGGCGAGCAAGAAGAAGCGGTGATCGATCTCGACGACCGAGGCGCGCTGTCCCGCGCCGACCCCGGAGGGATGCTCGATGTGGTGGCCGCGCTCCCGGACCATTGCCGCGAGGGGTACCGGGCGGGACGCGAGGCCCACGACCTCCCCGACGCGGACGGCGTCACGTCGATCGTCGTCGTGGGGATGGGCGGGTCGGCGGTCGCCGGCGACGTGCTCGGGGCGCTCGCGTCGCCGAGGCTCGGGATCCCCGTGCAGGTCGTCCGTGGCGGCGATCTCCCGGAGCACTGCGGGATCCACACGCTCGTGATCGCGTCGTCGTACTCGGGCGGCACGGCCGAGACGCTCGCCGCGTTCGAGGAGGCGGTCCGTCGGGGAAGCCGGCTGGTCGCGGTCGCGTCCGGCGGCGAGCTCGCCCGGCGGGCCGAGGAGCTCCGGGCCGGCCGGGTCGCGGTCCCGGCGGGCTTCATGCCTCGCGCCGCCTTCGGCTTCCTCACGCTCGGCGTCCTCGGGGCGCTCGAGGTCATGGGGGTGGTCCCCGCCGTCCCCGAGGACCTCGACGAGGCCGAGGGGCTGATGCGCGAGGTCCTCGAGGAGAACGGCCCCGACGCCCCGAGCGGGCGGAACCCGGCCAAGGAGCTCGCGCGGTCGATCGGCGACCGGGTCCCGGTGGTCTGGGGGGCGGAGGGGATCGGCGCCGTCGCTGCCACACGGTGGAAGACGCAGTTCAACGAGAACGCGAAGGTCCCCGCATTCGCGTCCGAGATCCCGGAGCTCGACCACAACGAGGTCGTGGGGTGGTCGCCCGGACGGGGCGAGGGGTTCGCGCTGATCGCGCTCCGGCACGAGGGCGAGCCGGCGGACGTCGCCGCGCGGTTCCCGCTCTCGATCGAGATCGTCCGCGCCTCGGGCGCGGCCGTGCACGAGGTCCGCGCTCGCGGCCGGTCCGCGCTCGCGCGGCTGCTGACGCTCACGCTCCAGGGCGACCTCGTCGCGACGTACCTCGGCATCGCCCGCGGCGAGGACCCGTCCCCGATCGAGGCGATCGTCGGTCTCAAGCGCGCGTTGGCGGAGTCATGACGCAGGTCGTGGGGCGCCCGTCGCCCGGGGACGGCATCCCCGAGCAGATCGCCGACGCGATCCGCGAACGGACCCTGCTGGAGCCGGTCGCCGGCGTCGTCCTCGGCTCCGGGCTGTCTGAGGCCGTCGACGAGATGCGGTCGGTCGCGACGGACGAGGGCGTCGAGTTCTCCTATGCCGAGCTGCCCGGGTTCCCGCCGCCGACGGTGGCGGGCCACGCCGGGCGGCTGTGGCTGGGCGAGGTCCGCGGCCGGGGACTCGCGGTGTTCCAGGGCCGCGTGCACTTCTACGAGGGCCACGGCATGCCGATGGCCTCGCTGACCTCGCGCGTGTCCGCGGAGCTCGGCGCTCGCACGATGGTCCTCACGGCCGCGACGGGGGCGCTGGATCCCACGATCGAGGCCGGGTCGCTCGTGATCCTCCGCGACCACCTGAACCTGATCGGGACGAACCCGCTGCTCGGGTGGCGGATGCCCGACGGGTCGCCGCCGTTCGTGGACGTCTCGGCCGTGTACGATCGCGAGCTCGCCGAGGCCGCGCTCGCGTCTGCGCGCTCGGACCTCGGCGAGCCCGGGGGGAGACACGTGGGCGAGGGCGTCTACGCCGCGCTCTCCGGCCCGTCGTACGAGACACCCGCCGAGACGCGGATGCTGAGCGACCACGGGGCGACCGTCGTGGGCATGTCGACCGTCCCCGAGGCGGTCGTCGCCCGGGCGCTCGGCATGCGGGTGCTCGGCATCGCGTTCGCGACGAACGCGGCGGGCGTCGAGGTCACGCACGACGAGGTGCTCGCCGCGTCCAAGGCCGCGGCGGGAACGATCGGACGGGTGGTCGTGGACCTGATAGAGCGTCTGTAGATCGAGAGAGCGAGGGAGTGGGATGGACTGCGACGTGAAGGATCTCGGCCTGGCGCCGACCGGCCGCGAGCGGATCGACTGGGCGGCCGCGGAGATGGGGGTGCTCGCGTTGATCCGCGACCGCTTCGAGAAGGAGCGGCCGCTCGACGGCATCAGGATCGCGGCGTGCCTGCACGTGACGACGGAGACGGCGAACCTGATGGAGACGCTGAAGGCCGGCGGGGCGGAGGTGGCGCTCTGCGCGTCGAATCCGCTCTCGACGCAGGACGACGTCGCGGCCGCGCTGTGCGAGGAGACCGGCGTGTACGTCTACGCGATCAAGGGCGAGGACAACGAGACGTACTACCGCCACATCAACTCGGTGCTCGACCATCGGCCGCACCTCACGATGGACGACGGCGCGGACCTGGTGAGCCTGCTGCACAAGGAGCGCCAGGATCAGATCGACGAGGTGATCGGCGGCACCGAGGAGACGACGACCGGCGTGATCCGGATGCGCGCGATGACGGAGGACGGTGCCTTGCGGTACCCCATCGTCTCCGTGAACGACGCCGACACGAAGCATCTGTTCGACAACCGGTTCGGGACCGGGCAGTCCACGATCGACGCGATCATGCGCTCGACGAACCTCCTGCTCGCAGGGCGCACCCTGGTCGTCGCCGGCTACGGCATGTGCGGCCGCGGCGTGGCGTCACGCGCGCGGGGGATGGGGGCGCAGGTCGTCGTGATCGAGGTCGACCCGCGAGCCGCGCTCGAGGCCGCGATGGAGGGGTACCGCGTGATGCCGCTCCGCGAGGCGGCGCGCATCGGGGACCTCTTCGTGACCGTCACGGGCGACACCTCGGTGATCCGGCGCGAGCACCTCGAGGTGATGAAGGACGGCGCTGTGCTCGCCAACGCCGGGCACTTCGACGTCGAGATCGATAAGCAGGCGCTCGCCGACCTCGCGGCGGGGCGGGTGCGACGGATCCGCGGGTACGTCGACGAGTACACCCTGGGCGACGGCCGCCGGCTCCACCTGCTGGGCGAGGGCCGTCTCGTCAACCTCGCCGCGGCCGAGGGGCATCCCGCCGCGGTGATGGACATGTCGTTCGCGAACCAGGCCCTGTCCGTCGAGTGGATCGTGAAGTCGCGGGGGAGCCTCGAGCCGGGCGTGTATCCGGTGCCCCGCGAGATCGACCTCGAGGTCGCGCGCCTGAAGCTGCAGGCCATGCGGGTCGAGATCGACGAGCTCACGGACGAGCAGGAGGCCTACCTGCGCTCGTGGGAGCACGGGACCTGAGGAGCCATGGACGCGCCGATCTCGGTCCGCGCACGCTTCGAACGGTTCCCGGCGACGGTCAAGGGCGCGTTCATCTTCCGGGGTGAGGATCCCGATCCCCACCAGGTCGTCCTGTCCGAGGCCCGGGTCTCCGGCGTCGGCGGCGGCTCGAGCCCGCTCCCGATGTCCCCGGTGACGTTGGACGTCGTCCCGCACCGCGACGTCTTCGTGCCGTTCGAGTTCCCGGTCACCGAGCTCGACCCCGGCTGGTACACGCTCGTGTGCGACGTCGAGGTCGACGGGACGCCGTCGACCTACGACGGCGGCAACCGGTTCGCCGTCGCGTGGCCGCGGGCGACCGTCCGACGCGGTCCGGTCAAGGTCGGCGAACGGGTTCGGCTCGGCGACGGCAGGGTGCACGTCGAGCAGGTGGACTGCTCCGGCGACTCGATCCGGATCGCCCTGGCCGTCGAGCCGCCGTCGGAGGTCACGGTCAAGCTCAACGCGGACGGCCGCCGGCTGGAGGTCCTCGAGGTCGAGATCGACGAGGACACCGGGAGGGGGCGCATCACGGCGTACCCGCTCCTGCGGACGGACGGGGTCCTCCGCATCGCCCTGAAGGGGCGGGGCCGCGGGGCCGAGGCCTCGATCGACGTCCCGCTTCCCTGACGGTCGCCCCGAGGTGTCGGTGGGTCGCACTACGGTCCCCCGGTGTTCGGCCCGCTCGTCGAGGCGCTGTTCCCGATGCGCTGCGCGGGATGCGGACGCGGCGCGTGGCCCTTCTGTCCGGAGTGCGTGCGTGGCATCGTGGTCCTCTCGCCGCCCTGGTGCCGGCGATGCGGCGCTCCGTCGACGCGCTCGCCGACGACGTGCCGCGACTGTCCACCGGAGGCGGTGGCGCTCAGCCGGGCGCCGTTCGGGTTCGTCGGCCCGGTCCGCCGGGCCGTCCACCGGCTGAAGTTCGGCGGGTGGCGACCCGTCGCCGACGCCCTCTCGATCGCGATGGTCCGCGCGTGGGAGGGGGCGCCGTGGGGTCCCCCGGACGCCGTGACGTGGGTGCCGCTCTCGCGACGCCGGCTCGCGACCCGCGGCTACGACCAGGCGCGGGCGCTCGCGACCGCGGTCGCTCCCAGGCTCGAGGTGCCGCGGGTCCGGCTCCTCCGTCGTGTCGGCGACGCCGGGCCCCAGGCGCGCCGCGGCGGGACCGAACGCCGGCAGGCGATGCGGGGCGTCTTCGCCGCCGCGGGCGAGGTGCCGCGCCGGATCCTGCTGGTCGACGACGTCCTCACGACCGGCGCCACCGCCGGTGCGTGCGCGGAGGCCCTCCGGGCGGCCGGCGCCTCCGACGTCGCCCTGTTGACCGCGGCGCGTTCGATCGTCTCGGTTCGGGCGGCGGGGACTTCCGCCTATACTCGCCGAGGGCTCGCGTCCGGGTCTGTGGTTGCCCCGGGGAACGTCTCCCCGGTAGTCGATGCCAGCCGCGGGCGAAGCGACCCACGTAAGCCGACCCTTGGTCGGTGAGCATGGCGCGGTTTAGATGTAAGACCTGCCTCGGCGGGGGAGACCTCACCGGGAGAGGATGCGAAGCCGGCCCCCTGGGCCGGCGATCATCCCGGCAGGCGGGTGTGGGGACAAAGACCAGGTCAGCCGGACGCGGGCCCCGCACGAACCTCGGCCGGCCGGAGGGCGGATGGAGCTGGTCCTGAAGGGACGCGGAGCGCGCGTCCCCGAGCGGCTGCGCAAGGTCGCCGAGCACAAGCTGGCCCGCCTCGAGCGCCTCGAACCCAGGCTCACGCGCCTCGAGGTCACGGTCGTCACCGAGCGGAACCCGCGACAGGGCGGGATGCACCGGGTCGAGGTCGTCGCCGCCACGCCCCGGAAGACCTTCCGCGCCCACGCGGACGACCGGAATCCCGAGACCGCGATCGACGTCGTCGCCGAGCGGCTCGAGCGCCAGATCCGGGACCACCATGAGCGCCGGCGGGCTCGCCTGATCGCCGGGGCCAGTCGCGTAAAATCCGCCCAGGTTTCGCCGGCGACGCCCGACGAGGACGACGCGAGGAGCACGGGGTGAGCGAGACGACCGAGGGCAGGGGTTCCGACCGGCTCCGGGTGCTGGTGTGCGACGACCACGCGCTGTTCCGCCGCGGTCTCCAGATGGTCCTGGAGCAGGAGCCGGACCTCGTGCTCGTCGGCGAGGCGGCCGACGGGGCGGAGGTCGTGGAACGCGCGCAGGAGCTGATGCCCGACGTGATCCTCATGGACGTCCGCATGCCGAAGAAGTCGGGGATCGAGGCGGCGGGCGAGATCAAGGACTCGCTCCCGCACGTGAAGATCCTCATGCTGACGATCAGCGACGAGGAGGCCGATCTCTACGAGGCGATCAAGGCCGGCGCGTCCGGCTACCTGTTGAAGGAGATCCCGATCGAGGAGGTCGCCGACGCGATCCGCTCGGTCTGGGCGGGGCAGTCCCGCATCAGCCCCTCGATGGCGAGCAAGCTGCTGACGGAGTTCGCCGCGATGAGCAAGGCGACCGAGGAGAAGCCGCCGATGCCGTCGCCGAGGCTCACCGACCGCGAGATGGAGGTGCTGCGCCTCGTGGCGCAGGGCCTCAACAACCGCGACATCGCCGCGAAGCTGTTCATCTCCGAGAACACGGTCAAGAACCACATCCGCAACATCCTCGAGAAGCTCCACCTGCACTCGCGAATGGAGGCCGTCGTGTACGCCGTGCGCGAGAAGATGATCGAGATCACCTGACGGCCGTGTCGGACCCGACCGTCGAGGCGGCGGCGGAGATCTTCAGCACGGCGTTGTCCGATCTCCGTGGTGCTGTGGAGGGCATGTCCGCGGACGAGCTGAACCGGCGACCCGCCGGCGAGGACACGAACTCGATCGCCGTGCTCGCCACGCACTCGATGCACAGCACCCGGGCGTGGCTCAGCGTCGCCGTCGGGGCCGAGCCGCCGGCGCGGGATCGTCCGGCGGAGTTCCGCGCCGTCGCCTCGAAGGACGAGCTGCTGTCGCTTCTCGACGAGATGGGGACCGAGTGCGTCTCGCTCCTCGACGGCGCCACGTTCGACCCGGACCGGACGGGCCTCGCCCCGTGGCGGCAGGGTCCGGAGGCGGAGGAGCCCGTCCCGGCGGCCTGGGCGTTGATCTTCGCGCTCGTACACCTCCGCGAGCACGTGGCGCACGCGCAGCTCACGCGGCAGCTCCTCGACACGTCGTGAGCGGCGTCGCCGCGGACGTCGGTCACCCCAGAGGCGAGCGTGCCCGGCTCGTCCGGCGCAACACGATCCTCCTGGCGTGTTGCCAGGGCCTGGCCGCGATCACGTTCCCGGTCCTCCTGATCATCGGGAGCGTCGCGATCGTCGAGATCTCCGGACGGGACAGCTCGGCCGGGGTGATGAACGGCGTGTACTTCCTCTCGGCGGCGGGGGGCGCGTTCGTGTTCGGCCGCGCGATGGACCGCCTCGGGCGCCGCGCCGGGCTGCTCGCCGCCTACCTGCTCCTGGGAGCTGCGGGGTTCGTGTGCGCGCTCGGCACCGCCGCGGAGTCGTTCCCGATCCTGCTCGCGGGCGCCGTCGTCTTCGGTGCCGGGTTCAGCGGCGCGAACCTCGCGCGGGCGGCGGTCGCCGACATGTACGAGCCGAGCCGACGCGGTCGGGCGGTGGGGATCGTGCTCGCCGTGAGCACGATCGGCGCCGTCGGCAGCCCGTTCCTGATCGCGGCGGT
>Ga0075431_100002240_pt1 | contig 18535 bp, 16 predicted proteins | sample RhiMetdeltSRZDD5_FD_75297 | JGI IMG/M metagenome (GOLD analysis project Ga0075431, IMG submission 75297) | Populus rhizosphere microbial communities from Tennessee, USA - Rhizosphere MetaG P. deltoides SRZDD5 | ecosystem: Host-associated > Plants > Roots > Rhizosphere > Soil | place: USA... | reverse complement strand
AGGAGGATTATTTCTCCTGGATCATCCTGAGGTAATCGACCAGACGCGCGATGCGCGCCTTAGTCTCCTTTTCCAGAGCGATCTGGTCGGAACTCAGCGCTCCTTCCGCTTGCGCCGCATAACCGAAAAGCCGGCCCCAGATCGGCATCTCGGGCGTGCCATGGGCGCGCGGCATCTGGCGGCCATCGATGAAAGCCGCGATCTCCTGCGCGTCGAACTCGCCACCTCGTCGTCTTGCAATCTCGCGAAGAGAAGGTGGCGTCGTCTTGAGATCGCCGGCAACCGGGCCGTCCCCACGCGCGTCCGCCCCATGACAGGGAGCGCAATACTGCTGGAACAGCGCCTCCCCGTCTTTCATCTGGTCCGGCAACGGGGCGGATTGGGCCAGCACCCGATGTGAGCCGATCGTCAGGGCAAAGACCGTGCTCACGACGAACAGCTTCGCAAACCACGTCATATCGATCTCCAGTCCCTTCTCGTTTGGCAAGCCTGGATGTGCAGATGTCTCACGATGATGACCAGGGCAAATGAGCAGCGCAAGTCCCCACGCAGCGTAACCAAGCACCCCAGGACCCAGGCCACGGCGTTTGATCTTGGACGCAGATGGAGTACACATGGCATTGCTCAGTGGTACTTGGGAGTTGCGATATGGCCGATATCCCCACCCTCACGAAGCGCCGATTGCAGGCCCAGGTCATCGGGCCGATTTTTGCTGAGATGGTGGCCCAGATCGGAGAGGAGAAGGCTTGCAATATTCTCGATGCGGCGATCAGGAAAGCCGCCATCAGCGAAGGTCGGGAGTTCGCCGAACGGGCGCCCGGCGGGGTCACCTCCATGGCTCATTTCATCGAGCTTTATGATCTGTGGACTGCCGATGGGGCGCTCGAGATCGAGGTGTTGGAAGCAAGCGATGAACGCTTCGACTTCAACGTCACGCGATGTCGATATGCGGAAACCTACAAAGAAATGGGGCTTGGCAAGATTGGACACCTGCTGTCCTGCAATCGCGACGGCACTTTCTGCGTCGGCTATGATCCCAAAATTTCGCTGGAACGGAAACAGACCATCATGCAAGGCGCCCCTTGTTGCACTTTTCGTTACAGTTACGAATAGTTCTGAATAGCGAAACTGTTGCGGCTCCCAAGAAATCAGGTACCCGCCCATGACAGTTCGAAAGCAGGCCGTTGATGTCGGACGACACGCAACAGATGTGCTTGTGACGAACGAGGACAAGCGATCGATTCTGGGCTGGGTCATTGAGCGCGGTCTGCTCGGGGATCCGGAAGACAGGCTCATGCAGGGATTTTGTGAAAGGTGCTGTGCCGTCGGCGTTCCCCTCGTGCAGGGCATGATGATGGTGGATACACTGCACCCCGTTTATGAGGGACGCACATTTTCATGGAAGATAGATTCCGCGGAGGGTCTCAAAAGCACCGAATACGAGAGCAGCCAGAGTGGGGACGGTGCCCGCCTTTGGCAATCGAGTCCCTTTCATTATCTGCTGAGGACCGGGGCCAGCGAACTGCGCCGCCGCCTCGAGGCAGGCCATCCATACGACTTTACCATTCTCGAGGATCTTCGATCGGAGGGCCACACCGACTATTTCGCCTTGGTACACCGCTTCGATCAGAGTACGACGATCGGCGAGATGGACAGCGTGTGTACGCGATGGAGCACGAGCGCGCCGGGGGGATTTAGCGACGATCATCTGGAGACATTGCGCTCGCTTGTCCCGGGCCTGTCCCTGGCGGTGAAGGCCTACTCTCTCAACCGCGTAGCGAACTCTCTGGTCGAGGCCTATCTTGGACGTGACGCGGGCCGGCGGGTGCTGCAGGGCCATATGTCGCGGGGCAGGGCGGAGATGATCAGCGCCGTACTTTGGTTCTCCGACATGCGCAGCTACACGGCCATTTCTGAAAGCACCTCGCCGGATCAGATTCTCCCTTTGCTGAACGATTACGCCGAAGCGGTGATTTCGGCCATTCACGGTGCAAATGGCGATGTCCTCAAGCTCATGGGAGATGGAACGCTGGCCATTTTCAAGAGTGACGAAGCCATAGAAGCATGTCGCTGCGCCTTGCGGGCCGAAAGCGATCTCCGCAACAGGCTAAGTTCGCTGAACGAACGCCGCAGAAGTGCCGATCAGCCCGTGACATCCATATATTTGGGACTGCACATCGGCGATGTCTTTTATGGAAATATCGGCAGCCGCGACAGGCTCGATTTCACCGTGATCGGACCTGCAGTCAACGAAGTCGGGAGAATTGCATCCATGTGTCGCTCGGTGGACCGTGAAGTTCTCTTGTCGGCGAACTTCGTAGATGCTCTGACCCCTGCCGAACGCGAAAGGTTTGTCTCCGTCGGACGATATGCATTGCGGGGCAGCAGCCGAGCTCAGGAGCTTTTTACATTGGATCCGTCTGCGGATGAGCCGACATGCTGACAAGTCTCGCTCCAGGCCACGTGTCGGGCAAGTGACCACGCATTTTTCTGTTCGGATCGGCAATATCGATGACGCCCCGGCGGTGAGTGCTTTGCTCAAAGCGAGCTACACCGAACAGCTCTCGGCGTCCTATTCGCCGGACGTGCTCGCCAGGGCCCTGCCGCTGATGACCAGGGCAAACCCGCGCCTTCTCAACTCCGGAACCTACTATGTGGCGCACACGGAAACTCAGCTGGTCGGCTGCGGGGGTTGGTCAATGGAGGCTCCCGGATCAAATCTGATCCAAGAGGGAAATGCCCACATTCGCCATGTCGGCACCCATCCCGACTGGCTCCGTCACGGTATCGCCCGCGCTCTTCTGTTGCGTTGCTTCCGCGACGCAGCCACGGCGGGATTAACGACTCTGGAATGCCATTCCACCCTGGGGGCGGTGAGCTTCTATGTGGCAATGGGGTTCTCGGTCGTGGGATCCATGGAGATGCAGCTTGCGCCGGAAATCGCGATAGATGGTGTGCTTCTGCGCCGAGAGCTTCCGGACGCCAGTGCTGAACGGAATTCCAAGGGATAATTCCCTTGGCCCGGCCTTATCCTTGCGGAGAACGCGCTTGCAGCTGTTCGACGAGCAGCCGGCCGAACACGCTGGCAAAAACGATGCTTCCGCCGATGAGAGTAGCTGTAGCAGGCACTTCGCCCACTCCAACCCAGGCCCATAGCGCACCGATGGGGGCTTCCAGAGTTCCGATCAGGGCAGCAAGGGTGGAGGGTATCAATGCCGAACCGATCATGTAGAGCATCATGCCGAGCGTCATGGGGATCAGTGCGAATCCAGCTACGACGACATAGTCGCGCGCCGTCAGCGCCCAAATATTCTCTGCCAGGGGGATCGCAACCACTGCGCTGATAGCCACAGCCAGCCAGGCCAATGGCAGTATCTCGATATTCGGATTGCGGCGGATCGCTACCGTCATCATGCCCTGTGCGATTGTCGCCAGGATCGCAAGGAAATCACCGATATTTGGTCCAACCGTTGTGGGCCTCAGCATGATGATGATGCCGATTAGAGCAATCGTGCTGGCGACCATCGTCAGGCCCGAAGGGCGCTCGCCCATCCACAGCCAGGCAATTGCGGCGGCAAAGAACGGCAAAGCTGCAAGGATTGTGAACGCATTGGCGACGCTGGTTTGCTGCACGGCAGCCGGGAAAAGGATAACCGCCGTGCTTGAGCAGACAACGATCAGATATCCATCGACGCCCAAGCCGCGGAAAACGCGAGCTGTAGCCGGCCCAAATCGGTAGATCAGGTAGGAACCGATAAAGAGAATGGCGAACAAACCGCGCCAGAACACGATCGTGCCCAGCTCGAACGGCAAGAGACGGATGAATAAGCCGCCCGATCCCCAAGTGACGGTGGAAAGGGCCACCAGAGCCACGCCCCGCGTGTAAGAAGCTCGGGCGGCAGGAAGATCCAGATTCATTTGGATGGATTTCGTCGCAGCTCGACTGATCGGCAGGCGCAAGCATATAGCAAGCAGGGGAAGTGCTGGAAGCAGTTGTGCCCGCAGTCGCGCTGGAGCCACATGAATCGTCGATGAACGGCCCTCTCACCTGCCGCTCAGGCCCAATCGGCTACAAGCGCATCATGAATGCCACCACCCGCCTTCTTCTGTTCATGGCCTTGAGCCTCATTCTCGCCATCGCCGTGCCGGTGATCGTAACGGCGACGACCGTTTAGCGCTTAGCCGCGCGGGGTGCGTAGAGGCTCGCCGGCTCCCGCGCGATCTCGAAACCATAGGTCACTCGATTGTCCTCAAGTCTCACAAGCCCCGAGGCAAGCCAACGCAGCACCATCGGATAGAGGCGATGCTCCTGCGCTAGCACACGTTCCGCCAGCGTCTCCTCCGTATCCCCGGGCATGACCGGCACAGCAGCCTGCGCGATAATCGGGCCACAATCGACATCGGCCGTTACGAAATGCACCGTGCAGCCGTGAATTCTCACCTGGTCCTTGAGCGCCCGCTCATGTGTATGAAGGCCCGGATAACAGGGGAGGAGCGAGGGATGGATATTCACCAGTAAGCCGCGCCAGCGTGTGACGAATCCTGCCGTAATGCGGCGCATGAAACCAGCGCACAGGATCAGATCGATCGCACGGTCGCGGCAGTGCCGGTCGATTTCTCTCTCGAAATCCTCACGGGCCGTGTAATCCATGTGATCGATGCACAGCGCCTCGACACCGAGCGCCTGCGCGATCTTAAGGCCCAGAGCCTCGGGCCGGTTGGAGATGACGGCGGCGATCTGCGCCGGTGAGTTTTTCTCCTGCGTCGACCTGATCAGCGCCTCCATGTTAGTGCCACGCCCAGAGATGAGTATGGCGGCCTTTGCCTTTTCCCCCATGTCAGCCGCCGAGCCTGCCCCGCCAGACGACACGCGCGGCGCTTTCGGAGAGGGAGATGACGGAGCCCACGATCGAGACCTCTTCGCCGAGCTCCTCCAAATCTCGCTTCACTTGTGCCGCCCCGCTCTGAGGCGCGATGACGATCATGCCGGCGCCGCAGTTGAAGGTCCGAAGGAACTCGGGCAATTCAATTCTCCCGGCGTCCTTGAGCCAGCCGAACACGGGCGGAAAGGAGAGGGCGGACAGATCGATCTCGACGCTCAGCTTCACAGGAAGCACGCGCGGTATGTTCTCGATGAGGCCGCCGCCCGTGATATGGGCGAGCGCCTTGATGGGAGCCTTGCCCTTGAACAGCTCGAGGAGCGGCTTGACGTAGATCCGGGTCGGCGCAAGAAGCGCTTCCCCCAGCGTTTTGCCGGGCGCGAAGGGTGCAGGCGACCCATAGTTCGAACGACTTCTCTCCACGACCTTGCGGATCAGCGAATAGCCATTGGAATGGGCGCCCGAGGAAGCAAGTGCCAAGAGCACATCCCCCGGAACCACGTCGGCGCGCGGCAGGATCGCCTCGCGCTCGACCGCGCCAACCGCGAAACCGGCGAGATCATAGTCGCCGCCGTGATAAAGCCCCGGCATCTCGGCCGTCTCCCCGCCGATCAGCGCGCATCCAGCTTGCCGGCACCCCTCGGCAATGCCGGCGATCACGGCGCGAGCCGTCGGGAGGTCGAGCTTGTTGCAGGCGAAATAGTCGAGGAAGAAGAGAGGCTCCGCTCCCTGCACGATGAGATCGTTGACCGACATGGCGACGAGATCGATTCCGATCGAGCCATGCATTCCGGTCTCGATGGCGATCTTGACCTTGGTGCCAACCCCGTCATTGGCTGCGACCAGCACCGGATCGCGGAAGCCGCAAGCTTTGAGGTCGAAGAGAGCGCCGAAGCCGCCAAGCGCGCTGTCCGTGCCCGCTCGGGCCGTGGCGCGGGCCAGCGGCTTGATCGCTTCGACGAGCGCATTGCCCGCGGAGACATCGACGCCAGCCTCCCGGTAGGACAGGCCTTGTGCCTCATCTTGTTTGGAATTCGCCATGTCGCTAGTTTGCTTCGGCGGTCGAGGCCTTCTGATCGCCTGGCGGACCCGTGCAAGCGAATCACGGTGGTGGACGTCGGGCCACGAGCCCTTCCGGCGCATGTGAATAACGGGGAGACTTGCGGAGTGCAAATACGACTGAATCCAACGCTTGGGGCCGCCCGGCTGGCATTGGTCTTCCTTCTGCTCACCGCCTCCGGTGCAATGGCAGCTATGCGGGACAGCATGCTGTACACGGTCTCCAACGTCGATGTGGACGTGACGGCCAAGGATGCTTCGACCGCCAAGCTCAAGGCCATCTCCGAAGCCCAGGTGAAGGCCTTCAGGATCCTCGCCGAGCGGCTCGGGGGTCCGGATGCTGCGGCCGCAGTCTCCTATATTGACGACGCAGAGATCGGCCGCATGATGGCGAGTCTCTCGATCCAGAGCGAGAAATCGGGCCCCGGCCGTTATATCGGCAAGCTGTCGGTCGCCTTTCTGCCGGACAAGGTGCGTGCCGCCCTTCAATCTCTCGGCATCGCCTATTCGGAGGAGCGCAGCCCCCGCATCGTCGTGCTTCCCGTGTGGAATGGTCCCGAAGGTCCAGTCGCCTGGGAGGACAATCCCTGGCGCACGGCCTGGCTGTCGCTTAATTCCGACAATGATCTCGTGCCCATCATCGTGCCCCTGGGCGATCTCGACGACAGCCAGACCATTTCTGCGGAGGAGGCACTGCGCGGGGATGAGGTGAAGCTGCAGTCCTTGAAGCTCCGCTATGAGGCCGAGACCGTTCTCGTCGCCGTCGCCGAGCCGGAAGGGGAGACGGCCATTCACGCCATCATGAGCGGCGAGTCGCCTTTGGGGGTCATCACCTTCGACAAGGTCTACGATGGCGGCGAGGGAGGATGGGAGCGCGCCGCCCAAACCGCCGCCCAACGCTTCGTTGCCCTTATGAATGAGAAGTGGAAGTCCGATGCGGCTGCCTTGCCGTCGGAGGAACCGGTCTTGCCCGTGCAGACCGTGGCGATCGCCGTGCCTTTTTCCAGCGTCGGCCAGTGGAACAGCATCCGGGCGCGGCTGCTATCGGTTCAAGGCGTTTCCGGCATCGACGTAACGACCATAGGTTCTGGCGGCGCTCGAATCAGGCTTTCCTTCAACACCGGCATCGACCAGCTCCAGCAATCTCTAGCACTGGTCGGTATGAAGCTGGTAGACAGAAAGGGCACCTTGGTGCTTCAGCCGCTCTGACGCGGGGACGGGCAAGTCGACCGCATGAATGTTCCAAACGTCATAACCATCGCCCGAATCCTGGCGGTTCCGGTGCTGATCTGGCTCATCGTCTCCGGCGAATATCTCCTGGCATTCTGGCTGTTTGTGCTGGCCGGTATCAGCGATGGCGTCGACGGCTTTATTGCGAAACGCTTCAACCAGCGCACGCAGCTCGGCGCCTATCTCGATCCGCTGGCCGACAAGCTGATGCTCGTCAGCATCTATGTGTCCTTGGGCCTGCTTAGGGTTCTGCCGGCCTGGCTCGTCATTCTGGTGGTCACCCGGGACATCATGATCGTCGGCGGCGTCGTGTTGGCGACGCTCCTCGAGCAGCCGGTGAAGGTCCGGCCATTGCTGCTGAGCAAGCTCAACACGGGGACCCAGATCCTCCTCGCCGGCCTCGTCCTGGCTGTGCTCGGCTTCGGCCTTCCCGCCGAGGGGGTCATTCTCCTGGGTAGCATCCTCGTCGCGGCCCTCACCGTCGCGTCGGGAACTCAGTATGGGTTGACCTGGATCAAGCTCATGGCCTCGAGCCCGGAACCGCCGCAAAAGGGACAACAGGGATGACTCTGCAGCGCCAGATCGTCTTTTGGGTCGTTTCCCTCATCGTCTTCGTTTTTCTCCTTTGGCTTCTCAAAGGGATTCTTCTTCCCTTCATCGCCGGCATGGTGCTGGCCTATTTTCTCGACCCGCTGGCCGATGTGCTGGAGCGCTTGGGGCTCCCCCGCGCGGTCGCGGCCTTGCTGATCTTGGGGCTTAGCATTCTCATCTTCGTGCTCGCGCTGTTTCTGCTCGTGCCCGTGCTCATCGACCAGGTCGGCAAATTCGCCCAGAACCTTCCCGCCATTGCCGTCGCCCTTGCCGAGCGCTTCAACGAAGCAGCACCTCAGTGGTTCAAGGAGCTGCTTGAGGAATCAAGCGGCAATCTGTCGGGTGGCACCTCCGAGATCGCCGGCCGCGCCGCGCTCTGGATCGGCTCTCTCCTGACCTCGATCCTCACCGGTGGGCTCGCTCTCGTGACGCTCCTGTCCCTACTGGTGGTGACGCCGATCGTCGCCTTCTATCTCCTGGCCGACTGGGACCGGATGGTGTCCCGCGTTGACAGCTGGCTTCCACGTCAGCATGTCGAGACCCTGCGCGGTCTCGCGCGCGAGATGGATGACGCCATGGCCGGCTTCATTCGCGGCCAGGCCGTCGTCTGCCTGTCGCTTGGCCTCTTCTACGCCATCGGCCTCTCCATCGCCGGCCTGAACTTCGGGCTGCTCATCGGCTTGGGGTCGGGACTGCTGAGCTTCATCCCCTATGTCGGCTCCTTGACCGGCTTCCTCCTCTCGATCGGTGTTGCCATCGTTCAGTTCTGGCCGAACTGGGTGCATATATTTATGGTGGCTGCGATCTTCGCGCTCGGCCAGTTCATCGAGGGCAACTTCCTGTCTCCCAACCTCGTCGGAAACCGCGTCGGTCTCCATCCCGTCTGGCTCATGTTCGCGCTTTTCGCTTTCGGTTACCTCTTCGGCTTCGCCGGGCTGCTCATGGCCGTGCCCTTGGCCGCGGCGGTCGGGGTCCTTACGCGATTTGCCTTGCGCAAGTATCTCACCAGCCCCTTTTATCTGGGACCCGAGGTGCCAACCGACATGGCTCGGCGCAGGCTGAAATGATGGGAGCTGGTGGCGATGAGGCTCATCAGCTTGCCCTTAGCCTGCCGCATCGGACAGCCTTGGCTCGCGAGGATTTTCTCGTCTCGCCCGCCAATGAACAGGCCGTCGACCTCATCGATCGCTGGCCCGCCTGGCTCATCCCTGCGCTCTTGCTGATCGGCCCGCCGGGGTCTGGCAAGACCCATTTGGCGCAGGTGTGGCGGAGCATGTCGGGAGCTGCGCTGTGTCGTGCGCAGGACGTAACAGTGCCGGCGGTGCCGAAGCTTCTTTCAGCCTCGGCACTCGTGGTTGAGGATCTCCCGGGCCCCGCCTTGGATGAGACGGCACTTTTTCATCTTCTCAATCTGGCGCGCGAGGAAAAAATAGTCCTGCTGCTCACTTCGAGGTCTTATCCCGCGAGCTGGTCGCTCTCCCTCAAGGATCTTGCCTCGCGGCTCAATGCCATGCCACTCGCAATTCTCCGCGAGCCCGATGACGCTCTGCTGCGCGGTATCCTGGTCAAACTCTTCAATGACCGACAGATTGCCGTTGATGAAGCGACCATCGCCTATATGCTTTCGCATATGGAGCGCTCGGCCGGAACGGCGCAGACCCTCGTCGACCTGATCGACCGGCGCTCGCTGGAAGAAGGCGCCGCCGTCACCCGCAGCTTCGTTGCCCGGATGTTGCAGAAAACCGCGCCGGACGAGTCTGGCTGAAGCCTAGCGCGATCAATGCGACTTGGCGAGGCTGCCCGCGATATCGCCCAATGCTGTGATCAGCGGTTGAACCTGCTGCTCGTAATGCCGCCACCGCCCGACCGAACTGCGATAGATCGGACTGCGCACTTGGTTTCGGCTGAAAGTCCCCACTGCCGCTGTCGATTCGTGGAAACTGAGGCAGGCCGGGTCCCACGGCAGATCGAGAAATGTAATGAGTCGGCGCGCTTCAGTCTCGAAATCATCGGTGAGCTTCTCATAGTCGACATCAAGGAACTTGAGCGGCAGCACCCGCCGCCAGTGATCCATTAGGCGTGAGTATTCGCGATAATACAGGCCAAGCGTCGCAAGATCGCGACTGTAGCCATGCCAGTTGCTGAGCTGGTTCTGATAGCAGGAAAGACAGGTATCGATTGCGTTGCGCCGCATATGCACGACGTACGCTTCGGGACACAGAAGCGCTATCAGCCCAAGCAACTCGAAATTATGCGGCATTTTGTCGACGACGCGGCGCGCTTCCGGTGCGAAAACCTTGAGCAGATTGACATATTCGTCACCAAGCGCCGTTGATTTGGCCTGCGACATGGCGTCGAAAGCCGGCAGAACCCTCGCGACATCGTCGCAATAGTGCAACGATCTGGCGATCTTCCGCATGCGCGCAAGTTCCCCCGCTCTCGCCGCTTGCGGATGGCGCGCAATGATCTGATCGGTCAGTGTCGTGCCCGATCGCGGCATACCGAGGACGAAGACCGGAATATCACTGGTACTGCCCTTGCCTCTGCGCCGCACAAAGACCTCTGGCGTGAAAACGCTGATCAGTGCATCGACCCACCTCCGGTAACTCGCAAGGTCGAAGGGCATGGCATCGGACTCATTAGCTCTCCAGAAATGGGCAAAGGCCGAGGCATAATCACGATTGTGCTCGTAGATTTTGCCGGCGGCAACGTGCAGTGCACTGCGCGCGCGCTTGGCTATCTGATCCGATCCAAGCCTGGCCTCGATCTCGGCGAGCAGCGGCGATGAAAGCTCATGCTGGTCATTCACTGCGAGGCGGTAAAGAGCGACATTGCCGATATCGGGATGATCCTTAAGGCTGAAAAAACAGGCGCGTGCTTCCTCGGCGCGCCTCAGCATCTCGAAAGTCTTACCGAGCGCCCATTTATAGGCTGGATTGTCAGGCTCGCGACGGCAGACATTCTCCTGATAAGGCAATGCCAGATCGGGCTTGCCCGTAGCACGATAATATTCGGCAAGAAGCAGTTGCGTCTCCATCAGTTTGGGATTGATCGCCAACGCCTTGTTGAGCGGTGCCAGCGCGTATTCGATCAAGCCGAAACCCAGATAGGCGCGGCCGAGGTTATTGAGATAGACGACATTCCGCGGTTCCTTCCTGGCTGCAAGATCCAGATATCTGATTGCCACCGGATTGTTTCGGCTGACCAGAACCATGCCCAGGATATTGTTCACTTCGGCGCGATCAGGCTGGTCATTCTGCAGCATCCGTGCCTGCGCTTCCGCTGCCGGCAGATCATGCCTGCCAACCAGGATCAGGATCTCTTTCAGTTTGCCAATCGTCGGATCGGAATGCTTTGTGGACAGCGACGCCGCCATGACTTCTCCATGAGAAGACTTGCAGTCGTCTTAACACAGCGTCGGACCACACCGGAAGACTCGACCCTCACGGGGAAGCCTTGAGCCGCGATCATTGTCACATTCTAGACTACAAAACCGGCTGTCAAAACCTGATACAGCTTGGCAAAGTGTGATCCACGGAAACCCTGATTTACAACGGTAAATTGGTTTGTAAACACATCTGGCAAATACAGGCAGAGTATGACAATGGCCCTGTAGTAATATGGGCTTAAGGACCCATGCCATAGGCTGATCGGATGGCCGACGACACCAGCATGCCGCAGATCGATCTGACGAGCCCCAGCCGCTTCATCAACCGCGAGCTGTCGTGGCTTCACTTCAACATGCGCGTGCTGGAAGAGGCGAGAAACCCACGCCATCCGCTGCTCGAACGACTGCGCTTCCTATCCATATCCGCCAACAATCTCGATGAATTCTTCATGGTCCGCGTCGCGGGCCTCGTCGGCCAGATCCGTTCGGGGTTGATCGAGGTAAGCCAGGATGGGCTTAGTCCGGCCGAACAGCTCGACCAGGTCCAGAAGCTCGCCCTGCGGCTCATGGCCGAGCAGGATTCGCGCTGGCTCATCCTCAAGGAGGAGCTGGCTCAAGCCGGCATCGTCGTTGTTGACGGCAAAAGTCTGAAGCCGTCCGAAAGAAGCTGGCTTGATGACCGCTTTCTCGATCAAATCCTTCCCGTCGTCACGCCCATCGCCATCGATCCGGCTCATCCCTTTCCCTTCATACCGAATCGCGCCTTCAACCTTGTGCTTTCCTTGAAGCGCAAGAGCGACCAGCTCTCCATGAACGCGCTCCTGCCTATTCCCCAGCAGCTCGAGCGCTTCATCCGCTTGCCCGTGGACTCGTCCAACGAAGTGCGCTTCATGGCGCTTGAGGAGATGCTCAAGCTCTTCATTCCGAGGATCTTCCCCGGCTATTCGATGGAAGGGCAGGGCATCTTCCGCATCATCCGCGACAGCGACATCGAGATCGAGGAAGAGGCGGAAGATCTGGTTCGCGTATTCGAAAGCGCGCTCAAGCGCCGCCGTCGCGGCTCCGTGATCCGCATGGAGGTCGATGCCGCCTGTCCTGTTCATCTTCGCCGCTTCATTGCCAATGAACTCGACGTCAGCGACGACGTGATCGTCGTCTGCGGCGGCCTCGTCGGCTACTCCGATACCGAACAGCTCATTCTCGATGAGCGTCCCGACCTCAAGTTCAGGCCCTTCAACGCTCGCTTTCCCGAGCGCATCCGCGATCATGGGGGCGACTGCTTCGCCGCCATCCGCCAGAAGGATCTTATCGTCCACCACCCCTACGAATCATTCGATGTGGTGGTCCAGTTCATCCTCCAGGCCGCAAACGACCCGGACGTCGTTGCCATCAAGCAAACGCTGTACCGCACCTCGCTCAACAGCCCCATCGTCGCCGCCCTGGCCAAGGCGGCCGAGGCCGGCAAGTCCGTCATGGCCTTGGTCGAGCTCAAGGCACGTTTCGACGAGGAAGCGAATATCCAGTGGGCGCGCAATCTCGAACGCGCCGGCGCCCAGGTCGTCTTTGGCTTCATCGAGCTCAAGACCCACGCCAAAGTGTCCATGGTTGTGCGCCGCGAGGGCAAGGAGATGCGAAGCTACGTGCACTTCGGCACGGGCAATTACCATCCCGTCACCGCCAAGATCTACACCGACCTCTCCTTCTTCACCTGCGATCCCGCTTTCTGCCGGGACGCCGCGCGGCTGTTCAATTTCGTCTCGGGCTATGCGCAGCCGGAGGAATTGGAGCGCATTGCGATTTCCCCGATCAACCTCAAGGATCGGCTCCTTGCTCATGTCGATGAGGAGATTGATCACGCCAAGGCCGGCCGCCCGGCCCAGGTCTGGGCCAAGCTCAACTCGCTCGTCGATCCGGAGATGATCGATGCCCTCTACCGGGCGAGCCAGAACGGCGTGCAGGTCGAGCTCGTGGTTCGGGGCATTTGTTGCCTCAGGCCCGGCGTCAAGGGCCTGTCCGAAAACATTCGCGTCAAAAGCATCCTTGGCCGTTATCTCGAACACAGCCGCATCGTCTGTTTTGGTGGCGGCTCCAGGTTGCCCCACCCCAAAGCCAGGGTCTACATATCCTCCGCCGATTGGATGCCCCGCAATCTGCACCGCCGCGTCGAAACGCTCGTTCCCATCGAAGTGCCGACCGTGCATGAGCAGGTGCTGGATCAGATCATGGTCGCCAATTTGAAGGATAATCAGCAGAGCTGGGAATTGCTGGCCGACGGGAGCTCGCGCCGCATCGCGCCGGGTGCCGACGAAGAACCCTTTAATGCCCATGATTATTTCATGACCAATCCATCCTTGTCGGGACGTGGCAGCTCCCTCAAGAACAACCTGCCACCGGCTCTGGCCGGCAGGCTTCAGAAGAAAGCCGGATTGAGGAAGTGAGCGTCGAGAAGGGTCTGGATGTCCGCCCCCCGCGGCATAAACCGGTAGCCGTTGTGGACATCGGTTCCAACTCCGTCCGCCTCGTCGTGTATGACGGCCTGCGGCGGAGCCCGACGCCGCTTTTCAACGAAAAGCTTCTCTGCGGCCTGGGTAAGGGCGTGGCCACCACGGGCTACATGTCTGACCAGGCGGTGGCCCGGGCGCTCAGCTCATTGCGCCGATTTCGCGCTCTGTGCCGGCAGCTCGGAACCGAGCAGATTTTCGCGGTCGCCACGGCAGCGGCCCGCGAGGCGAAGAACGGGCCGGGCTTCGTGGCCAGAGCCGAGAAGGCCCTTGGCATCAGGATCGACGTTCTTTCGGGAAAGCAGGAGGCGAAATTCGCCGCTCTTGGCGTCATGGCCGGCATCCCTGATGCCGACGGCGTCGTGGGCGATCTGGGCGGCGGCAGCCTCGAACTCATCGACGTTCGCGGCGGCGAAATCCGCGATGGCGTCACCCTCCCGCTTGGCCCCTTGCGGCTCATCGACCTGTCCGCAGGATCGATGAAGGAGGCGCGCAAAATAGTCGATGAAGCATTTCTGTCGACACGACTCATCGAAAATCTCCGTGGCCGTGAATTCTATGCCGTCGGCGGCACCTGGCGAAATCTTGGCCGCCTTCACATGGAGCAGAACCGTTACCCTCTCCACGTTCTCCATCAATATCGCATGAACCCGGAAGCCGCTCGCTCCGTGGCGGAACTGGTCTCTGGCCTGTCACCTGCCTCCCTCAAGGATATTCGCCTCGTTTCCAGGAGCCGCGCCGACACTCTGCCCTATGGCGCCATGGTGCTCGAGCGGCTTCTCCATCACTCGCGAGCCAAGGGGGTGGTCCTCTCCGTCCTGGGCGTTCGCGAGGGCCTGTTGTTTTCGAAGCTAAAGCCGTCGAAGCAGAAGAGGGATGTGCTGCTGTCGGCCTGCTGGGACCTGACGCGACGCTACGCCCGCTCGCCCCAGCACGAGCTCGAGCTGAGCGATTGGACGGATACGCTCTTTGCCTCGGCCGGATTCAAGGAGACGCTGCCGGAGCGCCGGCTTCGCCACGCCGCCTGTCTTCTGGCCGACATCGGCTGGCGCGCTCATCCGGATTATCGGGGATCGCGATCGCTCACTATCATCTCCCAGGCCGCCTTCGTCGGGGTGGATCACCCGGGCCGAGTCTTCCTCGCCCTTGCTGTTTTCTTTCGCTACGAAGGCTCTGACGCCGACAATGCGCCGCGCGATCTGCTGCGGCTCGTCGACGACGACAGTCTCTATCGCGCCCGCGTCATCAGCGCCGTCATGCGGCTCGCCTATGTGTTGTCGGCGGCCATGCCGGGCCTTCTCCCCAAGATCGATCTCGTGCAAACCACTGGCAAGACGCTGCTGCTCAAAGTGCCGAAGAAGCACGCCGCTCTCATGGGCGAACGGGTGGAGAAACGCTTGGCCGAACTCGCCGATCTCATGGGCCTCGCCGCCAGCGCGGTGATCGGCTAATTATTCCGCCGCCTTGATTTCTCGGATTCTCGGCGGATAGGGAAGGATCGACGGCTTTCCATCGTCGAGCACGATGGCGAGTTCTCCCGCCTTGATCCGCAGCGCCGTTTCTCCGAAGAGCTTGCGTCGCCAGCCCCGGAGCAGGGGAACGTTGGCGTCATCATACATGGCCACCGCGTCGAGATCGCCACTGTTGGCGACGATTCGCGGCGCAATGCCCTCCTGATCGCAGACCACCTTGAGCGCCAGCTTGAGAACGTCCGAGATGACCGACGCTTTTTCCGTCAGCTGCACGCCCCCCGCCTCGAACTTTGGCAGAAGATTTGGATCGATGGCGAGGCCCGCCGCCACCTGCTTGAGAACCGCATCGCCGACCCGCGAGGTCGCATAGCCGCGCGGCAGGGCGCGCAGCGATTTCAGCGCAGTGATGTCCTGCGGAGCCTGGGTTGCCGCTTCGGCAATAGCATCATCCTTGAGGATGCGGCTGCGTGGCACGTTGCGCTCCTGGGCCTCTCGTTCCCGCCAGGCGGCGAGAGAGATCAATATGGCAAGCTGCTTGCGGTTACGCGGCTTGAACTTGACCCTCCTCCACGCTTCCTCCGGCCGTGCCTCATAGGTGGCAGGCGAGGTCAGCACCGACAATTCTTCTTCGAGCCACGGCTCCCGGCCCGACTTGTCGAGCAGCGCCCTGAGTTTCTCGTAAATGGGCCTGAGATGAATCACGTCGGAGAGTGCATAAGCCAGCTGCTTCTGCGACAAGGGACGCCGGCTCCAGTCCGTGAAACGGGAGGATTTGTCGATCTGAACCTTGGCCAGCCGCCGAGCGAGCGATTCATAGCTCACCTGGTCGCCGAATCCGCAAACCATCGCCGCCACCTGTGTGTCGAAGATGGGTTCCGGGATGAGCCTTGCTTTGAGCCAAATGATTTCGAGGTCCTGTCGGGCCGCATGAAAGACCTTCATCACCCGTTTGTTGGCCAGAAGACCAAAGAACGGCTTGAGGTCCAGATTTTCCGCGAGCGGATCGATGATGGCTTCGCGGCCTTCTCCCGCCATTTGAATGAGGCAAAGCTCGGGCCAGAACGTCTGCTCCCGCATGAATTCGGTGTCGACCGTAACGTAGGAATCCTTGGCGAGATCGGCGCACAGACTCTCAAGGCTTTCGGTTGTTGTTATGATTTCCATCGAATGTCCTTGGGAGGCTACCTCACCTGAGTCTCGGTGCCGGGTCAACGAGGGCCTCCTACGCCTGGGCAGAGCCGCCTTTGGCTGAATGAATCAAAACTGCGCCGTGAAAGCCATAGAAAAAGCATGCGGGAAAGCAAATCCCGTGCCGACTATCAAAGGTTGCAACCAAAAGTTGAGAAATCGACGTGCTTTCAGCTGCCGGCCTGGGCCTGTGTGAGCTTTTCCGGCCTGACCACCAGGCGGTAGCCGGCGATCGCCGTCAGCAGCAACTGCACTCCGCCGAGGAAGCCGAAAAGCCCCCGTCCACCGCCAAGCTGGAATGACAGTGAGGCAGCCAGAGGACCGACCATGGCTCCGAGCGAGAAGAAGAACGAAAGCCCTGCGGCAAGCGTGACGAAATCACCCCGGCTCGCCCGGTCATAGGCATGTGCCGCGAGCAGAGCATAGAGCGGCAGCGACAAGGCGCCATAGAAGAAGCTGCCCGCATAGACATAGCTGGGCACGGGCGGGGCGAAGGCGAGGAAGAAGGCCGCCAGCGCGGCCCCGCTGCAGGCAATCATCAGCGCCACGCGGCGGTCGAGCCGGTCGGACATGTGACCCAATGGAAACTGGAACAGGGCCGCGCCGAAAATGGCGGCCGACAGAAAAGTTGCAATTTGGGTGAGATCGAACCCGATCGCCTGGACATGCAATGGGCTGATCAGCCTGAAGCCCGTGTTCGTCAGCCCTATCGCGATACAGCCGATGCAGGCAATTGGAGAAATGAGCCAGATCCGCCGCGGGTTGACGTGAAAACCCTCCGGCAGCGAAGGGCCCGAACGGTCGAACAGGGAAACCGGAATCACCGACAGGCAGGTCAGCATGGCCATGACGATGAAGATCAGAAAGCCTTCGACGCCGAATAGTGGCATGAGAAATTGACCGGAGGCGACGCAGGTGAGATCGACCACCCGGTAGATGCTGAACACGCGGGCCCGGTTTTCATTGCCGGCAGCTGCATGCAGCCAGCTTTCCATGACGGCGAAAAGACCGGCGAAGCAGAAACCCGCCAGGACGCGCAAGGCGAACCAGAACCAGGGTTCGATCCACAAGAGGAAGCCGAGAGTCGCCGCCGCCACCAGGGCCGCCAAGGCCGCGAACACCCGGATATGGCCGACCTGGCGCACGAGCCATGGGTTGACAAAACAGCCGAGGATATATCCCGTGAAATAACCCGTTCCGAGCAGGCCGATCATGGCGGTGCTGAAACCTTCATTGGCGCCACGGAGCGAAAGCACCGTTGCCTGCAAGCCGTTGCCGCCAAGAAGCATGCTGGCCGCGAGCAGCAGCGGGACGAGGGGCGTCACCACCTTGAGCATGAGTTCCGCTTAAAACTGTGCACCGCCTGTTGCAATGGCCCTGTGCCGCAGGGCACATATGCGCCGATGCCTGCGCAGCTTGACAACGCCCAGGCGCCATGCGCTTTTCCCGCACGTCACGGGGACACCTCTTCATGCATGTTTATCGGACACATACCTGCGGCGAGCTGCGCCAGCCTCATATCGGCGCCGTTGTTCGCCTCTCGGGTTGGGTTCATCGCGTCCGCGATCACGGCGGGCTTCTGTTCATCGACCTGCGCGACCATTATGGCCTCACCCAGGTCGTCGTCGATCCGGACTCCCCTGCCTTCAAGCTCGCCGAAAGCCTGCGGTCCGAATGGGTCATCCGCGTGGATGGAACGGTCCGCGCCCGCCCTCCGGGAACCGAGAATCCCGAGCTCCCGACAGGCGGGATCGAGGTTTTTGCTTCCTCGATCGAGGTTCTCTCCGAATCCGCCGAACTGCCCCTGCCTGTGTTCGGCGATCAGGAATATCCCGAGGACATTCGTCTGACTTACCGCTTCTTGGACCTTAGGCGCGAACGGCCGCATGCCAACATCATGAAGCGGACGGTGATCATCGACTCGATCAGGCGACGCATGAAGGAGCAGGGGTTTTTCGAGTTCCAGACGCCCATTCTTACCGCCTCATCGCCGGAAGGAGCCCGCGACTTCCTCGTGCCATCCCGCCTACACCCGGGAAAATTCTATGCGCTGCCCCAGGCCCCGCAGCAGTTCAAGCAGCTCACCATGATGTCGGGGTTCGATCGGTATTTCCAGATCGCCCCCTGTTTCCGCGACGAGGATGCGCGCGCCGACCGCTCGCCCGGCGAATTCTATCAGCTCGACGTCGAGATGAGCTTCGTCACCCAGGAGGACGTCTTCGCTGC
>Ga0075431_100002237_pt1 | contig 18540 bp, 17 predicted proteins | sample RhiMetdeltSRZDD5_FD_75297 | JGI IMG/M metagenome (GOLD analysis project Ga0075431, IMG submission 75297) | Populus rhizosphere microbial communities from Tennessee, USA - Rhizosphere MetaG P. deltoides SRZDD5 | ecosystem: Host-associated > Plants > Roots > Rhizosphere > Soil | place: USA... | reverse complement strand
GGATGCCAGGTGGGCCGCCGACATGAGCGACCTTCCGCCAGCCTGCAAGGCGGAAGCGAAGCCCCTCTCGTCTTCCGAGGCCGTGAAGGAGCGCATCGCCGAGATCCCCACGGCGTTGAAGCTGCGATCGAAATGCGACGCTGAGCTGCTCGTCACAGCGGCACGCAAGCTCGTCGCGGAGCATCGTGACGCGATCCTCGGGTTCGTAAACCGTCCTTGAGACGGTGCGGAACGTGTATCAGAACTGCGGGACTTCCCGACCGTCTGAGAATGCGACCTTGCTCGGCCTCCCGCCGACGGACTGAGCCCGCCGGCCGTGGCCTCGTACCCTATGATGGGCGCCGGAGGAGACCACGATGGACGTCGAGGCGTTGCTGAAGCGACAGGTGGCGCGATTCATCGAGCGGCGCCCGGACTGGGATGCGTTTGCCGACGCGCGCGTCGAGGGTTTCCGGCGCGCTCAACACCGGTTTATCGGCACGGGCGCATCCGGCAAGAAGGACCCGAGCGCGATCCCCGCGGAGCATTTCACGCTGAGCATCATGTTCGTTCCGCCCGGCCAGGGCAACGCCGCGCACACGCACGAGGTGGAGGAAGTGTTCTTCGTGCTCCGCGGCAAGATGCTCGTGTTCTTCGAGGACGGCGACGGGCGGCGTGCGGAGAGCGTGCTCGGCGAGTGGGACTGCGTGTCGGCGCCGGCCGGCGTGATCCACGGCTTCCAGAACATCGGCCTCGAGCCCGCGTACATGCAGGTCATGCTCGGCCGCGCGACACCCGACCTCATGCAATACGCCGATGCGGCGCTGCAGTCGCGTCGCGACGAGCACCTGAAAGCTGTATGATCCACGCGATGATCTCTCGCCTCGAGCGTGCGGCCGGCAAGAGCCGGCTGGGGTCCCGCCCGGGACGCCCAGCGACGGCGGTGGCGCGCGCGTTCGGAGATCCATAGCGACGAGATCGTAGCGACGTCCTGGACCCACGAGGCCCGCGACCACCCGGTCGCGGGCCTTTTTGTTCGCCACGGATGCAGAAAGGAGCGCCTGATGACCACCATCCAGGGAGTGTGGCTGCCCGTCATCACCCCGTTTGTCGACGGCGCCGTCGACGTCGTCAGCTACGAGCGCCTGCTCGAGCACTATCTCGCCAGGGGCGTGCGCGGGATCTTCCCGCTCGGCACCACCGGCGAGAGCCCGACACTCGACGACCACGAGATGGACACGCTGGTCGAGCGGACCGTCCGTATCGTCGCCGGGCGCGTTCCGATCTTCGTGGGTATCGGCGGCAACGCAACCCGAAAGGTGGTCGCGACGCTCAAGCGTCTGGAGCGCCATCGCTTCGACGGCATCGTCTCCGTGTGTCCGTACTACAACCGGCCGAGCCAGGACGGCATGCTCGCGCACTTCACGCGCATCGCGGAGGCAACGGAGCGTCCGATCCTGATCTACAACATTCCGTACCGCACGAGCGTCAACCTCGAGAACGACACGCTGCTGCGCCTCGCGGAACTGCCGAACATCGTCGGCGTCAAGGATTCGTCCGGCAGCCTCGCGCAGTCGCTGGACCTGTTGCGCCGCCGTCCCGACGGCTTCGCGGTCATGACGGGCGACGACGCGGTCTACTACACGATGCTCGCCCACGGCGCCGACGGCGGCATTCTGGCCTCCGCCCATGTCGCCACCGAGCGGTTCGTGGCCATCCACGAGCGCATGACGGCGAACGACCATCACGCGGCGCACTCGATGTGGACGCGGCTCGAGCCCGTCGTGCCTCTGCTGTTCAAGGAAGCCAACCCGATGCCGATCAAGCACTGCTTGTGGCGCGCGGGTGTCATCGCGTCGCCGGAATGCCGCCTGCCGCTCACGCGCGTCTCGCCCGCGCTCGCGGATGTCCTGGATCGCGCGTTGAAGGATGCGATAGGCTGAGCTCATGGACTCCAAGACCGAATGCAAGCACGGCTTGAAAGTCGGATGTGCGTACTGTCACGCCCGACCGACGACGACGACCGCCCGCCCGGCGTCCAAGCGGCCGTCGCGATCGACGCGGTTGGCCGAGCAGATGAACGATCGGATGACCAATCTTAAGAAGCGGCTGCGCGAGATCCGCGGAGGGTAATCCGTCTCAGGCGTCGACGAGCGCAGCGATGCGCTCGCGCGTGGCCGCGGCCGGCAGACGTCCGACGCCGGCCTGCATGTTGTCCTCGAGATGCGGCAGGCGGCTCGTGGCGGGGATGACGCACGTCACCGCCGGATGAGCCAGGATCCATTTCAGGAAGAGCTGCGCCCACGAGGCGCAATCCACCTCGGCGGCCCACGTCGGCAGGCGGCGGCCGCGCACGCGCGACAGCAGCCCGCCGTGCGCGAGCGGGCGATTCACCAGAATCGCGATGCCGCGGTCGCGAGCCAGCGGCAGCAGGCGTTGCTCGGCTTCGCGCTCGGTCAGCGAGTAGTTCAGCTGGACGAAGTCCAGCGCCTCGGCGCGCATGACGCGCTCGAGCGCCTCGTGGCCGGCGCTGTAGTGCGTCACGCCGAGGTACCGAATCCGCCCCGCATCCTTCCACTCACGCAGCGTCGACAGGTGCGTCTGCCAGTCCACGAGATTGTGGACCTGCAGCAGGTCGAGCCGCTTGCCGCGCAACAGCCGCAGCGAGCGCTCCATCTGCGCGATGCCCGCCGCGCGCCCGGTCGTCCACACCTTGGTGGCGACCCACAGCTTTTCGCGGACGCCGAGCTCGGTGGCGAGATCGCCCACCGCCGCCTCGGCGGCGCCGTACATCGGCGACGAGTCGACCACGCGGCCGCCCAGCTCGACGAAGCGCCGCAGCACCGCGCGCTGCGGGCCGCGCTGCGCGGGCTCCTCGACGTCGAACGCCTGCCACGTGCCGAGGCCGACCGCCGGGATCGTCTCGCCGCTCGAGGGAATCGCGCGGGTCAGCGTTACTGAGCCCGGAGCCGTATGTCCTCGTAGGCGGGAAACGAGTACATCGGGATCGCGTTCATCGTGTGCTCGCCGATGCGTGGCCCGATGCCGATGAGCCCGCGCAGATCCATGATCGGCGCGTACATCGCGCGATCGATCGTGAGCTGCTGGATGCGATGCAGGATCGCTTCGCGCTTGCCGGGATCCCGCTCGCGCGACTGCTGCACGAACATCTCGTCGATGTCCGGATAGCCGCCGTACGCATACGCGCCCTTGCTGTACATGAACGATTCGATGCGGCTGGCCGCGTTGCCCGAATTGCCCACGGCCGTCATGAACAGACCGTGCAGCTTCTTCTCCTGCCAGGCGGCGTAGAACGCCGCGCGCTCCATCAGGCGCATACGCACGCGGATGCCGACCGCGTTGAGGTTGTTCAGCGCGGACTCCGCCACGGTCGAGAAGCCGGGGATGGGCGTGAACTCGCCCGCGTCGATGCCGTTGGCATAGCCGGCCTCGGCGAGCAGCTGTCGCGACTTCTGCGGGTCGTACGGGTGCGGCGGCACCTGCAGCGCGAAGTCCATCACGCGCGGGACGATCACGCCTGCGGGCGGACAGAAGCCGAGGCACGCCGCCTCGTTGGTGGACTTGCGATCGAGCGCGTAGTTGACCGCCTGACGCAGCCGCTTGTCGGCCCACGGTGACTTGGGATCCCACTGATCCGGGAACTCGATCCAGAAGATCGACGCGTGGCGCGTGTCGACGAGCTTGTAGCGCGCGTCGCCCTTGAGCGTCTGCGCCTCGGGCCCATCGAGGAACAGCGCGTAGTCGGTCTCGCCGCTCCTGAGCATCGCCAGCCGTGTCGTGCTGTCGGGCACGCTCTTGAGGGTCAGCTTGCGGACGTACGGCACGTGCCGCCAGTACGTGGGATTCGCCTCGAGCACGATCTCGATGCCCGGCCGCTGGCTCACGAACCGGTAAGGACCGGCGCCGACGGGTTTGGCCTTGAAGCCGTCGGCCCCGACCGACTCGAAGTACTTCTTCGGGAGCACGATCCCCGCCGCCGTGGCCGTCGTCCCATAGAACGTCATGAAGTCGGGCCACGGCTCCTTGAGGGTGAAGCGCACCGTGAGGGGATCGACGACGTCGAGCTGGCGCACGCGGGCGCGCAGCTCGCGCGCGCCGGCGCCGTTGTAACGATCGAACGAGAACTTCACGTCCTCGGCGGTGATCGGATCGCCGTTGTGGAAGCGGAGCCCGCGCTTGAGCTTGAACTCGTAGACGAGCCCGTCGCGGCTCTCGGTCCACGACTCGGCGAGGCTCGGCCCCATCTTCTGCCCCGGCAGCGGCCGCACGAGCGCATCGTGGATCGCGTACATCACGCCGAACGGCGTGATCTGCGGCGGCGCCGTCGAGGGATCGAACCAGCTCGGCGCCAGCGTGACGTGGAACGAGACGGTAACGTCGCCGGCGGGCTCGGCGGCGGCGGTGCCAGCGACGCCGAGCGCGAGAACAAGCGTGCTGATGACGATTACGCGAGCGAATGTCGCGGGGATGTTCATGCCAGTCATGCGCCGGACCTCCTGAACGCCCGGTACGCTATCACGGCGCGCGCAGCAGCGCGATGACCGTGGGTGGCGGCGCGGGTAGGCTCGCGCGGCGCGGCGCGCGTTCGTGGCGTGGCGGCGCGCATTCGGGGCGTGGCCTGGTTTGCGTGGGTGCGCGCGTGGGCGGTTGGTGCGGCGTCGTATGCGTATCGATGTTGTATCTAATTTTCACTCTTGACGCGATTCTCTGTATGCGTCTCGCGTCTTTGCGTAGTCGATTGATAACAGCCCTTCAGCAGCGCATTCGGGCACCACGGCGCGCGCGAGCAACCACCACTCGAAAAAATCGGAATCGACGTCTGATCGCGCGTCCGGGCGGCTTCCAGAGGCCTCGAAAATCGCGATGTAGAGTCGGCGCAAGGAGAATTGCCGATGAACATCGATGGTCCGAGCGTCGTCCCGACTCATCCGACTAACGTCGAGCTCGAGCGACTCGGCGACGAGATCGCCGAGCTCGCTGCACATCTCGACGCCGCCACCGCGCGGCTGCTTGATCTGATTCGTGAGTTCGACGCCCGCGGCGGCTGGGGCAATGGCTTCCGCTCGTGCGCTCACTGGCTCGCGTGGCGCATTGGCCTTGAGTTGGGCGCCGCGCGGGAGCATGTCCGTGTCGCGCACGCGCTGGGTGCGCTGCCGCGGCTCTCGCAAGCACTCGCGCGCGGCGAGCTGTCGTACTCCAAGGTCCGGGCGCTGACGCGGGTCGCGACGGCGGAGACCGAAGAGCGGCTGCTTGCGGTCGGACGGGCCGGCACCGCCGAGCAAGTCGAGCTGATCGTCCGCGGGTGGCGGCGCATGGACCGCAAGGCCGAAGCGGAGGAGGCGACACGCCGGCACCGGCATCGGGCGCTGCACGTCTATCAGAACGCCGACGGTATGGTCGTGATCCGTGGGCGGCTGGAGCCCGAGGTCGGCGCGGTCGTCATGCAGGCCCTGGCCGCGGCGAGAGACCTACTCTATCGCCGTCGCAAAGAGAAAGACGTTCCAGCGGGAACGTGTGCGGTCGACGTTTCCGCGGGAGTGTCCGACGTTCCGGCAGGAACGTCCGTCGTCGACGGCTCGCCGGAGGCGCCGACCATGGAGCAGCAGGGGGCCGACGCCCTGGCGCTGGTGGCCGAGGCGGCGCTGCACCATGGGATCAACCCTGGGGCGCCGGGCGAGCGATACCAGGTCGTCGTTCATGTCGATGCTGAAGTGCTGGCCGATGCGGACGCGCCGGGCCAGTCGGTGCTCGAAGGGGGCGCGCGCGTTCCGGCGGGAACGTCCCGGCGTCTGGCGTGCGACGCCAGCCGCGTGGTGATGCGGCACGACGCTGAGGGCCGGATCATCGAGGTCGGCGCCCGGACGCGGACGATTCCGCCGGCGCTGAGGCGCGCGCTTCAGCATCGCGACAAGGGTTGCCGTTTCCCCGGGTGTGGCCGGCCGTTCGGCGAGGGTCATCACCTCAAGCACTGGGCGCATGGGGGCCCCACAACGCTCTCGAATCTCGCCCTCCTATGCCGGCGACACCATCGCGCGGTGCACGAGGAAGGCTACCAAGTAGAACGACAGGCGGAGGGTGAGCTGTGCTTCCGGCGGCCGGACGGGCGAGTGCTGCCCGACGTACCGCCGCCCACTACAGTCCGAGCGAATGCCGGCGACGCCGTGCGCGCGCAGAATGATGCGCACGGCGTTCGGATCAACGCGCGAACCGCGATGTCCAGCTGGCAGGGAGAGCGCTTGGATGTCGGCTGGGCGATCAGTGTTTTGCATCCGCGCGCAATCACGAATCCGTGAGCGAGGGTTACCCGCGCGCAATCGCCAATCATGAGCGGGCGGCCATCAGGGGTCGCATGATCAGCGAGGGCCACGCGCTCGCCGCGGCGGAGGCGCTGTTCGCGTAGAAGCGTCAGCCGCTACGTCTCGTAGATGCGCTTGAGCTCGCTCTCGGCCCAGCGGACGGCGTCCTCCGGGGCCATGCCCTGCACGGCCTTGGCGTACATGTCCGTGATGACGTATTTCGAATAGACTTCGCCGGCCCTGGCGCCCGCCGGCCCCGCGAAACCCATCATGCGCGAGCCGCGCCCGGTGTAGCGATACGGCTTCATCGCGTCGTCGATCGCGTTCCACAGCGCGTGGTTTTCCCAGAACGGCGTCGCGCCGACGTCGAAGCCGTAGCTGATCTCGAACCATTTGGCGAATTGCTCTTTGCTGTGGATGTACTTCAGGAACTCCTTCGCCGCCTGGATGTTCTTGGAATACTTCATCACCGCGTGCGAGGTGACGAGGTGATAGGTCGGCGTCTTGCCGACCGGCCCGTCGGGATAGTTGAAGTGTCCGATGTCCCGCCACATCGGCTCGCCGTTGGTGTCTTTGATCTTGTCCGGATTGCGCTTGGCGAAGATGTAGATCGACGCGCCGTTGAGCGTGATGCCGATCTCGCCGGCGTGGAAGGCGCGGTTGTTGTTCGTGTCGTCCCACGCGAGCCCCGCCTCGTCGCACGCCTCTTTCCAAAACGCCGTCATCCACTTGACCGAGTCCACGGTGTTCTTGCTGTTGATCACGACTTTCTTGCCGCTCGGATCCGTCTCGGCGCCGCCGAACGTCCACAGCAGCGGATAGCTCCACGTCGGCGCGTCGCCGTAGGTATGGCCGAGCGTCTGGCCGACCGGATGCCCCTTCTTCTTCAGCGCGGCGCCCACCCGCCGATAGTCGTCGAGCGTCTTTGGCGGCTGAGCGCCGATCTCCGCGAGCCACGACTTGCGGTAGGCGATCTGGTTTCCGACGATCCCGTATGGCAGCGCGAGCCACCGCCGGCCGTCCTTGGCCGCGGATTCCGATTGGAAGTAATAGCCGCCTTGCTCTTTCGCCTTCCACTCGCAGAGGTCGGCGACGTCGGCGAGGGCGTTGGCGTAGAGATGCGGCCAGTTGTGCAGCATGAAGAAGATGTCGGGACCCGTGCCCGACTGCACGGCCGCCGTGATTCGCGCCTGGATGTCGTTGCCGTTGATGTTCTCCATGAACACGTCGGTCTTCATCTGCCGGTTGTACTCGGTGATCTGCCGGCGCAGCTCGACGTCGGCGTCCGGGATGAAATTGGGCCAGTGCAGCAGATGGATGCGCGTCGCCTGCGCGAAGGCGGGCGCGCGACGGGACGCGAGGATGCCCGCGAGCCCGCCGCCGATGATCGTCACGAACGCTCGTCGCCGCATGCATCCCCCCTTGGTTGGAGGCCGCATTGTACTGTACGTTCCGCTGGTGATCGGCTACCTGTCGCGACGGCTTGCCTGGGCGATCGTGCTGCTGTTCGCCATCACCCTCGTCGTCTTTCTCGTCGTGCACCTGTCCGGCGACCCGACGGCGCTCTACGTCGGCCCCGAGGGCACCCAGAAGGACTACGAGATCGTGCGCGCCGCGCTCGGCTTCGACCGGCCGCTCGCCGAGCAGTACGGCCTGTTCTTGTGGCGCGCCGTGCACGGTGACTTCGGACGCTCGCTGCGGCACCAACAACCGACGCTGCCGCTCGTGCTCGCGCGGTTTCCGGCCACGGTGAAGCTCGCGGTGGCGGCGATGATCCTGGCGGTGGCGCTGGCCCTGCCGCTCGGCATCGTCTCCGCGCTGCGCCGCAACTCTGTGCTCGACAGCCTCGCGATGACGTTCGCGCTGTCGGGGCAGTGCATGCCGACCTTCTGGCTCGGCATCTTGTTGATCCTCGTGTTCGCCGTGCAGCTGCGCTGGGTGCCCGTGTACGGCGGCGATGGGCTCGCGGCGCTCGCGCTGCCGGCGGTGACGCTCGGCGTCTGGGCCATGGCGCGCACTGCGCGCATCACGCGCTCCAGCATGCTCGAGGTTCTCCATCAGGATTTCCTTCGCACGGCGCGAGCCAAGGGCATCAGCGAGTGGGGCGTCGTCCTGCGCCACGCGCTGCGCAACGGGGCGATCCCGATCGTGACGGCCATCGGCCTCGAGCTGGGCAATCTGCTGGGCGGCGCGGTCATCACGGAAGCCGTGTTCGCATATCCCGGCGTCGGGCGTCTGGCCGTCGAGGCGGTGGTGAACAAGGACGTGCCGCTGCTGCAGGCCGTGGTCTTCACCGTGGCGGCAAGCCTCATTCTCCTGAATGCGGCGATCGACGTCCTTTATATGACTCTCGACCCGCGGGTGCGTCTTGCCTAGCGGCCGCCGCACGCGCGCGCTGCTCGGCTCACCGGGCGCGGGCCTGGGGTTGGCCACGGTCACGGTCATTGCGCTCTCCGCGCTGCTCCCCGGTGTGCTCGCGCCCGCCGATCCCAACGAGCAACGGCTGCTCGCGCGCTTCACGCCGCCGACGGCGCGGACGCCCGACGGTGAGCTCGCGGTGCTCGGCACCGATCAGCTCGGCCGCGACATCCTCAGCCGGGTCATCCACGGCGCGCGGACGTCGGTCCTGATCGGGCTCTCGGCGGTGCTGCTCGCCGGCAGCGTGGGCACGAGCCTTGGGCTGATCGCGGGCATCCGTGGCGGCGCGACCGATCAGCTCGTCATGCGGCTGGCCGACATGCAGTTCGCGTTTCCGTTCATCCTGCTCGCGATCACCGTCATCGGTGTGCTGGGACCGAGCATTCGCAACATCATCGTGGTGGTTGGCCTGAGCAGCTGGGCGACGTACGCGCGCGTGGTGCGCGCGGAGACGCTGGCCGTGCGCGAGCGGGCGTACGTCGACGCCGCGCGCTCGCTCGGCATGTCGGTGCCGCGCATCGTGCTCCGCCATATCCTGCCTAACGTGAGCGCGTCGCTGATCGTCGTGGCGACGTTCGGCGTCGCCGCCGCGATCCTCACCGAGGCCGGCCTGAGCTTCCTGGGTCTCGGCGTGCCGCTGTCGATCCCGTCGTGGGGCGGCATGCTCGCCGAGGGACGACAGTTCGTGGACACGCGCTACTGGCTGGCCCTTTCGCCCGGCATCGCGCTGTTCGCGACGGTCATGGCGATCAACCTGATCGGCGACGCGTTGCGGGACGCGCTCGACCCGTATCTGCAGACGCGGGCGACCGTCGACCGCCTTTAAAGAGGAGATGACCATGAGACGGATCGTGCTCGGAGCGGTGGCGGTGCTCGCGCTGCTCGCCGCCGGCGCTCAGGCGCAGCCCAAGCCCGTCGTCGTCGTGCAGTCGGGCGAGGCCGCCACGCTCGACTGGCACATGCACTGCGACAAGAACGCGCACGAGCCGGACCGGCAGCTGTTCGACACGCTGCTGCGGCGCGACGTGAAGACGCTGAAGCTCGAAGGCAACCTGGCGGACTCCTGGCGGCTCGTGAACGACACGACGTGGCAGTTCAAGCTCCGGCGCGGACTCAAGTTCCACAACGGCGAGCCGCTCGACGCGGCCGCCGTCAAGTTCAGCATCGAGCGGATGCTGAATCCCAAGCAGGGCGCGCCCGGCCGCACGAGCATCGCGACCATCGACCACGTCGACGTCGTGGACCCGCTCACGGTGAACGTCGTGACCAGCAAGCCGTTTCCGCTGCTGCCCGTGCGGATGAGTCCCGGACACTGCGGCACCGTCGGCATCGTGCCGCCGAAGTACATCGAGCAGGTGGGTGATGCCGGCTTCGCGGTCAAGCCGGTCGGCAGCGGCCCGTACAAGTTCGTGGAGTGGGTGAAGGACGAGCGCCTCGTGCTCGAGGCCAATCGCGACTATCACCGCGGCGCACCGGCGATCGAGCGGCTCGTCTTCCGCCCCATTCCCGAGCTGACGACACGGGTGGCCGCGCTGCTCTCGGGTCAAGCCGACCTCGTCAGCGATGTGCCGCCCGACCAGGTGGCCAAGATCAAGGCCAGCGGCGTCGCCCGCACGGAAGTCAGCACGCTCGGCGGCTTCGTGATCATGGTGAAGATGACGAACTATCTGATGCCCGGGCCCTGGCAGGATGCGCGAGTGCGGCGGGCGATCAACTACGCGATCGACATGGACACGATCATCAAGACCGTGCTCGAGGGCTACGGCCAGGTGCTCGGCGTGCCGCTCGAGCGCGAGGCGTTCGGGTTCAATCCCGCCATGAAGTGGTGGGGCTACGATCCCGAGCGCGCCAAGGCGCTGCTGCGCGAGGCCGGCCACGCCAACGGCTTCGAGATGACGCTGCACGCGCCCAATCGACGCTACATGAACGACATCGAGGTGATGCAGGCGATGGCGGCCATGCTCGGCAAGGTCGGGATCAAGGCGACCGTGCAGGTGTGGGAGCAGAGCGTCTACACGACCAAGTGGCGGAAGCGCGAGCTGCTGCCCGCGTACATGACGGCGTGGGGCGGGGCCGGACTTTTCGACGGCGACCTGCTCGTGAACTCGCTGCACAGCAAGTCGGCGCTCGCCATCCACAAGAACGAGGCGCTCGACAAGATTCTCGAGGACGCGCAGGGCACGAACGACCCCGACAAGCGCCGCGCGCTCTACTTCAAGGCGCAGGAGATCGTCTTCGAGGACGCACCGATCATCAAGGCTTACCAGCAGGCGCACATCTTCGGCATCAGCAATCGCCTGGACTGGAAGCCGTGGATCGACAACATGCTCTTCCTCTATGACGCGCGGCTGAAGTGATGAGCGCCTTCGCTCGCCTGTTCAGCCCGATTCGCATCGGCCATGCGACGGCCAAGAACCGAATCGTCTCCACGCCCCACGGCGCCGCATTCGGCGAGAAGGGCAACATCACCGACCGCTACATCCGCTACCACGAGGAAAAGGCGAGGGGCGGATGCGGCGTGGTGATGATGTTCGGTTCTTCGAGCATTCATCCGAGCTCCATCAACGACTGGGGCGAGGTCAACAACTGGGACGACAGCGTCATCCCGCAGTTCCGGCAGATGAGCGAGGCGATCCATCGTCACGGCGCGCTCTGCCTGTCGCAGATCTCTCACCGCGGTCGCCGCGGTCACTCGTGGTATTCGGGCACGGCGCTGTGGGCGCCTTCGGACACGCGCGAGGAGCGGCACCGCGAGTGGCCCCACATCATGACGAAGGGCGAGATCCGCGAGGTGATCGACGCCTGGGCGGCGGCGGCGGTGCGGCTCAAGAAGGGCGGCTACGACGGCGCCGACATTCCGCTCTACGGTGGTCATCTGCTCGAGAACTTCATCTCGCCGCTCGCCAATACCCGCTCCGACGAGTACGGCGGCACGCTCGAGAATCGTCTGCGCCTGCCGACGGAGGTGTTGCGCGCGCTCCGCGAGGCCGTCGGCCGCGACTTCATCATCGGATTGCGGCACAGCGGCGACCACTTCGTCGAGGGCGGTCTCACACGCGAGGAGCTGCTGGAGATCGCACGGCGGCTCGATGCGCTCGGCATCGCCGACTACTGGATGGTCAGCGGCTCCAACACGGAGACGCTGCGTTACGAGGCGGCGGTCACCCCGTCGCACTATCATCCGCGCGGCGTCTTCAACGATCTGGCCGCGCTGACGAAGACCGTCGTGCGCGTGCCGGTGATCGTCGCCGGCCGCGTGGTCACGGCGGAGCAGGCGGAGGCGGCGCTCGCGAGTGGTGTCTGCGATCTCGTCGGCATGACGCGCGCGCTCATCGCCGATCCCGAGATGCCGAAGAAGGTCGCGGAGGGCCGGATCGACGACGTGCGCGTGTGCGTCGGCGCCTCGGAAGGCTGCATCGGTCGCCTGCGCCAGGGGAAGGCCATCACCTGCGTGCAAAATCCCGCGATCGGACGCGAGGCCGAGCTGCTGCAGGTCGATCCGGCGGCGACGCGACGGCGTGTGGTCGTGGTGGGCGGCGGGGTGGCGGGACTCGAGGCGGCGCGCGTCGCCGCGCTGCGCGGCCATCAGACGATCCTGCTCGAGGCGACAGGAGCCGTCGGCGGCCAGGTGCTGGCCGTCGCCCGCGCGCCGAAACGCGAGGACTACGCCAACATCCCGACGTGGCTCGCCAACCAGGCGACGAAAGCCGGCGCAGAGATCCGGCTCAACAGGCGCGTGTCCGGCGCCGACGTCCTTGCGCTCCGCCCCGATGCGGTCATCATCGCCACCGGCGCCACACAGCGGCTGCCCGACATTCCGGGCGTGAAGCTGCCACACGTCACGACGACCGTGGACGTCCTGATGGGCCGAACGGCACCGGGCCGCCGCGTGGTCATCGTCGACGAGGAGGGGTACTTCGCGGCGCCGAGCACGGCGGACTTTCTCGCCGAGCGCGGCGCCCAGGTGACGATCGTGTGCCGCTATTTCATGATCGGCGAAGACATCGACGAGGGCACGCGTTCCGATCTCTACGCGCGGTTGTTCTCGCGCGGGGTGACGCTGCAGCCGATGACGCGCGCCATCGAGATCCTGCCGCAGGGCGTGCGAACGCGCCACACATTTTCGAACGCCGAGGGCACGGTCGAGGCCGACTCCGTGGTGATCGCGTTCGGCGGGAAGGCCAATGATGCGCTCTCGCGCGAGCTGGACGGCAAGGTTGCGGACCTGAAGGTCATCGGCGACGCGTACTCGCCCCGCCGGGTCCACGACGCGATTCTCGACGGCACGCGCGTGGCGCGCACGCTCTGACGACAAAGGAGACGAAGCCATGAGATTCCGGTGCGGCCTGCTGTGCATGGCCCTGCTGCTCTCCGCGACTACGGCCGTGGCCGCGGATCTTCCCGAGATCACCAAGCGCGGCCACATGGTGGCCGCGACCAGCGGCAACCTGCCGCCGGTGACATTTCTCAACGACAAGAACGAGCTCGTCGGCTACGACATCGAGGTCGGCAAGTTCATCGCCAAGCACATCGGTGTCAAGCTCGATCTCGTGCGCCTCGACTGGAAAGGCATCCTGCCCGGGCTGCAGACGGGGCGGTTCGACGCCGTGTTCTCCAATGTCAACGTGACGCCGGAGCGCAAGGAGATGTTCGACTACTCCATCCCGTACTCGCGCTCGGCGGTCGTGGTCGTGGCGAAGGCCGGCGTGCCGGACATCCAGGGACCGAAGGATCTCAAAGGCCGGTTGGTCGGCGCCATCTCCGGTGGGATGGACGGCGAGATTCCGGCCAAAGCGATCGAGAAGGAGCACGGCGCGTTCAAGAGCTTCAAAGGCTACGCGGGCTACGCGGAGATGTTCGCCGACATGGAGATCGGTCGCATCGAGGCGGCGGTCGCGCCGGACACGGCGGCCGCGAATTTCATCAAGGACAAGCCCGGCGTGGCGAAGATCGTCGGTCAGCCGTACGTCGTGCGCTTCGTCGGCGTGCCGATGCAGAAAGGGTCGACACAGCTGAAGGCGAAGATGGACGAGGCGATCCGCGTGATGCGCAAGGACGGCCTGCTCGATCGGTGGGCCAAACAGTACTTCGGCATCGAGAACTTCAGCGCCCAGCTGATCGACCAGGTGCCCTGACATGCACCTGGACTTCGGAGTGGCTTGGAAATACCTGCCGATCCTGCTTCAGGCCTCGCTGATGACGATCGCGCTGTTTGCGCTCAGCCAGGTGCTCGGCACGATCGCCGCGTTCTTTCTGGCCCTCGCGCGCATGTCGCCCCGCGGATGGCTGCGCCGTCCCGCGATGGCCTACATCTGGGTGGTGCGCGGCACGCCGCTGCTGTTGCACCTGTTCTTCGTCTACTACGCCGCGCCCGCGTTCGGTCTCACGCTCGACGCCTTTCCCGCGGCCATCATCGCGATGTCGGCGAGCGCGGCCGCCTACAATGCCGAGATCATCCGGGCCGGGCTGCAGGCGGTACATCGCGGCCAGCTGGAGGCCGCGTACGCGGTAGGCATGCGTTACGACCAGGTCATTCGCCGCATCGTCGTGCCGCAGGCCCTGCGCATCGTCATCCCGCCGTACATGGGCAATGCGATCTCGCACTGCAAGAACTCGTCGCTCGCCTCGGTGATCACGGTGCCGGAGCTGATGCTCACGGCGCAGATGATTTACAGCAGCACGTACCGGGCGATCGAGATCCTCACGGTGACGGGTGGCATCTATCTCGTGCTCACCAGCTGCCTGAGCGCGCTGCAGATGTATCTGGAGCGCGCAACGGCCTATGAGCAGCGCGGCTTGGGCGGCGCGCGGCGCCGCCGGCTGCGGCTGGACACGCCGCTGCCGAGCATGCCCGCGTCGTGAGGCTAGACAGCGCGTGCTGATGGAGCGTGCGTGATCGAGGTCGAAGAGCTGACCAAGCACTTCGGCGCGGTGCGCGCGCTCGATGGCGTGAGCCTGTCGGTGGGCGCCGGAGAAGTCGTCTGTCTCATCGGGCCGAGCGGCTCCGGAAAGAGCACGCTGCTCCGCTGCATCAATTTTCTGGAGGAGCCGACGTCGGGCGTCGTGCGCGTCGGCGGCCGACGCGTAGGCTGGGAGGGCGAGCGCCGCGCCGGCGCGAGAGAGCTGGCCCGAGCGCGCGCCGAGATCGGCATGGTCTTTCAGCACTTCTATCTGTGGCCCCACATGGTCGCCCTCGAAAACGTGATCGAAGGCCTGGTGACGGTGAAGCGCATCCCCGTGAGGGAGGCGGCGGCGAAGGGCCGCGCATTGCTGACGAAGGTCGGTCTCGCCGACAAGATGGAGGTCTATCCCGAACACCTGTCAGGCGGCCAGCGCCAGCGCGTGGCCATCGCTCGCGCGCTCGCCATGGAGCCGCGGGTCATGCTGTTCGACGAGCCGACGTCGTCGCTCGATCCCGAGCTGGTCGGCGAGGTGCTGCGCGTGATGGAGCAGGTCGCGCGTGAGGGAATGACGATGCTCGTCGCGACGCACGAGATGGGCTTCGCGCGGAAAGTCGCCGACCGCGTGATGTTCCTGGATCAGGGCAAGATCGTCGAGACAGGCACACCGGACGAGATCTTCGGCCGCCCGCGCCACGAGCGGCTTCGGCGGTTTCTCGACACGGTGCTGGTGTGAGCGCGCCGGCCAGTCTCACCCTTCGGAGCGTGCGGCGCCCGGCGCGGTGAGGCCGCGCGCGTGGCGACCGTAGACCCAGACGAAGAGCGGCGAGGCCATCAGCGTGGTGACCACCGCCATCAAGACCAGCACGGAGAACAGCGCGGGACGAAGCAGACCGTGCTGCAAACCGATATTGACGACGATCAGCTCCATCAGCCCGCGCGCGTTCATGAGCGTGCCTACCGCCAGCGCCGTGCGCTGGCTCTCGCCCTGCCAGCGCGCAGCGGCCCAGCACGCCACGCCTTTGCCGAGGCATGCCGCGACGAGCACGGCGGCGGCGACGGCCGGCAGTGAGACGTCATTGACGAGATCCAGGCGCGTGTTCAGCCCCGAGAACGTGAAGAACATCGGCAGCAGGAACACCACCGCGAACGGCTCCAGCTGACGTGTCAGCTCGCGTGAGAGCATCCCGCGCGGCATGGCGACGCCGAGCAGGAAACCGCCGAACACGGTGTGCAGGCCGATGGCGTCGGTGACCCAGCCAGCGAGCATGAACAGCATCAGGACGACGGCGAGCGTCGTCGCCGTCAGCCCGCCCGCGCGCTGCGTGCGCGTCTCCAGAACACGCAGGGCGCGGCGCCCGACCGTCAGCACGAGCAGTGCATAGGCGGCGCCGCCGGCGATGGTCATCGCCGCCAGTCCCGCGCCGCCGCCGAAGCTCGCCAGCACGATCGCGAGCACGCACCACGCCGCGGCGTCGTCGATGCAGCCGGCCGCGAGGGCGAGCGTGCCGAGCCCGGTACCCGTCAGCCCGCGCTCGTGGATGATTCGCGCGAGCATCGGGAACGCGGTGATCGACATCGCTGCGCCGAGGAAGAGCACCGCCTCGGCCGTGCTCGCGCGCTCGGAGAAGAGTCCGGGCATTCGTGCGAACGCGACGGCCAGGCCCGCGCCGAGCGCGAACGGTACCAGCATGCCCGAGAGCGACACGGTTAGGGCGCTGCGCAGCCGGCTACGGAACAGCTCGGTCTTGAACTCCACGCCGACCAGGAACATGTAGAGGCCGACGCCGAGCTGCGCGCCGACATAGAGCACCTGGAGCGATTCGCGGGGGAACAGGCGCGCGTGGAGGCCCGGCAGCAGGAGGCCGAACAGAGACGGTCCGAGCAGCACGCCAGCCACCATCTCGCCGACGACTTGAGGCTGGCCAAGACGGCGACCGGCGATGCCGACCAGGCGGCATGTCGCGAGGATGACCGCCATCTGCAGAAAGAACGCGACCGAGAGCTGGGCGGCGGTCATCGACCCATTGCGGTCATCGACCCATTCTAAGATCCGGTGGCACTTTCGGCCGAACAGGTCTACGATCACGCCACCTTCAACGCCAGGAGCGAAGCCATGGCCGTGACGCAGGACCGTCTGATCTCCGGCGACAACCACATCGATCTCACGTACTGCCCGCCCGATCTCTGGTCGTCCCAGGCGCCGGCCAAGTGGAAGCTGATGGCGCCACGCGTGGAAGAGCTGGAGGACGGCCTGCACTGGTTCGTCGACGCGCAGGACCGCGGCATGTGGAACGGCGTCGGGCCCGGCTTCCTCAAGTATACGAAGGGGATGTTCGGCCACATCGACGAGATGAAGGAGCTGGGCTTCGAGTGGGGCAACGAGCCCGGCGTGCGGGCGCGCCCGACGACGCCCGATCTGCGGCTGGCCGACCTCGATCGTGACGGCGTCGAGGCCGAGGTCGTCTACGGCTGCCTGATGATCAACGACCTCATCGACAGCGCCGAGCGCCGCTCGTGGGCCAACAAGGTCTACAACGACTGGGCCGCGGACTTCGCCCGGCGCGCCGACCCGAACCGCGTCTTTCCGCTGGCGATCATCCCCAACACCGATCCGGTCGACGCGGCCGCCGAGGTGCGACGCTGCGCGAAGATGGGCCTGCGCGGCGGGGATCTGGCGTTCAAGCGCATGAGCCCGCCGCTCTACCACAGCGCGTGGTACGCGCTCTGGGAAGCCTCGGCGGAGTGCCGGTTCCCGATCTCCTTCCACTCCACGGGCTTCAAGGGTCTACGCGCGCCGGACACCCCGGAGATGGAAAAGGAATTCAACCTGCAGTGGCGGCTCGTGCGCTCGGCGCTGTTCCAGCTGGACACGATGGAGGTGCTCGTCTCGCTGCTCGCGTCGGGCGCGTGCGAGAAGTATCCGGACTTCAACTTCGTGCTCGGCGAATCGGGCGTGACGTGGCTGCCGTATGTGTTCGACCGGCTCGATACCGAGTATCACGACCGCGCGCGGGGCCTGGGTTTCTCGATGAAGCCGAGCGACTACTTCAAGCGCCAGGGCTTCGTGACGTACCAGCAAGACCAGTATCTGGAGCCGATCATTCCGCTGATCGGTGAGGACAACATCATCTGGGGCGCCGACTATCCGCACCCCGACTGCATCTGGCCCGAGTCACACGCCACGATCGAGAAGAATCTGGCGGGCATCTCGCCGCGCGTGCGGCGGAAGATCGTCTTCGACAACGTGTGCCGGCTGTACGACCTGCCGCAGGGAAAGGCGGCGCGTTAGCCGGCGGCGTCGCGCGACCGTGCGGTCAGCGCGCGCTGCGCAGGTGCGACGTCGAGCGCCAGGCGCGCACGGGTGCGGAGCGGTCCGCGCGCAGGCGGCTCATGTACTCGGTGCCGCGGGCCACGGCGGCGGCGATCGTCGGAAACGACTCGCGCGATTCCTGGATGGTCTCGCCGGCGTAGTTCACGATGCGCCAGCGCCAGTCGGGTTTCTTCGGTGTCGAGAACGCCGTGACTTGCATAGGCACCTCCTCGCCTCGAGGCCGCCGGTGATCGGGGACCAAATCGGGCGGCGCAGAGACTACCACAACGGAGTCCCCAAACGTCAGACCAAATGGCCCTCGCCGCCGCCGGCCAGGGCCTAACTGCTTGAATTATCGGGCGACGAGCCGCCTGGCGTAGTCCTTGCCGTGGCTGTTGCCAGGGGTGCCGTGCGACGTCGACGAGCCGTGCGCCTTCGACAACATCTGCGCGCACCACAAGGCGCTCGTCGACGCGATTCTCGCCAGCCAGCCCGCCGCGCACCGAGCCGATCTCGCCAGGCGCGTTTGACCACGCACCGCTGAAACGCTAGGCTCCCGCACTGCATGCCTGCGCCTGTCGCGCGCTTCACGCTGGTCACAGCCGCGCGCCTG
>Ga0075431_100002234_pt1 | contig 18544 bp, 16 predicted proteins | sample RhiMetdeltSRZDD5_FD_75297 | JGI IMG/M metagenome (GOLD analysis project Ga0075431, IMG submission 75297) | Populus rhizosphere microbial communities from Tennessee, USA - Rhizosphere MetaG P. deltoides SRZDD5 | ecosystem: Host-associated > Plants > Roots > Rhizosphere > Soil | place: USA... | reverse complement strand
GTCACCACGCAGACCCGCCTGCGCGACGTCACCCGGCTCCACCCGGAGGAGCTGGCGGGAGCGAACCTCATCACCGCCTCGGCGCTGCTGGACGTGATGACGGTAGACGAGCTCGAACGACTCGTCACCAGCTGTGCCGGAGTGGGTTGTCCCGTGCTGATCACCCTCAGCGTCACCGGGCGCGTCGAGCTGACACCGGCCGATCCGTTCGACCGGTGCGTCGCCGACGCGTTCAATGCCCACCAGCGACGCACCGTCGGCGCTCGCCGACTGCTCGGGCCCGATGCGGTCGGCGCCGCGGTGGACCGCTTCACGCGGCTAGGCTTCGATGTCCTGGTCCGACCAAGCCCGTGGTGGCTTGGCCCCGGCCGGGCCGCGCTGGCGGCGAGGTGGTTCACCGGCTGGCTGGCCGCGGCATCCGAGCAGCGACCGGAGCTGGCCGCGACCTTCTCATATGGACGGAGGCGCCTTGCCGAGGTGGCCGAAGGACGATTGTCCATCACCGTGGGCCACGCCGATCTGCTGGTCCGGCCGGGTTGACGTACTGCGCGGCTGGTGAACCATTCCGCCGCGACGTCCGTATGTACCTTCAGGACAAGACGGAGGTTCACCGGATGCGCTACCCGCGCGGAGACCGCCTGCTGCGACCCAGCCGCGGCCCGTGGGCTTGGACCCGCATGACGGTCGGCGCCGCGATCCTCGCCGTCCTGGTCTGGCGGCTCGGCACCAGCCCGTTCCTCGAGCCCCTTCGCCAGCTCGACGCGTGGTCGTTGCTGGCGGCCGCAGGCATCGCCGTGCCGACCACGGTGTGTTGCGCCTGGCGGTGGCGGCTGGTGTCGCAGGGTCTGGGCTCCGGACTGCCGCTGGGCACGGCGATCGGCGCGTACTACCAGTCCCAATTCCTCAACACGGTCCTTCCAGGTGGAGTGCTGGGGGACGTGCGTCGGGCCGTGTGCCGCGGTCACGAGGTGGGAGACCTCGGCTGCGCTCTTCGGGTCGTGGCCTGGGAGCGGACCGCCGGCCAGTTGGTGCAGATCGCGTTGACGATTGTGGTGCTGCTCGTGCTGCCATCGCCGATGCGCTCGTCCATGCCGATCATCGCGGTGTTGGTCGTCGTGGCCGCGGTAGTTGTGGCCCGTACGCTGCCTCGTCGCGGACCCTCCGCGCTGGCGAGGACGGTCCGCGCGCTGGCCACCGACGTCCGGGACGGCCTGCTGGCCAGCCGGGTCTGGCCCGGCGTCGTCCTGGCCTCGACAGTGGTCGTGGCCGGCCACGCGACAACCTTCCTGGTCGCCGCCCGGGCGGCAGGATTGACGGTCTCACCGACTCGGCTCTTGCCGCTGGTCCTGCTCGTGTTGCTGGTCACGGCGCTGCCGACGAATTTCGCCGGGTGGGGCCCGCGTGAGGGCGGGGCCGCGTGGGTGTTCCCGCTGGCCGGACTGGACGCTGACCAGGGCGTCGCCACCGCCGTGACCTACGGCGTCATGGTGTTCGTCGCCACCCTCCCCGGCGCTGCAGTGATGATCGTGGCATGGCTCCGTCGGCGTCCAGACTCCCACCGGGCCCTGCCCGCCACCGCCGCCCAGGTAGGCGTCGCCCGTGCCTGATCGCCCCTAGACCCCGTCGAGCTGCAGCACGTCGATCGACGGCTGCATCGACAGTGCCACCGGCGAACGGTTACTGCTGTCGAACGCCGTCAGAGGCCCCAGAGAGACCGCACGGGTATCGAACTACGACGCCACCAGTGAAAGGATGGCGGCGAGGCCCCGGGGATCGGTCGGGGTGGGTGGAGGCAAGAGGACGACGTGCAGCCCGGCGGCAATTCCCCCACCGTCGGTGAGCGGGTTGTCGCCGACCATGAGGGTGTCCCGCGGTTCCACGCCGAGCTGTTCGCAGGCCGTCAGGAAGAGCTTGGGAGCCGGTTTGCAGACACCGTGCTGGAAGGACATCACGACCACGTCCACGAGCGGGGAGAGTCCGAGCCGGTCCATCGTCGGGCGGAAATCAAAGCCGGTGTCGCTGACGACACCGACCGGGATGTTTCGGTAGCGCAGCGCCCGCAAGGTCGGCAGTGTGTCGGGAAAGGCCTCCCAGGACTCGGCGCTCACGGTCAGCGTGTACAGCTCCTCGCTCAGCCCGGGAGCCAGCCGTTCGCAGCCGGCGTTGGCGTACAGGAGCGTCCAGACCTCGCGGTGGCGGTCAGCGGAGAGGTCCCGGCCCTTGGCCAACTCCTCCGCGGTGCTGGCCATGTCCAGCACCCGTTGCCACACCGCTGAAGCCTCAGCCGGGTCGAGCTCGGCGACACCGAGTGCGGTGGCGGCGCGCAGCAGGAGCTGGTCGCCACTGCCGGCGAGGCGGATCAGGGTATCGCCGAGATCGAAGAGCACCGCCTTGAAGGGGCTCACGGCAGCACGGCCCGAAGCTCGGTGAACGGCATGCGGGCGGTTTTGTCCCAGGTGGGGAAGTCCTCGGTGCGACGGGCCACGGCGGCGCTCATCCGGCGACGCAGTGGCTCATCGAGAGCCAGATCCTTCAGTGCCTTGGCCAGGGCGACCCGGTCACCCGGCGGCGCCACCAGGCCCTCGATGCCGCGCCGGGCCAGGTGCGACAGATTCCCCGCCGACCAGCCGACCACCGGCAATCCCGCTGCCATCGCCTCACTGTAGACGGTGCCGTACGGCTCTAGCACGCTGGCGAGCGCGCCGACCTCGGCAGCGGGTAAAGGACCGTGCACCACGACGCGTCCAGCCAGGACTGCCCCCCGCGCCTCCGGTCGATCTCGCGGCTCAGATTGATTGATCTACCTCTCGGGTGGATAGTCGGATGTCATGCTGCCGCCATACCGATCAGGCCAGTCGAGGGGTGCCCCGGTCGAGGTGTGTTCAGTCTTGATCCCCACACCTTACGGGGAGTTCCAGACCCGCGTGTTCGAGACGGCCGCCGGAGACGTCTACCTGGCGATGGTCCGAGGCAGCCTTGACGGGGACGGACCGGTGCTCACGCGGTTGCACTCCGAATGCCTCACCAGCGATGCCCTCGGTTCCTTGCGCTGCGACTGCGGCGTCCAACTGCGGACCGCGCTCCGTGCGGTCATGGTCGAGGGCCGCGGCATCGTGCTGTACATGACCGGGCACGAGGGTCGTGGCATCGGGCTGGTCAACAAGCTTCGCGCCTACATGGAGCAGGATCGGGGCGCGGATACCGTCGATGCCAACCTACGGCTCGGGTTACCGGCCGACAGCAGGGACTACACCGACGCCGGGGCTGTGCTCACCATGCTCGACGTGCGCAGCGTGCGGCTGCTGTCCAACAATCCTCGTAAAGCCGACGGGCTGCGCCGCGCTGGCGTGCGGGTAGACGCCATGGTGCCGCTGCCGTCCGCGGCACACGTTCGTAACGCTCGATACCTGCGGACGAAGGCGGTCCGGCTAGGGCACGTACGCCCCAGCGGGTCAGAACTGACCACGCAGCCTGCCACTCCGGTGGACGTATCCACCTTGTTGGGCGAGGTCCGGCCCTTGCCGGATCGGCCGTACGTCCTGCTCAAGTATGCGCAAACCCTCGATGGGCGGATCGCCACGCGCAGCGGCGACTCGAAATGGATCAGCGGCGAGCCCGAACGTCGGGTGTCACATGCGCTACGCGCCGCCTGCGACGCCGTGCTGGTAGGCGCCGGCACCGTCCGGCAGGACGATCCGCAACTCACCGTGCGGCTGGTGCCAGGGGCGACGCCGTTGCGAGTGGTGCTGTCCAGCAGGCTCGGCGTCCCGCAGACAGCCAAGGTCTTCTCCGAAGAGGCGCCGACCATGATCTTCACCACGGCCAATGCCGACAGCCAGCGGCGCGCCGAATTGCTCGCGGCCGGCGTCGCCGTATCCGACGTGGCAGCCGCGCCAGGTGGTGTCGACCTCGCCGCCGCGCTCGCCCAGCTGCATCAGGCCGGTGTGCGGTCCTTGATGGTGGAGGGCGGTGCGGGCGTGATCACCTCCCTGCTGGCGTCCCGGCTTGTCGATCGCCTGGTGGTGTCGGTGTCCCCGGTTATTGTCGGCTCCGGCGTCGAGGCGGTGCGCGAACTCGGCGTCGAAAGGATCACCGACGGCCTGCGGCTGTCGAACCGCAGCGTCAACGTGATCGGCGAAGATGTGCTGCTCAGTTGGGACCTTCATCCCGCGCGGTGACGCCTGATGTGGTCCTTGCCTTGCCTTGCGTTCAGCTCTGTGCAGCGCGGGGGAGACACACCGGCCATCCAGCCAGCTTCACGCAACAGGTGCGAGCCGTGGAGGACAGCCTTGAAACTCGCCCGACAACTGTTCGGACCGCTGAGTAGGCGTCACCCACCGCAGGTGAGGACCCGGCAGGTGAGCTCGTCCAGACTGTCGGTGGGTGTCCGCTCCATCAGGGCGGCCGCGCAGATGCCCACGACGATTCGGAACCGGAAGCAGGTGGAGCGCAGCGTGCTGTACACCTTCATTTTCGCCGGCCTGGCAGTTCTTCTCGTGGTCGCGGTGCTGGTCCGAAACGCGCGGAACAAGGCCGGTCGAGGCAACTCCGAGACTCCGACGGACACCGCCGGTCCGTCCAGCACCGCGCGGAGCAGTGCCGCCCGGCAGGAGCGGAAGCGACGGCGCGCGCAGTCGAAGAACGACCGCCGCAAGCGTCGCTGACGTCTACGCGGCATGACCACTGTCGACCGTGGGATCAACTTGACAGGCCGTCCGGTGCCAGCAGCGGTCGGCGAGAGCCCACGACGCGAGCTGGACGCCTGGTTTCCGCAGGTGGTGCGTGGCGCATAGTTCTGGGTCAAGGGGTCGCCGGTTCGAATCCGGCCAGCCCGACCACGCGGCGCAGGGTCGGCCGTCCTCGACCAGGGCCTACTGTGGTGAACCCGATCCGAGGAGGCCGTCATGTCTGATGTCGTGACTCCTGTTGAGCTCGAGAACACCTACGGTGCGCACAACTATCACCCGCTCGACGTCGTCGTCTCCCACGGAGAAGGGGCGTGGGTATGGGACGAGGACGGGCATCGCTACCTGGACTTCCTGTCGGCCTACTCGGCGCTCAACTTCGGCCACCGCCATCCCGACCTGGTGGCCGCCGCGCACGCACAGCTCGACCGGCTCACCCTGACCAGCCGCGCCTTCCATCACGATCTCCTGGGGCCGTTCTGCGCCGAGCTCGGTGCCCTCACGGGCAAGGGGATGGTGCTGCCGATGAACTCTGGCGCCGAGGCCGTGGAGACTGCCCTCAAGGTGGCTCGCCGGTGGGGGCACGAGGTCAAGGGCGTCGCCGACGGGCAGGCGTCGATCGTCGTCATGGACGACAACTTCCATGGCCGCACGATCAGCATCGTCAGCTTCTCTGGCGACCACGTCGCCAAGGCTCACTACGGCCCCTATACGCCGGGTTTTCGCTCGGTCCCGTACGGCGACGCAGTGGCGCTCGAGGACGCTATCGACGAGACGACAGTCGCCGTGTTGGTCGAGCCTGTGCAGGGTGAGGCGGGCGTCATCCTCCCACCGGCCGACTACCTGCCCGAGGTCCGCCGGATCTGCGTACAGCACGATGTGCTGATGATCGCCGACGAGGTGCAGTCTGGCCTCGGCCGCGCGGGGGCTACATTCGCCTGCGACCTCGAGGGCGTCGTGCCGGACGTCTACGTCCTCGGAAAAGCGCTCGGCGGCGGCATCGTCCCGCTGTCGGCAGTGGCCGCCGACGCTGACGTGCTCGGCGTGCTCACGCCGGGCAGCCACGGGAGCACCTTCGGTGGAAACCCGATCGCATGTGCGGTCGGCCGAGCGGTCATCCGGCTGCTCGAGACCGGGGAACCCCAGCGACGGGCCGCGGACCTGGAGTCCACGCTTCGCGACGGGCTGCTGCCGCTGCTCGGCAGCGGGCTGCTCGAGGTTCGAGTGCGAGGTCTGTGGGCGGGCATCGACCTAGACCCCGCTCTGGGGACTGGACGAGATCTGTGTGAGGCGCTCGCGGAGCGGGGCGTCCTGGCGAAGGACACCCACGGCTCGACAGCCCGCCTCTCACCACCGCTCACGATAGAGACCGCGGATCTCGAGCTGGGACTGGAGAAGGTCCGCGACGCCATCCGCGAGATGAACGATCAACGTCCCAGCACGCCGGACCATCTTGCGCCGCCCACCGACCGACCAGCCTCGGCTTTGGATCGGAAGTCGAGGTGAGGACGTGGACAAGAGCATTGGTCATCGTGTTCGGAGGGCTCACGGCAACACTCGGGCTGTGGGCAGGGTTCGCGCCGGAGTCCTTCTACGAGGACGGCCCCATTCCCCTCATCGACACCGGTTGGGTGTCGGGGCTGCCGCCGTACAACGAGCATCTGGTGCGGGACTACGGCTTCATGAACCTGGGGATGACCGTGGTCTTCGTCGTGGCCGCGATCAAGCTGACTCCGGTTTTGGTTCGCACCAGTACTGCCGCGTTGTTCGCTTTCGGCTTGCCGCACACGGTGTTTCACAGCTTCCATCTGGACCACATGAGCGCCGCTGACGCGACCGCGCAGACGATCACCACCTCGGCGCTGACCGTTGTCCTACCCGCAGTGGTGTTCTTGATGGCAAGTGGGCTCGATCAAGCGGAGTTCGATAGGTAGCGCAACGACACACCTACCGAACCTCGATCGCCTCATCCATTGGCCTTTCAACCCCGGCGAAGGAGTTCGGACCAGGCACGCTTGGCTGGGAACGAGTCCCGTCGCCAAGACTTCTCCCCGTCGAAACGGTCGTTGGACTGAACCGCCACCTTCACCGCTCCTCCGTCGGACCTTCGTCCCCATTGTCGTACTGCGCCAGGCTCGTACGCCCGGGGTACGCGCTTCTGTGTCACGCGTCCAGCCACTCGGCGAACGTCAGACGGCCGCGCGGCCCATCGCCGGTCGGGATCAGGGCTCCGGAACGCAACCCCTTGCCGAGTGCGCCGGGCACGTGAAGCGGGATCACCCGTCGGCCGAGACCTCTGGCCCGGGACACCCGGCGGGACAGGTCGACCATCTGGTGCCTCTCGGGGCCAGCCAGTTCGGGAACCCGCCCGGCCGGGCCCGACTCCGCCATCTGGACGAGGATCCGCGCGACGTCCACGGCGGCGATCGGCTGGCTCAGCATCCGCGGCACGAGCGAGAACGGACCGAACCGCACATAGTCCAGCACCTGCGCGGCGAACTCGTGGAACTGCGTAGAACGCAGGATGCTCCAGGGCACCTTGCTGTCCATCACGATCCGCTCCTGCAGCAGCTTCCCCTGGTAGTAGCCCGAGGGCACGGCGTCGGCGCCGACGATCGACAGCGCGATGTGGTGGCCCACCCCGGCCGCCGTCTCCGCGTCGAGCAGATTGCGGGTGACGGTGCCGAAGAACGCCTCGGCCTTCGCCCGCTTCTGCGTGCGCGTGCTGGTCACGTCGACCACGGCATCCACGTCAACCAGCTTCTCGGTCAGTCCGGTGCCTTTGAGGAGGTCGACGCCCTCGGAGAGGTCCAGGACGACGACATCATGGCCGTCCCGGCGGGCGACCTCGACGACATGGTGACCGAGCATTCCGGTGCCCCCGGCGACCGCGAGCCTCATCGCACTGCCTCCGTCCGCCGTGCCGTGCCCGCGAGGAGCCACACGGACAGCATCAGGGTGCCACTGAGGACACCGACGATGCGAACGACGCCACTGCGTCCAACTGGCCGACTTCCCGGATCCTGGGATCGCGGATCCAGATCTAGCTGGCCAAAGGCTGCCGTGGCGCGCGGTTCCGGAAATGTCGCCGAGCATTCGGGCCGGTGATCCCGATGCGCATAGGACATCCGGCGCTGGGTACCGGCCAAGCCGCTTGCTGAACTCACATCGGTGGGTAGAGGCTGTCTTGTTACGGCATTCCGCTCAGGCGAATTGTCGACGGGTTGAAGGCGAACGGTGAACCAGGTCGAGTTCGAGCGCCACCCGCTTTGGAGCGCGGTGGACGATCTGCGCGCGAAACTCATCGAGGCCGACCACGTCGCTGACCCCGAGCAGTGGCATCTGCTCGAGCAGTTGCGCTTCGATCAGCTGCAGTACGTCGTCAGAGGCATGCGAGCACGTCGGCCGCCGCCGGAGGCCGCAGCTGCGGCGGCGGCGATCCTGGACCGTCTCCATGGCCTCGTGGAATCCGCGGCCGCTGAACTCGGTGCGTTCCTGATCGACCGGCGTGGACTGTATCTCCGCAACGCTGCCGGCCTGGTGGATCAGGCTCTCGAAATGGTGGGTACGCCGTCGCGGCCGCCGAGTACTCCCCGCGGTGAGCAGCGCTGGCCGGTGGCTGCCGGACCCGTGGGGGTCGAGACGGTCGGTCATCAGACGGCCGGTGAGGTCAGTGGTGGCAGTGGCACTCCGGCGCCGCCACGCGCCCGGCACGCCAAGCGGTCGCGCGGGTCGCGACTGGTGCTCGGGATCGGCGCCTTGGTCGTGGCGGTGGAGCTGGGCGTTGTCGTCGCCTTGGGCGCGGCGACCGGGAGCGACTCGTCCGATCCGGGAGCGGGCTGCACCGGTCTTCGCGTCGTGACGACGGCCAGTTATGAGCCGGCGCTGGATGCGGTCGCCGATGACCTCGCGAGCGGCGACCACTGCGTCCGGCTGGACATCACGGTCGCCGACGGCCGGTCCGTCGAACCGGTCGTCGACCAGGAGCAGGCGCATGTCTGGATCACCGACGACGCTTCGTGGTTGGAGCGCTATGAGGCGGAGGAGGCGGAGGAGTACGGAGAGGGCAGCGAGGAAGCCGACCTGAGCTATCAGCTGCTGGCGACCTCACCGGTGCTGTTTGCGTCGAGCCCGGCGATGGCCGCCAGCATCCAGCGGGCGGGCGGCGGCTGGACCGGTCTGGCCGCGCTCGTCGACGGCGATCGGCCGGTGTCGGTCGTGACGAGGGATCCGGCGTCGACGGGCGACGGGCTGGTGGCACTCGGCGGACTCGGCGACGCGGTCTGGGACTCACAGGGCATGGACGCCTCGGCTCTCCTGCTCGACGAGGCCTATCGCGGGCACCGCACGGAGTCGGATCTCGCGGCGTCGGCGCTCGCCGCCGACGAGGTCGCACTCGTGCCGGAGCACCTGCTGGGCGGAACCGATAGCGAAGGGCCGGTGATCACGACCCCGGCCGACCGCACGGTCCTGATGCGCTACGGCTGGTACGTCACCGAGGTGGACGCCTCGGATCCAGCGATCCGGTCGGCACGGTCGCAGTTGCTCGCCGCGTTGACCGAGGGACCGTCGGCCGACGCGGCCCTCGAGGCCGCCCATCTGCGTGACGTACGAGGAGCGCCGCCGGCGACGCACGCCGAGGACAGCTGGGTCGGTGGGCAGCTGCCAACGGCCAATCCCGTACTCGACGCGCACAAGGTCGAGCACGTGTTCTCGACCTGGTATGCCGCCGACCGGAAGGCCGACCTCTTGGTCGTCGTGGATGTCTCCGGCTCGATGGCGGTGCCTGCTCCGGGCTCGGGACGACCGCTGATCGACCTCGTACGACAGAACGTGAAGCACCTGGCAGCTGAGCTCCCGCCGGACGCCCGACTCGGCGTTTGGGGGTTCGGCTCTCAGCTGGATGGTGCCCGTGACTACATCGTCGTGGATCCGTTCCGACCACTCACGCCCGATCACCGGCAGCGCCTGGCCAGGGATATGGAGCGCCTTGAAGCGCAGGACACGGGCACGGGTCTCTATGACACGGTCTACGCGGCGTATCGGACGGCCCTCGCCGAGGCGCGGCCCGACGTGCGATTCCAGGTCATGGTGTTCACCGACGGCTTGAACCAGGACGACGCCCTCGGCATCTCGGCCAGTGGCCTCCACGCGGCGCTGGCCGAGGTCGCCGATCCGGAGGCGCCTGTGGGCTTGACCGTGGTCCAGGCCGGAGCGCTTTCGTCGACGCGGCTCGAGAAGGCGCTTGGCCCGATCGACGGCGAAGTCGTCACCATCGACAGCGCCCATGACGTCGTCGCGTCATTCATCCATCTCGCAGCGGGTGGGCTGCACGGCTGAGGGGCTCAGCCATCGATGGACTTCCGGCGTTTCGTCCACTGCCGCCGAAGCTCGTCGCTGAACAGTCGCCTGATCGCGGCCTCGTCGAGTACGCCGTCGACGCCGACGAGCTCTCCTCGTGACAGCCGCTGGCACACCAGCGTCCACGCCTTGCCCATCGCGAACGTCAGGGACCCGGCAACCGTGGCGTTGATGGCGCCACCGACCAAGGTTCCGGCGCCGGGGATGAGTTTGATCATCCCCCCGACGAGGGACCGGCCAGCCGACGTCGCACCTGCGGTCGCGGCGATTCCGGCCAGGGTGGCTCGGTCCATCCGAACGCCGTACGTCTGCGCGATCGCGGCCATCATGCCGAGCTGGATGGGGACCAGGATGACCGCGTCCGCGAACGGGATCGGCACGGCACCGGCGCTCGCCGCCGCGGTGACCGCCGTGCCGACGGCAGCATCGGCCTGACCCTTTTTCCGTCCGGCGTCGATGATCTGAGCCGCCGTCAGTGCTTCCTCAACTGCCTGGGGAGCGACCTGAAAGGTGGCATCAAGGACTTCGATGAGTCCGTGCGCCTCCTGATTGGTGAAGTCGTCCTGCAGCGCCATCGTGAGGAACGCCCGCTGGCCGAAGATCGGAAGGTCCCTGGCCTGAATGTCCTCGGCAAGCGCGATCGCGTCCGGATGCGGCCGGCCGTCTCGCATCGGCACTTGCGTGATCACCATGATCACGGGCAGCCCGAGCCGCTGCAGGGCCCGGATGAACTCCGCTTCGGCCTCCTCGAACCGGCGGTCACCGGACCGCACGCAATACCAGGCGACGTGGAGGTGCTCGGCGAACGGCCGGCTCCGCATCGCGGTCACGTAGTCGGCGAGCTCGGCGAGGATCTTCGCGTTGTCGACGCCCACCTCGATGCCACGGGTGTCGTAGATGCCGAGGAACTCGGTCGAGTGCACATACAGGTGCGCCTCCCGGGTGACCGGTTCACCGATCCCGGTGGCGGCGACCTCCTCACCGAAGATGGCGTTGACCAGCGTGCTCTTGCCGACTCCGGTCTTGCCGAAGATGGCCAGGTTGAACCGGCCGTACTTCTCGGCCTGCTCCTTGTACGCGCGCGCGAACTGGTCTCGGAGCCAGTCGTCGGGTCCGCTCGGCATGAGTCCCTCCCGGCTTCGGTGCGGCTGATCTGCAGACGCTTCATCGGCGCTTGGTGTCTCGACCCCGGATCCCTTCCCAGGATCAATCTTCTCGCGCCGGTTTGGAGTGTCGACCGGAGGTGGACATGCGTCGCGAGTGCGACGCTCATGCACTCACTCTGGACGCCGCGCGGCGGCGGGGCAGACAGAGTTGGGCGGACAGGAGCCCGGCCACGGCGATCAGCGTCCACAGCGTCCATGGGGCGATCGCGTACAAGGCGCCTCCGATGAGCGGTCCGGCGCCCGTGCCGGTCGTGTACGCGACGCCGTACAGCCCCTGGTAGCGCCCGACCAGCCGCGGCGGAGCCAGACTCCCCAGGTAGGCCTGGGCGACAGAGGTGAACATCATCTCCCCGAGCGTCCACATCAGCACCGTCGCCGCCAGCAGGCCCATGTTGGTCATGAGCCCGGTCAGCGCGAGACCGATGCCGGTGATCAGGTTGCCGATGGCCAGGACGTACTCCAGTCGGAACCGGGAGACCGCGCCGGTGATGGGCAGCTCGAAGGCCAACACCAGCAGTCCGTTGAGCCCGATGAGGAGGCCGAAGTCGCGCTCGCTCAGACCCACGTCACTGACGTGGAGGGGGAGACCGACGGTGGACTGGATGTAGACGAACTCGGCGACCGCGGTCATCACGAGGAATCGCACCAGGGTGCGGTCGGCGAGCGCCTGGCGGTAGCCCACCGCCTGGTCCGCCGGCGTGTCCGCGTCGCTCTCGTTGGACTGCGGGTCGGGCGCATTGCGCAGGAGCACCGCCACGACCACGCCGAACAGCAGGCAGGCGGCGGCATTGACCAGGAAGAGCTCCACATAGGAGGTGCTGGCCAGCACACCGCCGATGACGCCGCCCAGGGCAGCGCCGATGTTCATCGCGAACCGGAACACTCCGAAGGCGGCGAGCCGTTGCTGGTTGGTCGCGACGGAGTCGACCAGCACCGCGGCCGCGGCGGGCCGGTAGATCTGCGACGTCACGCCGATGAGCCCGACCACCGTGAGGATGGTCGGCAACTGTCCGAGGAACGGCACGATCGCCGTCAGCCCGGCGGTGGTGACGGCGGACAGCACGATGGTCGATCGCCGGCCGATCTGGTCGGCGAGGTAGCCACCGACGGCGTTGCCGAGCACGTTGCCCAGACCGGCCACGCCCAGTACGAGCCCGGCGGCACCGGCGGAGTAGCCGCGCTCGGTCAGGTAGAGCACGATGAACACGGGCAGGAAGTTGCCGACCCGGTTGACCAGGATGCCGAGGCTGACGATCCATACCCGGCCGGGCAGGCTGCGCAGTGCGTCGCGGAACCGTGGCTGGTCGACGTCCGGCAGGTCCGGCGGCGCGGTGCTCACGGACCCTCCTCGCTGCGCTCGTCAGCACGTGAGCAAACCGATAGTTCGCTCGAGAGCTCGCTCACTTGACAAGCTCGGTGCGTACGTGGATCGCCGCGGCCAGCCGCTGGCCGTGGGCGATCGCTTCTGCGGTTGTGGCGCCGCGGGCGATGACGCGACCGGCGACGTCCTCGTTCCAGGTCAGCGGTGGCACCTCGTCGCCCGGCTCGACCTTCACCTGGAGATCGACGTACGCCGGATCCGCGCGCACGGCGTCGACGCCGGTCACCTCGACGACCCGTCCGGGCTCCGGCGTGAGGAACCGGAGGGCGGCTCCGCCCCGAGGCTCAGGTGACGTCGTCAGTGGCTCCACCACGCCGAAGCCGGCCCCCAGGGCATAGCGCTCCATGTCGACGCCGTAGGCCACCTCGGTCAGTTCGTTGATCCCGTCGCCGCCGGTGCGGTTGTGCGACTCGACGATCCGCGGCCCGCGCGAGGTCAGCTTGACCTCGGTGTGCCCTGGACCGTTGCGCAGCCCCACCGCGTCGAGGAAGTCCGTCACCAACTGCGCGACCTCGCGCAGCGTCTCGGACGAGCAGCCGCTGGGCTGCGAATGACCGATCTCGACGAAGCCCTCGGTCTCCTTGTCGGTGACCGCGACGATCACATGCCGGCCGTCGAAGGACAGCGTCTCCACGCTGACTTCCGGGCCGTCCAGGAACTCCTCCATGAGGAACTCGTCGAAGGACTCGGCACTGGACAGGTCGCGCGTGGCAACCTGTCCGTCGAGCGAACGGAACCGTTCGGCGACGGCCTCGACGTCGGCTCGGTCGCGGATGCAGAACACCGCCAGGCTGCCCGACTCGCGGATCGGCTTGACGATGATCGGGAGCCCGTGCGCGTGGACGAACTCCTGCACATCCTGTGCTGAGCGGCCGACCGCCGAGGCCATCGGGCTGATGCCCTTCGCGGCCAGGTGGCGACGCATCCGCCACTTGTCCAGCAGCAGTTCCACGGTGGCGACCGACTCGCCGCCGAGGCCGAGCGCCTCGTTGATCCGCGCCGCCGGCAGCAGTCCGAGCTCGTACAGCGATACGGCTGCCTGGAACGGGTACGCCTCGTGCAGCGCCCGAACCAGCGGCAGAAGCCGGTCGATGTCGCCGTAGTCGAGCAGCAGCGCCTGATCGACATAGGGCCAGTGGCCGCGGTCGTACTCGTCCGGGAACTGGGCGTGCACCACGTCCAGGCCGAGCTCCCGGGCCTTGCGCACATGCTTGAGCTTGCCGCCGATGACGAGGAAGCGAGGCCGACGGGTGGCGACCTCCGAGGACCGTTGGCCGCTGAGTACGGCAGCCTCAGACGAGGTGACTTCCTCTCTCACGGTTCCTCCCGGCGAACGACACCAACACCAGCAAAAACGTTATGCTGGTTGCAACGACATGTCAACCGGCTTTCGCGCTATGGTGGTGTCGAGAGTGCAGGGGTCCTGCGACGAGTACGAGGCGGTGATGACGATCGTGCGGACCAGCCCGGGCAAAGGCGCGGGAACCCCCGCGTACGCCGATCTGCTGTGTGCCTTCGCCAACACCTTCGACGTCGACGTCGACGCGCCGGTGCTGGACGCATTCACCGATACGGACGCGCTCACCGACTGGCTGCGCGCTCGCGACCTGGTCGGGCCGGACGAGTGGGCGGACGGGGACGACCTCGAACTCGCACGCGGCCTCCGGTCCGGGCTGCGCACCGCCATGCGGCGTCACCACGAGGACGACCAGTCCGCGTCGGTGACCGACCTCGACTCGACAGCGACCCGCCTTCCGCTTCGGATCGGCTTCGACGGCACCCGTCCCCGGCTCGTCCCGGCGGTCGACGGCGCGAGGGGTGGCCTGGCCCAGCTTCTCGTGGCGATCGCCGACGCGCAGGCCGACGACGCCTGGGTACGCCTGAAGGTGTGCGTCGCCGACGACTGCCAGTGGGCGTTCTATGACACGTCGAAGAACCGTTCGCGGCACTGGTGCTCGATGGGCGTCTGCGGCAACCGGCAGAAGACCCGAACCTATCGCGCCCGTCAGCGAGCCAACCGAGCCGACTAGGGCGACCAACAGGTAGGGGAGCGGACCCCACGAGGGGTACGCTCCCCGCCTGTCGGCGCGGACGAGACGGTCTGACCACCGCGGCGAGACGACCCGGGACGCGTCATCCCAGCGGGCGGTAGGTCACGTGCGTGACCAGGCTCGCTGCCCGTGACTTCACCTGCTCGAGCTTCAGCGGCGGGACGTCCTCGAACAGCCGGGTTCCGGCGCCGAGCGTGAGCGGAACGATGTGCAGCCGCAGCTCGTCGATCAGGCCGGCGGCGAGGAACTGGTTGATCGTGGTCGCGCCGCCCATGATCGCGACATCGCCGTCGCCGGCCGCCGCGCGTGCCTGGGTCAGTGCCGACTCGATTCCGTCGGTGACGAAGTGGTAGGTGGTGCCGCCGTCCATCGGCTGCGGCTCGCGCGCGTGGTGGGTGAGGACGAAGACCGGGGCGTGGTACGGCGGATCGTCGCCCCACCAGCCGTTCCACTGCCGGTCCCAGTCGCCACGCACCGGGCCGAACATGTTGCGCCCCATGATGAAGGCGTTGGCGGCGGTCATCTCGTCGATCTCGGCCTTGTTCTCCTCGGGCGTGTCGGAGAACCAGGCGTGCAGCTTGTCGCCCCAGCCGTCCCCGCCGTCGTCGCCGAACGGGCGTTCCTCGGTCTGGTTGAGCCCGGCCGAATAGCCGTCGGCCGAGATCGTGATGCCGCAGACCACCCTGCCCCCACCTTCGGTCATGCTCTCTCCTCACCGTGTGCTGCCTGTTGGCGATCATCAGCATGGTCCAGAACGTTCATGACGTCCAATGCCAATACTGCAGCTGTCGTATCGATATTCTTGATCTATGCTCAGCCTGGTCCATCTCAATGTTCTGGCCGCGGTGGCCCGAAACGGGTCGGTGACCGAAGCGGCGAGAGAGCTGCATTACTCCCAACCATCGGTGAGCCACCACCTGGCCCGTTTGGAAGCGGCCACCGGTGTCAAGCTCGTTCAACGGATCGGTCGTGGGATCCGACTGACGCCGGAAGGGGTCCTGCTGGCCAACCGGGCCGCTGAGATCCTCGGACGGGTCGACGCGGCAACCAACGAGCTGGCCGCACAGGTCGGTTTGCAGGCGGGGCGGGTCCGGCTGGCCGCCAACGCGTCGACGCTGAGCACGCTTGTTCCGAAAGCGACCACCACGTTGGCCCAGGCACATCCGGGACTCGAGCTGAGCCTGATCGATCAGCACCCGGTCGAGGCGTTGCAGATGCTGCGACACGGCGAGATCGACGTCGCCCTCGTCTTCCGGCACGCCGACGCTCCGGTCGAGGACGAGGGATTCCGCCTCGTTCACATCGGCGACGACCCCATCTACCTCATCAGCCAGCGCCCCGACGACACCCTCGCCAACCACCGCCACTCCGCCTGGATCGGCGGTTGCGATCGGTGCCAGCAGGAGCTGGTCACGGTGTGCCGGCGAGAGGGCTTCACCCCTCGCATCGCCTCGCTCAGCGACGACATGGTCGTCGTGCAAGCGCTTGTCGCCGCCGGTTTCGGGGTCGCCACCCTGCCCGGCCTTGCGCTCCAAGCCCACCGCCGACCCGACGTCCACGTCACCGAACTCTCCGGCGCCCACCGCCAGATCTATGTCGCCACCTACGGCGACCCACCCGACCCGCCCGCCGTCGCCGCCGTACTGGCCGCACTCGCCGAAGCAACAACGCCGACAACGTCGGCTTAGTCAGCAACCTCAAGCGAACGTTTCGCCCCTCGACAACTCAACGGCGGCATCATGCGGACCGTCCACGGGGACCTTTGCCTCTCGCGGGCCCACCACCGAGTCGACTGAGATGTCACTGGCTGCGTGGCCTGTCGAGAGGAGTGGCGGTGGATATCCCGATTGGTCTGGAGTCGCTGTTCTGGATTGTTCTCGCGGCAGCCATCGCGCCACTGATCGTGGGGCTCCTCCCAGGCCCCAAGGTGCCCGAGGTGGTCGTACTGCTGCTGTTGGGCATCCTGATCGGACCCGAGATTCTGGGCCTGGCGACCAAGGAAGGTCCGATCCACCTGCTCAACGATGTGGGTCTGGGCTTCTTGTTCTTCATCGCCGGCTACGAGCTGAATCCGCGAGTCCTCAAGGGCAGAGTGGGGGTCCAGGCCATTCTGGCCTGGACCGTCTCGATCGCGCTGGCACTCTCCGTCGTCGGCGTCCTCTACCAGGTCGGGTACGTCCAGGCCTTCCTCCCCGTCGCCATCGCGCTCACCTCGACGGCGCTGGGGACGCTGCTGCCGATCCTGCGCGACGCCGGCCTGCTCAACACCCGCCTCGGAAGGCTCGTCCTCGCCAACGGCGCAGTCGGCGAGTTCGGCCCGGTGCTCGCGATCTCGTTGTTCTTGGGGAGTCGAGGCGCGTGGGCGTCAGTGGTCATTCTCGCCGTGTTCGCCGTCATCGCCGTGGCGATCGACCGGTTGCCACGCGCGTTGTTCACACACCGGATTCGCACCATCTTCGAGCGCGGCTCCGAGACGACGTCACAGACCACCCTGCGATGGACGGTGCTGCTGCTCGTCGGTCTCCTGCTCATTGCGGCCGAATTCGGTCTGGACGCGATTCTCGGTGCGTTCGCGGCCGGTCTCATACTTCGCCAGCTCACGCCAGCGGGCGATCAGGCCCTGGAGCACAAGCTGGACGGCTTGGCGTTCGGATTGTTCGTCCCGTTGTTCTTCATCACGTCGGGTATCGAGGTCGACGTCTCCTCGATCATCGAGAATCCCGGCCGACTGGCCGTCTTCTTCGTCCTCATCGCTGTGGTCCGAGGCATCCCGGTGCTGATCTTGTTCAGCCGCGACCTCCGCGGCACCGAACTGATTCAGCTCGGGCTCTTCACCGCCACCGGCTTGCCGATCATCGTCGCGGTCACTCAGATCGGCCTCGCCACCGAGCACATGCTTGCGGAGAACGCGGCGGCGCTCGTCGGTGCCGGTGTGATCTCCGTCCTCGTGTTCCCGCTCACCGCTGACCTGCTCGGCCGCAGAGCGGCGCGTAAGGAATCCGCCACCGAGCGGAGCCAAGTGTCGGAGTCAGGTGATGTGTCGTGAAAAGCGAAGTGGGAGCTGGACGATCGTCGGCGACGCGCGACTAGGTTCAAGTCCGTGGATGACAAGCGCCCGTCCCGGAAGGCCGACGTCGCCGCGAAGAAGGCAGAGGTCGCCGCTCGGCTGGCCGAGTTGCGTGGCCGGGCCGAGGAGATGCCCGCGGGGTCGGCCGCGCTGCAGGCGCTGAAGAATGAGCACGACGCGGGCGGCGGGCTCATCGCGGGCGGCGTCGCGTTCCGGTTCTTCCTCTGGCTGGTCCCGTTCGGCCTGATCGTCGCCTCGGTCGGTTCGCTATGGAGCGAGTACGACGAAGAAGGCCTCGAGTCGGCGGCGCGGGAGTTCGGTCTGGGGGCGGCGTCCGCGGAGGCGGCGGCGGAGGCACTGCAGAACACCGAGCGGAACGCCGTGATCCTGCTCGTCGTGGGCTTGATCTCGCTGGTCTGGTTCACGCTCGGTGTGCTGCGTGCTGCGAACATCTCGTACGCGTTGGCCTGGCGGGTCGAGGTGCCGAAGATCCGCCGGCCGCTGATCGCGATCGGCGTCCCCAACGGTCTGCTCTTCTTCGCCTTCGCCGGATCGGCCGCGACGGCGTGGTTGCGTGAGCAACTCGGGACGACGGCGCTCTTCGGTGTCGCCGTCGGCTTCTTCATGACGACCGCGATCGCGTTGTACGCGATGTGGCTCCTCCCGCATCGGGCGTCCCACCCGTTCGAGCTCGTGCCCGGGGCCGTGATCGTGGGGATCGGCTACCAGCTGATGGACGTCGCCGTCGTGTTCTACTTCGCGCCGAAGCTCGGCGAGTCGCAGGAGACATACGGCGTCTTCGGCGCCGCCGCGACACTGCTGGTGTGGCTCTA